>Ga0207421_10006867_pt1 | contig 12295 bp, 11 predicted proteins | sample SodLakKL_010_SED_4_FD_187542 | JGI IMG/M metagenome (GOLD analysis project Ga0207421, IMG submission 187542) | Alkaline sediment microbial communities from Lake Tanatar, Kulunda Steppe, Russia - 8KL_010_SED (SPAdes) (version 2) | ecosystem: Environmental > Aquatic > Non-marine Saline and... | reverse complement strand
ACCGGCTTTTATTTTTTTCTCAAGGACTTCCAGCATATCAGCAGTCATTTTTGCAAGATCATATTCGGGGTTCCAACCCCATTCGTCTCTTGCCGCTGAATCATCAAGCGAATTAGGCCAGCTATCGGCAATAGCCTGCCTCTCCGGGTCAACCGAATACTCAACCTGAAAATCAGGGAGATGCTTTTTAATTTCCGCATACAAATCATCGGGAGTAAAACTCATGGCCGAAACATTATAGGCATTGCGATTAATCAGCCTGGCATTATCGGCCTCCATCAATTGCACGGCGCCCCGCAATGCATCAGGCATATAAATCATATCCAGGGAGCTATCTGCTCTTAGAAAACAGGTGTGTTTTCCGTATTTCAAGGCATCGTAAAAAATATGCACGGCATAATCGGTTGTTCCGCCCCCGGGCAACACTGCATTGGAAACTAAACCGGGATACCTTAACCCGCGGATGTCCAAACCAAATTTCTGGTGATAATAGTCACAAAGTAATTCGCCCGTAAACTTAGAAATTCCATAAATGGTGGCGGGCCTGGTAATGGTGTTCTGAGGTGTATTGTCTTTTGGGGTTCCTGGGCCGAAAACAGCCACTGAACTGGGAAAAAATACTGAACAGTTATAAATTCTTGCTGCTTCGAGGACATTAACGAGTCCATCCATGTTGACCTTCCATAATTTTTGGGGATCTTTTTCTCCTTTAGCCGAAAGGATAGAAGCAAGATGATAAATGGTGTCCACCTGGTGTTTCTCTACCAAAGAAACTGTTTTTTGCGCATCGGTAACATCAAGTATTTCAAATGGCCCTCCCTCGATAACACCATTATCTGCTTTGCTCCTCCGGGCCGAAGCAATTACTCTGTCCGCGCCATACCTTTCCCGGAGATATAAAACCAGCTCCGATCCAATTTGGCCCATTGATCCGGTAATTAAAATATTGCCCATTCTCTATGCCTCCTGTATGTTATTTGCCTTCTGCGATAATAATAAGATCATGACCTGAATGTAATAAAGGGGCGGTTGTGTATTCCAAACCCGTCAAGCTCCCTTGTTTTCCTATGCAAAAACCGCTTTAGGCAGGTTTTAGCCAAGCGCTTTCTGCAATCTTAAAGTTGCTCCAGAATGGTTTTGGTCGATTTAATCCGAGCAAAGAAAGATAATAGCTCCAATGAAGCCTGCTGTATTTCCGGTGTAAAAGATTCACAACCATCTTCAACCAATACCATATTAAATCCCAGATCAGCGCCATCCATTACAGAATGCCCAACAGAGCCGTTGGTTATACAGCCGACGGCAACCAGGTTTTTTATGCCCATGTTGTTCATTACATAGCGCATATTGGTGCTGTTAAATACACTGCAACTTGTTTTTTTGAAGATCAATTCGTCTTCTGCTGGCCGCAGTTCATCGATAAATTCGTTGCCAACTTCTCCTTTTGTATAACCGCTTCGGTCTATATGATAGGGACATTTATCGCGACCGTCTTTGGCCATCGACTCAACGGCAACATGTACTACTTCATATCCCTTCTCCCGACAAGAATCCATAAGTTTTTTCATGTTATCAATCACTTTTGGAAGTCGCTCGGTATAATAATCCATTGCTTCATGTAATCCCTTATCTCGCCCGGTGGCAATTGTTCCGTAATCCGGATGGGCAAACATTTTTTGCATACAAACAATCATTAAAGCGGTGTCCTGGGTGGAAAAGGCAACTTCACTCAGAGGCCCCATAATCTGTTTTAAAGGATCTTTAATGGTCGTCATTTTTTCCTCCTTCATTTTTTAGTCAATTAAGCATCCCCATGACCGTCAAGAAAAAGTTTTAACTATGCCGCCTGTTTTAAAGCTTCCGAAAAGAAGCACGCCAGAGCAAAATAAATTAACGGCCTTCTCCTGACAATGCCAAACAAAAAGCGGCCTGGAGCTTTTTGGCCCCAGGCCGCTGATCGTTTTTTTAAGAAAACGCCGCTGTATTAAAAATGGAAAACGGTAAGTACGCCGCTACGGCATAATTGGGTGCATCGACGATCTGAATGATTTTTAAGTTCACCGCCACACTGCAAAGTATGTATGCTTCTTGTTCGCTCAGTTTATATTTGTCCTGCAGGTATTCAATCATATAGTTTACTGCTTTTTTAGCGGCACCATAAAGATCTTCACCGTAACCAGAAGTGACGTAACAGCCCTCTTCATACGGTGAGGAACTTAGCGGCGGCAGGATATAGCGAGGCTCCTGGATAGACAGGCCTTTATGCAGCTTGAATCGCACAAAGACATCCATGCTCGCTTCAATCCCTGTACCACAAACCTCGCCATGGCCCTGGGCGGCATGAGTATCACCAATAGAAAAGAGCGCTCCCTCAACGCTTACAGGTAATAACAAGCTCGTCCCTTCTATCAGGTGACGGTAATCCATATTGCCACCGTGGTAGGAGGGCGGAACCAGAGCAAAGCTACCCGGTTCCTTCGGTGCCACCCCGGCAGTTCCGACCATCGGCAAAAGCGGAATATTTATTCCAGGTCTAAACTCAGCTCGATCTTTCCCGTCAAGATGCCAGTGCTCCAGATAGGGTTTCTCGAACTGATCCGCCAACAAGCCAAACCCTGGTATTATCGCGGACCAGCCCCATTTTGGCTCGGAAAACCTCTCGATTTTTATTTCAAGAGTATCGCCGGGTTCCGCTCCATCGATATAAACCGGCCCTGTAACGGGATTGACTTTAGCCATGTCCAACTTTGATACATCTTCACTTGTTGATTCAGGTGACAGTTGACCACCGGAAGCGTCAGTCACTTCGAACCGGACTACCTGTTCTGGTTTGACGCTTAATACCGGCTTTAAGCTGTTATCCCATGCAAAATGGCTCTGTTCTTTTTTAACCTCATGTTCGTATTTCACGCCTTAAACCTCACTATCTTCTTTATCTGCCAGTCTTTCCATCGCACCGCAAATAAAGAAAAGGATGATCCATAAAACAATGTATACAATCCAAATATAGAAAAAGCTGAAAGGTATGCCTGCGATCATGGGCTCAATCCTACTTGCCCACATTATAAAAGGCGGATGAAGAAGCAAGTGAACAATCAATATTATTATCGCGTATTGAATTCTTTTTATGCCTAAAACAGACACTGTATTCACCTCCGATTATTGGGATTTAATAACCGATCCTCCGGGTTCACGTTCTGGCGGGGTAGTTACCAGGCTGATAATTATATAAGTCAGGCCGGTAAAGACAAATCCCCACACTCCTGAATGCACTGCCAGAGGATAGACCCAGATCCACTCGGTAATTACAACAACAAGCAATCCTACCCAGAGGCTCGCTATAGCCCCGACTGCTGTGGCGCGCTTCCAGAGAACCAGGGCGCCCATAACGCTCGGTGCGATCACCAGGGCTAAGCCTGAGGAAAGCGCCGCCAGATCATAAAGCGCTGCCGGGAAGAAGAAACCCATCAACAAACCGATTCCAGCTACAACTACAACCAGGATCCGGGTAATCAAAATAGACCTTTCTTCGGTAAGCACCCGAGTTTTACGGATAAAGTCGTGAGTAAGCATTGACGCAATGGCATGGTTCTGTCCGTCAACCGTGGACATTGATCCGGCTACCGCACCGCATAAGAGCAAGGCGGCAAGAGGCAGGGGTATGGTAGCCACCAATAGTTCAGGCAGGATCCGGTCTACCGCCTCAACTTCCATAACCATACGGCCGCCCAGTCCAATGATGATAATAGCGGGAACGATGATAATGTAAAGACCGAAGATCCAAAGTGGGTATTTGTTAAAGAACCTTGGACTTTTAACGGCAAACGACCGCATCACCAGGTGGGGCCAAAAAACAGCACCCAACCCGAAAACAAAGATGTAGGATGACCACATACTGGCTGAGATTGCATCAGCCCCTCCAGGCAGGGTCAAGTGTGCGGGATAATCCGTTGCCGCTTGTTCAAACATCGCGGCCACACTGCCTTCATAGTAATAGCCCAACCAAAGTCCCGCAATGATGGCCAACCCTATAAACATTAAAATTCCCTGGAGGACATTAGTCCAGGCAGTAGCTCTCATGCCTCCCATCCAGATGTAAAAGACTACCACAACAAATCCAAGAAATGCGCCCATTTCCTGGGAAAGTGCTCCCAGGGTCGCCGCCGAAGCAATATAACCCAGCGAGAGAAACTGGGTCTGAATGTAGGGAATTAGACAAATCAGTCCAACAATGAGAACTGAATAGCGGGCAGCCCTACTTCCATGATAATCTTCGACAAGGTCACCCTGGGTCAGATAGCCTTTATCATGCGCCATTTCGCACATTCTTTTACCAAAGATAAGCCAGCCCATGGCAAAAATAAAACAGTAAGCCGGGACAAAGGCAAACCCATATCCGTGCTGGTAAAACCAGCCCGGACCGCCAAGGTAAAATACAACACTGATCCAGGTCGCGCTTACGGCGAAAAAGGCAACGAAATTACCAAATCCTCTTCCCGCCAGAATGTAATCTTCCATTGTTGCCTTGCTGACACGGCCGGAGTAAATACCGATAAGGATGTAAATTAGTAAAAAGCCTAGAATTATCGCGACAGATAAAGCAACCATTAATTCTAGATACCTCCTTTTTTTAATTTAGCATTCTAAAAACCAAAAACAAAACCCTTAAAATAAATTCTCCTGCATTTCTCACCTCCCAAGTAGCATTTGTTCTGTATGTTTGACTACATAGTTTTACAAAGCTTGTGCGTTTGCAGCCGCTTTATTTCATCACTGGAGTAACTAACTTGCCCTGGGCAAACTCTAATAGAATACATTGCCCATTTACGGTCATTCAACGCTCAGATTTTTATTCTTCTTCCATGAAGGGATACCGATAATCTTTCGCCGGACTTAAATTTTCCTTTATAGACCGCGGTGAAATCCACCTGATAATGTTCCACATAGCTCCCGCCTTGTCGTTTGTACCCGATGTCCTTCCTCCTCCAAAAGGTTGCTGACCAACAACTGCTGCCGTTGGTTTATCGTTAATGTAAAAATTGCCTGCCGCATGAGTAAGAATATCTTCTGCCTTTAGAATGGCATCCTTGCTTTTTGCTAAAATTGATCCCGTAAGACCATAAGAGGAAGTTTCGTCGCAGAGATAAAGAATTTCTTCATACTGTTTATCAGGATAGACATATACAGTAAGCACGGGTCCGAAAATTTCTTCCTCCATTGTCCGGAACTTAGGATCTTCGGTAAGTATCACGGTAGGCCAAATATAATAACCTACTGAATTGTCATATTTACCTCCAGCGATAATTTCAGCATCACCAGATTCACTAGCATAATCAATATAAGACGAAATCTTATCAAAGGCCTGCTTATCAATTACAGCATTGACAAAATTCCTAAAATCCTCCACAGGACCAACTTTTAAATTGCTGACTTCATTAACTAAGTCATTTTTTATCTCTTGCCATAGGCTTTGTGGAACATATGCACGGCTTGCTGCGGAACATTTTTGTCCCTGGTATTCATACGCACCTCTGATCAGTGCTGTAATCAACTCATCTTTATTGGCTGAATGATGTGCTACGACAAAATCTTTACCTCCCGTCTCGCCAACAATCCGGGGGTAAGTCTTGTACCTTTCGATGTTTTCACCTATGCTTTGCCACATTGAGCGGAAAACTTCAGTTGACCCAGTAAAGTGGATACCAGCAAGATCCGGTTGTTTAAGTGCATAATCGCCTATTTCGCTTCCTGCACCAGGCAGAAAATTGATTACACCTGCCGGAAGACCTGCAGTAGCAAAAATTTGCATAATCAGGTGATTTGAGCATACAGCAGTGGAGGCAGGCTTCCAAAGCACAGTATTTCCAGCCATGGCAGGTGCACTAGGGAGATTGCCGCCGATAGCTGTAAAATTAAACGGTGAAACGGCATATACAAACCCCTCCAACGGCCGGTATTCAGTCTGATTGATTACAGTCCTTAGAGAATCCGGTTGATCCCGGTAAATAAGATTAAGGTAATAGATATTGAAATGGAGAAAATCAACCAACTCGCATACTGCCTCAATCTCGGATTGATAAATATTTTTCCCTTGGCCAAGCATGGTAGCCGCATTTACAGCATCCCGGTACGGACCTGCAATTAAAGCTGCGGCTTTTTTAAAGATCAACGCTCGCTTATCCCAGGGCATTCTTTCCCAGCTATGCTTCGCCTCTCCGGCTGCTTCTACGGCCATGTCAATTTCTTTTTTACCTGCTTTATGGTACCTTGCAATCACTTTTTGGTGTTCATGCGGGATTCGCACCTCCCCCATATTCCCTGTTTTAATTTCTCGACCACCAATGATGAGGGGAATTTCCACTACTTCTTGCTTTAATTCTTCTATCTTCGCTTTCACTTTCCTTCTCTCAGGACTACCTGGCGCATAATTCAATGGGGGTTCATTTTGTGGCTTCACAAATGCAAAAGCACCGTTTTTTGGCATGGTGTTAATGTCTCCTTTCGCACCTACTTAAGTAGTTAGTAACCATATGTTTAAACTACCGATGGTTCACGGATCAATTCTCCCCTATCAAAACGCCCTAAATCGAGTGAATCAATAGAAATCTCCGTTTCTTTTCCTAAAATATGCTGGGCCATTAAAAGCCCCGTCATCGGCCCCACCATGAAGCCGTGCCCGCTAAACCCCACGGCTAGATACAAACCTTCCACTGTTGGCACATTTCCGTAGATCGGGGCAGCATCGGGGCTTAATATATACATGCCGGCAAATTGCCTTACCACTCTAATTCGTGACAAAACAGGAAGAACTTGTGTTATCGTCTTCGACATATTTGTAAGAAATTCCCAGCTAGAGGCCTGGTTCAAGCCTTCTTTTTCATAGGGATTGCCGCGACCCATAATAAAACTGCCGTGGGGCACCTGCTGGCAGTAAAAATTCAACGAGGTAGAAATAATCATCGGAGCTAGCAGAGCCCCTACAGGCTCGGTTACAAGAATTTCTCGTCGCTCAGGAGTCAACGGGAGCTCAATTCCTGCCAATTTACCAATCTCTTTCGCCCATCCTCCTGCAGCATTCAGCACCTTATTAGTAACAATTTCACCCTTTTCAGTAACCACTCCTTCTATTTTACCTTTGTCCACCTTTATATCCTTAACCGCAGTGTGTGTGTAAAACTCGACACCCAGCCTCTTAGCTGCCTTCATATAAGCATCAGTAACATAAAAAGGATTTAAATGACCATCCTTCTGGTGAAAAGAACATGCCAAAACAGAATCAGTGTTTAAAAAAGGTACTATTCTCAATGCTTCAGTGGGAGTTAAAAGTTCTGACTTAATACCCAGCTTGTTCTGTAGTTCCACATTTTTTTTAAACTGCTCCACCTCTTTTTCTTTGGTGGCCAGCATAAGATACCCGCCCTGTTTAAACTCAGTATCTCCATCATAATCCAATTCCTCATCCAATTCTTCGAACATCTCACAGGACATTTTAGTCAACTGACAATTTAACTCAAGGCCCCATTGTGCCCTAACTCCTGCTCCACATCTTCCGGTAGCCCCACTGGCGATATATTCCTTTTCTAGAACAACTACATCGGTGCATCCCAATTTCGCCAAATAATACGCAGTGGCACAGCCGGAAATACCTCCACCAACAATAACTACTTCGGCGCTATTTTTCATTTTCTTCACCCCTTGCCAGAACTCCCAGTTTTATATTTTGTGTTGGAGGCCGAAAAGTTGGCATTTTTATATCTTTAATGTTTTTACCCGTTTGGCGCGTTAATTCGGCCATTAGCAATTGCATGCACGAATTCCCCTGGCATGGGCCAAAACAACACCTGCTAATTCTTTTTATCTCATCAATTGTTGTATAACCCTTGTTAATCAACTCTCTAATTTCACCAAGAGTAATGTCCTCACAACGACAGACGATAACCTGATCTTGATCGTTTTTATTCTCCATTTTTAACCCCTTGTCTTAATATTTCTCACTTTCATAGAAAAATCCTTAGCGACCGCAAGCGAAATAACTGCCGTGCGATCCTGTTGTTTGCGATCCTGCACTTTCAAAACCCGGGCTTCCCCTATTGCTTCCCCTTCGCGGTCAAGAGCAGTCACAGTATCCCCTTCTTGGGGAAGAGGTAATAATTCATAAGGTATTTTAACAAGGGCTTCACTGGAAGAATAGGTTTCATCGACAACAAATACTGCAAGGCCTGGACATTTGCTAATACACAGGGAACACCCATTGCACAGCTCATGGTCTACCCTGGGGATGTCATTCATATTAGGCACCACTATTGCTCCCTGCTTACATGCGGTTTCACAAGGGTTGCAAGGTATCTCCTGAAAGCATTCAACTATAACTACCGGGCCCTTTTCCAATCTTTCTCGTGATGGTGTAACGGTCATAAGCTCATTCCGACTAGGTACACCCGTTTTTATAAGCGTCAACTTGTAACCTCCTTCAGTGTACACTCTTTTAAACCCTTTCTGACCTTCTCGCTATCTGAACCACTCCTTAGTTCACTAAGCTGCATGATAGCATCGTTATACAGTTCTTTAAAGCGGCCGTCATCATAGCCCAAATCCTTGGCTGCACAAAGCCCGGCCAGCATCCCTTCTACCATTGCCATACTTGCTTCCTCTATACCGGAAGCATCTCCGGCGACAAAGATAGATTCTTGAGATGTGCGCATATTTTTGTCACGTAATGACACATGGCCACCAAGTTCGGCAACATATTCCATTTGACAACCAGCTTGCCAAAGTAATTCCGTTAACGGAGAAAGCCCTGTGGCAATACACAGAAGATCAACATGTATTTCCCTTTCTGTACCAGGAATAGTTTCACGGTTTTCGGTCAAATTAATTGTCGTCACTTTTTCTAAACAGGTGCTGCCATGGGCTGATTTTACCGTGCAGCAAGTGTTAATCGGAACACCCATGCGCCTTACTTTCGCAGCATGGACACCATAGCCCCTTATGATCGGACCTCTTACTATAATACCCTCAACTTCTACCCCTGCTTGCATCAACTGGTAACTAATAATTAAACCTATATTTCCTGCTCCCACCATCAAAGCTTTTTTGCCAGGCACAATCCCATATTCATTCATAAGTGTTTGGACAGCACCGGCCCCGTAAATACCTGGAAGATCGTTGTTGGTAAAAGGCAACACATTTTCTGTTGCTCCCGTAGCTACTATGAGCCTATCCGGCTTTAGGGTGTGAAACTTTTCATCTTTTTCATATCCAATGACACCATCATCGGGATAATAACCCAACACATTTGTGTCTAGTAGAATTTCTACCTCTTGTTGTTCTATTTCTTTAAGAAGGTTTTGCGGTATATCAATACCCCGAGTAGCAGCGTACTGTTTTTGGGAACCGAAAAATTTATGCGTTTGCTTTACAAGCTGCCCTCCCGGGTTATAATGCCTTTCAAGCAAGGTTACTGCCGCACCCATCCGGCTAGCGTATAGAGCTGCCATTAACCCCGCCGGACCTCCCCCGATTACGGCAATTTCTCTTTTTTTCACTAAAAAATCACCTTCTTAGTTTTATTATCCTGGTTCAAGCTATGAACCCTAAGGTTTAAGAATTCCTTTCCCTTGCTGCCTCTGTACTTTCATCCCTTCAATTAATTTCTCTGTACAAACCCTTACGTTGGATACTCCGTCTACCTCCATTAAACAAGACGAGCAATTGCCAATGGCGCAAAAAAAACCCCGGGGGCGATTAAGCCTTGGACTATAATGGTAATCCTTGATCCCCGCAGAATGCAAAGCTGCAGCTATAGTTTCCCCTTCATATCCCTCTAACTCCTTGCCCTCAAAGTAAAATTTAATTTTTTTGTCCCTTGAAAATTGCACAACAGGATGACTTGCTATACGCATTCTATTTCCTCCCTAGTCCTTGACAAAAAGCTCCACATTTTAGGTTTAGTGTCATTTTCTACACTTATCGCATTTACTATATTTAATGTTGCAAATAACATGCCACCTTCTTCCGGAAATACCTGCTTCTATAATTTAAATGATTACACTTAACCCAGAAGAGACATATACCTGTTTTCAGCTTAAATATGGGTGTGATTTGACCGATAAAACAATTAAACTTATGTGTCCAAAATTTTGACACCTGATCTTTACCTGGTTCCAGAAGCAGTAAAAATCATAATCAGTTACCCCCCCCTTCGCCTAGCAAAAGGCTATTTCACATTTTACCCCCAGCATAATAAGACCTCCCTCAGGATAAGATAGAATCTGTAAAAATAAAAATTCAGGTATTAATAACCTGCTATGAGGCAGGAAATACACTTAAATTGTCAAATATACTTAAGTACTAAAACGTAGTTGTAAAGTTCTATTACTTCAATTTAGATAAACTACTCTATTTTCTGCAATAACCTTTCAACTATATTAGAAGAAGTTTCCAGGAGTGAAGTTGCCTTGAATGAAAAAGAAATTATTGAATTGCTAAACAGTGAAGAAGTATGTTTGGGGAATAATGAAGAAGTCAATAAAAAATTGGCTGGACTATGCCAAAATGATAAAGACACTAACAAGACCGAATACAGACTGCTTTTAAAGAAACTGCTGCTAGCCGGTGCATACATACAAGCCTTGTTGGACAGTTCTAATGACGCCGTATGTGTGATTGATGGAAACGAAAATGTTATGTACTGGAATAAAAAAGCTGAAGCCTTATATGGCATAAGAAAGTCAGAAATTGTTGGGAAAAATATCAGGCACTATTTTAGCAACCTCGTTGTGACAAAGGTTAAATCAGGAAACTCTTCAGTGGTTGAGATGTACCATGAACCTCACAAAGGGATTTACGTCCTAATAAATTCTTACCCTGTTAAAGTGGGAGGACAGACAATAGGCAGTATTTCGGTAGAACGGAATATCACGGATATGATTCGCTTGCATTATAAGTTAGAGAAAAAGAGTGAAGAAGTTGATTCTTTAAAGAGGCAGATCAATAAGGGTAGTGAAATATTAGGGTTATTTGATCAAATTTATGGTCATAGCCAGAAACTATTGAATGTAAAAGCTAAGGCACAAAAAGCGGCTCAAACAAACGCAACAATCCTTATTAGTGGAGAAACCGGTACTGGTAAAGAGATGTTTGCCAAAGCGATACACTCTGCTTCCCAGCGAAGAAAACAACCCTATGTTGCAATCAATTGCGGGGCAGTACCTTCATCCCTTTTTGAAAGCGAACTTTTCGGATATGAAAGTGGCTCTTTTACAGGCGCAGAAAAAGGCGGGAAAGAAGGCAAGGTTGAACTTGCCAACGGTGGCACACTTGTGCTTGATGAGATAAGCGAACTGCGTTTAGACTTGCAAGTTAAGTTGTTGCGAGTGCTCGAAGAAAGAGTTTTTTATCGTGTGGGGGGAACAACGCCCATAGAATCTAATACACGTATTATTGCCATTACTAACCAGGATGTTGAGAAAATGGTTAAGAACGGATTGTTCAGAGAAGATCTATACTACCGCCTGAACATTGTACCTCTATATATCCCACCTCTAAAAGAAAGAAAAAGCGATATCCCTGAACTGGTGTATTATTTTCTCAGCGAATTGGCACAGACTTATGATAAAAATTTGATTGATATCTCTCCAGAGGTTATGGCCATATTTTTGCATTACGATTGGCCGGGGAATGTGCGGGAGCTTCGTAATTTATTGGAACGTATCGTTGTATTTGCCAATAATGAAAGCATAAAGAAAGAGGACCTTCCTGAAGAGATTTTAGAAATTTTGTTCAATGAAAGCTACAATGATTGTGCCGTTTTAACAAAGGAAAAAAAGGACCTGGAAAGTAAACTAATCAAAGAAGCCTTACAAGAAGCAGGAGGCAATAAAAGAAAAGCAGCTGAATCACTGGGTATACCGCGAAGCACCTTGTATTATAGGATGCGAAAACTTGGCATTAAAGAAATATAAGGTAATGTGCGTCTAAATTTTGACACAAACCTCCAAATAGCTGACACCCCACCAACAATAAACACATTTTGATAATCAGGCAAAACAAAAATATTTTTGATTCCTCTCGCTGGTCAGTTTGCCTGCCAATTTTTGCAGTTAGTATTGAACAAGTTTGTGCTCAGATACTTATCGCCCCGGTCGGGGAATACCACTACAACAAAACCATCATCGAGGTCTTTGATCAATTCCAACGCCGCGAGCATGGCCGCGCCGCTGCTCATGCCTACAAAGATACCTTCCCGGGAGATAATAGATCGGGCCATCTCGAAAGCAGCATCAGTTTCAACCAT
>Ga0207421_10006866_pt1 | contig 12296 bp, 12 predicted proteins | sample SodLakKL_010_SED_4_FD_187542 | JGI IMG/M metagenome (GOLD analysis project Ga0207421, IMG submission 187542) | Alkaline sediment microbial communities from Lake Tanatar, Kulunda Steppe, Russia - 8KL_010_SED (SPAdes) (version 2) | ecosystem: Environmental > Aquatic > Non-marine Saline and... | reverse complement strand
CTCAGCCCCGCGGGGACGCTCATCAGCGAGCGGATGCCGGGGATCGCGTTCGTGACGGCGAGGGCGACGCCCCCGAACCGGTCGAACAGCCGCTCGACGAGGCGCATCCGCCCCTCCCCGACCCGGTCGCGGACGACGAACGGGATCCGATCGACGTACGGCAGCCGCCGGCGGAGGCCGAGAAACTCCGGGCTCTCCTCGTTGAACCCGCGATAGAGGGTGAACTGTCCGAGCGTGGCGGCGACAGTCGAGAGGGCCGCGACGGCGAGGAGGGTCGAGGTCGCCGGATCGACGAACACGACGTAGGCGACGTACAGCGCCGCCGGCGGCGTGACCTTGCCGATCACCATCCCGTCGAGGTAGAACAACGCGAGCACCACGGGCACAGCCAGCGCCTGCAACAGGACGACGACCGCCTCCGCGCTAGGGAGCACGCCCGCCTCTCGAAGCCGGCGGGCAAAGATCCATCGATCCGGCGGTTCGAGCCGTCGAACGCGTCGGCGGTCCGAACGCCAGCCCTCGGGACGTGGACGGTACCCCGGGACAGCCGGCGTCGTCGAACCGGTCTACACCCTCCGCGAACCGGTCGATGCCCTCCGCGAACGGATCAGTCGGCGTCGCCGTCGAACCGGTCGATGCCCTCCGCGAACGGGCGCTCGGGGATCACGAGCCGACGGCCGCCGTGGTTCGTGACCGTCGCCTCGACGCCGTAGACCTCCCGGATCGTCTCCGGGGTGAGGATCCCGGGGTCGCCGGTCGCGACCACGCGCCCCTCCCGGAGCATCGCCAGCCGGTCACAGTAGCGAGCCGCCAGGTTCAGGTCGTGGATCACCATCACGGCCGCGGTGCCGTCCGCGAGTAGCTCACGGAGCAGCTCGAGGACCTCGAGGCGGTGGCGAACGTCCAGCCCGGCCGTCGGCTCGTCGAGCAACAGGACCGACGGCTCCCCGACGATGGCCCGTCCGATCGACACCATCCGACGCTGGCCACCACTCAGCTCGTCGACCGACCGGAGGGCGTAGGGCTCGAGTCCGAGCCGGTCGATCACCTCGGCGGTGGCCTCCCGATCGTCCTCGCCCGTCCGCCAGCCGGCGTGGGGCGTCCGACCGAGCAGGATCGTATCGAAGACCGTCGTGGGGAACGTCCGGCGGTCCTCCTGTGGGACGTAGCCGATCCGGCGGGCGATCTCCGCGCGGCTCAGCCCCGCGAGGTCGTCGCCGTCGACGGAGACGGTTCCGGCGTCCGGTTCGAGGATCCGATCGAGACAGCACAACAGGGTGGTCTTCCCCGAGCCGTTCGGGCCGACGATCCCCAGCAGCTCGCCGGCGGCGACCGAGAGGTCGACGCCGTCGACGATCGGCTCCTCCCCGTAGGCGAACGTCAGCCCGGAGACGTGTAGTCTCACCAGTGATCCCTCCGCGTGACCACGAGGTACAGAAACAGCGGCGCGCCGAGAAATGCCGTCAGGATGCCGACCGGCAACACGACGGGCGCGAGGACGGTCCGGGCGACGGCGTCGGCCGCGAGCAGCAGGGTCGCCCCGACGAGCGCCGACGCCGGGAGCAGGAACCGTTCGTCGCCGCCGACGAGTTTCCGGACGACGTGTGGGACGACGAGCCCGACGAAGCCGACGATTCCGACGAACGAGACGACGGCGGCGGTGACCAGCGAGGCGACGACCATCCCCCGGATCCGGAGGCGATCGACGTCGATTCCGAGGCTCGTGGCCACCTCGTCGCCGGCGTTCAACACGGCGTACCGCCGGCCGTTCGCCACGAAGTAGACCACCCCCGCGACGGTGACGGCGGCCATCGCCACGAGGTCGGTCCGGGTCGCCCGGCCGACGTCGCCGAACGTCCAGTAGACGATGGCGGCGACCTCGACGTCGGTGCCGACGTACTGGAGAAACGAGAGCGCGGCGGTGAAAAGCGAGCCCAGGGCCACCCCCGAGAGGATCAGCGTCTCTGGGGAGACGCGGGCGTAGCTGACCAGCGCCAGGATCGCAGCCGTCGAGAGCAGCGACCAGCCGAACGCCGAGAGCGTGACGACGTGTGGGCCGCCGACGGACGACAGCGAGTCGGTCCCGAGGACGACGATGGCGAAAGCGGCCCCGAACGCCGCCGCCTGTGAGATACCGAGGGTGAACGGCGATCCGAGTGGGTTCCGGAGGACGGTCTGCATCGCGGCGCCGGCGACCGACAGCCCCCCACCGGCGACGATCGCCGCGAGCACCGCCGGCAGCCGGACCCCCCGGACGATCGAGCCGGCGGTCCCGTCCGCACGACCCATCAGCGCCTCGAGGACCGTCGCGGGGGCGAGCCGGACCGGGCCGACGGCGAGTGCGAGGAAGGCGACGGCCACGAGCGCCAGGAGACAGCCGGCCAGAAACAGCAGCTTCCGCCGGACGAATCGGTCGTACGCCGGACGGCCCTCGGTGGCCACGTCGCTCACCCGTCCGGCCGCGGGCTCGCGCCGGTCGTCGGTTCGCCCGAGCGGTCGCGTCGTTTCGCCGACGGAGACGGACGGCCGTCGCCCCGACGCGGGAGTCGGCTCACGCGCCGGCCCTCGCGAGCGACTCCGGCTCGAGGGGGCCGAGGCCGCCGTCTATCCCGGCGACCGCCTCGTACAGCGGCCGGCCGAGGACCGTCTCGTAGATCCCCGCCGCGCGCCGCTCGACGTCGACGTCCCCGAACGCGTCGGGGTAGAGCACGGACCCAACGTAGTAGGCGTTGACGAGGGCGTTGGCGTGGTTCTGACCGTACTGTGCGTTCGGGAGCAACGCGTGGACGGTGCCCGCCTCGAAGGCGGTCAGCTCCCGGTATGCCGGCGTGTCGGCGAGGTCGTCGCGGACCAGTTCCAGATTGGCCCGGTCGAGAAAGACCACCTCCGGATCCCACTCGAGCAGCCGTTCGGGGCTGACGGTGACGTGTGCGGCGCCCTCGAAGCCGACGTCCGCCGCGACGTTCGCGGCTCCGAGCAGGTCGAACGGGGCGAACACCGGCCGGGTGCCCTCGAACCCGTGTCCACCCCGAAACCCCATCCCGGAGGCGTACGTCGTCGGCCCGTCAACGCCGGCCGTGCGGTCGGCGAGGTCGGATCGGAGCTCCTCGAAGAAGTCGACCAGCTCCGCCGCCCGGTCGGTCCGGCCGAGGACCGCACCCGCCCGCTCCCAGACCGTCTCGACCGTCGGCCCGTCACCGACGACGAACTCGCCGGGATCCGCGACGGTGAGCCCGAACGTCGGGAGGCCGGTTCGTTCCGTCGTGTCCTCCAGTTCGCTCGCGCTCCCGGTCGAGAGCAACAGGTCGGGCTCGACGGCCAGGATGGCCTCCGGATCGCCGCCACGGCCGCCGATCACCGGTCGGTCGGCCAGCTCCGGGGTCGCGAGGTTGTACGGCACCTCCCGGAGCCAGCCGGTCTCCTCGCTCTCGACGCCGGCGATCAGCTCCGTGGCGTCGAGCTGGGCCACCAGCCGCGAGCTGTTGGGTTCGAGGGGGACGATCCGCTCGGGCTCGGCGGGAACGGTCACCGTCCGGCCGGCGAGATCCGTCAGCTCGCGCCCCTCGACGCCGGCCGACGGGGAGCCGAGACAGCCCGACAGCGCCCCGAACCCGCCGCCGGCGAGGACCGCCACCGCCCGTCGACGCCTCATGGCTCGACGTTCTTCCGAGCGTCAGTAATACGTTCTGGTGCGATCGTAATATTCCGGTCCAAACGGTGATGTGGGCCCCGGCGAAACGGGACGTATGGCCGACGAACTCGACCGAATCAGCCTCACTTTGCCGCGGGAGATGGTCGACCGGCTGGATCGGCTCGTCGACGACTGGGAGTACGCCAGCCGTTCGGGGGCCGCACGGGACGCGTTCCGGGAGTTTTTCGCCGCCTGCGAGTGGGAGGCCGACCCCGACTCGCGGTACTACGGGACGGTCGTCGTCGTACACGAACACGAACACGACGGCGACGTCGCCGGCGCGCTCCAGACCGTCCAGCACGAACACGCGGGGATCGTCCTCTCGGTACAGCACATCCACCTCAGCCGCCACCGCTGTATGGAGACGATCGCGGTCGACGGCACCGGCGGCGCGATCGACGAGCTGGCAAACCGGCTGCGATCGATCGAGGGAGTGACGCGGGTCTCGGTCGTGGTCGGCGAGGCGGCCGAGCCGGACGGGGACTGACCCCGCGAGACGGCTCCGACCCCCCGATCGCTCGAACGCGCCTACAGCGTCGGAGCCGTCTCACGGGGGCGTGACGATGGGTTTAACTACCGTGCTCCGGTCGGTTAGCGTGAGACCTTCTCGGTGGATACCTATGTCGGACACGGACACGCGGGACGTGAAATCCCTCAGAACCCCGATCGTCGCCGTCCTCGGACACGTCGATCACGGCAAGACGAGCCTGCTCGATACGATCCGCGGCTCGGCGGTCATCGAGGGCGAGGCCGGCGCGATCACCCAGCACATCGGTGCGACGGCCGTCCCGCTCGAGGTCGTCTCCTCTATCGCGGGCGAGCTCGTCGATCCCGAGGACTTCGACCTGCCCGGCCTGCTCTTTATCGATACGCCCGGCCACCACTCGTTTACCACGCTTCGCTCCCGTGGCGGCGCGCTCGCTGACATCGCCATCCTCGTCGTCGACGTCAACGACGGCTTCCAGCCCCAGACCGTCGAGGCCCTGGACATCCTGCGACGGACCCAGACCCCCTTCATCGTCGCCGCGAACAAGATCGACACGGTGCCGGGCTGGAACCCGGTCGAGGACGCCCCGATAACCGAAAGCTACGACGCCCAGTCCGACCGCGCGAGCTCCCGGCTCGACGAGTCGCTCTACGAGATCATCGGCCAGCTCTCCGAGGAGGGCTTTTCGGCGGATCTGTACTGGCGGGTCCAGAACTTCCAGCGCAACGTCGGCGTCGTCCCCGTCAGCGCGCTGACCGGCGAGGGCGTCCCGGATCTGCTCGCGGTGATGATGGGACTCTCCCAGCGGTACATGAAAGACGAGATGGAGATCGACGTCGCCGGTCCCGGCGTCGGCACCGTCCTCGAGGTCAAAGACGAGAAGGGGTTCGGGACGACGATCGACACCGTCCTCTACGACGGGACGATCCGCACGGACGATCGGATCGTCGTCGGCGGGATGAACGAGCCGATCGTCACCGACGTCAGAGCGCTGCTCCAGCCCCGGCCGCTCGCGGAGATCCGGACCGAGAGCCGGTTCGAGACGGTCGATGAGGTCGGCGCGGCGGCGGGGATCAAAGTCGCCGCCCCCGACCTCGACGACGCGATGGCCGGCGCGCCCGTGCGGGTCGTCCGGGACCGAGCCTTAACGGAGGTGATCGCCGAGGTCGAAGCCGAGCTCGCCGAGATCGCCGTCGACACCGAAGAACAGGGCGTCGTCGTCAAAGCCGACACCCTGGGGAGCCTGGAAGCGATGGCCGACGCGCTCGCCGAGGCCGAGGTGCCGATCGTCCGCGCGGAGGTCGGCGACGTCGCCCCCCGGGACGTCTCGGTGGCCTCGACGGCGAACGACCCCAAACAGCAGGTCATCCTCGGGTTCAACGTCGAGGTGTTAGAGGACGCCGAGGAACGGGCCGACGTCGAGGACGTCCGGCTTTTCACCGACGACGTCATCTACCAGCTGGTCGAGGGCTACGAGGAGTTCGTCGAGGGGATCGAACGCGCCCAGCAGGACACCATCCTCGAGAAGATCACCCGACCAGCCCGGTTTCGGATCCTCCCGGACCACGTCTTCCGGCAGAACGATCCCGCGGTCGTCGGCGTCGAGGTGAACGCCGGCACGATAAAGAACAACAGCTTCGTCGTCAAGTGGGAGGGCAACGAGCCCGAACGCGTCGGCCAGATCAAGGGCATCCAGGAACAGGGCGAGGACGTAGACGAGATCCGGGCGGGCAACCGCGTCTCCGTGGCCATCGACGGCCCCACCGTCGGCCGGGGGATCGAGGAGGACGACGAGCTCTGGGTCGAGATCCCCGAGAAACACGCGAAGATCCTAGAACAGGAGCTGCCCGGGGAGATCCCCGGCGACGAGCTCGAGGCGCTGAACATGTACCTCGAGAAACACCGCAAACGCGACCCGTTCTGGGGGAAGTGAATCTTCGATACCGTTTTCTGGCGTAAAGTGCTAGCAGATGGCATGGTCTCCCGCGAAAACAAGGTCATCGGTGCGTTCGTCGTGGTCGCAATGATTCTCACCTATGGTGGATTTTGGCTGACCGAGCTGCCGGACGAGATCCTGCTGGGGGTGTTGGTTCTCGTCGGCGTCGTCGCCCCGATGGTCGTGAACGACCACCTCGACGACCGAGAAACCGGCTGATCGCGTACACCGCCGTACGCACGTCGTTCGGACGCCAGTGTTCGCTTCCGGCGAGACGACGGGCGGGTCGGTCGTTTCACGCCGATTCGTGCCGGCGCGGGGGTATCCGTTCGAACGAGCGGCCACTCGGGTACGGCTCTCGGGGACCGTGTCCGGTTCGCCGGAACCGCGTCCCATTTTTGTCTCCTCCCCTCAGAGCGGGCATGCAAAGCGTCGACGCCGCCGGTCTGGGGATCGGCGACGGCTACCCGCCGCGGATCATGGGCGTGTTGAACGTAAGCGAGGAGTCGCCGTACGACCCGAGCGTCTACGACGATCCCGGGGAGGCCGCCCGCTACGTCGACGAGGAGCTGATCGACGAAGGTGCGGAGATCGTCGACGTCGGCCTCGAGTCGGCGAACAAACGCTTCGAGGTGTTGAGCGCCGAGGAGGAGCTCGACCGGCTCCACGTCGCCGTCGAGACGATCGAGAGCGTCTCCGGCGACGCCGTCTTCTCGATCGAGACCCGCTACGCCGAGGTGGCCGAGGCGGCGCTCGCGGCGGGGTTCGAGATGGTAAACGACATCTGTGGCTTCGCGGATCCGGAGATGCCGGTCGTCTGTGAAGACCACGACGTCGCGGTCGCGAAGATGGCGAGCCCGCCGGACCTCGAACGGCCCGGCGCCGTCGAGGCCGTCGACTGGGCCGCCCGGAAGGGCCCCGAGTGGGCCGCCGAGGCCGACTACGTCGACATGGTCTACGAGGCGCTGGGACAGAACGGCCTCACCGAGAAGACGATCGTCGACCCCGCCTTCGGCGGCTGGAGCGAGGCGAAGACGACCGACGACGACCGGGCGACCTTCGACCGGCTCCGGGAGTTTCGCGCGCTCGGTCGACCGATGCTGGTCTCGATCAACCGGAAGAACTTCCTGGGGGAGCTCGTCGACCGGGGGACCGACGAGCGGCTGCCGGCGAGCCTGGCGGCGACCGCCATGGCCGTCGAGCGCGGCGCCCACGTGATCCGGACCCACGACGTCGCCGAGACCCGCGACGCGGCGCTCGTCGGCGCGGCGTTCGCGGACCGGCCGTCGGGGGTACGCGACGACGGCGTCTGACGCGCGTCGTCCGCCACGAGAAAACTTATACCGGAGCCACGGAAACGGAGGGATGGACGCCGGGGGGCCTCCCGGGTAGGGGTACTTCGGAGGCCACCCGGCCCACAACACGGTATTATTGTGACCAGCTCCCCAGTGACGACCATGGAGTTCGAGGAGTTCGAGCCGGTCTACGAGGCGATCCGCCGGGAGTTCGGCTACGATCGCGGGGCCGACGAGCACGCACGGGACGTCCTCGCCGCGCTCTCCGGGCCGTTCGATCCCGATCGGCTGCCCGACGTGGCCGGCGACGTCGTCGCGGTCGCCGGCGCCGGCCCATCCCTCGGGGAGCCGGCGGACGTCGAGCGGGCCGGGGCGGCAGACGCGGTGTTCGCGGCGTCGACGGCCGCAGACGAGCTCGAGGCCGCCGGCGTCGACGTCGACTGTATGGTGACCGACCTCGACAAGAACCCGGGGACGGTCCGGCGGCTGACCCACGCGGGGACGCCCGTCGCGGTCCACGCCCACGGCGACAACGTCCCGGCCCTGCGGGCGGTCGTCCCCGACTGTGCGGACGCGTACGTCCTCCCGACGACCCAGGTCGCCCCCCGCGGTCCCGTCCGTAATTTCGGGGGGTTCACCGACGGCGACCGGGCGGCGTTTCTCGCCGACCACCTCGGCGCCGGTCGGCTCGCGTTCGTCGGCTGGGACCTCGACGACCCCACGGTCGACGGCGTCAAAGCCCGCAAACTCGCCTGGGCCGAGCGGCTGCTCTACTGGCTCGAACGCCGACGCGGCGAGCGATTCGCCGTCCTCGACGGCCGCCGGGAGGCGATCGACGCGTCGGCGCTTCCGAGCACGTGAGCCCGTCGCGACGCGGGGCGATCGCGAGCCGACGCCACCCCGACGGCCGATCCGGGGCGACGCGGGACGATCGGCGACAACAGTTAAGTCCCGAACGCGAGCAGTTACCGGCGTGGATCGACGACTGATCGTCACCGTCGCGTTCGTCGGCTACGCCATCGGCCTCGCCGCCCTGGCCGTCGCCACGGTCGCGGCCGCCGTCGAGTTCACCGAGGCCCAGCCGACGTTCCTGTCGCTGGTCGGCGTGGCCACGCCGCTGGCCGGCCTCTCGCTGATCTGGTTCGGCAACCGCGTCTACGGCGCGCCGCTGTTTGCGACCTCGACGGCCGCGACCGCCGGCTTCGTCGGCTACTTCTTTCTCGTCCACGACAACCCCGCGAGCGTCGGCGCGGTGCCGGGGGAGCTCGCGGTCGCCTACCGGTACGCCGTGGTCATCGCCGTCCTCGGCGCGGCCGTCGCCGCCCTCGTCGGGACGTGGTTCTGGTACCGCGAGAGCCCCGGCTTCCGGTCGCTGGTCGATGGCACCCTCGGGCCGCCGTCGACACGGTGATCGCGGCGACGGCGGGCCGCGGGATCGTCACCCCTCGAGGAACACCCGTAGCTCCGCGAGCGGCCAGGCGTTGATCACGTCCGCGGGCTCGGCCCACCCCCGGCGGGCGGTGTGGACGCCCCACCGGACGTACTCGAGGGCCGCGGGCCGGTGGGCGTCCGTGTCGATCGCGATCGTCGCCCCCTCCTCGATGGCGGCTTTGACCGCCGACCCCCACAGATCGAGCCGGTGGGGGTTGGCGTTTACCTCCAGGGCGGTCCCGTGTTCGGCGGCGGCCCGTCCCAGCGCCGCGGGATCGAACTGGAGCCCCTCACGGCGGTTGAGCAGCCGGCCGCTCGGGTGGCCGAGCACGTCGACGGCGGGGTTCTCGACCGCCCGGACGAGCCGGTCGGTCGCGGCATCGGCGTCCTGGTCGAGGGCGCTGTGTGGCGAGGCGACGACCAGATCGAGCGTCTCGATCACCTCCCCGGAGAGGCCGATCCCCCCGTCGGCGTCGACGTTGGCCTCGATCCCCGCGAACACCTCTATCTCGCGGTCGTCGGCTACCGCCCGGATCTCGGCGGCCTGTTCTACGATCTCGGCGTCGGTGAGCCCCATCCCGGAGACGACACCCGGCCCCTCGGCGTGGTCGGCGATCGCGTAGTACTCGTAGCCACGGGCCTCCGCCGCGTCGACCATCTCCGCGATCGTGTTGTTGCCGTCGGACCAGTCGGTGTGGGTGTGGAGGTCTCCGCGGACGTCCTCGCGGACGAGCAGGTCGGGGAGCTCGCCCGCGGCCGCGGCCGCGATCTCCCCGCGGTCCTCCCGGAGCTCCGGCGGGATCGAGGGGAGCCCGAGCGCCTCGTAGATCCCCGCCTCGGTCTCCCCGGCGACGCGGTCGCCGACCCGCTGGCCGGCCTCGTGGTCGTCGATCCCCGAGACGTCGAACGCGCCGTACTCGTTGAGCTTCATCCCGCGGTCGATGGCGTAGTTGCGCAGCCGGACGTTGTGGCCCTTGCTGCCCGTAAAGTACTGTAAGGCCGCGCCGAACTCCTCGGGGACGACGACCCGGAGGTCGACGCGCACCTCGCCGACGCGGACGCTCGCCTTCGAGGGACCGGACTCGATCACGTCGTCGACGGAGTCCCACGCGAGGAGGGCCTCGACCGCGTCCTCGCCCCGGTCGCTCGCCGCGAGGACGTCGACGTCGCCGATCGTCGGCCGCCAGCGGCGGATCGAGCCGGCCACCGCACAGCGGGAGACGGCCGCGACCGACTCGAGGTACGCCAGCACGTCGTCGGCCAGCGGTCGGGCCTCCCCGAGCAGCTGTCGGCGGCCGGCCGTCCGGGCGAACTCGACGTTCTCGCGGATGTTCGCCTCGGTCTTCTCGCCGAAGCCGTGTAGCTCCCGGATCTCGCCGTTCTCTGCGGCCCGCTCGAGGTCCTCGAGATCCTCGATCCCGAGCTCGCGGTAGAGCCGGCCGACGGTCTTCGGGCCGACGCCCTCCACCCGGGTGAGCGCGGCCATCTCGACGGGTAGCTCCGCGCGCAGCTCCTCGAGTTCCGCGATCGTCCCCGTCTCGACGTACTCGCGGAGCTTCGCCGCGATGGCGTCGCCGACGCCGTCGACGTTCTCTATCGCCCCGTCGCCGGCCTCGATCCGGTCGGCGATCGGCACCGGATAGGCGAGTACGTTCTCGGCGGCCCGGCGGTAGGCCCGCGGTTTGTACTCGACGCCGTCGGCCTCGAGCAGGTCGGCGAACTCCTCGAGGCGGGCCGCGAGCTCGGCGTTGGTCGTCATCGGACCCCCCGCGTCTCCTCTTTTTTACCCAGAGCCTTCTTCAGGAACGACATCCAGCGTTTCGTGTCGGCGGTCCGCCGGGCCTGCTCCTCGCGTTCGAGGTCGGTGGGCCCCAGGTTCTCCAAGGCGTTCAGCGCCCGGTCGATGCCGACGACGGCGTCTGCCAGCTTCTCGCCTTCCTCGCGGTCGACGTCGCCCTCCTCGATCAGCTCGATCCGGCGCAGCCGCTCCCGTCGAAGGGTTCGTTTCGCGCGCTCGACCCGCTCGCGCTCGCCCGGTGGGATCGTCTCCCGGCGTTTGATCTCGAAGACGAACTCCCGGAGGTCGATCGTCTCGTCGCCGACCTCGATTCGCTCGGGGATCTCGACGCCGACGGTCGCCCCGTCGCGCTCGACGCGTTCGAGCAACCCCTTTCGCTCGTACGGTTTCACGTGCGTCCGTCGGGCGTCAGCGAACAAAAGTCTACAGGCGGTGAACGGTCCACGGGACCGACGCGGGGGACGGTACGGCTATTTCTACAGGGCCAACCGCCAAGGACGGTACAGCTACCTCCACAGGACCGACCGCCAAGGACGGTACAGCTATCCCGATCGGTCGAGTGGTCGTACCATGGCAGAGCCGACCAGGTTCGGGATCGGGGAGCCGCCGGCGTCGGGGACGCCCCCGGAGCCGGTCGACGTCCCGTGGATCGACGTCCACCAGCACACCCAGTCGCTGAGCTGGAACGACCGGGAGCGGTTCGACCTCGCCGGCTGTCGGGCCGCGGTGATGATCGCGGCGGGTTACTACTGGGCGCCGTACCGGCCGGTCCGGGCCGCCGACGTCCGCTTTCTGTGGGACGACGCGCTCAGACGCGGGGCCGCGTTCGATCAGCGCCACTTCTACGAGCAGTACGTGGCCGTCGGCGTCCACACGTGGGCCGGCGTCACCGACGTCGAGGAGCTGCTGGCCGTCCTCCCGGAGTACTGTGCCCACGACCGGGTGGTCGCCGTCGGCGAGACGGGGATCGAGTCGACCCACCACACGACGGCGTTCCCGCTGGAAGAGCAACGCGACGTCGTCCGCGAGCAGTTCGCGATCGCCCGCGAGGCCGGCCTGCCGGTCCTGGTCCACACGCCGGGATCGAGCAAGGGCGACGTCGATCCGCGCCACGCACGCCGGTACGAGGAGGGGAATCGGAACTTCACGGCGCCGCTTCTCCCGACGGAGGGGACCAAACGCGAGGCCGTCGAGATGGACGTCGAACTCGCCGAGGAGGCGGGGCTGGCCGACGAGCAGGTCGTGATCGACCACGCCGACGACACCGTCCGGGAGTTCGTCATGGAGAACACGGGCTGTCATCTCGCCTACTCGGTGAGCGCACCCTGGCTGCGCGGCGTCGACGCCCGCGACGTCGCCGCGGCGATCGAGGCCCACGGCAGCGACCGGATACTCGTCGACACCGACCTCATCGGCGCGATGGAACACGATCCGTTCGTGATGAAACGGACGATACTCGACCTCCTCGCGCTCGGCGTCCCCCGCGAGGCGGTCCGGGCGGTCGTCTACGAGAACCCGCGGCGGGTCCTGGGGCTGGAGTGACGCCGCGGCCGCCAGCCCCGCGTGGAACTCCCGGCTGACCGCCGACTCCGCGTGGAACTCCCGGCTGACCGCCGACTCCGCGTGGAACTCCCGGCTGACCGCCGACTCCGCGTGGA
>Ga0207421_10006862_pt1 | contig 12302 bp, 6 predicted proteins | sample SodLakKL_010_SED_4_FD_187542 | JGI IMG/M metagenome (GOLD analysis project Ga0207421, IMG submission 187542) | Alkaline sediment microbial communities from Lake Tanatar, Kulunda Steppe, Russia - 8KL_010_SED (SPAdes) (version 2) | ecosystem: Environmental > Aquatic > Non-marine Saline and... | reverse complement strand
ATTTAGTGACGAAAGTATCGAGTATCTTAAAAGAACAATAGAAATACAGGATGAAAAAGGTGTATGGGAAAAGGAAATTAAGCAATTTATTAAAGCAATCGAAAAAGGTTTGAAGGATAAACTTGAAGATGAAGATAAATGGCAATTTGAAAAGGGAAGTTCCAATATAAAAGTAAGTAAAAAAGATTGGAAAGGGGTGATTTATAGGTGTGCTGTAAATTACTCCCATATTAAAAAAGAGGAAATTCGATTAGATATAAAAGCAAAAACTAAGGTAGAAAATAGAAAAGAAAAATTTGATAAATTTTGTGATATTTATAACGGAGAAGAAGATACCCAATCAGAAACTTATTGGATTAAAAAAAAGAAGAAAGATTACTTTAGCAGATTAATCAATGGAGATAATGAGCTTCATAAGGATATAGTAAAAGAATTATATCAATTGATTGAAGAAACTGAAGAAACTATAGACTCTGCATTAAATGAATAATTTTAGATATGAAGTAATAGGGTCATACCATGACTACTGAAACCAAGGTAAAACTATATCGCAAACCGCGAGAGTATCTCAAGAAATACCCAGATGGACTCATGGTTATCTGCACTTCTATCCCTGGAACACAATATGAGGGCAGATATTATGGAGAAGAATTTCTGTTGAGGTATAGCGCATGGGGATTCGTCAATCTCGCTAAGGAGCCCGATTACTTCGGTCTTTACATCTCCTCTCCGGTGAGTGCTGTGAGATATTTTGGTGTGGTAGATGAGATCATAGATCCAAGGGAAGGTGAGCATCCGGTGGATGATTTTAGGGAATATGAGCCATATGAGGATGGTGATAAAGTGATAATGTTGGAAAGCGAATCGATAATAGAATTAGAGGATGAGATCCCTTTTGAGGGGGGTCCGATCTTGGGTTTTCGGTATACTACACTAGACAGATTTATTGAAGCCAAAAATACCAAAAATATGTTTGAATAAAAGATTAATATTAAAAAGTAAATAAATCATTGAATTCGTTTTTCAACAAAACCATTTATATACAATAATTCACGTTTAGATAATTAATTTAGAAGGATGGTGTTAAAACAATCTCAAATCCTTTAAAAATAAAAAGAACTCATCCTTTTAGTGAAGTTCAAAACTTAATGGAAGATCTCGAAAAAGAACAGACGCCATTTAAAAGAGAAAGGCATCTTTTGATACTTCCTGATAATATTTCGATTAATAATTTAAAAATCTATGTATCGAGAGAAAAACCACAGGTAAACAATAAATTGGAATGTGAAACTTTTGAAAGTATAGCAAAGAAAATAATAAAAGAAAAGAGAGATCATGATCCCTCGATTCTAGAAAACCATTATTTGAGAGTGTTTGTGACCCAGTACATCCAAAATAGTGCAAAATTATCTGATGTTTCAAAAAAGATTAATGATATAATCGAAAAATCCGATAGGCCAGAAAGAACCCAGGTGATAGAAGATCTAGTAAGAGAATTTTCGGACTATTTGAGAACCGTATATCCCCCGTCTTTAAAAGATCCATCAATCAGAAATTTTCATACTGATTTGATTAGAATCGCTCGTAGTGACGAGATTGATGATTATGAAGGCAAAAAAGCTGAAAATATATTAGATTTTTTCAAGAAAATGGAATCTTTCATCCAATATCAAATGAATGAATTTTTCAACAATAGGTACTATCTTTCTCGATCTCACTTAGTAGGTGAAGCTGCTGAAGAAATAAAAGAGGATTATTCCCTATTGGAAAACGTCCTCGATGGAATCGAGTCGATGAGAGTACTTGCAATACCTATTTTAGATCCTACAACCATTGGATTATTAGAACAAATTAGTGAAAATTATAATGAAGTAAAAGTTGTATCAGGAATAGGAACTCACGATCGTCTCAAAAAAAGACTTAAAAACATTTTTGATGAGGTTGAAGTATCGATCGAGAAAGATGAGTTTAAAGATGAGGATGTGGAGAAATGGGAATTACCAAATCCTAGGCAGGAAATAGAGTTTGTAGGTTCTTTGATGCAGGATGAAATGGATGTCGAAGATAGCATAGTTATAGCTAGGGAATCATCTGTTTATCTACCTTATGCTAACGAAGTTCTTAGGGACTTTGGACTTCCATCTCATGTACAAACTAGAAGAAATCTATCCTTGAGCGTACCATTTAGATTGGCCGCATCTTTGTTAAATTTAGTTGAAAAGGATGAGTGGACTGTAGAAGATATCAGTAATCCATTGAGGTTAGGATTGGTATTAAATTACTATGGAGAACCATCAACTCTCCCTGATCAAATTTTTTTACAATCAGAATATTGGTTAAATAAGAAGATCAAATTTGAGGATGAAGACAAATTTAAACCTGAAGAATGGATGGATTTATTTTCTGAAAATTCCATAACAAGAAGTTTCATCGAACAACTTAGAGATTGGAAAGAGGAAGTTGTAGATAAAGACAATATCTTAGAAAAATTAAAAAGCGAGTTAGGAAAATTCCAAAAATATGCTTGTCATGTTAAAAGAGAAAGAGAAGCTAGAAATGGCTTATTAGAAAAGGAATACAACCGAGCTGAGATAACTAAAACTCACATGACAGGTGACGCACAGAGGGTAATAGGTCTAATAGATAGGGCGGATAACTTTTCAAATTTCATTTCTGACATAGAAGGAGATAGTTCTAGGACCATTCAACACATGATTAAAGCATTCTGGATCGTCGGAGGGGGAGAAACCTTTGGAAAACCACGAAGAGATAAACAAGCTGTAAAATTCGTAGATGCAGCTAATTCTTTCTTCCTTCCTGAAAAGAATAGAATCATATTAGGGATGCGTTCAGGCACCTTTCCTAGAGAGCCTCCTGAAGCAAAATTCTTACCGACTAGTTTTAGAGAAAAAGTGAACGATCAGTATGAAAAACTTTACCTTCAAGATCCGGAAACTGATTATGAAAATGAATTAGACTTTTTCGAAGCCGCTATGGGTCCGGATAGAGATGAAAAGAAAATCTATCACTTGAATCCATATTTAGATGATAGAGGTCATAGAAACAATTGGTCAGTATTCTCTCCAGACGATGAAGTTACGCATGTTAGGCCAGCTGATTTTTATTTAAAAGATGCCACTAAAGAAGACGAGATTATAACGGATAGAAGTCTCTTATCTTGTAAACCTAAATCTAGATGGCAAAAATCGATCGACACTTATCGGAAGAATGATAATCTATCAAAAAGTGATCTAACCAGTCATTTTGATAACGATGAAAATCACCTTATTGGGTATGAGATAATACCTCGTGTCAAAGAGTATGAGGATAGAATAAAAACAGATAAGCCCTATATAGCCCCACCTAATTCTGATGAAGAAGAATACTTAGAAGAAATGTTAGAAGAACAGAGAAATGATCCAGTTCCTTCACATGAGATTGATTTATGGGTCGATTGTCCTATTAAATATTATTTTTATAGATTTGTTTTTTATCAACCTCATTGGGATCAAGGTAATGATGGTTTTGAGAAGGGATCTCGTTTGTTCATTCCGGAGTATTGGAATGATTTTGATATAGGTTCCATTCCTCATGTTTTAATGAGAGCTTATTTCTCTTCTAGAGGACACAACTTCATTTCAAATTTTGTCAAACCTTACGTTGACGGTGAAAGGGATGACATCGAAGAAATTAGAAATGAGCTATCCGATTATAATTGTAGAAATAATACCGAAGAAAATTTGAACGCTCTTTTAGACCTAGTTGAAGATAAGAGATTTTATATCCAATTGGGTGAAGATGAGGAATGGAAATATCATGGATCAAGTTCGTTAGATATGCTCAGGCCTCCAGTTATAAAATTTTTCGATGAAGGAGATGCCCCAGGAACGCAAAATCATAAATATGTATCATTAGCGAGATATGGATATAGAGGATTAACTGTTCAGAATTGTAGATTTTGCTTTGGTAATTGGATACCCAAAGATGATAGGTACAACTATTTAGGATTATATCAGAAACTTAGGAACAAAATAAAAGAGGATGATTTAAAGTCGTTTCCTCTAAGAGAAATATTTGTTGCCAATAATCTATTCAGAGCTGTAGAGAATGGCCTGAGTGATTGGGAAGGGAGCATCTTGAAAGATTTAATCAGTCAGATCCAGAATCTTGAGAATATAGAAGGATATAGACAAATAAAATTAGATTGGCAAACTAGAAAATGTGAAGATTGTGTATATAGGAGGTTGTGTGGTGACTGGGAGGTTCTAGAATGACTTCTGATGAGATATTGACAGATAAATCTAGAGAAAAAGATTTAGTAAAACCCCAAGAAAATGTTTTAAAAAACTTATTTTTGCAAGAAAATAATGTGATAGTGAGTGCTGGAGCCGGTACAGGAAAGACTACGACAATGGTTGAGGCTGTTACTGAAGCTGTACTCAGAGAGAATGATCATAATAGAAATCCATTTGAAAAAATATTGATTGTAACATTTACGGTTGAGGCTGCTAGACAACTTCAACAGAAAGTTCTTGAGAGGTTAATTGATCACTTAAAAGAGGTTGATGATTCCGAAACAGAGATAGACAATATAAAAAGACAAGTAGAAAACGAGTCTTGGATACTAACATTGGACAAATTCACTCGAAAAGTACTCAATCAAGAGATGATAGAAGCTGGTATAGGAAGTATAGATGAGGTTACTGATGATTATGATTTACATAATGTAAGGAATGAAGTAATGACAGAAATAAAAAATTCATCAGACTCTGAACTTCAAAAGGCAGTACAGTTTTTACAGGATTGGGCACCTAAAACCCGATTTAATAGAACTGAAGATAATCATTGGGAGGCAGCTATTTGGAATGGCTTAAGAGAGGGAAGACAGCTTTCGATGTCAGGGAAAGAATTAATGAAGGAAGCTTGGAGGAGTTTTAAAGAAGATATTTTCCTTGGTCATAATCCAAAAAACGGTTTAGATGACGAAGAAAAAAATGAAATTAAAAATAATCTAACTGGAAGGAATGGGGAAATTGAAGATAGTGCATTATTAGAGATATATAATGAATACGAAGACCTTCTTATTTCATTTGAGAAAGTTTTTTTTGAGGTTGAAAAGAAATATGACGATAAAACTAAATCAGAGGGTAAATTGACCTATGATGATGTTAGATATCATATTTTGAACCATATCGAAAATGACAACGATGGTGAAGAATTCAGAAAGAACAGATTCGATTATGTTTTCGTAGATGAATTTCAAGACACAAGTCATGCTCAATGCGATCTATTAAGAGCTTTTATTTCTGATGATACTAGGGTTGCTTTGATCGGTGATCCTAGGCAGAGTATTTATCAATGGAGAGAGGCTGATCCGAATATATTTTCCCAAATGGTAGATCAGCTTGATGGGGAAAATCCACTTGAAAAGGAGATAGAAAAATTTGGAGTAAGTGGATTTAAAAAGATAGATCTGGATGTTAATTTCCGATCAAATGATTCAATAGTAGAATTAACGAATAATCTTTTTGGTGATAAGAATGACAGTTCCATATTTAAGCAGGATAAATATCTAGGAGATATCAATCTTCCAAATAATGATTTAGAAACTTGTGAGGATAGGAAAAAAGCAAAAAAAGATAAAGAGAGGGATACGATTCATCTTCACAGATCTCAGCACACTAGCACGGAAGATGTAGCTAGGGATTGGGCAAGAGAAATTTGCCGTATATTATCCAATATTGATGAGTATGAAATTTTAGAAGAAATAGAAGATGAAGATGTCAGTTGGAGAAATGCCGAGCTTGGAGACTGCTGGATTCTGATGAGGAGTAGGGGTAAATGGCAATACCTAAAAGATCAACTAACAGAACATAATATCGATTATATATTTGTGAATCAAAAGGGCCTTTTTGAAAAATCCCCTTCTGTCCAGATCATCATAGATATCCTGAATTGGATAGACAATCCCCATAATTTCGAATCTTTGGCTAGGATAGTACGTTCTCCTCTTTTGGGTTTAGAAGATAAGACTTTGAGGTATATCGCATCTAAGGAATTTGATTTAGAATGGATTGAAGATGAAGACCCTGATTTCATAAGTGATCGGGATATAGATGAACTCAAAGAGTTAGTTAATTTGAGAGAAGACTTAAGATGGAAAAGAGAGGATAGAAAATCTGAATTAGTCGAATCAATATTACAATTTTCGGCCTTCGATGTTGTATCTCTAACCGCTACTGAAGGAAGACAAGAACTGGGAAATATTAGACAGTTCCAGCAAGTTATAGATGATTGGGAAAACGAAGAATTGATGTCTTTCCAAGACTTTATTGACAGGATCAACTTTTACAGAGATTTTGGAGCTGAAGAAGCTGAATTTAATTTTGCACCCTTAGCAGAACAAGAAGAGAAGGATTCTGTAAAAATAACTACAGTTCATTCAGCTAAGGGCCTTGGATATCCCATAGTGTTCCATTATAATCCGGATAGAAGTATTTCTTACAATTTATTATCTCTTTCCGACAATGATCTAGATTTGATAATTAAAAGGAAAAGTGATCCAAGTGATGAAACCTTCATTTCTATTGGTTTAAATTATTTAGAAAATTTTGAAGAAGAAGTTTATTTTAACGAAGATAGATCTAAAATACCTTGGTGGTCTTTTAGAGACGCTAATGCAAAAATTGAGTCTATCGAAAATCAGTTCCAAAATGAAGTTACTAATATTTTTGATGAGTATAGAATCTTTAACCAATGGGCTGAAGAATGGCGTTTATTGTATGTTGCATTGACTAGAGCTGAAGATCATATCTTTCTTCCTTTCAAAGAGTCTCCCGGAGAAAGGTATTCCTGGGAGAAGGTTTATCATGAAATGGATGAAAAAGGTTTACTTTTAGAAGACTGTAATTATGAAGAGCATATAGATGTTGGAGAAATAGATTTTGATGTTGAGGAGTTAGACCTGCCAGATCTTAACAAAAAGAGCTTGGATGATTACATCCCTATATCAGTATCCATTTCCCATCTATATGATCTCATTGTTTGTCCTAGAAGATATCAGTATGTTCAGCTTCAAAGCGTATCTGGTCCTTCTGATTGTGAAGGCGTAAGTAGACCTGAGGGGGTGATTTTCGGAAATGGGTTGCATACGGCCTTAGAAACTAGTGATTTGAGTGAGAAAGAGGTGAACACGGATTTTGTTGAAAAGATGACTGATGATATAGAAGAAGCCGTCGAAGAATTTTACAATAGTGATATCTATGATAAATATAAATTTGGAGATCGAGAGATTCTGACAGAAGAGGAAATATCATATCCTCTTGAAGTAGATGATAACGACATCATTTTGCAGGGAAAAATTGATTGTTTGATGGAAGGCGAAGAGGGTTTAGTCGTTATTGATTACAAAACCGCAAATCCTTCAAATACTTATGAAAAAGAGCATCAAAAATATCAACTTCTTGGATATTCGTATTTACTAGAAAAACTGTATCCTGAAATAGGTGTCTCGAAGGCTGTTCTTTTCTATTATAATAGGAGATCTAAAGAATGGAAGGATGAAGAAGTATCTTTAGAATTAGATAGATTTGAAGTAGAGTTAAAAGATAGTTTGCCTGTAGAATTAGATGATGAGGGATTGACGATAGGAGATGAACCACCTTGTAAAGAGGATGAAGGTGAAGAATATTGCTCGGAGGTTATCAGGCTGTGTAAATCTAAATAAAGTTACAATAAAACAAAAAGTTTAGTATTTCTAAACTTTTCTCTTAAAAACCAAAAGCTTATAAAATAATAGGATGATTCTATCAATCGAAAAGATGAAGATGACCGAGGCGAGGGAAAACAAAACAACGACCTTAATCTTGGCTAGGATAGCAGAGTTTCAAAAAATTAATGGAAATTATCCTCGCCAGAAAGACATCCGAAAAAAAGTGCCTTTGACAAAAGGTGCAGTTTCTCAGGAATTTGATAAGTTAATGTCGGAAAGTTTTATTGTCAAAAATGAAGAGAATACTTATTCTATAAATAAAGAGAAACTAGTTAATTCTTATCGAGAGCATCTAGAGGATTACTTAATAAGGGAAGAAAAAAATGAAATTTTTAGAGAACTAATTGATTCTAGCAACGAAATCAGAACTCAGACCAACAGACAATTGGATATATTGCTGGATAAAAAAGAGAATAAAGAAATGATCAAATCAATTTTATTAAATAGTTTAATAAGCTCTATTGAAAGAGATAATATAGCTACATTGAGAGAAGTTTTTCTTTGGACAGACAACGTTATCCGACAATCTGCTTATCATATTTTCTCCTGTGAAAAAGATGATAGAGACAATAATAGTTGGATGCAAAAAAAATTACTCTTTATGATTTCTATCTGCTTAAACCATTATCATAAATCAATGTATAATATAGCCCTAGAGAACGAATTCATACAAAATCATTTTCCTGGAAAACCCCTTGAGAAAAAAATGTTAGAGGATGATTTTGGAGGCAAAATAAGATGAATGAAAATGGATCGATAGGTTTGAAAGAGTTGGAAAGCCACTTGTTTAAGTGCGCAGACATAATCAGGAATACTGTTTCAATAACGCAGTATAAGGATTATATTCTTCCTTTGGTATTTTATAAAACTATAAGCGACACTTATGATGATGAGTTTGAAGAACTTAAAGAAGAATATGGGGATGAAGAGATAGCGAAAGATAAGGATCTTCACAAGTTCAAAATACCAAATGGCTATGGATGGGAGGAAGCAGTCAAAAGGTCTTGGAAAAGTAGAGATGGTATTGGTGAATTTCTAGATGAAGCGTTAGCGGCTATCGAAAATGAAAACAAAGGAAAATTACAAGGAGTTTTTAAGGTAAGTTATGATCAAACCGAATCTCTCACTGACTCAAAATTAGCCGAGTTAGTTAAACATCTTGATGGGAAAAATTTGAGCATAAAGAAAGTCCCCCCGGATATATTGGGAGAAGCGTATATGGATTTAGTTAAACACTTTGCCGAGAAAGAGGGTTCTCAAGGCGGCGAATATTTCACACCTCCTCATATCGTTGAATTGATGGTTAGACTACTCTCACCGTTCAAGGAAGGCAATGAATTTCATGATCCTGCTGTTGGCTCAGGCAGCATGTTAACTGAAGCAGCGAAACATTATTCAGAGGTACAGGGAGAAGATACTGACGATTTATATTTCACAGGTCAAGAGATAAATCCTCAAATCGCCGCTATAGCTAAAATGAATCTATTGTTGCACGATTTGAGAGGTGAGATAAAAAGAGAAGATTCCCTAGCTCAACCTTTATTCCTCGAAGAAGATGGTAGTCTGAAAAAGTTTGATTATGTCATGTCTAATTTTCCTTTTTCAGCTGATTGGTCAAAAGATGATTTAGAAGATGACAAATACGATAGGTTTCACTGGGCTGAAAAATTACCACGAAAGGATAGAGCAGATTATGCTTTTATCATGCATATGGTGGCCCAATTGAAAGATTCAGGTAAACTGGCTGTAGTTATACCTCATGGCGTGCTGTTTAGAAAGCATGAGAAAAAATTCAGGAGACCGATGATCGAAAAAGACATTATTGAAGCTGTCATTGGTTTACCTGAGAATCTTTTCCAGAATAATTCAATTCCTTCGGCTGTTTTTGTTTTCAACAAAGAAAAGTCAGAAGAGAGGAAAGAAAAAATACAGTTCATTAGTGCTTCTCAGGAAGATTTTTACGAGGAAAATACCAGTCAGAACAAGCTTACTGAGGAGGGTGTAGATCACATCGCTGAAAATTATAAAGAGTGGAAAAGCGAAGAAAGGGTCAGTAGAGTTGTGGACATTTCAGAGATAGAAGAAAACGATTACAATCTCAACATAGCACTTTACGTAGATACTACTGAACCAGAAGAAGATATCGATGTAGCTGAAGAATTGAAAAGATATAGGAAGTTGAAAGAAGAATTGGAAGAGATCGAGAGTGTTTTTGATAAGCATATGGAGGTGTTAGGTTATGAATGAATTTGAAGGAGCGGGAAATGAAAATAGGCATGAAGATGTAGATGAATTGACTAATTTTTTGAAGGAAGGAGTCGAAATATTAGAAGACGAAGTGGACAAAAACGAATTGAAAGAATTCGTATTACCGGTCATCTTTTATAAAGCAATACACGATAAATACCAAGATGTTTTTGAAGAGTTAGTGCAAGAATACGGTGATGAAACAATTGCTAAAGACAAAGATTTCCACGATCATCATGTGCCAGATGAGTGTAGCTGGGAAAATCTATTGAGTACTAATAAAAGGATCGACAAGAAAATAAACGATATCTTGAATACTTTAGAAGATGCAAATCCAGAGAAGCTTGGAGGTGTATTTACTACTGATTACGTAGATGCTGATATAGATAATTCTGTTCTACGCGAGTTGATTCAACATTTCGACAAGAAAAATCTCAGTACTAAGTGGATAGATGCTAGAGTGTTTAGTCAGGCATTTAGAGAATTGGTCAAGGACTTTGCGGATAAAGAAGGAAGAGATCCAGGAGAATTTTTCACACCTTCTGGGATAATCAAAATCATGGTGAGTATGATAGCACCTTTTGAAGATGGAGACGAATTTCATGATCCGGCCTGTGGTAGCGGAGATATGTTGATAGAAGTAGCAAATCATTATGACAAGGAACAGGATGGGGCTAGACACCGATTAACTTATACTGGACAGGAGAAAATCAAGAACGTTCCGACGATGGCCCGTATAAATGCTTATCTAAACAAACAGAAGTTAGATGTACGAGCTGGAGATCCGTTGAGCAATCCTCAGTTTACCGAGGATGGTAGTGAGCTTAAGAAATTTGATTATGTATTGACGAACTTTCCGTTTGCAGATGATTGGGCCAAAAATGAATTGAAAGAGGATCCGTATGAGAGGTTTAATTGGGTTGATAAGCTTCCAAGAAAAGATAGAGCAGACTATGCATACATCATGCACATGGTCGAACAGCTAAAAGAAGACGGAATGATGGCCTCTGTGGTACCACAAGGAGTTCTTTTTAGAAAACACGAGAAAAAATTCAGAAGATACATGATCGAAAACAATCTAATTGAGGCAGTGATAGGTCTACCCGAAAAACTGTTTGGACAAGATACAGGCATAGCACCTGCGATAATTCTGATAAACAAGGATAAACCAGAAGAAAGAGAGGACAAAGTGTTCTTCCTTCATGCTGGTGATGAACGGTTTTACAGGGAGTTAAGCGCTCAAAATGAATTGACCGAAGAGGGTATCGATCATATCATAGGGAATTATGATGGGTTTACTAGCGAGGAAAGGATTAGTAGGGTAGTAGATGAACAGGAAATAGAAGAGAACGATTACAACCTAAATATCGCATTATATGTGGATACAACAGAACCAGAAGAGGATATCGATGTGGATGAGGAATTTGATAAATTGAAAACTATGGAGGAGGAACTAAAAGAAATCAAGCAAACTAGAGATGAGCATATGGGGGTGTTAGGGTATGAGTGAGCAAGAGAAAATAAATAACCATCAAGACGAAAAACTTACCAATGAAGATTTGAAGAATGAATTGATTTCAGGTGTTGCTTGGTCCAAAATAGAAAAAGTTCCAAAAAATTGGCAACTTAATAATATAGAAAAGGATATAGAGATTCTTACTGGATATAACTTTTCTTCTGAAAACTTTGATCCTGAAAATGGAGTTCCATTGATTAGAATAAGAGATTTAGGAACTGGAGAGACAGAAACAAATTACAAAGGGAAATATGAAGATAAGTATCTCGTTGATAGTGGTGATTTGCTAATCGGCATGGATGGAGAATTTAATCCATATCTTTGGGATGGAAATAAGGCTCTTCTTAACCAAAGAATTTGCAAAATAATTCCCAAATCAAATTATAATCAGATATTCCTTAGGTATGCTTTGAAAAAACCACTCTTTTATATCCAAAAATCAATTTCTGGAACGACAGTAAAACATCTTTCTCAGTATAACATCAATAGCATTAATTTACCTACTCCACCACTCCCTGAACAGCGCAAGATCGCCACCGTCCTTTACAACGTGGACCAAGCCATACAGAAGATTGAGGAGATTATTGAGCAGACTCAAAGGGTGAAAAAAGGATTGATGCAGGATCTCTTAAGTGAGGGAACAGATGATCATGAACTCAAAGAAACTGATACGGTATATGGTAAACTTCCAGAGTCTTGGGAAATAAGTCGAATAGGAGAGATATTTGAAGTAATAGGTGGAAGTACTCCTTCTACTGATGAGCCAGA
>Ga0207421_10006861_pt1 | contig 12305 bp, 18 predicted proteins | sample SodLakKL_010_SED_4_FD_187542 | JGI IMG/M metagenome (GOLD analysis project Ga0207421, IMG submission 187542) | Alkaline sediment microbial communities from Lake Tanatar, Kulunda Steppe, Russia - 8KL_010_SED (SPAdes) (version 2) | ecosystem: Environmental > Aquatic > Non-marine Saline and... | reverse complement strand
GAAAAGAAAAGTGGCCTTGGCCACCACTTCATCCCCGTTTTGATCCCGTGCCAGCCTGTTCCCGAATTGGGCCACGCAGCAGGCGGTGTATTCCTCGCCGTATTCCGGCCCGTACTTCCCGGGGCCCTCGTATTCTTTGACGTCCGCCTCCTGGGTCAAGAGAAAGGAGGGAATCTTCATCATCGCGTACTCACTCCCCGGCGCATGAGCCCCACGATGAAAAGGGCCGCAAAAGCTCGCGGCGCTAAGCGTGGAAGCCCTTTGCCGTCCGAAGTGTGCACCGTGAAGTCTCCCACCTGATATTGGCTGTAATGGGGCAATCTTTCATATTCGTCTTCGTTTACCAGCCACCACTCCACCTGGGCGCAGGCAGCCTCCTGGGCCGCGTTTTCGTGGCGCTCTTTCTCCGTGTTGATTCTACCCAGGGAATAACGGTCGATGAATTCCGATGCCCTTTCCAGCAGGCGTTCGGCGTCATCCGGCAAGTCTGCCACGCTCTTGCCCATGTATGTGGCCAGTTGTTCTTCCGTTGCATAGGCCATCATATCACCTCATAAAGCAAAGGAGGGAGCCCGGAGGCCCCCTCCACTCCGCTTAATCCCTCTCCACGCCGTGGGCGGGCCAGGACAAGATGATGATGTCCAACTCGTCCACGTCATCCGTGGCAGCGTCGGAATCGAAATTGTCGTCCGGGTCCATCACGGCCTTGAACTTGATATAGCCATCTTCGTCCAGGTATTTGGCGGACTCCAGGGGGCCAATGGCGCCCTCTTCCTTGTCCTTAATCGTAGCGCGCAAAGGCACATACTCCTGGTTGTCCTTCTGCCAAAAATCGCCTGCATGGACTTCGATTCCGACATCGTCTTCGTTGGCGCTGTCGTTGAACACAAGAATGGCGAACTGGTCATGCTCCGCCTTGAACTTGTATTCCTTCGTGTCATCAGTGGCGTCTTCTTCGTGCACAGTGACTTCGACGCCCTCATTCAATTTCAGTTCGGTAATCTTGGAAGTGAGGTCTTCCACGGACATATTAATCAACCTCCAAACAGGTCAAAGGGTTTACTCCGCCTGGAACCGGGCCCGGAGCGTCACCAGACTCTTGGGATCGATCACCTTGCCGCCGTACACATAAAGGCCTTTCATGGCATCGGCGAAAGTGTCTTCCGGCCTGTAGGCTTCCATCTCCAAGATTTGCTCCACGAAAGAGATGGCCCGGCGGGTCCCGGCGGGCATCAGGGTGTCGTCATCGGCGCCGTAGTCATCCACCAAGTTGTTGGACATATAGAAACGAAGCCCCAGGGCCTGCCCCACATATCCTTCGGTTTCCACGTTGTCAGCCGCAAAAGACCCCTGCTGCTCGAAGATTTTGGCCAGCACCATCTTGCCCATGAACCACGGGCTCACGACCATCCAGCGGTTGCCCCGCGGGACGTTATTTTCGTCCAGCTTCTGGTTAACATCCACCAGGGCGGGGTACACGTCATCGGCCTGCATCTGCCCCTCGTTGACGGTGTTACTGGCCTCTTTTGCAAACTTGGCCAGAAACTGATCGGCTTCATCGGCCAGGGCATAGGAAGCCTCTTCCATGGCCGCGTCCATCACGTCCGGGCGCCCCTGGGCACGGTCGATGTCGTCCACGGCAAAGTTGAAATACTTGGCTTGGTCCACGGTAAGGATGGTCTGGGCATCGTCCAGCTCATCCCGTGTGAGAGTAGCGCCTTTCTGGTAATCTCGCACGGACACAGGACCGATGCTGTTAATCTTTACCGTGTCACCGTAGCTGGATATTTCCCCCTCGTAATCGGTGTTGGCCACTTCGGCCAGCACATGCGCCTTCTGCAAACTCCGCAGGAGCCTTGCGCTCCAGATTTTTGGAATAAATCTTTCCAAAGACATGTTCACTCACTCCTTATTCTTGCCGCTCCAGTAATCCTTTCACGGCATCCCAGTTCTCGTTAATTTCTTTCTCCGTCATCTGCTCAAGCTGCTCATGCGTCAAGCCGCCTGATTGTCCACCGCTGAATCCACTGGAGCCACCACGGGAAGGCTTCTCGCCACCCTCGAACAAGTAGGGCTCTTCCTTTTTGAGGTTTTCGATTTGCGTGTCCAGGTTCTTCACCTGTTCACCTTCGCCAACCTCGACCTTTTCCAGGTCCAGCAGGGCCTTGGCCGCTTTAGGGTTGCGGGCCCGCTTTTGGAGCAAGGCCTTATCAACCGCGGCATCTTTCCGCTGCTGCTCCAGCTTCTGGGTCAACTCGGTCTGTGTCTGCTTGTTTTCCCCCTGCAACTCCTCGATGCGCTGTTTCAGCTCATCTGAGGCCTGGGAATCGCCTTTCAACTGCTCAATCTGCTGGTCACGGTTTTTGAGTTGTTCTTGCAACGCTTCCAGCTCTTCATTCTTGGCGTTCAGGCGTTCCCGGGGGATGTAGTCCCCGTCGTTTACAATGAGCTTCACATCGCCCTGTTCCGCCAGTTTTTCCTCCACCTGCTCATACAGTTCTTTGCCCAACAACTCTTTAAGGTCCATTGTCCGGCTCCCTTCGGTACGTTTTTTTACAAGGTTTCGGCCTTGTTCCGAGCTCCCAACTTTTACGCCTGGGACGCCAAGGCGATCAAAAAAGGCGAGATGTTTTCCCGCCTGTGTCGTCTATTTCTCGCCCGTGGCCCTGTCCATCGCCCCGGCCCACCTCTTGGCCTTCCGGCGTGATACTGGGTCATTGGGCGTGTAGGCAAGTTCGTGTCCTTTCCGCGTTCGATACACGCCCTGCCGCTTTCCGGCCTTGCGCTTATAAAGCCTTTTCGGCATGTTGTCACCTCGCCCGCGTGATTTGTTCGCGCTCGTATTTCCGGCGCCGTCCTTCTTGCTCGGTGAACCCCTTCAATCTGTCCTGCCATTCGCTGGCCTTGCCCCGGGCCTGGCCCTGGGCGTCATCTGTCATGGCCGCCGCTTCCCGGCGTTTCCACTTGCGGACTCCACGTTCAAGATATCGCTGATGCTGTCTGTCCTCGTAGCCTGATGGGTCCGGCTCTGGGTCCGGGGTTACTGTTAACCCATGGATATAAGCCCCCAAAGAATGGCGGCAGTTGGGATGAAAAAGCCCCTCTTCCTCTGCTTCGAAAAGGGGCGGGTAATTGGGGTCTTCCCCGGATATGCTCAGCACCCGGCCTTCCCAGGGGCGGCAAAGCGGGCATTCTTCATCGTGATCCGACACTACAACAAGGTCCCGGTCGTTTTCCTGCATCCTGTCTTTCTGGCCCTGAATGGCCGCCCGGCCCGAAGCGGACCGAATGGCCATTTCTGAATAACTGGTAATGTCCCAGTTGCGCCCGGCAGAATCGACAAACCCGGAAATGCCCCGGTTAGCAAAGCGATTCAACGCCGCCTGGGACGCTTCCAGCCGCGTGGCCACGCCCGTGGTCACCTTATCCACGGTTTCCGCCACGACCTTGCGATATTGGTCTTCCACGGTGCGGAGAATTCGCAAGTGTGAAGCGTTCAACTTGTCCACCGTTTCATTCGCCAAGGCCTCCACCGTCCGGCGGTTGGTCCGCGTGAATCCTTCGGTCACCGGGATGTCGTCTTCGTCTAGCACTTCACGCAAATCGGCCACCGCGCTGCCCTGGCCCCTCTTGTAGATGTCTTCTAATCGCTCTTGCAGTTCTTTGGGGACTTCGCGATCCAGACCGGCAATGCTCTTTTTCTCGATTTCTCGCCGGATGGCGTTCAGGTTTTGTAACTTGGCCTCCGCCCAGGCGGTTATCTCGGGGTCAGGCGCTTTCTTTTTCAGTTCTGCGGCCAGAATTTGCATAACCTCGCGTTCTGAGTTGGCATAAAGCCGGGCGATGTGAATGGCCGCCCTTTCACCCGTAGCAGGAGAGATGGCCATGTTAAACCCTCACTTCTGGGTCGTCAACAACCATGCCGCTTTCCTGCCGGATGCGCTCAACCTCAGCCTGCACTTCTTCTTCGCCCCACTCGGGATGGAGCATGCGCACCTTGGTATCAACGGATGCTGCTTCGGCCTGGTGCAGGCGCTGCACGGCCTGGGCCGTTTCCGTTGGGTCGTCCGGGATACTGTCCCCAAACCCGATGCGGGGCCGGAAGGGCTCCACGGTGCTGCCCAGGATTTCCCGGTCCACGGTCAGGGCCAGTTCGCATAGCTCTTCCAGTGCCCGTTGCATGTGACGTTGTTTCTTCTGCTTGGTCTTCAAGCTCTTCCTTTCGCGCAAGCGCAGGGCCGTTCCTGATTCCGCCCGGCCTTCGATTTGCAAACCAAAACTTTGCGGGCTATATCCAGCCGAGCCAATGATGCGGTCGAGCAGTTCCAGGGCCGTGTCCCGGTGCTCAGCGGAACGAATGGCAAACTGCGAAGGCGTAATATCCTGGTCTTCCGAAGCCGGGCCCATATTCAGACCGACAAACACGCTTTTATCCAGGTCGAAAAAGAATTCACCTTCCTGTTCGTGAAACTCTAAGAAGGACTCGGGTACTACAATACGGGCCCTGGCCATGCGCAAATCTCGCATCCAGGAAGTGAACGTTTCATCCAGGGAATCCATGAGCCCTTCCAGGCCTCCATAATCGGACTGTCCCAGGGCGCTGCCCCGCCACAGCCGATTCGGCCTCTTGTTGGGGATGTAGCGCACCAGGAGATCGTCGATTCCCGTTTCGATGTCCGGGTCCAGGCCCCGGGTGTAGGCCGTAGCCTCCAGGGGGACTTCTCTGCCAATATTGCGAAGCGTACCCCGGAAAAGCCGATTCTGGATCAAGCCCGGCTCGTGGTGCTCGACATGACGATAATAATACATCTCGCCATGCCGGGACTCTTCTGCCACCACTTTATAAAAAGTGACTTCCTGCAAAAACCCCCACCGGAACACGGGCAGGGCCGCATCGGCTTGGGCCACGCTGAGCAGCGGGAAGTCATATCGCTCCCGGTCCCAGTTTATCTTGGCAAAACACCCGCCCAGGGCGGCAGCCGTTTCCCCGATTTCCACCAGCAGGCCGTGGGCCTCGTTGTAGGCAAGAATTTCATCCAGCCTGTCTTGGGCCTCCTTGGCGCCCTCTTGCGCGTCTTCTTCGTGGGCCTCCGAGATGCGGATGTCCGGCTCTTCGGCAAAGAGCAAGTCTGCGCTCACCGTGGCCATGTCCGCAGCGATGGGAACGTGCAGCATGGTTTGCCGCTCCTCCTTAACCTCCTTGGCCCAAAACCTGCCCCTGGGCGTGGGCGTGTAAACGAGCCCAGAATAGACGCTTGCCAGTCGGGTGGGGTCCGAGCTGTACCAGGCTGCCCATTCTGCGTATTTATCAAAAACCCCCCGCCATTCTTCCGGGGGCCACTCTTGTTTTGCTGTTGGAAGCGGCATATTCTACCTCCTATGCTGCGCCTTTCTTCATCACCCGATCATACACGGGCCCCAAAGTGCCCACCACATAACGCAAAGCATCCATCGCGTGGTCACTGCCCGGCAGCGGTTTATCCTGGCCCTTCTCCTGGGCCCTTGCATCCCAGGAGTAAAGCCCAAACTCTTTAATCGTGTTCACGCATCTTTCATGCACCAAAAGCCGCCGGACTCCCAGCAAAGAAGACACTTTGCGGATGCCATCCAGGACTTCATTATCGGCCTTGGCCACATTCCCAAAGACCGGGCACCGTTTTCTATCGCGGTAAAGTTGGGTGCGGAACGATTTCGCACTCGGATCTACGAATATCCAACGTGGTAAATGCTCGCCGAGCCAGGTTTCCATATCGCGGCTGTATTCGCTGTCCGTTTTGCTGCCGCTCATGTCGGTGCCCGCGTGGTAATACTCATCCATGACGTACAAGCGCCCGTCCACGCCCAGGCCCACCAGGAGAAACGCGGTGGGGTTTGACGTGCCATAGTCCACGCCGATCCACGTTTCTCTCATTTTTGGCAGTTCCTTGACAACATGGGCCTGTCGGTCAAACATGCTGTAAACCAGCCCTTCTGCCAACACCCACTGGCCCTCGATAAATCTCTGATGCCAAACCCCCGAATACTCCGCTTTGAGCGCTTGCACAAAATCAGGACTCAGGGCCGGGTTGTCGTCTATGCCGAAATGAAAAGCGCGCAGGTCCAGTTCGCCTTCGCGGTCCAGGTAATTTTCCTTGAGCCAGTGAAACGGGTTGTCCGGGTTGGTCGAACCAAACAACCGGGCCCCCTCCACGGACAGCCGGGAAAGGAGCATGTTGAAAAAAGACTCCGGCCAGGTGCTGAGCTCGTCACCGTAGGCCCCGGCCAGGGTGAGCCCTCGGATTTTCGTTTCGGACCTTTCGTCATTCGCCCCGGCCAGGTAAATCCGGCGGCCAAAGATATGGCACTCACCGGACCCCTGCACAAGCCGGAAGGAATCTTCTCCGACGATTTCGGCTATAAGGTCCAGCACGTTTCGTTTCAGTGTGCGCTCGGTCTTTCCCACCATGAGCAGGTTGCCTTCTGGGCCGCGGGCCACGAAATCCAGCCAGCGAATGACGCTGGCCACGGTTTTGCCGGACCGTACCGACCCATGCCAGATGTTCAGCCGGGCTTCAGCTTCAGCAATGCTTCTTCTCTGTTTTCCTGTCGGTTTATGAATTTGCATCGCCCTGCTCCTCTTCTTTCAGCCTGTCCACCAGTTCAGTCACAGCCGCCCGGGCCTTGTCACCCTTGCCCGCGTCCGGCTTGTCTCGCCACTTTTGGGGCACCCTGTTTTTCAGCCAAAAAATCATGGCCGCCATTTCCGGCGCCATGTGCTTTTTCACCTTCTTGACGCGGGCCGGGGTTGTTCCCCTGTCATCTTTCTTAACGATGGTTTCAATTTCTTCGTATTCGTACCCCAGAGCCCTTTTGAGCAGGGCGTTTTCGACCTGTATATCCACCACTTCCCGGCCTTCTTGCAAAGCTTCGCGCAGCTCTGGGTGTTTCTTTTGCCACTCGTACAACGTAGGCCGGGATATGCCCAAATTATGGGCGATCTGTTCCATGGTCAGGCCGTCCCGGGCGTAGGCTTTGGCCAGTTCCGGGGTCTTTTCGTTGTACCGGCTGGGCCTCCCCTTTTCTCTCTTTGCCACCATCACCACCTACTTTTCAAGCTCTGCTGTTTCCCCGGTCAGGTTCTCCCAGCGTTCCACCGTCACATCAACATAGCGGGGCTTGATTTCCATGCCGTAACAGGCGGCCCCCAACTGTTCCGCAGCGACAAGGGTCGTACCTGAGCCCAAAAACGGATCGTACACTTTGCCCCCGTTGTCAGCATGGTGATTAATCATTTTTGCGAACAGCTCAACGGGCTTCTGGGTTGGGTGTTCCTTGTGCGCTGTTTCTTTCGGGAAGTTCTGCACCGTGGATTCGTTGGAGGGGACTTTGCTATTCAAAGCGGCCCCCTCCCGGGCGCAGATAAGAATTGGCTCATGCTGCTGCTGGTACTTTGCCCCGGGCCAGAACGAGAAGTGGTTTTTCACCCAGACAAGTTCTTTTCTCAGCTGCCATCGGGTTTTGCGAAAGGCTTCGGCCAACGCGAAGAAGTGCCGATCCACCGGGTAGGTCATAATCAGCACCTCCCCCGGCAGGTGACCCAGAAACGTCAAAAAGTCATCGGCCACGCTCCCTTCGTGAAAAGGGGCGTGGACTTCTTCATCTCCGCCACGCTCGGCCTGGGTGCGGTTGTATTCTACCGCATATGGCGGGTCTGTCACGGTGATCATCTTCTGGTCACCTAAAAGGCTTTTAACGTCCTGCGGTGCGGTGCTGTCCCCGCACATAACCCGGTGCCTGCCCAGAATCCATATATCTCCGGGATTGGTGATCGCCTCATCCGGGGGCTCCGGGGCTTCGTCCTCTTCGACTTCGCCCTCTTCTTCCAGGCGGCCCATGAGCTCTTGCAGCTCTTCTTCGTCAAACCCGGTGAGTTCCAAATCAAAATCCAGGGCGTCAAGTTCCTCGAAAAGGTCTTGCAACTTCGCATCGTCCCACTCGCCGCTGATTTTGTTCAGCGCCACGTTCAAGGCCTTCTCCCGCGTGGAGTCTATATCCACCACGGACACTTCGACTTGTTCCCATCCCAGTTCTCGCAGGATTTTCAACCGTTGGTGCCCGCTCACCAGGTTGCCCGTCCTCTTGTTCCAGACAAGGGGTTCAACCATATCGAATTCCTGAATGGACCGTTTCAATTTCGCGTAATCCGAATCCCCCGGCTGCAAGTTTCTTCTCGGGTTGTATGCAGCGGGGCAGATGTCGTTTATGCTCACTTTTTCGATTCTCATAAGCCCTCCCAGTGTGTGTCGTGGTCCCCTCCAATCAAAAAAACCGCTCGAAGCGGCGCCGGAGTGCCAGGGCGGAGCGGAAAGGAGGGAAAACACTCCGCCCGGGCGTTCTCCTATGGTAACACAATACCACGTTTTAGGGCGTCAAAAATACACTCTTTGTCAAATCATCTGCTTTTGCCGATTTCCGTGGCGTCCACCAGTCCCAATTCCACGGCCACCGCTGCGACAATCTCTTCCCGCCAGTTGTAATAAGTCTGTCGGCTTACATGTAGCAGACTAGCGATTCCCTCGGGGGACAAGGGCCCTTTTCTCTCCAGCCATTTGAGCTCAAACAGGCGCTGCTTATCTTCCGGTAAGCGCTCAATCACCTTTTCGATTGCGTTCACCGTTTCAACCATGCGCTGCAAGCGGCGATTCGTGACTAGTTCCTCCGCCCGGCGCCGGGTTGGGTCCGAATGATGGCCGGGGTTAACGCGAACCCCCAGGGGGTTGTGTCCGGCCACTGGAACATCCCCTTCCAGTTCATCCCGCAACTCGGCCACCTGCCGGAGCGTGTACGGGTAATCATAAAGTTCGGCTTCAACGTAGCGGAAAATGGACTTGCGGAGTCTCATCCGTGCTCGGCCATCTTGCGTTGCCCCCTTTGTCTTTCTCAATTTTCCCCAGTAAGCGACAAGAAACCCCCTGACTTCTTTTTCCGCCAAAAGACTCATCGTTGTTCTGCCGCCATATCCCATGCCATCCTCTTGATTCTGTCCAGCCCCGAAAGGCTCCAGCGCTCAATCACGGCATCGTTGACCCGCCGGAAGTCCTCCAAGCGTCCATACAGCACAAATTCAGCGTAAACCTTGGCAACATCTTTCTGCGTGTTTCTTTTATCATCTACTTCTTGTAACACCCACTGGTCAACAGGGCTTTTGTCTTGCAATTCTCCAAAGGAAGCCATTAGCCCGCGCATGGCCCGTCCCCCTTTCGCTCACGAAACGGATTCCTGCAACTTCTCCAAAATCGCCCGCTGGTACTGGGCCAGATCGTCCATCTCCTCCGGATGTTCTCGGGAAAAGTCTTCGCACATCTTGGCAAGCACAGCAGCATCGGTCAGGTTATCATCGGAAAACTCGAACCCCCACTTCTTGTAAGCCGCCACTGCAATCTCGGGTTTCTTGGAATTACCTTTGCCTGTGACATACTTCTTAACCTGGGCCGGGGCTATGTCCACAAATGGAAACTGCAAGTCTCGCAGGGTCAACCGAAGGACCCCGCCCCACTCGCCCAGACTGATGGCGCCCTGCCCCCGGCTCCCGAAAGAATACCCTTCAAGAAATACCGGCGGTTCGCAATTCTCACCGGCCCCAGAACGGCAAGACCGCAAAAATGCAATGGTTTTTCTTCTCAGATAATCAAGCCGCTGCGTTCCCCTGCGCTTTCCGGGGCTTATTAGCAATGCATTATGCCCCGGCTGGTCTTCCGTCAACACGACAATCCCGGTGGCCGTCAGTGACGGGTCTATCCCAATATAAAGCATCATTTCACCCCCTCCGTGATGTAGTACCCGGCAAGGACACAAGCATAATCAACGATTTTTTTGAGGTCGTCCGGGGATTGGGTTACTTTGTGTCTAGTGGCATACTTGATCACGTTACCCATGGCAAAGTCGGGGAGCATCCTCCGGCTGGCAATCAGCTCCAACGGCTGCACCCCTCCCCCTGCTCGATAGTGATCGCTCCCCTGTGTCTGCAACAAAAGTTCCCGGCCCTTCTCTCGCATTTCGTAAACGTCAGCCACTGTCATCCCTCCTCCTTAGTGGCGATTAATCAGCGCAACCAGTCCCCATGCAATACCCAGGCTGGCCACGGTCACAACCGCCACCAGTCCCAGCGCCCCCAACAACACCATCATTCGACCCCCTTATCCGCGATGGTGAAACCCCCGCATATAGGGCACTGCTGGGGGTCATGGTGCGTGTCGGGGATATAGAACACCCCGGCGCAATCCAAGCAACAGTAAGGCCAAAGCGGGACTGCTGCACCATCCCCGACCTTCCAGCAGTCTTCATCCCGCATGTTCTCCCGGAGTTTTTGCTTGTCGCGCTCATCTTCTTCCCGGAAGACTAATGGGGTTTTGCCCCTGTTCCGGCTCGCCTTCTGGGAGAAGCCATCCGGATATCTTTCTTTGAGTTTGGCGATGTTGCCCTCGGCCACTGTGGACAGGTCTTCGTCGAAAGCCTGAGCCATGGTGGCAACGTACCAGAGAATATCCCCCAGTTCTTCCAGGACCTTGTCGTTGTCCAAGAGGTGGCCGTGAAAAACTGCTTTCTTGATCATATTGCCCAGCTCTCCGGCCTCCCCGGTCACACCCAGGGAAAGGTTGGTGAGCACCCCTTCCTGGTCCATCATGCTGGGCATGGTCCTTTCCGCTGCCTTCTGGTATTCGTTCAACGTGTAAATCCGCCGCATCGAACCCCTCCCACTTTTTTCGGTGTTAGAATAGTCTGTTGGCGCTCGCTCACCCGGTATTCTCAACCTGCGTAGATTACCCACCCCATAGAGATGCCAGCCTGTCCAACTCCTTGCTGGTTTCTTCATTGACCTCTCCGCCTGCCTCCAGATAGTCCGCGACCTGTCGCACATAGAACAACACGTTCATACCGCCCCACTTGCGGTTAAGGTCTGCTTGGCGCTGGGTAAGGTCACGCCCCCGAAAAGACCCCAGCCCCCGTTTGAGCGGCAAAGACCGTCCTTGATAACTCGCTTCTTCGGACACAACCCGGTCGAAGCGCTCCGGGCTCATGTTTGTAACTTCCGCCACTTTTTCCCGTTCAACCCCCAGGTCTTCTGCAATGCGCACTGAGCGCTTAATGTCGTAAGGGGTCAGACTCCTGCCGTGACGGGCGTTCGTACTCAGGGATGCGTCCAGCCATGCATCCGCTTTGCTTTCGTAGTGTCGCAACTCCACCGTGATTTCTTCAAGTTTCAGTTTTTTGTGGGCCTCCACTCGGTGGAAACCATCCAACACCTGCATGTCATCAGCGTCAACGACGATGGGCGGCAGCGAACGCCCAGCGCGCAGGGCATCGGCATACCGATTGACGTCCACGCGACTGACCATCGTTCGCGGATATAGGCTGTAATCAAGCACCAGGTCAGCGATTTTCACCTTCTGCACCTTGGAATCCGTCATGCTTCATCCCCCTTGTTCTCGTGTTAATTCCCGTGCCTTGCCTGGCCGCGCCGCGCCTCGCCATGCCAAGCCTCGCCCGGCCGCGCCTCGTCATATCTTCAACCGCGAAGGGTTTGTTGTCATAAACCTTGCCTCGCCTTACCTTGCCTCGCCACACCTCGCCCTGCCCTACCACGTTATATTTTCAGCGTCTCATATAGATTCTGCGCTACCAAGAAGTCATCACACGCACGTTGTTGTATCCGTGCTCTCGTAGGAACCGTTCTACGAATCGGCAAAACCCCTCAGAATAAGGAGCAACTTCTGAAATCTCTACCTGCCACATCACATCCCCGTGTATAGACACCGTAAACAAAACATCAACGCAGGAGAGGCCGGCCCAATTTACTGGGTCGTGGGCGGCGGCCTCTTCTAGACCTGGTGCAGACAGAGCTTTATCCACGAGTTCGCTCAGCCTAACACACTCGGATTGCAGCCGCTTGATTTCCTCCACAAGCCTTGCCACTTCTTGCACTTTATCTCACCACCTCGCTATATTATTGTTCTGCGCAAAACTATGGTGTTGCGCTATACCTCTTCCAACATCGACTGGGAACCCCACGGGATGCCGCAGTATTGCAGCACGTCCTTCAAGCCGAGTTTATACATGCAGTAGTGCCATTGTTTCGGGTGGGTGGTCCGCATCCGCTCGAAGCGGTTAGGGCTTTGTTCTAGGTGTGCACCGAAAGCACAGAACATGCAGCCGGTTCGTTTCTCGCCCATGTCGTATATCTTGGAATATGGAACGTCGAACTCGCGGAGGTATCGCCAGATGTCCTCTTCTAACCAGTAGGATAGAGGGTTAGACATGGGACGCTT
>Ga0207421_10006860_pt1 | contig 12307 bp, 8 predicted proteins | sample SodLakKL_010_SED_4_FD_187542 | JGI IMG/M metagenome (GOLD analysis project Ga0207421, IMG submission 187542) | Alkaline sediment microbial communities from Lake Tanatar, Kulunda Steppe, Russia - 8KL_010_SED (SPAdes) (version 2) | ecosystem: Environmental > Aquatic > Non-marine Saline and... | reverse complement strand
AGCGACTGGTTTCCGCCGAGCATACCATGCCTTTTCTGGAGGACGGGCAGAAAAGGCGTAGGCATCAAAATGGTTGACCCCCGTTTTCCCACCAGACAATTGTACTCCTTTACGTCGTTCGTTATCAGTGTGTTAAAGTCCTACCGGAAATGGGAAGTGATGGAAGGTTTGGTTTGGCTTGGCTTGCCTAGTTTGGATCATAGCCTTGTCGGCTGATGACCAAAACCCCACGTATTTCGACGAGTTCCTAAAAACCACAAAAGCGACCTGTCTTCAGATCGCTGTTACTGCCAAATGAATTCGCTATAATTCGGGAATAGTCCCGCCTGGGTGGGGGAGGTGGTTGGTGGGATTAAGGGTTGTACTGCTTTCTTCAAATTGGCATACGCAACACAAAGTATAGCACAACCATCCGTTCCAATCATTGCTCTCCGACAAGCGAGATCGGGAGTGATCTCGCTTGTTCTTCTGAGTTGGCACACCAATCGGCACACCAAACCCAAAAACACCACTCCAATGAGTGGTGTCTAAATCCATGAAACCCTTTATTCATGGTAGTTTACGGTGGCGCGCCCGTCAGGATTCGAACCTGAGACCTCTTGATTCGTAGTCAAGCGCTCTATCCAGCTGAGCTACGGGCGCATTCATCATTGTCCTGACAGAGCTTAATGCTATCAAACTACGCGGGCCCTGTCAATTGCTTTTGCTCCAAAAGCAAAAATAAAATGGCGGAAGGGGAGGGATTCGAACCCTCGGAGGGCGTGAACCCTCAACCGCTTAGCAGGCGGCTCTTTTCGGCCACTCAAGCACCCTTCCGGAGCCATTCGACATGGAGTATTTTAACATAGCTTTGATCACTCTGTCAACTGATTCTCGGCGTCCCCTGTATGGGACGATAGGCCGGTCTCCTCGGCCCGGCGAAGAGTGAATTTCATCCTAGTGCCTTGATCCGTGTGCTTATCAACCCAGATCTGCCCCTTGTGCTTCTCTACGATGTGCCGTACAATCGACAGGCCCAGGCCAGTGCCTCCCATGTTTCTCGACCGTCCTTTATCCACCCGATAGAATCGCTCGAACACTCTATTGACGTGATCCTTCGGTATCCCAACACCGTCGTCGGCCACAGTGACCTCAACCCTGCTGTCTGTAACGTCGGCGTCCACCCAGACATGGCCGCCTTCTTGGTTATACTTTATGCTGTTGTCCACCAAGTTCATGGCCACCTGTCTGAGAAGTTTGGCGTCCCCTTTGACCAGAATATCTTCCGGGATTCGATTGGCCAAAGAAACTCCTTTCAACTCAGCCTTACTCTGCAGCACATCGAGGGTTCCCTGGAAAACATCCCTGAGATTCGTTGACTCTAACTTCATCAGCTGCTTCCCGCTTTCGATCCTCGATAGATCCAACAAATCATTGATCAGGGTTATCATGCGGTCCGTTTCCCCATTGACGATGCGCAGAAACCGGTCAACCATCTGCTTATCCTCTAGATCGCTGTTCAGCAGGGTTTCGATGAACCCCTTGATCGAAGTGATCGGAGTCCTCAGTTCATGGGACACATTGGCTACAAACTCCTGGCGCATAGTTTCGAGCTTGCGCAGGTTCGTGACATCGCGCAGAACCGCCACTGCACCAATAATGCTGCCGTCCTCCGCTTCGAGCGGGCTGCTTGTGACAGCCACGATCCGTTCGCTAGCCGGGTTGAGTTTAATTTCTTCGTTCACCGTTTTCTCTTTGCCCATGGTCTCATTCAAGATATTGGCCAGATCCAAATTCCGGATCACTTCCACCTGGTCTTTGCCTATTAAGGATTCTTCATCCAAACCCGTGGTCTCCGCCACTGTACGGTTCGCCAATATAACCTTGCGCTGCATGTTTACAGCCAAGACCCCGTCGTCCATACTCGTCAGAACCGCGTTGAGCTTTCCTTCACGATCGTGGATGGTATTGAACATCTTCTCCAGAGTCTGCGAAAGCTCGTTAAACGCTTTGCCCAAAAGTCCGATTTCGTCTGTTGTGCGCACGAGAACGCGACGTCCGAACTCACCAGCCTGCAGTTGGCGAGTGACCACCAGAAGATCGTTCAGCGGATCAGTAATATGCCGACTGATAACAAAACCAACGCCTAGGGCGGAGGCCAGCACCAGGAGAGCAATGGCCAAGGAACCCTGAAGCAGACTGCCGACGGCCACATCAATGATATCTGCATCCATGGCCACCCGAACGGCACCATCCGGCAAAGGAACCGCCGCATAGAGCAGACCGTCTCCCGTAGTTTCGCTGGTGCGTTGAGCTGTGCCCACCCTTCCCGCCAGCGCCTGCTCGAACTCCGGACGATCACTGAGATTATGCATCTGTTCGGGATCAACAGCAGAATCAGCCAAAACAACACCCTGGGAGTCAACTATCGTGATCCGGCGGTCCATCTCTGTGCCCAATCGCACAATACGGGCCTGCAGCATTTCCGGATCCATGTCTTCCATCCAAAACCGGATCATGTTCGCATTCGACTTCAAATCGTTTTCGAGGTTGGCATAGAGGCTTCTTTGGGAATACAAGCTGACAAAAAAGGTGGCAACCCCAACGGAAAGCAAGGTTACCACTAGAACCAGGGCGGTTAGCTTAAACAAGAGAAGCTTGCGCAAGCTAATTCCCCCTCAATTTATACCCCACTCCATGAATTGTTTCTATACGCTCTTCGCCCTCACGGCCCAGCTTCCGCCGCAGATGGCGGATATGGACATCGACTGTCCTTGTTTCACCCTCATATTCATATCCCCAGACTTTTTGCAGTAAGAAATCCCGGGTCAGCACCTTGCCCACGTTCTGCAGGAATATGTGCAGCAGATCGAACTCCTTACGGGTAAGCTCCACATGCTCGGCTCCTACCGTGACTTCCCGTGTATCAACATGCATGGTGATATTCCCTACGCTCAGTTCCTCTTCTTCTTCCATTTCCTGGCCACTGGACCTACGCAGTACGGCTTTGATGCGTGCAACCAGTTCCAGTGGACTGAAAGGCTTGGTGATATAATCGTCGGCGCCCAGTTCTAGACCCAATACTCGCTCCAGCTCGGTTTCCTTGGCTGTCAGCATAATGATGGGTACATTGCTGTTTTTGCGAATGGCCTTACAGACGTCATAGCCGTCTTTTCCCGGCAGCATGAGATCTAAGACGATCAGCTCCGGTTTGACAGCATCGAATTTCTCCAGCGCTTCCTCGCCTTCACTGGCCACTTCCACTTCAAACCCAGCTTGTTCAAGGTTAAATTTGATTAATTCTTGAATTGGCACTTCGTCGTCGACAACCAATATGCGCTGCCTCATCGAAATCACCTCACCTAACATTTTTGTTCAGTACCTAGACCACCTTGATATTCTTCCTCCCGGTACCAAAGATGCACGGCTGCGACTCCCGAAACAACTGTTCCGGCAATTACGCCGTTCGTCTGGTACTCCAATCGCCTAACAGTCCCCATGTTCCACAACAACGCTGCCGCATGCCCCCCCAAAACCATGCCAGCAAAAACCTTTACTGCTATCAATACGACAGAACCGCACAAATCTCCTCTGCTTTTTCAGATTAGTTGAGTACAAAAGAAACCCTGTGCCCGATAGCACCAGGGTTATCGAATACAGTGGCGGAGGGGGTGGGATTCGAACCCACGGAGGGCGCAAACCCTCGACGGTTTTCAAGACCGCTCCAATCGTCCACTCTGGCACCCCTCCACGCTGATCAATTATACTACAAGGTGAAACAGACTACAAGTGTGGTTCATCGGTTGCAGTGCTGACGCATCAATAGAATTTGAGCTAACTCAAGCTTTCGAACACAGACGTCTGGACTCAATCGAGTCAAGTCGAGACGTCAGACTATCGAAAAATCTCACGGCGCTGGTTCTAGACAACGGAAGGCTCGAGAAATGGGTAACCTTAATACACCTATGGGACGGTCTTTCCGGATTGTTACTGTTTAGCGTTTGCGTCACTCCAAGCGTAATTGACTCGGTCCGTGAATCACGTTCTGTATACGCTCCGGATCCAACCATTTGCCGCTGAGCGTAGTGACAATGAACGCCATAAGCCTCGTGAGCCCTAGCTCAGAGACCTTCTGTCTAAGTGCCCTGGTTCGATTCGCCAGCGCATTGAGCAAATGGGCTATCCGCATGAGATAGTGGTACCCTTTCATGGCTTCCCAATCCAAGGCGAAGCAATGCTCACTCTGGTATCCGTACTTTTTCTCTACCAGAATGCTGCTTTCTACGCCCCAGCGGTGGCGAGCTCCCTCGTTACAACGTTCATGTACGTTGCGTTTCGTAAGGGGCTTACGTGAAACCCAAGCGTGACGAGACTGCTTCCGTACAACCTGTTGAGCTTCTATCTCTTCCCAGGTTTCCTCACATACAACGAGATGCAAGATCTCCTTGTGGCGGTTGTTGGGTCCATACGAGTGCTCAATGTCGTTGACCCACCAAAATGCTTGACGGCGGTCACCCCAGTTCTGCTCATAGGTGTGTTCCCGGTTTGTGTCGAGTTTGCGCAGACTATGGGCTTCTTCCCAGACTGCCTTTAGGCACTTATCCTGCAACACGATCATGAAGTCCCAGTTGTTTCTCCGGCAGATGGCAAAGACCGGTCCATTCGGATACAAGCCATCCAATAATACCATGATGCGTAAGCGAGGAAATCTAGACTTTATGATCTTGGCGAGGCGCTTGAAGGCTTTCGACTCGCAGTCCTGTTTCTGTTTGTCTTTTTCCTTGGAGCCTTCCCCCTCCTTCGTGGTCACTTCGATGAACTCGCTCGCTAACGGCAGCGTGAGCCCATTGGCAAAGACAAGGTTGGCTTCCAACACGTACACACTGTACTGCTTGGAACGCTCTCCCTCTTCCGTTTCGCTGCCAGTACGACTTGCGACGGCTTCGCTGCACCACGGCGTATTTCTGCGGAATTTCTGGGTGCCATCAATCGCAATCATGTAGCCACATTTTGTTAGGTAATTCCTGAATTTCTTGGACCCAATCAAGCTTCGTACCAGGTCGGCCAAAACCTTCTCGATCTCTGCCACCTCGATGCGTGAAAGCAACCGCCAGAGCGTATCGTTGTGGGGTAACGTTTCAAGCTCAGGGAATAGCAGTTTCAGGTTTTCCAAAAACTGCGGCTGACTCATTTTGCTGTTTGTATCACGGCGAGAACTCATCTGGAAGACGAACATCAGAATGCCATAGAGCAGGACAACCGTCATCTTATGCTTGATCCGCTGCGGATTGCGCGGGTCAGGGATGGTCCTTAGCCGAGCAAGCAACTTCGGCAACTGGGAGCGTATGACGGTGACTTGCGCTTCTACCGTCTCTTGCCGCGACCGGGTCTCCTCTTCAACGGTCTTGTCTTTGGACAGGCAATTCGAAGGTGTCGAGCGGGAAGGAGGTTCAAGCCCTTGGCTTCTCTGACGACCATGCAGCGCCTTCCGGGCCGCCTTGTCCTGTTTCCGCTTCTGCTTGGCTTCTTCACGCCCAGGTCGGCGGTTTTGTTTACTCATCTCGGTTACCTCGCAACACGTCACGAAATTGCCGATGAAGAGGATAAGCAAAGATCCATTTCGGTGTGGAGAGGAATTGTTGATGGCGATCCATTCGTCCCCGGCCTAAGCTTTTTCCTATTAAAAGCCAGTTTGCGGCTTTGTAACTCGCTCCCGTATAGTTCGCCTCATCCACAAATGTTTCCAGTAAGACGGGACGGTACCCATAGCGGTGTTGCCAATCGTTGGGCAACCGCTTCGCCGCAAGGGATAGACTCTTACTGGCTAGGTTCTTGAGTCGGACCCATGGAAAAATGAGGAATCGAGAATTATTCACGATAAAACGCAATCGCTGTGAACGATCCTCCGGTGTCCAGCCAATCCATGTGTCTCTTGCCGCTAACGACCAGGCCGATGCCGAAAACAGCATGCAGCCCAGCCGTCTGCTGACATCGTGTCCGGCCGTGATAAAATAGCGTTGGTGCGCTCCAAAGGGCTGCCGATAGCCTAGTATGTGGTAGCGCTCGATGTATTCATTCCATAACTGCACCTCCAAGTCCGAAACCAAGGAAACCTCGACTCCTCCAGGAACATCGTTCACGGTTCCCGTGAGCCTCTCTTCGGGGTCGGTGTCGGCTGTCGCTTGCACCACACGTCTAGGACCCGTAGGCGCTGTAACACGTTTCTCCGGCGGAGTCATGATCGCCTGGTCTTCTAACTTCTGCAAAAGACTCAGGCAAGAATCCACCTTCAGGCGTCCGTTGGGAGCAGTCCAATCCAGATTCTCACAGAGTGTTTTCGCCAATTCTCTTCTACTCAGTGCAGGAAACAATCTAGTCGTCTCGATGATCTCATCCAATTCGTCGCGGCTAAACCAGCGTCCACAAAGCAAGGTTTCGTTGTTGTTCACCGTGTGTGCCCCCTTTGCCTGAGCTCCCACACTAGTATCTCATATCTCGTCTGACATGTCCAGGCCTATTCGCACGAAATTTTTCGGAGAAACCTCGAACAACACGAGCACCAGTTCATCCTAGCTCTGGTGCGTCAGTACTGCATCGGTTGTGACGTTGCCAAAAACTCCAATCCGCCAGGTTTCGCCAAAATGGCATGGTATGGGCATTCGGAAAAAGCGCTCTGCCAAGGCATTTAAGAACAGAACCATAGGCTGTGCCATTGGCTGAACCAACCTGAGGATACGCTCGCAGGCGATCACAGCTCCGGCCTCCTCAAATCGTGAACGCTCCGCCCCTGTTGAATCACCCTCTTTACTGCGGCCAAGGGCATCATTTCTTCGGGAAAGCAGAGGCATCAGTAATCAGCCCGCCGGAGCCAAGATCCCATTGGGCGACGGCCGCTGATCCATCGCAGCCTATTCTGCCGCCGCCTAGGTTGTTGCCTCCTGCAGTTATCCAATTTGAATCACTGCGTGACCTCCAAACCCACTGGGTTCAAAACGCACTGCTTGCCTGGAATAGAAGGATGCCGGTGTAATAATCCCTTCCGTTTCTTGGTAATTGTGGGGACCCAGTAGGTTTTGCAGTGAGTTCATTACCTCAATTGTTACTTCATTGCGGCCCGGCGCACAGGCCTCACTTACATCCAGTCTGTAGGGAGGCCAGCCGACCACACCCATTTCTCCGCCATTTACATAGATTCGTGCAGCCACGGCTTGGATGTCGGCTAACTTCAGGAAAACGGGCCCGCCATCGGCGGGGATATCAAAGCTCGCGGTATAACACATCCGCCCTGAATAATAAGGGTAGCCCTGTGTAGTCCAATCACCCAAGGGCAGGCTGGCTGGTTCGGGCACCAAAGAAAAACTATTTCCGTCTCTGGTCAGGGCGAAGTCGCCCACAATATAAACGCTTTCCAAGGTGACAAGGACACCGTACTGGTCTGTTTCTAGTACCACATGATTGTCACCGCTGCCCACGGCTTCTTTGATATCGTAGAGCACAAAGGCACGGTCCTTGTAGAAACTGCCCGTAGGCTGCACAGGTATATCGTTCACGGATACGGCAAAAACATCCGGTGACTCGGCAGCTAACATGACCGATCCTGTGAGCTCGCGGTTCACTCTAAAGGTATAACGGGCCTTAACGGAAGCTCTGCTCTCCCTTTCCTCTGGGGAGTACATCCAAGGCTGCCGCGAGAAAATATGCCCCCGCTCAATTCCCAAGCGGTCTTTGAGAGAGTCATCGATTGACACAACATTATCGGGATCCTCCCACTCCCCGCCGTTAAGAGAGACGCTGCAGCAATTAATGGTCAGGGCGTTCGGATCCTTGCGGGTGATCTGCCATTCCCCTAGAGTCAGCTCAGAACTGGGTGATGCGGGCTGCTGCAGCCTATCTGCAGCCTCGGCCTTCCGCACTGGATCAATGACCAACAAGTGGGACCCGACCGGGTGGAACACGAGGTCGATGTAGTAAGTGCCCTCTTGTTCATATGTTTGCAGTGTTTCCGTATCACCGGTTATGGGATCAAAGCATTCCACATAATAGGGGCCGGCCAGCTGAAAGCTGACATCATAGGATTGCTTTTTGTCGACGCTGCAGAGGAACACGATCTGCTTTGAGTCCAGCGTCCGCCGGTGGGCATATATCGCAGACAGATCCTTGCCAGTTTTCTCCTTAAGCATCACTGCGGCCACAGGCCATTCCTTCAGCTGCTGCTGCAGCGAAACCTTATCCGGTGCAATCCGTTTCACCTGCGAACTGGACATAAACTCCGCGAGAGCGCTGCTCTCTTCGCCATCGAGCAGTGAGGGGAGGTCGCCGACGGCGGCAATTCTGCCACCATTGGCCGCAAACTTTTGCAGCAACAGAAAGGTTGATCGACGCAGGGTAGTTACAGTGGGTATAATAACTGTGCTATAAGTCATGTTGCCAACCATCAATCCAGCATCAGTCACCTGGCCGTGGCGTTCTAAGATGATATCGTCTCCTAGATCGAAGAAACATTGCAGTTGGCTTAAGGATTTGGTCAACCGTTTCGCCGAGTCTTCGATCTTCGCTAAGGCTTCGTCATCTCCGGCGGGATTGTATTCTGCCCAGGTGGAACTAGACGGGTGCAGAACCAGAATATCGGCACAGGGATCGCCCTGGGCCAATGCGTAACTTAGACGGCCAATGTAGTCGCCAAGCAATCGATAGCTATCCCACCACGGCTGGTGGTCGAGAAACGACAGCGGAAAATCTCGTTTCCGGTATCCTCGCAGAGAATAAAGGGAAAGATGCTGGGAGAACAGATTAATTCCCAAGGCCAGCTGCCAATCGGCCACCCTTTTTTGATCGACGAAATTGAGATCCCACCCGGAGCCGCCATACGTCTCTGACAGGACCCGATGCTTACCGAGCTGGTTTGCTACACTGGAAACCTCTTTCACAATCAGGTCATTGCCATACTGATCTCTTTCCTCAGCGGTGTTGAAGAGCAGATCAATGCCGGGCGCGTGCATAAACTCGTAGTGAGGCATGGTCGAACCAGTGCGGGCTGGTGAAGGGAACGTATGGTCCCAGAAGTGCCCTGTAAACTCCAGATTGCTCTCGTCGCACCAACGGTAGATGGTTTCAGTAAAACCCGTGATGAACATCCTGGAAAGAACATCCCAGTAATCAAAGCGAAGTTTCCGGTAGTCACCGGTGGCGAGGAAAAGCTTAGGTAGATGATCGAGAATGTCATATCCCTTGCGGCGCCGGAATTCATCACGGAAGTTTTGGGACCAAGTCAACACGTGCTGTCCCTGGCGGCTCACATCAAAATGTGGTTCGTCGGTAAAGATCCCGGGAACAACCCCGCCAAAGCTTTCGCCAACTTCCTGCCGGTAGATCTCGTGGGTAACTTCAATAAAGGCCTCTACAGCTTCCTTGCAGCAGAGATCGGGATAACTTTGGTAGTTAAAGCGAGGGTCTGGATCGCAGTAACCCACTCTAAAGGCCAACACCGAACCCTGCCGGGGAATTGACTGGGTTACATCCGCAAGAACGTCCCCTTTCCTGACAAACACCTTCAGCCAGTGGGTATCCCCTGCCAAGTCTTCTGCATCGATCTCTATCATCTCCAGGAACTTGCCTCGAAGCTCATTTCTGCCCTGAACGGCTCTGCCGCCGGCAAAGCCACTAGGCCAGCGATCTTCATCATAAAGCCACGCCTTCATGTCCAATCGATCCGCTTCCTGGACACATGCTTTGACAGCATTCATAAAGCTCTGTCCCATGTAATGGTCGACCATCCCGCCGCGGGGATGCATGAAGAAGCCGCCAATCCCTTGCTCCTTAAACAAGCGGATCTGGCGAACCAACTCTTCTGGTTCTAGTTTGTCGTTCCAGGACCAGAATGGAGCTGTGCGGTAATAACTGTCCGGATTTTTGAATTCCTGCTTATCCATCATTTTTCCTCATTTCATGTCTTGTTTTGGCATTCCGGGATATGCTGCCGTGCCGTTCTCCAGGGTGGCCAGTTTTCTGCACACAGACGGGAGCACAGCAAGCAGCGGCCAAACCTTTGATTTCCAGGTAACCACAATCCAGATTCTATTCCGGCGGACATCCGTTCTGCCAAATGTGATAGAATAAAGTAACCCAGAATTCGGCGAGGCAGCTCTGGGCCGGCCACGGGTTCGGCGGCGGCAGCATGGGACAACCCATAAGCCAGCGACTGGACCTGGCTTACTCCGTTTGCCCCCATGGGCGAGGCTTTCACGTCCAGTTTTTGGTCAGCGCAGGGCAGCAGTTCTTTTTCGCTCGTCGGCCCCTCCCTGGCCAGGTGCATTGTGGGGTAAAAACACACACGAAAACCATTGAAAGGGAGTTTATTCAGCGATTGCGGGCACGAAAGGCATGGCATTTCCCAGTCGCAGGTCGAAAAGGAGTTGATGAATACGATGAAAGACAGTATGTACAGAGAACGGATTGATGTTCCGGTAGTGGGCGAATACGACGTCATTGTCATCGGAGGCGGTATCGCTGGTGTCAGCGCCGCCCTGGCCGCCAGACGCTTGGGAGCCAATACCCTGTTGATCGAAAAAAGCGTTATGCTCGGCGGTCTTGCCACCCTAGGCCATGTGGTCATCTATCTGCCGCTGTGTGATGGGTACGGACGCCAGGTGACGGGGGGAATCGCCGAAGAACTGCTGCATGTATCCATACGATACGGCTATGACAATCTCCCGGGGCAGTGGAAAACGGAGGGACCGAAGACAGAGGAAGATGGCCGCTACCAAACGGTTTTTAATGCCCCCGCCTTTGCCGTAGCCCTCGACGAGCTCTTAGAAGAGGCATCTGTTGACCTTCTATTCGACACCGTGTTCAGCAGGCCGGTGATTGAAGACGGCCGCTGCACAGGAGTACTTGTGGAGAATAAATCCGGGCGCCAACTGTATCGGGGCCGGGCATTCGTCGATGCATCGGGAGACGCGGATTTGGTGCACAGGGCAGGGGCTGATTGCGCAGACGGGCCTAATTGGCTCTCGTATTGGGCCTATGACACAAACCTGGCGCAAATGGAACGGGCTGCAGAGCGTAACAGCATCATGGACGCGGTTCGACTGGCTACCCTCGGCGCCAGCGCTGACGGAAAGGGTGAGCCCGTCAACAGCCGTCGCTACCATGGTATAAGCGCCTGCGATGTCACAGAATTTGTCATGGCCGGGCGCAGACTGCTGCGGAACAAACTGCTCCAGCATGAGAACAACCAATACAGCGTCTTGGCACTGCCGGGTATGGCGCAGTTTCGCACCACACGCCGCATCCAAGGCCGATATACGTTGACCGCCGACGACGTCTTCGCGCACTTCCCTGACTCTATAGGCTGTGCCGGTGACTGGCGGACGCGGGGACCGGTCTTCGAAATCCCTTTTCGCGCCCTGCTGCCGCAGCATATCTCCAACGTCATTGCCGCCGGCCGCATTATATCGTCACAAGGCGACGCCTGGGAAATAACCCGTGTCATACCAGCCGCAGCGCTTACGGGGCAGGCTGCAGGAACGGCGGCCTATTTGGCAGTCGACACAGATGCGGACTTGGTGGACGCAGACGTCCCAAAACTGCAGCGGATCCTAGAGCGCGGCGGAGTACTGCTGCATTGCCAAAACCCATAGACCATTACAGCTGCCATACATAGCGGCATTTTTTCCGCTCTCCAGCTCGGTACATGTCATTCTGCGGGGGGATGTCAACGGTTTCCACTAGGCGCGCACCCAACTTCTCGCAGGTCCGGCGGGAAGGGATGTTGCCTGGATTGCAGGTAATCACGAGCGTATCAAACCCGTGGGCCTTTGCCACAGGCGGCAGCAATTGGCATGCCTTATAAGCGAAGGATCGGCCGCGATATGCTTCATGGACGCCGTAACCTATGTGACCGCCATAATAGATGTTTTCATTGTTGCCGATCCGCAGGGAAATGCTGCCGACTGCAATGTTGGTTCCGTGCAGGACGATATTGTATTCGTAGGAAGGCACAAAACCTTTCCTGCGATTTCCGGGACGCTTCTCCCGCAGTACGAGATCGATCTCCTCACCTTCAATGCGGTCGAACTCGTGGAACCGAAATACACTCACGACACCTTTCGGAAATGTCCAAGGAAGCCGACCAAATCTACCCTTCGCTTGATCAGCCGGGGCTTTCTTATCTCTTTTCAATCTTCTCAACCCCTCCCATATAAGGACGCAGCGCCTCAGGAACCACAACTGAACCGTCCCTCTCTTGGTTATTCTCCAAAACGGCAGCCAGACAGCGGCTGATAGCCACGCCGGATCCATTCATTGTATGCACGAATTCCGGTTTGGC
>Ga0207421_10006859_pt1 | contig 12307 bp, 7 predicted proteins | sample SodLakKL_010_SED_4_FD_187542 | JGI IMG/M metagenome (GOLD analysis project Ga0207421, IMG submission 187542) | Alkaline sediment microbial communities from Lake Tanatar, Kulunda Steppe, Russia - 8KL_010_SED (SPAdes) (version 2) | ecosystem: Environmental > Aquatic > Non-marine Saline and... | reverse complement strand
TAAGGTATCAAATTCCCCTTCGGTATCCACTGCGATGTCCACCACGGTATCCGCAAGATGCTCATCCGCAAAGGCCGCACCTCCGAAACTAAACACCATTAACACTACTATCAATAATCCGGACAATAATCGACTCTTTTTCATTTTCTTTTCCTCCTTTTGTTTTTTAAAAATTTATCTTATGTTCCGATTAAAAGTTTCAACTGGCTGTCATGTGTAACACATTCCAATAATACCCACCGGGGGGTAGGACCAAACATTAATTTCTGAAAATTAGCAAAATTTATTGTAAAATATTCAAGATTGTAGTAAAACAGGGCCGTAGAAAACTTAGCCCCAGAAAAGAATACCGTCTAGAGACGTAAAGATTTCCATCCGGTATTCTCTGAATAGGGAACAATGATGATTATTGAATTTTATTAAATGCTATTGAATGTTATGGTTTATTATGTCAGGTTACAGGGGCAGTCTGTTATTTACGCTTCTTTGCGATCCAAAGTCCGGATAATCCCGCAGCGCCTGCTACAACAAAGGGAATCATTCCGATGTCCCCGGTTTGAGGAACGTCTTCTTCTTCCGCGTAATCCAGTTCAAATACATCGGGTACCAATACGGTGTCAATAACATGGACCACACCGTTTTCCGCTTCTAAGTCAAATAATTCGGCCTCAACCATAATGGCCGCTTCTTCATTAATCATAAAGTTTTCGGCATCAACGGTAATCATTTCTCCCAGTAGGGTTTCCACTTCACCGTCTTCTAAATCCCCGGACATTACTTTTCCGGAAACCACATGATACAGTAATACTTCTTCTAATTGTGGATGGGCTAGAAGGTCTGCCGCTTCAATTTCCAGTGCGGCTAATAAATCACCAAAGGCTTCGTCTGTTGGAGCAAATACGGTAAAGGGACCCTCACCCTGTAAGGTTTCCACAAGACCTGCTTCGGTTAAGGCAGCTACTAAGGTATCAAATTCCCCTTCGGTATCCACTGCGATGTCCACCACGGTATCCGCAAGATGTTCATGGGCGAATGCCGCACCTCCGAAACTAAACACCATTAATACTGCAATTAACAATCCGGACAATAATCTACTTTTTTTCATTTTCTTTTCCTCCTTTTGTTTTTTTATAACGTTTATTCTATGTTCCCGTGATGATTCGCAAATGGATGTCAATTAATAAGATATATCAATAATACCCCGTGGGGGAGGGTTCAAACATGGAAAAATGAAAAAATTGAAACTTCCTTTCATTTAATGTAAATAAATTGAAGGTGTTAGAAAATCATGAATAGGGGTAAAAAGAAAATAAAAACCACATTCCTGGACCGGAGAAGCCGCCGGTGGTAAAATGTTTTATATAAGCTTTTATCTGAGAGCTTTGTAGCAGGACGGTCAATAATCGGATCATAATAGAAGGAAGGTGCATAACCGTGGATAATAATAAAAATAATAAAAAAGATTATAAAAAAAATCTGCTGCTGGGAATTTCCCTTGCGCTGTTACTGTTTTCCCTGGTGGGCCTGGGTTTTCGCTGGAGGGATCAATACAACAATGAACAGGCCGTGGAAGAAGCCCGGAAAATTGCCCGGGAGAGCCGGGAGAGTGAGTCCGAAGATTTTTATCAGCAGGATGCTATAACCATCGGATGGGAAAGAGAAGCAACAGATGAAGCGCCCAAGGAAGCCCTCCCCTTTATTCAGGAGCTTCAAGAGAAAAATCCCGAGGTGGTGGGTTGGATCGAGGTTGCGGGAACAGAAATTGATTACCCCGTAGTTCAGGCCGAGGATAATGAATTTTATCTAAAAAGAGACTGGTTGGGACAGGATAACTCCGCCGGTGCCATCTTTATGGATTATCGTAATGATCCCTTAGGCCTTGAAGAAAGAAAAACCCATACCATTTTATATGGCCACCATCGCCAGGACGGATCCATGTTTCAAAATTTGATGAATTATAAAGATGAAGCGTATTTCAGGGAAAACCCCACCTTTGAGGTAACGGATCAATACGGAACCCACACCTTTGAGATTTTTTCCGTATATGTGACCAGCATCGATTTTTATTTTATCGAAACCCGCTTTCCCGAGGATGAAGACTTCGAAGTATTTTTAGATTCCATTATTGAACGGCGGAAGTTTGACAGCGATGTAAAGGTCAGTGCAGAGGATCACCTCCTTACTTTATCCACCTGCACCTATGAATATGACGATGCCCGTTTTGTGGTGCACGCCCGAAGAGTGGAGGAGTAAAAAGAGTAAAGGCGTAAAAAATGTCGTATTCTGTATAATCCATGAATGATTTTAATAAATGATAAGTAAGAAAGAAGGCTTTCATCGGAAAAACCTATTTTTCGAAGAACTGTACACAGTCTTTAAAAAAACTGTGCATAGATTTATGCGGTTTTTCACAGAGTTATACACAGAAAAAATCCGGAATATACAGTTGTGCACAAAACCGTCCACATTATCCACAGGAAAATCGGAAATTCACCCACAGGGTTACAGGATTTACCCACAGGAAATTTGGGATAAGATTTTTCCGGGTCAAATTCCATAGAATAATAATAAATATACAGTTTCGACAAATACTTCGGGGTTTCTCAGGAAAGGTGTTTGTACTGAACAATCCTGGGTAAAGATTATGATAACACCGAAGAACCACTTACATTTTAAACACATTTTAAGGGGTGAACCCTTATTAAGTGAATCACAATTAGGAAGGGGAGCTGTATATGAAAGCAATTATTAGCGGAAAAAATGTAGGAGTAACCAACGCTCTAAAGGAGACGATTGAATCAAAGCTTTCCAAGCTAGATAAGTTTTTCCATGAGGATATGGAGGCCCAGGTAACCCTGTCGGTTGAAAAGGAACGACAAATTATTGAGGTAACCATTCCCGTAAGCGGATCGATTCTACGGGCGGAACACGACACTGATGATATGTATGCATCTATAGACGGAGTTGTGGATAAGTTGACCCGGCAATTGAAAAAACACAAAGCAAAACTTCAGGAAAAGCACAAAAAAGGAGCTTTCCGATTTGAGAACATTTTGGACTATCAGCCTCAGGAGGAGGAGAAAGAAGGGAAAATCGTTAAAACCAAGCGGTTTGCGGTGAAACCCATGGACGCTGAGGAAGCGGTTCTGCAAATGGAACTTTTGGGCCATAATTTCTTTGTCTTCGCCAACGGTGAGACCGACGAGGTAAACGTGGTATACAAAAGAAATGACGGAGACTACGGATTGATCGAACCGGAATACGATTAGGGGTTTTCTTAACTAAAACTAAAACAGAAAGATAAAAATAGAAAGATAGAAATAGAAAAAAGAACAAGGAACTATTTGAAGCGATCACAGTGATAAAACAATGAATTGGAGCCTGTACACCGGGCTCCTTTTTTGCGGGGGTAAAAAAAGCTAAAAAAAACTCAGCATAAAAAGCAGGAATAATAAAAGTTATGAAGAATTAGTGTTAAGGAGAGAATTATAGTAGAATAGAAAATAAGCGAGAAATAAGCGAGTAAGATTAATCGTTAGAGAAAGGAAGTTCGATTACTGTGGTAGTGGAAGCTATTTTATTAGGCTTGATCCTGGGAAAACTCCGTAGCGGAAGCTTTAAAAATCTGGGAAGATTTGCATTGAAGCTTCCGGTAATTTTGATTATCGGATTTTTAGGCTATGTGGTTACCTCCCTTTTGGTCTTTTTCGGCAATGATTTTGTTGTGGAAAATCTTTTGTATCTGAAGATCGGCATATATTTACTGCTGTTTGTTGTTTTATTTTTCAACCTGCAATACCGGTCCGTATGGCTGATTTTGTTCGGCACCCTGTCGAATTTCACCGCCATTGTTCTGAATGACGGGCGCATGCCCTTAGATCCCGAGGCCCTTGAGCAAGCGGGGATGGTCAGCATGGAAACCAGCCTCCAGGCGGGGACCCTTCATAACTATATCAACATCGAAGCCGTGGAAGGATTCACCGCGAACTTAGGGAAGTTTCTGGCCACGCCGGAGATCTATCCCTTCAGCCAGGTCTTCAGTCCCGGGGATGTTTTTATTGCTGTGGGCGTATTCTTTTTAGTCCAGCGGGCCATGACCAAGGTTACCAGTCGTTTTCGCTCGGTGCGGTTTGATCATCAAAGAGAGCGGTTCCGCTAGGGATCATTCCCTGAGGGATAGCGAAGGCATAACAAAGACATAGCAACGGCATAGCAAGGGTATAGAAGGCATAGCAGGACGGAAAAGATCAGGGGGCTCCTTTGATCTTTTTTTCTTTCCCGGATCTTTCCCGCAACAGTCCGAGGAGGGCAAGGCTAAAAATTTGTGTCTGTTTGGGATTAATGATAAAATGAATAGGACTATGAATAATTCTGTTGGAAGGATTCAATCATTATGGGAATCCCCCGGAATATGAAAATATGGCAGTAAAGAACTGGACATTAATAAACCGAAGATTGGGAAAAAGCCGCCGGGAAGTACTTTGCCTCTAATCAAGGTTTGTCGGCTGTTTTGTTGGCGGTATAGTATGTTTGTAAAGGATAATTACAATCCATAGTAAATTAAATAGTAGTGCGTAACTAAATGAAACAGTGAGAGGTGTGGAACCATGAAAAAAATGTTTGAGAAATTGTTTGGCAGCCAGAGCGAGCGGGAATTGAAAAAGATGGACAGCAAAGTGGATGCGGTGGAAGCTTTGGCCGAGGAGTATAAAAGTCTTAGCGAAGAGGCCCTTAGGGGAAAGACGGAAGAGTTTAAAAAACGGTTGCAGGGGGGCGAAAGCTTAGAGGATATCCTGCCGGAAGCCTTTGCCACGGTACGGGAGGCCTCCACTCGGGTCCTGGGACTGACCCACTATCGGGTCCAGCTTTATGGGGGGATCGTGCTCCATGAAGGACGGATCGCCGAGATGAAAACCGGGGAAGGTAAAACTTTGGTAGCCCCGTTGGCAGTATACTTAAATGCCATTGAAGGAAAAGGCGCCCACGTGATTACGGTAAACGATTACTTAGCCGAGCGTGACAAGGAATGGATGGGAAAACTCTATGAGTACTTAGGCCTCACGGTGGGGGTAATCGTCCATGGTCAGAAAAAAGATTTTCGAAAAGAGCAGTACAGCTGTGATGTGACCTATGGTACCAATAACGAGTTCGGCTTTGATTACCTTCGGGATAACATGGTTATTTACAAAGATGAAATGGTGCAGCGGGGACAACATTTTGCCATCATTGATGAGGTGGACTCCATCTTAATCGATGAGGCCAGAACCCCTCTGATTATTTCCGGTAAAGGGGATAAATCCACGGGGATCTACAGCTCCGCCGATCAATTTGCCCGAATGTTAAAGGATGAAGAGGATTACACCATCGAGGAAAAGGCAAAAAGTGTAACCTTAACGGAAGAAGGGGTGGAAAAGGCGGAAAAGGCCTTTGGGATTGATAACCTGTCGGACCCCGAGCATATGACCCTGGCCCACCATATCAACCAGGCCCTAAAGGCGCGAACCTTAATGCGCCGGGACCGGGACTATGTGGTAAAGGACGGGGAAGTGGTGATCGTCGACGACTTTACGGGTCGATTGATGTTTGGACGGCGCTACTCCGACGGACTGCACCAGGCCATTGAAGCGAAGGAAAAGCTCGAAGTTCGCCGGGAGTCCAAGACCCTGGCCAGCATCACCTTTCAAAACTACTTTAGAATGTATGATAAACTCGCCGGTATGACCGGTACCGCCAAAACCGAAGAGGATGAGTTCTTAGCCATATACGGCATGGACGTTGTGGAAATTCCCACGAACAAACCGGTTATTCGAAAGGACCATCCCGATGTGATCTATAAAACCGTGGAAGGCAAGTTTGCAGCCTTAATCGAAGAGATCGCCGAGCTTCATAAGGATGGACAGCCCATGCTGGTGGGTACCATTTCCATTGAAAACTCCGAGGATCTTTCCGGTAGATTGAAGAAAAAAGGCATCACCCATGAAGTCCTGAATGCCAAGCAGCATGATAGGGAAGCGGAAATTGTGGCCCAGGCGGGACGAAAAGGGGCGGTGACCATTGCCACCAACATGGCCGGCCGTGGTACCGACATTATCCTTGGAGGAAACCCGGAGTTCTTAGCAAGAAAAGCCATGCGAAAGAACGGTTACTCCGATGAGATCATCAATGAAGTCACCGGCGCCCAGGAGCTTACGGATCAGGACTTATTGGATGCCAAGAGAAAATACGACTTGTATTTTGAACAGTATAAAGAGGAAACCGATCAGGAAAACAAAGAGGTGATCAAGGTCGGAGGCCTTCATATCATCGGTACGGAACGGCATGAGTCCCGACGGATCGACAATCAGCTTCGAGGACGGGCCGGTCGTCAGGGAGACCCGGGATCCTCAAGATTTTTCATCTCCTTAGAGGACGATTTAATGCGCCTCTTCGGGGGAGAGCGAATGCAGGGTATGGTGGAAAAACTGGGGATCGAAGAGGATCAGGCCATTGAAAACCGTATGCTCAGCAATTCCATCGAAAATGCCCAAAAGAAAGTGGAGGGCAAGAACTTCTCCATCCGTAAACATGTCCTGCAGTACGACGATGTGATGAACAAACAGCGGGAAGTTATTTACAATGAGCGTCAAAAGGTGCTGGAAGGCGAGAATATGAAAGACCATATCTTCGGTATGGTAGAAGAGTTGGTAAACGGCGCTGTGGAAATCTACACCGCCGACGGACAGTTCCCGGAAGAGTGGGATTTAGACGGTCTGAAGGACTATTTAACCGGGCAGTTCCTGCCCAAGGATCGCCTGGACTTCGGCGACATTGAAGACCTTACCCGGGAATCCTTAAGGGAAATCATTCTAAACACCGCGCGGGAAGTGTACACTGAGAAGGAAGAAGAAGTCGGCGAAGAACGGATGCGGGAAGTGGAGCGGATCATCCTGCTTCGAATCATCGACCAGAAGTGGATGGACCATATCGATGATATGGACCAGTTAAAGCAGGGAATCAACCTTCGGGCCATCGGCCAGCAGGACCCGGTCCGGGCCTATCAGGTAGAGGGTTATGAAATGTTCCAGGCTATGACCCACAGTATTCAGGAGGATACGGTGAAGTACCTCTTTAGAATTGACCCGGAATCCACCATAGAACGAAAAGCCGTCGCAAAGCCCTCCACCGCCAGCCACGGGAAGGCACAGCAAAAGACCGTGGTCAAAGGGGAGCGGGTGGGACGAAACGATCCCTGCCCCTGCGGCAGCGGCAAGAAATATAAAAAGTGCCACGGGAAAAATGAGTAACAGGGCATTTTTGTACCCGTTTCTACCCGTAGGTCAAAAGTGTACCAGGGGGTCGGACCCCCTGGTACACTTTTACCCTCGGTATACTTTTAGCATCGGGAAATAAAAATCCCTTAAGGAAAAAAGCGTTAGTTCGAGAACAGTTAAGGAGGCCATTTAATGATTAATACTGATCAGTATCAACAAAAATTGCAAGAGCTTCAAGAGACTTTGGAAGAAGTGAGGGTTTCTCTTTGACATAGAAAATCTGAAGGAAAAAACGGAGGAGCTGGACTTTAAAATGACCGAGGAGGGCTTCTGGGACGATCCCGAGGAGGCTCGAAAAATCGTCAAGGCCGCCAACCGCTACAAAGAGGAAATCGAATACTATAATAAACTGGTAAAGGATTTGGAAGAGCTGGAGATGATGCTCAGCTTCATCGAAGATGGAGACGAAAGCTTTGAGAAGGAATTTTACCGGGAGCTGGAGAAGTTAGAACAAAATCTGGAGAAAAAACGACTGCAGTTGCTGCTTACGGGAAAATACGACAAGAACAACGCCATCCTCGCCATCAACTCGGGAACCGGGGGCCTGGATGCCCAGGACTGGGCAAAAATGCTTCTTCGAATGTATACCCGCTGGGCGGAAGGCCATGGATACAGTGTGGAAATTCTGGACTATATTCAGGATCCCGAGGCGGGGATTAAAAGTGCCACGATTCTCGTTAAAGGAGAAAATGCCTACGGGTACCTTCGGAGTGAAAAAGGGGTCCATCGCCTGGTTCGGATCTCCCCCTTCGATTCCTCGGGGAAACGCCACACCTCCTTTGCTTCGGTGGACGTGATGCCGGAGATGGATGAGGACGTGAAGGTCAACATCGATCCGAAGAACTTGAAAATTGACACTTACCGGGCCAGCGGCGCCGGAGGGCAGCACGTCAATAAGACGGACTCCGCCGTTCGGATCACCCACCTTCCCACAGGGGTTGTGGTCCAGTGCCAAAATCAGCGCTCCCAGCACAGCAATAAGGACGCAGCGATGAAAATGCTGATGGCAAAACTGATCGATATCAAAGAGCAGGAGCAAAAAGAGCATATTGAAGATCTTCAGGGGGAATACACGGAAATCGCCTGGGGATCCCAAATCCGCTCCTATGTATTCAATCCTTATAACTTGGCGAAGGATCACCGCACCGGCGAGGAAAGCGGAAACATTTCCGCCGTGATGGACGGGGCGATCGATCCCTTCATTATCGCTTATCTGCAAGGAAAGCGGGCGGAGGAGTAATAAGAGCCGCACTATCTGCAAGCGCCGCAAGAGCTGCATGAGCCGCAAGAGCTGCATGAGCCGCCGGCGTCTGCAAAAATCCATAAAAAAAGCGAAGAACTCTACTAAGTAGAAGGTTCCTCGCTTTTTTTTATATGTCCGGCTATTCAGCCTGCTGACAAAGCCCTGGGGTCCTTGATCTATGTATCAATGGTAGCGATGGCCAAAAGTGTACCAGGGGGTCGGACCCCGTGGTACACTTTTGAATATAAAGCGCATTTTTGTACCACGGGGTCCGACCCCCTGGTACAAAAATTACATAAAAACGTCGATCAGCATGCCCTTGATATCATCGAGCTTTCGAAGCACAGAAATCCGGTCCACTTCCTGGTTTAAAAACTCCTTGGTTAAATGATCCAGCTCCCGGTCCACATTTTTCACAATGCTGTATACCCGGTGGCGGCCCCGCTTATCCAGAAAGTTTTGTTTTTCAAAGTGGTGGGAATTTTTCACCGCCACATCCAAAAACTCCTGAACCAGGCCTTTATATTTAATCACTTCGGAGAGATGAAGCTTATCTCCGATGCGATCCGACTGCTTGGAAATTTTGTCATATAAACTCTCCAGATGATTTCTGACATCGTCGGATTTGATTTCCTGAAATTTCGTTAAAAACTCCTGTTTTTGCACTTCCTTGCGACTTTTGGTCTCTTCAAAGCCGGGAAAGGATTCAATGGAGCCGATTGAGTTGATATTGTTATCCATAACTAGACCTCCGATATATATATAACTGAAAATTGCAGTTTGTTTCCCTTTATTTTTTTAGATGTTCTCCCATTATAACCTACTATTACTATCGGCGCCACTGTAAAAATGTTTAGGGGAAATTTCTCGGGAATCTTTCGTTAAGGCATCGGGGGTTTCTGTCGATAACATAAGAGAAGAAGAAAATTGCAATGAATGAAGAATCAAAGGAGAAGCGAAGAAGAATCAAAGGAAAACAGAACTCAATCCATAAGGAAAATAGGTGAGGGAAGCAATGAATAATACGATACAAAACAGTCAGTCTCAACGAATCCTCAATGAAGGCTACGTCGCGGGACTGAAATCCAAAAAATATCAAGGGGTGCTCTTAGAGAAGTCCGGCAAGGACGTAAGGGTGGATCTCGGAGAGAATAAAATGTTAACGGCACAACTGAAAACGGAAATCGATGCCAGCGTGGGGGATTCCGTAACCATTGAAAAACGGGATATCGTGGCCGCGGAAATTCAGCAAAAATCGGAATACACCCCAGGGGATCCTAAAACTTCAAGCCCTCATGAAAAGCTGATTGAGAAAATGGGGCTGAGCCCGACGAAGGATCACGTTGAGGGCATGAAAACCCTGGAAAAGTTCGGCATGGAGCTGACCCGGGAAAACCTGCTAAGCTATATCGGCGGCAAAAAGCAGTTGCAGCGGGTGTCCTCGGAACTGGACTATGAAAAGGCCCTAAAGCTGGTGGAGAAAAACGTGGATCTTGAGAAGGACTCCCTGCAAAAAATCGGCGATGAACTGGAAAAAATCAAGGGAGAAAAACCGAACTTCCTGCAAAAACTCTTTTCCTTTAAAAAAGAACTGTCCACCGAGGAGGCGGAGTCCAAGGCCAAGGAACTCTACGGAAGCAAAATGGGAAAGGACATCACCGACATCATCAAAGCCGTGCATAAAACCGGCGGGGAGATGAGTAAGGAAAACATCAACAAAATCCATGAAACCTTTTCCAAGCTGGATAACCTAAAGGATTTAAAGGAAGAGAATCTGATTGATTCCATAAAAAATAAGATCGACCCCAGCATTAAAAATCTCTATAAGATGAAAAATGCGGTGGTATCGGGAGCGATCAAAACCGGCGGGGCCATTGGAAAGATGGTCTCCAAACTCTACGGCGGCACTCAGCCCCAGGAGGTTAGCGCGAAGGATTTAAAGGGGATGGAAAAAGAAATTGCCGCCCGGCTGGAAGGGGAAGGCCTTAAAAGCGGCAAGGAGGAAGTAGCCCTGGCAAAAAAAATGATCGCCCGGGGAATCCCCCTGACCAAGGAAAACTTTGAAAAAGCCCGGGAGTTAAAAGACAGCCTCGCCCATGTATCGAAGGATCTGAATTACGAGCGGGCCAGCGTGATATCTGAAGCCAAGGGAGATCTGGAAAGCAAGGATCTTCGGGAGCTATCCGGCCTGCTTCGGGAGGTACAGGATGCGGAGGTGCAAAAAGAGCAGGGAGGCCAACGGCTCAGCGAACAGGCTAGGCTGCTGGAGCGTATGGAAGCCCTGGAGGGGCAAAAGTCGGAAAATATGGCTCTGCATATGCGGCGAAGCATCCCGGTAAGCCTTAAAAACATGGAAGAAATGGCAGCGGAGCTTACAGCAGAAAAGGCAGCGGAAAGTGCGCAGCCGAAAACAGAGGAAACCCTACAGCAAAATCTGGCCCTTGGCAAAGCCCTCCTTAAAAACGGCATGGCCATCAACCGGGAAAACTTAGTCCAGCTCTTTGAGCATCAGCAAAACTTTGACAGCATCAAACTGGGCCTTCAAAATCTCAGGGGAGGCGCCATCGATATGGAAAAACTGATGGCCTTAGAACTGGGAGAAGCCCGGGACGCCGTAGAAAACCAAAGCGCCGCCCCAACGGAAACAAAAGCCGGCCTCGACGGGGGAATTAACCGGCTTATGATGATGGACACTTTAAAAAGCATTGAGCCGAACACCATGGCTTTTCATAGGGAAAATCAGCTGCCGGAGACGGTGGAGGCCCTGAAACTCAGTCAGGATTTACTGACGGGAAAAATCTCGGAAAAAGCCTTTCAGGAAGGACTGAAGGCCATGGATATTCCCACGGAGAATCTAAACTTAGCGGCGAAAAATAACCTGAGAAATCAAAACATAAATACCGCGAACAATTCTCCGATGAAGGACATCGGCATTAAGGCCTTGGAAAACCGTATCATCAATATATTAGATAAAATCAGTCCCGAATTTTTGAAGCAGATGGAAAAGGAAGGGCTGACACCGGAAAAAATGGAACTTGGAGAGCTGAACAAAGCGCTGCAGGACTTTGCAAAGGAGCACAAGCAAGATCTTTCCTATCAAAGGATCCAAGATATGGTGGATACCTTAAAAGAAGGCCTCGGCAAGAACGCTTCAAAGGAAGAGGGACTACTGTCTCTAATGGTGAAAAATCAGGTGCCGATGAACTTAAAAGAGGCCTATCAAATGACGTCTTTTCTAAACAACAAAGGCCAAATCGGCGCAGAGATGAAAGGTTTTGTGGATACCCTGGAGCGGGAGATGCTGATTCGGGAAGAACAGGGGATTTTCTCCAAGGAAATGCGGGAGTTACTCCAGGAAGGAAGAGCCCTACTGGGAGAAATGGCCACCGCCGTAAAAAACGGAACCCTCCAACAGCAAAAGCCCTACCAGACCTTTGCAAACTTTATGGAAAAGATGGAATCCCAGCGGGAGAATCTGGACCGGGGGACGCTTTCCGCCCTGCGGGAATCCGGGGAGCGGGTGCTTTCCGCCATCGAGACCCAGTCCAATGTCAATCGCCAGGACACGCTACTTCAGCTTCCCATGATGTTCGGCGGTGAGATGAAAAATTTGCAGATGTATGTGATGCAGGATGAGAAGAAGACGAAAAAGATCGATCCCAAGGATATGTCGATTCTCTTGAACTTTGATACGAAAAGCCTTGGAAACGTGAACATGTACCTCGGGGTGAAACATAGAAACGTGGTGATGAAA
>Ga0207421_10006858_pt1 | contig 12316 bp, 14 predicted proteins | sample SodLakKL_010_SED_4_FD_187542 | JGI IMG/M metagenome (GOLD analysis project Ga0207421, IMG submission 187542) | Alkaline sediment microbial communities from Lake Tanatar, Kulunda Steppe, Russia - 8KL_010_SED (SPAdes) (version 2) | ecosystem: Environmental > Aquatic > Non-marine Saline and... | reverse complement strand
TCCTCGTCGATGACGGTTTTACCGGTCGCAAACAGCTTTGCACGCTCGGTGAGGCTGCGTCCTTCATCGTCTTCATCGGGCTCGGAATCGGACTCCGTCTCTGTTGTGGACGACTCTGTATCGTCACTCTCTTCGGCAGGTTCGTCACCGACCTCCGGTTCAGCACTTTGCTGCTCAGTATCTGTCTGTTCAGCAGCTACGGATTCACTCGCCCCGGTATCGGTGAAATCAGGTTCTGCCTCCTCAGTCTCAAGCTCTGTACCCTCATCTATCTCCGGGTCAACCGTTTCGCTACCTGTCTCATCGACTTCGGCCTCTTCAGTTTCTTCGACCTCGATATCTTCGGAGGCGTCCTCACTGAAACGGTTGAGCTTATCTTTCAGACCCTCAAACATCGAACCTTACTCGTCCTGTTGTTGCATCTGCTGTTGCATCTGCTGCATCTGCTGTGTCTGAAGCTGCTGTGCGCGTTCTTCGAGTTCCTTGGATTCGCTCTCGATGTCCGAAATTTCCGCTTCAACCTCTTCAATGCGGTCATCGAGTGCATCCTGTTTCGATGAAAGCGTCTCGACGGCTTCGTCGCTGTCACATTCCGCTGCGTAATCAGCGCCGAGTTCGACGATAACTTCGTCCATATCCTCTACTTCAGCACGCACGTATGCTCCGCCACCGACTGGCACCTGAACGGTTGCGCCAGTTTCAAGGTGACCGATAGCGTCGATAGCTTCGCTAATCTCATCCTGTTCGGATTCGAGGTCTTCGATTTCGCCACGTAGTGCCTCCTGGGCTTCTTCAAGCTGTTCAATCTGTGAGGCAAGCTCCTGCAACTGACCGCCGCCTCCGCCACCACCGAGGCTCATGCTGATACCTCCTCAATGTCAACCTGTGGGCGTTTGAGACCGTGCTTGGAGCCAAAGCTCGCATACACGTGCTCGACAGCGACATCTTCGTTTTCCGCTTCGAGGCTCTTTTCGAATCCCTGCCATCCGTTTGGCGTTTTCCACCGGCCGGTAACTGTGTATTCACTCATACATCCATGGTGGGTCACCCAATGGGAAGAATCTTCTCATATACCGGTCGACGGAAGCTGTGATAGATTCGTCACCACCCATCCTGCGTGAGAACTATCAATTGTTCCGTCGACCCGTATACAATACCGAGTGCTTTCACAGAATCTTATCCCTAGTCGCGATAGTCGGCTGGGTCAGCCCGCTGCCAGTCGTCATCCTGTGGGAAGATTTTGCCGGGGTTGAGAATGCCGTTGGGATCGAAGGCTTCCTTGAGGCGGCGCATGAGCCCAACGGCTATTTCTCCGTGTTCACGTTCGAGATACTCACGTTTGCCAAGGCCGATACCGTGTTCTCCCGTTGCGGTGCCGCCAACCGAAAGTGCGTAGTCGACGATATCCGAGTATGCTTGTTGGCCTCGTTCGAGTTCGTCCGAATCGGTTGGGTCCACAAGAACAGTATAATGGATATTCCCATCACCAGCGTGGCCAAAACACGGCATACGTATATCGTGGTCATCTTCGAGCGATTTGATATACTCGATGGTTGGTCCATACTCGCTGATTGGGACGGTCACATCCCCCGGAACCAGCGGTTGCAACTCAAGATTCCAGCTCCGGATAGCAAAAGCGAGGTCGCGTCGAGCCCGCCAGAGCGAATCCATCGTCTCCTCGTCAGCTAACTCGAACTCTATCGGGTCGTGTGCGGCAAGGACCGATTGACAGTACTCGATTTCCTCGTCAATGCCGTGGTCTGCATGGAATTCGAGAAACACCATCGGCACATCCGGCAGATCAGCCCCGGTATAGTCGTTTGACATCATTGCCGATTCGCTGTCAATTAACTCTACTTTGGCGACGTCTACACCCGACTGAACAACATCAGTAACGGCTGCAGCCGCGTCTGGTAGCGTCGAAAAAAGGACTCTCCCGCCGCGAACCTGTTGCGGTCGGCCCGCCAGTTCCAGCGTTGCGCGAGTCACAATTCCGAGTGTCCCCTCGCTACCGATAATCAGTTCTCGGAGGTTGTAGCCGGACGAGCTTTTGACCGCCTTCGTCCCGACAGTGATGACGGAACCATCTGCGAGTACAACTTCAAGCTCACGGACCCAGTCTGCAACTTCACCGTATTTGACCGTTTGCATGCCGCTTGCGGCGTTCGCAATCATGCCACCGATTGTAGAGATATCCCCTGAGGATGGAAGCGGTGGGAAGAACAAACCGTGTTCACCAGCAGCTTCCTCAATCGCTGGCCCCATCACACCCGGTTCAACATCGAGTTGCAAATCCGCTGGCCGAACCCCGAGGACGTCGTTCATCCGCGTCAGGTCCATGCTGATTCCCCCCTCGATTGGAACGGGATTCCCTTCGAGGCTCGTTCCAGCTGCGTACGGCGTGACTGGAATATTCCGGTCGTTGGCAGCAGCAAGTACCGCTGACACATCGTTGGTCGATGTTGGGTAAACAACGACATCCGGCTCAACCCCATCTTCAGTCCCCCAGTCAGTCGCATGTTCACGAAGGGCATCCTCCCCTTCCGCTATCTGGTCCTCATCCAGCAATTCCCCCAGAAACGCGGTCTCTATCCCCATACTGGCACATTATCGTGTGCCTACAAATAGCTTGGCTGGGTGATGTACTCGGTTGGCTGGAGTGAACTAGTAAGATGAGAAGCCGATTAGGTAAGTTCAAGCGCTAATCCCGGCTGACCACGGATATATCCCTCACACGGCTTTTCGGGGCGCATTCGATACACAACGGCGGGTCTGTAACCGACAGACGGCGACTCGGCCCGGATTGCTTGCCATTCGTCGTCGCGGAACGACGTACAGTCGACAAAAACGACTGCACCCTGATGTGCAGATAACTGATTACCGGTCTTCCCCTGAACTGTTTCTTTGATAGCAGCGGCGGCGGTCCCGGCCCGCCGCCGTGCTGGTGGCTCCGGGCGAGTAACCTCGATAAGTTGACCGGAGTCAGCCAACCGGAAATCAAGCGTATAGCCTGAATCAAGTTCAACCTCAGGCGTGAACGAGTAGCCGGAATCGAAGAGGAGTTTGGCTGCGTTGAGTTCGGCCATTGAGGCCCGCATTCGAACAAGGTCAAGGCGGTCGCTTGTACCAAGTTTCGTTGCCGTCGTATACCGATATTCATCAAGAATACCTGGCTTCAGCAGTTCATCATAGAACTGAAGCCCCTGTTCACGCGTCGCGTCTGGAAACCCAGCGGCGTGGTCGCGGAAAAACACACGACTGGTGTCTCTTCCGTCTTTGGAAAAGAATACTGGGAGGAAAAACCACGCAACATGCCGATAGGGTGCCAACCAGGGCTCCGTTTCAGTTAGTTCAGCGAGCAACACACGCTGTGCCCATCGGGCAACTGGATACGGTGATTCGTCGAACGTATATTTATCAGTCCGCCAAAGCACCTTCGGCGTCTCTGTATTGCCAAGCCAGTATGCACCGCTGCCGTCGCTCTCCCAGGCAAACAGCGCGAGGTCACCATTGTTCATCGAGAGACGAACCGCCTCATAGGAGGGTGGTGGGGGGTATCGTGGGTCGGAAGATGTTGCGCCAAATTTCGTTTCGAGTGGTTGGTAAAGCTCCCGCTTCACGCGGTCATGGGACCAGGTTTGCGGTGAGTAGCGGAAGCGAATTGGACCTGCCACACAGGCCAGTAGGGGATACGGGGTGTTTGGCTCTTGTGTCTTGGTGAGATGCAAAACGGGTGTGGTGATGAACTCGCAGTTAGGATAGCCGTTCGGAAACGTACTGAAAATCGGTTCCAGCACGTTCGGCTGTCTGGGCATCGCTCTCTGAATCCCCCACAAACAGGGTTTCTCCAGGAGAGACGCCAAGCCGCTCAACAGTCGTCAGCAGTGGCTCAGGATGGGGTTTATGAGTTGAAACCGTATCACGACCGACAAGGGCGTCGATATAGCCGTCAAGACCATGCAGTTCAAGCGCAATCCGACAGGCAGATTCGGCATTGAGTGAGCAGACACCGACGGGAACGTCCCACGGGAGTTCGTCAGCGAGCGGAAGGCGCGTTGCACTTCGCGCACCATCACGCTCGAACGATTCGAGGGTCTGGTGGACTGGTCGTTCGAACCCTTCGAGCGTTGCTCGTTCGAACATCGTCCAGAGGCTGTCTTCCGCAACTTGGATGTTGCGCACGCGGAGCTTTGCAGCTACCTCCTCCCGCACTTCTTGCCAATCAACATCGAGGCGAACGAGAGTGCCGTCCAGATCATAGACAATAGCGTCGTACGTCGCTGTCACAGTCGTGACTAGGACTGGAGATAGCAAAGATGCTTTGATAGTGGATAACGGTCGTTATTCGTCAGTCAGGGTAATGTCAAGATACTCCTCTACGGCCGCAACCACGCTCCCACCTATGCCAGCCTGTACAGCACGCCCCTGTTCAAGCGCCAACAGGTCATTTTCGGTAACATTGAGTTCATTTGCGAGTTCCTCCAGTTGGTAGCCCGCTTCCTGTCGGGCGTTGGTAACCTGCTCGCCATAATCAGAAACCAGATATGGAAGTTGGTCGTCGTCGTAATCCGCTCCGCTTTCCCAGTGTGAGGAGTCAGGCTGGACCGAATCATGCATTCGCGCGGTATTTTTTGCGGCTCGCTTCTTGCGGTTTTCATCCTGTGAGGAATCTGCCGATTGTTTGACGCTGTCGTCGTGTTGTGCGCAGTCACTACAAACCTGTAGTTGTGCCCCTGCAACGTTGACCGAACTCGTGTCGACGCCTGTTGCACCACAGAGTTCGCAACTATCGCCGGAATCAATCCCCCCTCCAGTCGAATACTTGGCCATGCTGGGGGATAACGGATTGGCTGTAATAACTGCTCCCCTTCGATACAACAGATGGGTCGTTTTCGTTCGCTAATCGAGCCTGGATACCCACGCGGTTGTGATTCGCGTTTATACGAGATATTCACCGTGTGAATCTGTCCGCCAAAACGCTTTCAGTGAGGGGATAAACAGTGAAATAGTTTAATGTAAGTATTATTATTATATACCATAAACAGACGACTATACCCCCCTTTCAGCAAATGTAAGCTTCCTGAGTGAGTGATGAGTAACTAAATGAGTATGTTTTTTATAAGAGAGTTTCGTACACACGAAAGAACGCGAAAGGGAACTACTATGGTAGCTAATATAACAGAGCCAGAGTGGCTCGCGGCGGAGTACGAGTACGAAGACGACCTGTATGCAGAGGGGACAATTCCTGAGTTGTTCGAGACAAGTGCTGAGCGCCGTCTTGAATCAAAAGCACAGTTGTACAAAGGTGGGGTACACGACCGGTCAATGGCTGGGGTGGTACCTGAAGCACCGGATGGGGAGTATGCTTCTATCACCTATCGAGAAATGCGTGACATTGTTCGCCATCTTGCGACGGGCTTTCGCGAGATTGGACTTGAGCATCAGGACCGCGTGGGGATGTTCGCTAACACTCGAATGGAGTGGGCACAGTCCGATTTCGCATTGCTTGCAGCAGGTTGTGTTGTGACGACGGTCTACACCGACTCATCACCGAATCAGGCAGAGTATCTCCTTGGGGACCCGGAGGCAAGGGGTGTTATCGTCGAGAACGAACAGTTGCTTAAACGGCTCTTCGAAGTGGAGGAGAATCTCGACCTAGAGTATATGATTCTCATTGACGAGCCGGAATCCGACTACGAACGCGACGACATTTATACGCTGCGTGAAGTTCACGACATCGGTGAAGAAACCTTCGATGAAGAGACGTATCAGGGGTGGCTGGATGAAACTCAGCCGGACGATTTGGCAAGTCTCGTCTATACGTCTGGAACGACGAGCCAGCCCAAAGGGGTGCAGTTGACACACTGGAACTTCCGGTCTAATTTCCACGGCATCCGAGCCCGAGCCGGTCCACGACCTGGCGAACCTGACCGTATCTGTATCGACAGCGATACAACAACTATCTCGTTTTTGCCGCTTGCTCACGTCTTCGAGCGTGTGGCTGGTCACTTCCTCATCTTTGGCTCCGGTGGGACAGTTGGCTATGCCGAGAGCACGGACACCGTCTCAGAGGATATCAAGAAAATCAAACCGAACGGCGGAGCGAGTGTTCCTCGGGTCTACGAGCGCATCTTCGATAGCATGCGAGAACAGGCAAGCGAGAGTTCAGTTAAAGAGCGGATTTTCAACTGGGCACTCGGCGTTGCACAGCAATATCAGCAAGCGGAAAACCCAGGGACCGTATTGCGATTCAAACACGGTCTGGCCGACAAGTTGGTCTATTCCACAATCAAAGAAGAGCTAGGCGGAAACATCGAAATATTCGTCTCGGGTGGCGGAAGCCTGAGCAAGGAACTATGTAGTATCTTCAATGGCATGGGACTGACTATCGTTGAGGGATACGGCCTGACCGAAACAGCACCTGTCGTCTCCGTTAACTCGCCGGAAGATATCCGGCCGGGAACTGTTGGTCTCCCGCTCGTTAACGTTGACGTTGCCATCGACGAGTCGAAAGGTTCGAAAGACGAAGTTAACCTCTCGGGCCCGAACAGTATCGTCGGCGAATTGCTTGTGCGTGGTCCGAATGTTACCGACGGCTACTGGAACAAACCTGGCGCCACGGATAGGGCGTTTACCGAGGACCCACTCAGCGACGAGGACAGCGACATAACAGTCGCTGATGATATCGATGTGAACGGCGGCGGAAAATGGTTCAAGACAGGTGACCTTGTCGAGCAGACCTCGGAAGGGAATCTGGTTATTCACGACCGTCTCAAGCAACTTATCGTGCTGGACACTGGGAAAAACGTCCCGCCTCAACCGATCGAAGATGAGTTCTCTACCCGTGAGCGTGTCGAGCAGATTATGGTCGTCGGCGATGATGAGAAATTCATCGGTGCACTCATCGTTCCAAACTTCCAGGCGCTTGCAGACTATGCTGAAGCAAACAATATGACTGAGCTCCCACACTATGACTCGCTAATTCAGTGGGCTTCCGTGGAAGAGCCTGAAGGGACCCCTCCGGGGGCTGTCGAGCTCATCGAGGATGAGCGTGTGAAAGCGTTTGTGGCGGAGGAAGTCGAGGATGCAAACCAGCATTTCGAGAAGTACATGACAGTCAAGGAGTTCGCGCTGGTGCCTGACGAGTGGACTCCGGAGAACGACCTCCTCACGCCGTCTATGAAAAAGAAACGCCGCGACATCCTCTCAACATACGAGGAGAAACTCGACGAAATCTACGGAAGCTGATAGTGATTACTGCGGTGATTTTCGTGGCTCTGACACAGCGGTTGCTGTCTCAGGAGGTGTAACACTCTCGGCGGTAACAACTCGCAATATACCGGTCGACGGAACAATTGATAGTTCGCACGCAAGGCGGGTGGTGACGAATCTATCACAGCTTCCGTCGACCGGTATAATCACTATGAGGCGACAACCGCTGCGGAACCGAACCTCACAACAGTCGCCATCTTTGCGGATATGACGTGTCTTTTGATGATTATAACGTGTTTTTAAACACAACCGAAGAAAGCTGTGCGGCTAACGCCCGTGCTGACTGTTCGCTTTCTGTGTGCAAATCACCGGAGATAGGACCTGCTTCGCCACCGACACCCTCCGTTTCCGAGAGCGTATCGATGCCTGTCGGATAGCGTCTGAATTGGCGAGTTCGTTCACGGAGTTCACGTAGCGCGTCTGCGTCTAACTCGCTATCGAGATGCTGTATGTCGTATCTGACAATATATCCACGGGTGCCATCTCGGATTGCAACCACGGGCTGATTTCGCTCCATGCACTGCTCCCAGATTTGTTGTCGCCGTTGTTCTGTGCGATAGAGTGGGATATGATGTGGGGTCAAATGCTCCATTGCTTGGGGGTAATTGGAGCGAGCGAATATGTGTGTGTCGCTGAACTAGCTCTCAACTGCTGCCGTCGCCGCCGCCATGATATCGAGGGCCTCCTCAATAGTTTCAATGTCTGTTGCATAGGAGATGCGAGCATAGCCGTCGCCGCGCTCACCAAAGGCATCTCCGGGGACCACAACGACGCCACGCTCAATGACTGCATCAACCCAGCCATCGGGAACCTTCGGCATCGCATAGAATGCTCCGGCAGGCTCAGGACAGGTCAACCCCATCTCTTCCAGCCCAGCAAGCAACACCTCACGACGCTGTTCAAACGCCTCCACCATCTCCTCGACAGGGTCCTGTGGGCCGGATAGAGCCGCTTCAGCGGCGTACTGGGCCGGTGCGCTTGCACAGGCTTGGGCATACTGATGGACACGTAGCATTCGCTCTATGCGCTCGTGTGAACCGGTCACCCATCCCAGTCGCCACCCAGTCATCGAATAGCTCTTCGAGCAGGCGTTGACGACGACGACATTGTTTTTTTCGGTGAATTCAAGCGGAGAACGGTGCTCGCCCTCAAAGACGATATGTTCGTACACTTCGTCGCTGATACAGAGAATATCATGTTCGTCAGCAATCTTCGCAAACTCACGCATGTCCGCTGGTGATTGGACTGCTCCCGTCGGGTTTGCCGGGCTATTAACGACGAACGCCTTCGTATCTGGAGTGATTGCGTCCTCGACTGTCCCGGGGTCAAGCGTTAAATCATCACGGAGTCCCACAGGAACAGGTGTGCCGCCTGCGAGGTGGGTCAACGCATCGTAGGAGACAAACCCCGGGTCCGGAATAATGACTTCATCACCGGCATCGACGTGTGCTTCCATGGCGATATGAAGAGCTTCGCTCCCCCCTGCCGTTGCGATGACGTTCTCCGGGTCGACAGTGAGGTCGTTATCACGCGCATACTTATCGGAGATAGCCTCACGGAGCGCTCTAGTCCCTTTGTTTGAAGTATACGCATCGCTCTGCCCCGATTCGATGGCATCAATAGCCGCCTGACGGGCGTGGGCTGGCGTCGGAAAGTCCGGCTGTCCAAGCCCAAGGTTGATTGCATCTTCCCCGGCTGCTTCGAAGACTTCACGGATGCCGCTTATCGAAACACGCTCGACACGTGATGAAAACGATGGCATACTCAGACACCCGTTCCGAGGCTGAATAACTCTTGATACTCTTTTCCAGCAAGCATTTGGCTGCTGGAATCCAACCGGGGGATATGGATGCACTGGTGGGGGTGACAGTGGCCGACCGCGCCATCATCATTGACGATACCCTCGTGATTTCGGACCTGCATATCGGGAAAGCGGCTTCCTCCGGTGTCCAACTTCCTGTGGGTGGTGGCGACAACATGGTCAAGCGTCTTGAAACGCTTTGTCACGTGCACTCCCCCGAAACGGTCGTTATTGCTGGCGATTTGCTCCACTCGTTCGACACCATACCCCGACTTGCCGAGGAGACGCTGACCAGAATCGAACGTACAGCAGGGGAAGTAGGTGCTAACCTGGTTGTGACGCCAGGGAATCACGATACGCTGCTCGAAACGCTCTGGTCCGGCGACCTATCCCCGGAGTTTCCAGTTGGTGAGACGGTAATAACGCATGGCCACGTTGAGCCGGAAACAACCGCAGAACGCTATGTTATCGGACATGACCACCCGACAATAGCTGTTGAAGGAACCCGATATCCCTGCATTCTCGCCGGTGATGGGATGTATAACGATGCGGACCTACTCGTGCTTCCGTCGTTCAATGACCTCGTGAGAGGCGTTGAAGTAACTGAGCTATCGACGGAAGAGTTTCTGTCGCCGATGCTCACCTCCGTACGGGAGCTACGCCCTATCGTTTATGATACCGGGTCAGGCGAATCACTCCAATTTCCGACCCTCGGTGAGTTACGACGACAACCATAACAGTCCGGCGAAAAGCCGCAGTATCGAAAACGCTCATAAGTGCTCCACCCAAGTGGCGTGTATGGAAAACGAATCACTGCGCCAGCCTGCAACGACTGCAATCACACAGTGTATGAACCTCCAGCCATCGGAAAGTTGCCTTATCGTAACCGACGACAAACGAACTGCAATTGCTGAAGCGCTCTATACGGTTGCGGGTGAAATCAGCGATGATGTCTCCGTCATCCGATATCCACCAGGCAAGCAACACGGAACCGAACCACCAGAGCCTGTTGCGGCGGCCATGGCACATGCCGATGTCGTGCTTGCACCGACGACAAAGAGCCTGAGTCACACCAACGCCCGCTCGAACGCGACCAGTTCGGGAGCGCGTGCTGCAACGCTTCCAGGAATTACTGACGGTGTCTTTTTGATGGGACTCGATGCAGATTATGAGCGAATCGCTGACGAGTGTGAAAACGTCCTCGACCAGGTTGCTGATGCCGACGAGGTTCGTGTAACATCGCCACAAGGTACTGATATCACGCTAGAGATTGGTGACCGCGAGTGGCTTCCAGACACAGGAATCGTTCACGAACCCGGCGACTTTTCGAACCTCCCTGCAGGAGAGGTCTTTGTCAGCCCCGTATCCGCTGACGGGACGATTGTGGTTGATGGAACGATTCGACCACACGGTAAACTCGAAGATGGACAGACGGTTACGTTCACTGTCGAGGACGGCTTCGTCACTAATGTCGATGATGAGCCAATCAGCAACGAGCTTGAAGTGGCCGCTGAAGAAGTCGGTAACGATGCATACAACCTTGCAGAACTCGGTATCGGAACGAACGTCGCGGTCACCGAATTGATTGGCTCCGTCCTTCTTGATGAAAAAGCCGGTGGAACTGTTCATCTGGCGGTTGGTGACGACCACGGAATCGGGGGCGATGTCGTTGCACCAATCCATATGGATGGGATACTCACAGAGCCGACAGTGTATGCTGATGGAGTCGAAGTAACTCTCCCCACGAAGTGACTGCCGGTTGGCGACGTTCGTATCGGATAATAATGATAAATAGTTGCTTTAATTACCCACCCTTGTGAACAGCTATTCGACTATGGGTGAGAATCCACTTAACGTGGTTAGCCGAATTACCCTCGCTATGTTCGGCGTTGGGGTGGGGATCGGCCTTGTTGCATTGTTTACCTGGGAATGGATTGAGGCACTGGTGATGTCCGACCTTGGGGGGGAAGAACGCCAAGTCGTCGAAGGGTATACTCCGCTTGCGTTCCTTCTCATCGCTAGTCTCAGTGCGCCGCTCGTTGCTGGTATCGTTGGTATATTTGAGGGATTACGGACCTCAACCAACCGGAGCGTCCTCATCATCGGCAACTGGTGCAGCATCATCCTCGGCCCACGGAAAGACCGACTGGTCTGCAACCGCCTGAACGACGAAACTGGCCATGGCAAGGATACCAAGCGCCCCGAGCAAGCGGGATAATGCCGACCGGAGCGTTCCACGCGTGTCAGCATCGCCAGCGTAGATAACGAGCGGTTGGTCCGCTGGAGCGTAGACATCCATCTCACGGCCTTTCGCGGAGTAGGCCGTATCAACCACCTCAATGGCACCGGCATCCTGTAATTTATCAAGGTGATACTTCGCATTCTGGACGGAGGTGTCAGCCCGCTCAGCGAGGTCCGCGGGTGGAGCGGGGTCATCATGGAGTTCGTTCAGGAGTGTACGAGCAGTCTTCGACGAAAGGGCTGCAATAACGGCGTCGGCTTCCTCGCTTTCGACATCAACAACTCTGGGACCGGCATCATCCGGTGGCGGCGAGTCCGAGCGGGAGGGCAGCAGCGACATTATCCCGGGCTATGCGAGCCGAGGGTATGTATTTTGTCGCTCGTATACAAGTGACAGATTTGAAGAATATGTTGAAACTCCCGGTCACCGACGGCATTTTGAGGGAGCCACAATAACGAGTACTCGTGAACGAGGTCGATAGCTGGGAGCAAGCGCTTGCTGCAGCCGGAGAGTTACGTCCAGCGATTGTCGACCGCATTATCACCCTTCACGGTGACCGCGGTAACCGGGCACTGAAAGCCGTCGCCGAAAATCGAGTCAAAGAGTACCGTGATTTTACCGTCGTCGTCGGTCACCGAGACGAGTACATCGTCGAAAACGACGGCTGTGACTGCAAAGATGCGGAATATAATCTGGACCCGACGGACCCGGAACAGCTCTGTTGGCATGCGATTGCCGTTCGAGTTGCGCGTGCAATCGATGAAACGGACGAGCACGATATGTGGTACTCGGACGTTCGTGAATTTTTGTAGAGGGTTGCGTTCCCACGAAGGAATGAATAGCCAGTGGCCGAGAGCTACGGCCAGTCGTCGTGTGAGTCGTCTTCGAATTCGATGTCTTCCTCTTCGAGTGCAAGGTCCCATCCTGCGGCTTCGGCAGCGTCCTCGATGGCGAGATACTCCCAGTCAACCTCCTCGGCAAGCGCTTTGTCGTCCTCGTTC
>Ga0207421_10006857_pt1 | contig 12317 bp, 11 predicted proteins | sample SodLakKL_010_SED_4_FD_187542 | JGI IMG/M metagenome (GOLD analysis project Ga0207421, IMG submission 187542) | Alkaline sediment microbial communities from Lake Tanatar, Kulunda Steppe, Russia - 8KL_010_SED (SPAdes) (version 2) | ecosystem: Environmental > Aquatic > Non-marine Saline and... | reverse complement strand
CTAATAAAATACAACAAGAAGCCTTGGAATGTCTGGGAATTAATGTTAATCAGATGCATGGTAGACAGAAAAAGATTTGATATATCGTTAAAAAGGCTTTGAAATGGGCACTTTTGCATTTTTACAAGGGTAACTTCGGTTTAGTGATAATGCGAACACCACCATCTTGAGATATTACAAAACCAATGCTGTCTTCCTATTTCGAACAGTAGCGCATCATGGATCTATGGCGTGTTCCGAAATCTTCTGCATCAAAAGGCTTTAGTAGTTCAGTCGTTGCTAAACTATCACCAGCAATATATACATTATCTAATTCAATATCACTCGTAATTTCCACTCCAAACCCTTTTACTTCCAGCTTTTTATCTAATATAACCAGCCCATCAACATAAGATAATGATGAAATGAATCGGACACACCCAGTAATGCCATTATTCGCAATTATTATCTCATTCCGGCTTATACTTACCTCCAAATATGATTTAAGTGGCGAATTCTTTTTACCCTTACTTGCATATCTCTCGTTTATCTAATCTTCATGGGTAACTGAAATAAATTTGAGCATGATCTTGCCGGGCGGCGGGTCATGGTTTCTCGTTTCCCATAAGTCAAGGTGTTACAGGATCTTCTTTATCACGTCAACATCATCGATTAGGGCAATCACCTTCATCTTCCCGCTGTATTTGAGACAGACCAGCGGGTCTCTGCTGTAGATCTTCTGAATCAAGCGGCTTCAGCTTTTGCGGAACTCTCTGCTGTCTATGTCGGTATCAATTAAATGCGGCAATGTATCATCAAGGGCGGCTTTTTTACGCAGGCCCCGGGATTTTAAGTAACTGCTGCCTTTTATTTCCTTTAGGACGCGGGAGAGGATAGGCTCTATCTTCTATTTTTTACCTTGACCGGAAAAAGATACTGTTATAGACTTTAATAAGAGTATAAATCACTTACGTAAGGAGGTAGCCAAGTGTCAAACTATATAGAACCAACAGATCAGCTTAGCACTGAAGCAAAAAACTTCGTCCGTGCTCTCCACAGCCTCAGGGAAGAAGTGGAAGCGGTGATCTGGTATCATCAAAGGATAGATGTCTCTGATGATGAGGCCCTGAAAGAAATCCTGAAACATAACCGCGACGAAGAGATTGAGCATGTCTGCATGGTTTTGGAATGGCTAAGAAGAAACATGCCAGGTTGGGACGAAGAGCTGCGAAAAAACCTTTTTACAGAAGGCCCCATCGGTCATTCGGAAGAGGGCAATGATCACCATGCAAATAACCCCGATACCCCGGGTAGCCTGAATTTGGGCAGTATGAAAAAATAACAGGAGGTATTGTTATGGATTTCTTGAAACGCCAGTTGGCGCCTTTAACGGAAGAAGCATGGCATGGGATAGATGAAAGAGCAACGGAGGTATTGAAAAGCATTCTTACCGCCCGTAGAGTCGTACATGTAGACGGCCCCAAGGGGTTGAACCATACTGTGGTTTCAGAAGGCCGTTTGACAATTCTTGAGGAAGTCTCAGGTGAGGTCTCTACCGGCCTGTTTAAGGTCAAGCCTTTAGTTGAAACCAGGACCGGCTTTACCCTGAACCGCTGGGAAATGGACAATTTAACCAGGGGTGCCCGCGACGTAGATCTGGGGCCGCTGGAAGACGCGGCCCGGAAAGCGGCACTGTTTGAGGAGAACGCTATTTTCAATGGTTATGAAAAAGGCAATATTGAAGGCCTCGCTCAGGCGGCCGACAGGACCCTTGAATTCGGGCAGGACAGTTCTTCAATAATGGATGCCGTTACAGACGGTGTTCTCACCCTCCAGAATAACTTTGCCAACCCTCCACTCACCCTGGTTGCCGGGGAAAAAGTTTGGCATCAGATCAACCATGAAGCCGGGGTATACCCCTTATACAAGCAGATCACTGAATTAATCGAAGGTGATATCCTGTTTTCCTCCGCTCTGGAAGGCGCATTACTGCTCCCCTATAACCACGAAGACCTGGAATTAAACCTGGGTATCGATTTTTCGATCGGCTATCAGGACCATGACAGTAAGAATCTCAGGCTGTATATCGCCGAATCTTTCACTTTCAGGGTCCTCGATCCGGCCTTGATAGTTAAATTCACCCTCTAAAGCCGGAAGGCTGCCCCAAAAGGGGCAGCCTTTTTGTCCGACGGGTAGTCGCGTTCATCGTGTCGTAACACGACTGTGGTTTCCCTGTTCTATTGTGCGGCGAAACCGCCGGGTGCCAGTTTCACCTGGCTCCGGCTGCTTATAGTCCGCTAAATTTTTACCTGCCATATGTAATAAAACGAAATAATGCTGGGGTATAACAATAAAAAGTTCAGGTATCCTCTTCTACGAATCAGGAGGTCGCAGGCTCAAATCCTGCCGGGCGCACCAGGACATAAAGGACTTGGGTATTACCAAACATCCCTAGGCCTTTTTAGTGTACAGCTAGCGTGTTAAATAGCGATAAAAGGGCTGACCCATCTCAACGAATAACTAATCGATATGTTTATATAAGCCAACAAAATCAGTAAGTTTCAAAGATATTGCCATATATATGCGTGGTCTATTTAACTTTAACATCAATCAATCCTGATTAATATATTTGACCGGCGTAGAAAAAAGCATTATAATCAGTAACACAAAGGAAGTAATAAGTAACACTGTTGTGTTAACCTGGAGTGTCCGCCGAAGAGTAGATCCGGAAACGGGTGCCCGAATAAATAAACCGGCCTGAATAAATGTAAAAATGGAGGTAGAGCAGATGAAAGTAAAGTATACTGTGATCCTGACGATCATTATGGTTATCGGCCTGGTTTTTGCCGGCTGCGAGGCCGAACCGGTTCCAGATGATACCGCTGATGACCCTGTGGAATTGGATGAAACCGAACAGGCTGAAGCTGAACCGGACGATGGTTACATAACTGTTACAGATATGGCCGGCCGGGAAGTCCAGGTTCCGGTTGATGTAAACAGGGTTTCCACCCTCTGCGGATGCGCCCACCGTTTTTTGGTTCATCTGGATGCTTCGGAAATGATAACCGGGGTCAGGGAAAGCGAGAAACGGGAGCCGCTTCGATCGCCCTGGAACATGGCCATGGTTCCTGAAATATTCGAAATTCCCGTTGTGAGCGGGGAAGATGCGGAAACGCTTATTGTCGTTGAACCCGAACTCATGATGGCCACCCAGGCTGCTGACGGATTTGACTTTTTTGAGCATGAAGACCTGGCCGATAAAGTCGGTGTTCCGCTTCTGATCTTGAGGCCCTATGTCAGTTTTTCCGCCCATAAAGATAATGTTTTTGAATCCTACAGGATTCTTGGTGAAGCCATCGGGCGGGAAGATCGGGCCGATGACCTCGTTTCCGGTATTGAGGCCATAATCGAGGACCTTGATGCAAGAACCGCTTCTATTCCGGAAGAGGAAAAGCCTTCGGTTTATGTCGGCGGTAAAGCCTGGGCCGGTTCAATGGGGCTGACCTCGACATCCTCGATGTATACCGCTTTCGATTTTGTCAATGCCAAAAATGTAGCTGCTGAAGTGGGCGAAGAGAATGTTTTTATCGACAGTGAAGCTCTACTGAGCTGGGATCCCGATTATATATTTCTTGAATCAACCGGTTTTGACCAGGCCTTTGAGGAACTGCAGGGCCCCGAATTCGAAACACTTTCCGCTGTTCAGGATAATAACATATATCGGATCCACCCCAAAATATGGACCAATACCAACCATGAGACCGTGCTGGTAAATGCTTACTATATAGGTTCAGTCATCTACCCCGGGCAGTTTGCCGATATCGACTTTATCGAAACAGCCGATCAAATCTATACCCTGTTTTTGGGAAAAACTGTCCTGGAAGATATGATCGAAATGCAAGGCAACTATGAGCGGGTGGCGGTTGAATAAATAGCTGGAGGGTAAAGAGAAACATTTGAGCCATGTCGGAACTCAGCATCCTTGAGCAGTATAGAAAAAGTATTATTTTTAAAATATTGCTGGGCCTTGTTTTTTTTGCCCTGCTGGTTGTTGCTGCCTTATATGCCCTTGCTGTAGGCTCATACAACCTGCCCGTAGCTGAAGTGGCTGGCATCCTGCTCCTGGGCGAGACGGATGCCACCGCCTACAATGTGATCTGGAATATCCGCATACCGCGTATTTTAACCGCGGTTGCCGCAGGGGCCGGCCTTGCGGTGGCCGGGGCGGCCATGCAGAGCATTCTCAGGAATCCCCTCGGCTCTCCTTTTACCCTGGGCATTTCCAGTGCAGCTGCTTTCGGCGCCGCCGTTGCCCTTGGAGTGCTCGGGGCGGGAGAAATGACTTCAAGCGCCGCGGAAGCCTCAATAATTGTCAATAACCCCTATGTTGTAACAATCTGTGCTTTTATAAGCTCGCTTGCTGCGACAGCGGTTATCCTGGTCCTGGCCCGGGTGAGGGGAGCCGCGCCGGAGACCATGATCCTGACCGGGGTTGCCCTCGGTTCGCTGTTTACGGCCGGTACAACTTTTATTCAATATTTTTCCGATCATGTCAGGATCGCGGCGATTATATTCTGGACTTTCGGAGATGTCGGCAAAACCGGTTGGAGCGATCTTGGCGTTATTTCGGTAGTAACCGTCCCTGCCGTGGTTTATTTTATTATTAACAGCTGGAACTATAACACCTTCAAAGCCGGTGATGAAACGGCAAAAAGCCTCGGTGTCAATGTGGACAGGGTCAGGCTTTACGGGATGCTGGCTTCCTCACTGCTGACGGCTGTAATTGTATCCTTTATCGGGATTATCGGCTTTGTCGGCCTGGTTATACCGCACATCGTCAGGCGCCTGGCGGGCGGCAATGAAATATACCTGATTCCCCTTTCCGCAGCAGCGGGAGGCCTGCTGCTGCTTGGGGCGGATACCGTGGCCAGGACGGTTATTGCTCCCGTGGTCCTGCCGGTCGGCATCCTGACCTCATTCCTGGGTGCGCCTCTATTTATATACCTTGTTGTCAGGGGGAGGAATTACTGGTGAAAATAACAGTAAACGGCCTTACCTTCAGCTATAACAGCCGCCCGGTTTTAAAAAACGTCGCCCTGGAGCTGGGCGCTGGAGAAATCCTGGGGATAATCGGGCCAAACGGCTCGGGGAAAAGTACCCTTTTGAAGTGTATTGATCGGATCTTAAAGCCCGGAGCCGGCTGCATTTTCCTTGATGGAAAAGAGATCGGGAACTTTTCAATGGTTGAACTGGCCCGGCTAATCGGTTATGTGCCCCAGCAGGAAGAGAGCAGATTTCCGGTTAAGGTGTTTGATGCTATCCTGATGGGCAGGAAGCCGTTTTTAAACTGGAAGCCGTCACAGGCGGATCTGGATAAAGTCTCGGAAATTATCGAAATCCTTAAACTGGAAGATATCGCTATGCGGGATATCGGCTCGATCAGCGGTGGCGAAAGGCAGAAAGTGATCATTGCCCGGGCGATTGCCCAGGAGCCGGATTTGCTTCTGCTTGATGAACCCACCAGTAATCTTGATTTAAGGCATCAGCTCGAAGTCATGGATATAATTGAGGCTATGACCGACGAAGGGCCCTCCTCCATTGTTGCCGTCCACGATTTGAACCTGGCTGCCAGGTACTGCCACAAACTGATACTGCTCCAGGATGGTGCTGTCTTCGCAGCCGGAAAGCAGGAAGTCCTGCGGCCGGAGAACATTGAACCAGTCTACCGGGTTAGGGTAAAGACATATGAAAACGGTGGACGGACGGTAATCTTTGCCGACCGTCCGATTTAATTTGTTAATCAAACAAATATTACAATAACATTAGCCCTTACTTTTTTTTAATTCTTTACTGTCGAAAAAGACCCGGTGATGTGGGCCGGCACTGCGCAGGCGAGGGTTAAGAATTTCTTCAAGGGTGTAACCGGTTAAAGCAAAAGCCAAAACGGTAAAAGTGATTAACAGTCCCGGCGGCAGAATCCACCAGACCCAGGCTCCGGTTAAAAATGCTCCCCTGGTTTGGGCATAGTACAGAACTGTACCCCAGCTTTTTGCAGTGGGATCGCCCAGGCCAAGGAAGGCCAGTGAAGATTCGATCAATATTACAGTCGAAACTGCCCGGATAAACTGGGCCAGGGCAATCGGCATTACCCCGGGCATAATATGGCGGATCATGATCTTAAAGTCGGTTCCGCCCAGGGAGCGGGCCGCCTGGACATAACCCAGTTCGCGGATGCTTAAAACCTGCGATCGGATTATCCGGGCCGGGCCGGCCCAGGTAAGGATGCCAATTACTATAATGATATTAGTAAGCTGCGGCCCCAGGTAGGCGGCCAGGAGGATCATCAGCGGTAAAAAAGGGATCACCAATACTACATCTACGAAGCGCATCAGTACAGTATCGAGCCAGCGCCGGTAATACCCGCTTAAAATGCCGATTGCAGTTCCCAGGATTAGTGCAATTGCAGCAGCAATAACTCCGATTGAAAGAGATATGCGGGTACCCCAGATCATTTCACTTAATATATCCTGGCCGATATCGTTTGTTCCAAGCAGGTGCTCCAAAGAAGGCTCCTGAAAAGGTTGTGCAACCCGCTCGTATGGATCAAAGGGTGCCACCCAGGGGGCAAAAAGGGCTGTAAATATTATTATGGCCAACAGGATGATGCCTATTCGGCCGGTTTTGTTTTTCAAAATAGCATTTAATATGTTTTTGGGAGACACGGATCAATGCCTCCCTTCGGCCTTGATCCGTGGATCGGCCAGAGGGTAGAGTAAATCAGCTGCAAAGTTGGCTAAAATCACGCAAACAGTAACAATCATAAAGGTAGCCTGCAGCACCGGGTAATCACGCTGCATAACAGCTTCAAACATTAACCTGCCCAGCCCGGGCCAGGCAAAGACTGTTTCAATTACCGTGGTTCCGCTAACAACGTAACCCAGGCTGAGCATGAAAACAGTAATGGCCGGCAGCATAGCGTTGCGCAGCACGTGACGGAATATAATCAATTTTTCAGGCAGCCCCTTGGCCCGGGCTACGGTAATATACTGCTCGCCCAAAGTTTCCAGCGTGGAGTAGCGGATGATCAAAAATAAACCGGCAATGGTGACCAGGGTTAAGGTTAGCAGGGGCAGGGTCAGGTGATGCAGTACATCAACCGCTCCGGCCCAACCGGTATAGTCGGCAAAAGGCGTTTTAGCTCCGAATACCGGAAACCAGCGCAGCCTGGCCCCAAAGAGGGCCACCAGGATCATTCCCAGCCAGAATGATGGCATCGAATCGAGGAAAATAAATAGTGACATGGATCCGACATCACTGAAGCGGCCCCGTCGCCAGGCGGCTATAGTGCCGAAGATAACCCCGATGATGCTGGAAAGAACCAGGGCCGATCCGGTTAAAAGCAGGGTCCAGGGCAGCCTTTCCCAGATGATAGTGGCAACCGGCCGATTCTGCCGGTATGAATAACCAAGATCGCCTTCTCCCAGTTGACCCAGATAGATTATAAACTGCTGATGTACAGGCTGATCAAGGCCGTGCCGGCTCATTACTTCCTGCCGTTCTTCAGCGGTTAACCGTCCCACATCTTCACCGGCCAGCAGTTCCATAGGTGAGCCGGGCATTAACCGGGGCAGTGAAAAATTGATGATCAGGGTAATCAAAAGAACCAGGCTGTATTGTAATAGCTTCTTCCCCCAAAATCGGAACATTAATGTCACCTTTCAATTGATCAGTTATGGCAGATCTACAAAAGAAAGCTTGTTCAAAATACCCTGCCCGTTCTGATAGGTCCAGTTGTCGTAAGCGCCCGGACGGTAAGCATAGATGCCGTCGGGATAATAAAGGGTGACAAAAGGTACCGAATCGGCAAGTAATACCTGAAGCTGGTTAAATATTTCTTCCTGGTGCTTCAGGTCAGCCGTAACCGAGAGCTCTTCAACCAGAGTATCAACTTCACTATTGGCATATGCCCCGATGTTAAGGGTGCCGTGGTTTTCCAGGTCGGAATGAAATAGACCTCCCAAACGATCCGGGTCGATCATTACCGGGGCTGACCAGCCCCAGATTGACAAATCGTAGTCGCGTCCCTGGGTAGTGTCAAATTCCGGCCAGACCATATCGTCCAGGGTGGCTGAATCAAGGGCCTGAACGCTGACAGTAATCCCTACTGCATTAAGGTTGTCAGCAATCATTTCGGCAGTGCGCACCCGCAGCGGGTTATTAGAATGAGTTAAAAGTTTAAAATCGAGATCCCCGTACGCTTCGCCAAAACCTGCTTCTTCCAGCAGGGCAGCGGCTTCGTCGGGGTCATAAACATGTTCAACTTCAGGATTATAATGCGGCAGATCGGGATGGATATAGCCGGGATTGCCGGCAGTTCCGTAGCCTAGCATTACAGTATCAACCAGGTCATCAAGGTCAATAGCCATGGAAATGGCTTTACGAACCAGGGGGTCATCAAAAGGTTCGCGTTCATTGTTAATTTGCAGCAGGGTGCTTGTGAAGCCCGGCCCGGTTATGATGTCAGTTTCATCTTCACCGGAAAAATCTTCAACCAGTTCGGGCTGTAAGCTGCGAGAGGCAAAATCAATATCACCGATCCGCAGGGCGGTAAATGTAGCCGTCTGGTCTTCAATGATGACCATACCGATTTCTTCAACTGCAGGTTTACTCAGAAAGTAATCAGCGTTTGCTTCCAGCTTATAAGTCTGGTCGGGAACATATTCGGCAATCCGGAACGGCCCGCTGCCGGTGTGATCTGTAAAACTGTCCGGGTCGGAAACATCCTGCCAGATATGCTTCGGGATGATCGGAACATCACTTAAAGGGCTGTTCAAAAAAGCAGGCACCGGTTCACTCAAGGTAATCGTGAAGTTCAGTTCTTCTTCGATAACAACTTCTTCAATGGCTGAAACTGCATTTGTCCACCGGCTGTGGCTGTGTTCCCGGTAATATTCAAAGCTAAACTTAATATCTTCTGCAGTCAGTGGTGCTCCGTCATGCCAGGTGATGCCGTCGTGCAGGGTGAAGCTCCAGTTAAGCCCGTCCGGATCAATTTCGTGGTCGGTAACAAGCCAGGGTTGCGGCACATTATCTTCGTCAAGCTGAAATAATGTATCGTAAATCAGCAGCATCAAGTTGTGACCAGGATAGCCTGTAACATAGGTGTAAGGGTTCAACGGCCCTTCGTCCCTTGGGATTGCCATGCTCAGGCTGACTGCTTCTTTTTCATTTAGCCGGTCAGCTTCAGTATCATCAGCCGGATCTGCCTCCGGGGGTTGCTCGGCCGGAGAACAGGCTGTTGCTGCTAAAAAGATAAACAGCAGGATTATTGTCAAATGAGACAGTTGCATTTTCCTGTGCTTTTTTACATCAAATATATTTCCCACCAGTATAAATCCTCCTCTTTAAAATAGGTATTCAAGTTCAAATCTCTCGGCCTTGCGGTAAGGCTCGGCCAGCGCGAAACCGGTGTGACAGAGCAGGCCATGATAAAGGTGATAAGCACGGTCCATTTCGCGATGCAGTGCGTTGCCCAGCTTAGCCGGGTCATCCTTGACATCTTCGTAGTCTTTAAGGAGGACTTTCAGCGCCTCATGGGTCACTTTGCCACTCAAGACTTTAGCACTGAAAGCAAGCTGGCTGGTCAGCTCGGACATGGCTTCTTCCTTCAATGAAAAATAATCTGCGATATTGACCACACAGTTTGGCTTTTCCGGGGTCATAAAGTAAATACTGTTAATGGAATGAGGAGGAAAACCACCGCACTCTTTAACCTGCCAGTCCCTGGCGGCCAGGCTGATAGCTTCCAGGTACAATATCATGGCTGTCCTGCGATCGGGGTCAAGATCGAGAAATGAATGTTCGGGATCCTGGGTGATGATAATACCAGGCCGGGTTTCCCTGATCACACGAACGATTTTTTCTTTTGAAGGTTTATCTGGATTCAGGTCCCCGCTTGTAAAATCCAGAAAGCGAACGTTTACACTTAGGACTGCGGCAGCATTTTTAATCTGCTCCTTGCTCTCGGGCCTGGACAGGGCTACAGCGGCGTCAGCGCCGCCTCCGTTTTGGGCATGCTTGGCCAGTGCACCGCCGCATTCAACTATTTCCATTCCGTATGTTGCCAGTAACAAAACCTTTTTCGCTTCCATTTTTATAGCCTCCTCAGGGCGGATATTTTACAAAAGATGGCAGGCAGCATAATGCTGGCTTTCAAATTTTCTTAATCCTGGTTTTTCAATCCGGCACCTCTCCTCCGCGCGGGGACAGCGCGGGTGAAAACGGCAGCCGGGCGGGGGATTTGATGGATCGGGCGGTTCACCTCGCACAGCAGGCCTGAGCAGTGCTCCAGCCCGGTGCGGATCCGGCACCGGTACAGATTCAATCAAAACCCTGGTGTACGGATGAGTGCCTGCTTTTTCCAGGCCTGCTGCAGGGAGTATTTCTACAATTTGTCCCAGGTACATTACTGCAACCCTGTCCGCAATATTACTGACAGCAGCAAGGTCGTGGGAAATAAAGAGGTAAGAAAGGAGGAGCTTTTGCTGTAATCTCTGCATCAGTTTTAAAACCTGGGCTCTGATTGATACATCCAGGCTTGATACAGGCTCATCACATACCAGCAGGGCCGGCTCAAGGGCCAGGGCCCTGGCGATATTAACCCGTTGACGCTGCCCACCGCTTAATTCATGTGGATATTTTTCTGCATCACTTTTATCCAATCCGACCAGGTCTAAAAGTTCAAGGCATTTGTTGTGCCTGAAAGATTCCGCCATTCCGAAATTAAGCATTGGCTCCTCGATGATCGGACTGATTTTCCAGCGGGGATTGAGGGATGAGGATGTGTCCTGGAACATAATTTGGAAATTTCGGCGCATAAGGCGTAATTTGCTGCCCCTGAGGCTGCTGATTTCTTCTTCCCGGAAGTATATTTCCCCGCCTGTTGTTTCCTCAAGCCGGGTTATTAAACGACCGAGGGTGCTTTTTCCGCAGCCGCTTTCTCCGACCAGTCCCAATACCTCTCCTTTGGCTATTGAAAAGGATACTCCATCTACGGCATGGACGATCAGCTTTAAATTATTGGTCAGGGATTTCCGCCTGGTATAATGTTTGACCAGGTCTTTAACCTCGAGTAAACTCACTGACTGGAAACCCCCGGCAGTTCAAAGTTATTTGCCAGGAGGCATGCTGAAAAATGCCCTGGAGATATTTCCCCTAAAGAAGGCATATAATCAAAACATTTGCTGAAAACCTCAGGGCAGCGCTTTAGAAAAGGACAGCCTGGGGGAAGATTAAACAGCGAAGGAGGTTGCCCTTCAATAGGAGAAAGGTTGTTCTGGCCTAAACGGGGTATAGAGCTTAGCAGGGCCCGGGTATAGGGGTGAGCTGGGTTGTCAAAAAGTTTTTTTACCGGTGCTTTTTCTGTAATTGAACCGGCGTACATTACAGCTACCGTATCGGCCATCTGAGCAATTACTCCCATATCGTGAGTTATCATCAGCAGTGACATATTCATTTCCCGCTGCAGCCGTTTTAGTTCTGCCAGAATTTGGGTTTGGACGGTAGTATCCAGGGCAGTAGTCGGTTCATCAACGATCAGGACTTTAGGTTCAAGGAGCAGGGCCATGGCCAGCATGACCCGCTGGCACATTCCCCCGGATAGTTCGAACGAATAACTGCGCATTATTCGTTCAGGATCGGGCAGTCCGATTTGATCCAGCTGTAAAAGGGCCTGCCGTTCAGCTTCCCTTCTGCTGGTTTTTTTGTGAGTTTGGATAGTTTCAATCATTTGCAGGCCTATCCTTAACACCGGATTTAATGAAGAGAGGGGATCTTGAAAAACCATGGCTAGCTCCCGGCCCCTTAACTTTTCCAGTTTTTTTGTTTCAGCCTGCAGCAAGTTGGTGTTATCTAAAAGAATCTCCCCTGTTACAATTTCTCCGGGCGGCTCGATCAAACCAAGAATGGATCGTGCAGTAACGCTTTTTCCGCAACCGCTTTCTCCGACCAGGCCCAGGGTTTCGCCTTTTTTGATAGTAAAACTGACATCATTAGCCGCCCTGACGATCCCTTTGTCTGTATAAAACCAGGTTGATAAATTATTAACTTCCAATGCCGGTTTTGCTATTGTTTTTGAGTCAGCCATAACACCAATCCTTTTAATAGTGCCATATCGTAGCATAAATAATTAATTCCGTAACATCTTATTTCGATACATCTGCTTTCATTCCTGCTTAGGGATTAAATTTGTGATTTTCTCAATACAATTTCAAAAAAGATTATGCCGCTTTATCAGCGGCACTTTTTAAACGGTCGATAAGTTTAAGTAATCCAATTAT
>Ga0207421_10006856_pt1 | contig 12318 bp, 13 predicted proteins | sample SodLakKL_010_SED_4_FD_187542 | JGI IMG/M metagenome (GOLD analysis project Ga0207421, IMG submission 187542) | Alkaline sediment microbial communities from Lake Tanatar, Kulunda Steppe, Russia - 8KL_010_SED (SPAdes) (version 2) | ecosystem: Environmental > Aquatic > Non-marine Saline and... | reverse complement strand
AATGAATCTCTGGTAATTGAAGCTGATATCGAAGCGATCAATGGTGTAATTCATATTATTGATGCCGTGCTTCTTTTGGAAGAGGATGACGACGATGACGACGATGACGACGACTCAGTTCCGGTGGCTAAATCAGTTATGTGGAAACCTCCAATAAGCTTGAATAAATCGGTAAACAATGGTAGCACTCTTCCTATAAAGTTTGTTCTAGCAGACAGCGAGGGACAAGTATTAAGAGAAGTAGAAAATGTGACACTGATCATCGAAGATTCCAATGGTGAGCGGGTCCTTCAATGGTCTGTTGATCAGGGGTTAGAATTTAAATATGACCAGGAAGGTTTTGGATTCTATCAAGGGAACTTCCACACTCGAGAATTCAACCTGGAATCCGGTGAATTTACTGTAAGTGTATTAAACGACGATAATATTGTTATCGGTAGTATCCTGACCAACGTTACTTCTCCTCAGCGGGGACGACCTGCAATTAAAGTTGTTGCTCCCCAAAATCAGTCAAATGCTGAAGGAATAGCGGGTCCTAAAGCATTAGAGAAAACTGCGGAAGCTGTAGTTGAAGCAAAAGTAATATCTGAAGTGGATATAGAGAACATCGATAGAGTAGTGGAAGAAACAGAAAAAAAAGTTGAAGAGATTAAAGAACAAGAAAGTCTGACAAGCAGCAGTGAGGAAAGCATGGATGAAACAAGAGGTTTAGTCCTGGGAATGGAAATGAAAGCCAGCGGGAAAAAACTAAAAACTAGTAAATAAATGAGGTTTAATGATTGTGATCAAAGACAGCACCCCGCATAAGTGGGGTGCTGTTTATAATGCCAGGAAGAACACCCGGATAAACAATTCTGTTGAATGCCCGATCTCTGCAATTAAAGGGAGGATGAGCCAAATCTGTATAAAGGAGTATAAGAACCTTTAACTCAAAAGAGTAATCAGTGCACTTCATTTGGTCTGTCCTCTTTTGATTACGGCGACAAAAACTTGGGTATAAAAATGATAGATTTGTTGGATTATTGTAGAATGCAGAAAGTAAAATGTGGAACAACTATTTAGAAATGAGGTGGTATTGTGAAAAATCAACAAAAAGAAAGAATGCGAAGCGGAGACGGATTTATCGCTGCTCTGGACCAAAGTGGAGGAAGTACACCGAAAGCCCTGGCGGGATATGGGATAGAAAAAGACGCCTATGCCAATGAGGACGAAATGTTTGATCTGGTTCATGAGATGCGTTCCCGGATTATGAGCACTCCAGCCTTCACCGGAGAAAAAATCCTGGGAGTAATTCTCTTTGAAAAAACCATGGACCGTGAAGTTAAAGGTCTGCTGACCCCGGATTATCTCTGGGAGGAGAAAAATATCGTTCCTTTCTTGAAGGTAGACAAAGGAATGGAAGACCTGGATGAAGGGGTTCAGCTGATGAAACCAATTCCCAACCTGGAAGTACTGCTTGAAAGGGCAAAGAGACGAAATATTTTCGGAACCAAAATGCGTTCCGTCATTAAGGAAGCCAACCACTCAGGGATTGAAAAAATCGTTGGTCAGCAGTTTGAATACGGTAAAAAAATTATCGATTGGGGACTGATACCGATTCTTGAGCCGGAGGTGGATATTAACAGTCCTGAAAAGGAAGAGGCTGAAAAACTGCTGAAAGAAGAGATTCTTAAATATCTCGAGACCTTGGGAGAAGATCAGATGATCATGCTGAAACTGACCCTTCCCAGTGAAGACGGTTTTTACAGCGAATTGGTAAACCACTCTAAAGTACTTCGGGTAGTGGCTCTTTCCGGAGGTTACAGCCAAGATAAAGCGGTAGATCTGCTGGTAAGAAATCCAGGCGTTATCGCCAGCTTTTCCAGGGCACTGCTGGAAGGGTTGTCGGTTCAGCAGACGGATAAGGCCTTCGATGAGGTTCTAAACCAATCCATCGATAAGATTTACCGGGCATCCATCAGTTAAGATGAAAACCCCTTAATAATTAAGGGGTTTTTTTTCGCAAAAATAGAGGATTTGAAGGGTTATATATAGAATTATGTAAAGTAGAAAGTTCTACGATAGAAGATACAGGAAAGATGCTATTTCAGCCAAGGATTTTAAATGGGCGGCGTAGTGGAGGCCCTCCCCTTTGACTTGGAGGCTTCAGATAAGCCAAACTATAACGGTTCGGTACCCATGTTTGAGCAGGAGGGTTGTAAAAAAGTATCAAGACTGGGAAAAAACATTCAGTGGATGTAAAAAAACATAGAATGAGGAGTGATTGTATGTCGTTGAAAACCCCGAAACAATATGAACAGAGTTTACGAGAGTTGAATCTCGAAGTATATCTGTTCGGAGAACGGGTCAATTCCCCGGTGGATCATCCGATTATTAGACCGTCGATGAACTCGGTTATGAAAACCTATGAACTGGCTCAGGACCCGGAATATAGAGACTTATTGACCGTAGAATCAAGCTTAACGGGAAAAACCATCAACCGCTTTACCCATCTTCATCAAAGCACGGAGGAACTGATCCAAAAAGTGAAGATGCTTCGGCTGCTCGGGCAAAAGACCGGGGCCTGTTTTCAGCGATGCGTAGGAATGGATGCCTTTAACGCCGTTTATTCAACGACCTATGAAACCGATCAGGCCCATGGTACTGAATATCATAAGCGGTTTGTTGATTTTTTAAAATATGTTCAGGAGAAAGACTTAACAGTAGACGGGGCAATGACCGACCCGAAAGGGGACCGGGGATGTTCTCCCTCTCAACAGGAAGATCCCGACGTGTTTTTACGGATTGTGGAGACCAGGGATGGGGGAATTGTTGTCCGAGGGGCAAAAGCTCATCAAACGGGAATCGTAAATTCCCACGAAGTGCTGGTAATGCCCACGATGGCCATGAAGGAAAATGATAAAGACTATGCGGTATCTTTCGCCGTACCCACCGACACTCCCGGTGTTAAAATTATATACGGGCGCCAGTCCTGTGATACAAGGAAGCTGGAAGAGGGTGTAATGGACCGGGGGAATTTTAAGTACGGAGGCCACGAAGCATTGGTGATCTTTGATGATGTTTTTGTTCCCAAGGAGAGAGTTTTCATGTGCGGAGAATTTATGCATTCCGGGATGTTGGTTGAACGGTTTTCCGGATATCACCGACAAAGCTATGGAGGATGCAAAGTGGGAGTCGGTGACGTGCTTATCGGAGCAACCGCCCTGATTGCAGACTATAACGGGGCGGAAAAGGCCTCCCATGTAAAGGATAAAATCATTGAAATGGTTCATTTAAATGAGACTCTGTACTCCTGCGGTATAGCCTGTTCATCTCAGGGAGGGGCAACCAAGGCGGGGAATTATCAAATCGATATGCTTTTGGCAAATGTATGTAAACAAAACGTGACAAGAATGCCCTATGAAATCGCTAGACTGGCAGAGGATTTGGCCGGAGGAAACTTTGTAACCATGCCCTCGGAACAGGATCTCAACAGTCCGGAGATCGGACACTATGTGAAAAAATACTATAAAGGGGCTAAGGGATCCACGGAGGATCGCTGGAAAGTGAACCGGTTAATCGAAAACATGACCCTAGGTACCGCAGCGGTGGGTTATCGGACGGAATCCATGCATGGTGCCGGATCCCCTCAAGCTCAAAGGATTATGATCAGCAGACAATCAAACATCGATGCAAAAAAGGATCTTGCGAAGGATCTGCTGGATATTGAATAAAAGTCTTAAATCCATAAGGAACTGTATATTGACAAAGAACTATAAATCAATAAAATTAAGCATTGATAAATACTGATGAAAGCCATGAAAGGAAGTATATAGAAGTCGGTGGGGGTGATCCTGAGGGAAGGATATCAGCCCATGGATCATGGATATGAAGGAGAAAATAGGGATTTAGGAGGGACATAATATGGCAAAGAAAAAAAGTTCAATTCCTGTTTATACAGTTGTTTACACGGTCAGTGCTCTGTTATTGGTAGGATTGTTGCTTGTGGAAGTGTATGGAGCCCTTGTGCCGCCAAGGTTTGAAGGTGCGTCTTCGAAAGAGGGTAGGGGGAATCCCTTAGCGATTCCTGCCGTGCTGGAGGACAGCGATCCGGATCCTGAGAAGGCATTTTTCCAACTGGATGTTCAGTACGGAGAAATGGAATTTTCCCCTGGAGTGGTGACGGATACTTTGGGTTATAACGGAGATTATTTAGGACCTGTGCTGCATGTGAGAAAAGGACAGGAGGTCGAGATACAGGTTAACAATCACTTAACCTCGCCCACCACTACCCACTGGCATGGTTTGGACGTGGACGGGGACAATGACGGCGGCCCCCATCAGGGTATAATGCCCGGGGAAAGCTGGACGGCCAACTTCACTGTGGATCAGCCGGCAGCCACAATTTGGTATCATCCTCATTTTCATCATTTAACCGGCGATCAGGTGTATCAGGGAATGGCAGGACTCATCTACATTGAAGATGAACAGTCGGATGATTTGGATATCCCCAAAACCTATGGGGAAAATGACATACCCGTAGTAATACAGGATCGAAATTTTCGAAGGGACGGCAGCTTTCATTACAATTTGGCAAATATAGGATTGGTACCGGGTGACACTCTATTAGTAAACGGTACCGTGGATCCATACCTGGAAGTAAACCGGGAGCTGGTTCGACTTCGACTTCTTAACGGATCAAACTTTGAAAACTATGAGCTGACCTTCAGCGACGACCGAGAGTTTTATTTTATAGCTTCCGACGGAGGATTTTTGGAAGCCCCTGTGGAAATGAATTCTCTTTTTCTGACTCCGGGAGAGCGGGCAGAAATTCTGGTGGATTTATCCGAGGTTACCGATGACTATCTGGCCCTGGTGGATGGCCGGGATGTTATCCTGGACTTTTACTTGACCGGGGACATTACCTCTTCGGCGGAAATTCCCTCTACACTGGTTACGGTTCCCGGTATTTCTGTGGGAGATAACCCGACGACCCGTACCTTCCTTCTGGAAAGTGAAGGTCTTCACGGAACCATTAACGGGCAGGAATTTGATATGGAACGGATTGATGAAGTGGTACCCTTGGGGGAGACGGAACTGTGGGTCATAAAAACCGCAGAGGGAAGCCGACCCAGGCCGGGACATCCCTTTCATGTACACGGTGCTCAATTTCAGGTGGTTTCCCGGGACGGCAATCCCCCGCCTCCTGAAGAAGCCGGTTTTAAAGACACTGTTTTCGTGGCAAACGGGGAAGAAGTGGTCATTAAAGTAGTCTTTCACAAAGAAGGTCTGTTCATGTATCACTGCCATATGTTGGAACATGAAGAACACGGTATGATGGGACAATTTCGGGTGGAATGACAGATTTGAAAGCCATTTAATCTTTCGAAAGGAGTTTTAAGAATGCGGTATAAAGGAACGGTGTATCGACCGCCCAGTGAAGGCAATAGTCTGGTGATACAAGCGACCATCGGTTGTCCTCATAATAAATGTAGCTTTTGCAATATGTATAAGGGCACTCAATTTAGGGTCCGCTCCGTGGATGAAATAAAAATAGATCTGGAAATGGCAAAGGAGTTTCATGGAGATTATGTTGAAACCGTATTTTTTGCCGATGGGAATACCATTTTAATGAAGACCGAGGACCTTATAGAAATTTTCGATTATACCAGAACTCTGTTTCCTAAGGTTCATCGGATTACCGTATACGGGTCGGCTAAGTATATTCTGTTAAAATCAGTAGAGGAATTAAAAAAATTAAGATCCGCCGGACTCAAAAGGCTGCATTCGGGAATGGAATCGGGAGATGACGAGGTGCTAAAGCTTCTAAATAAGGGTGCTACTGCAGACGAAGTGATCCGCGCCGCTGAAATCCTAAAAAAAGCCGATATCGAAGTCAGCCAGTACATTATGATCGGTGCCGGGGGAAGGGAAATATCACGAAAACATGCTATAAACAGTGCTAAGGTACTAAACCTATGCAATCCGGATTTTATCCGCCTAAGAACTTTCATGGTGTTTCCCGGGACCCCAATATATGACTTATATAAAAACAAGACCTTTCAACTCCTCACCCCCCATGAAGCACTAGAAGAGACGAAACTGCTGATCCATCATCTAGAGGGGATCAACAGCACACTCCTAAGCGACCATATCTCAAATTACTGGAATGTAGAGGGAAAACTGCCAGAGGATAAAAAACACATGCTAAAAGAGCTTGATTACGCCCTTACCCTGGATGATTCAAATTTTCGCTATCCTGGCAGGGCGCAACTATAATTTGGCCGGAGTTTTTTTGACCCCGGGAATTACAACAAGTTGATCCTGAGGGGTACCGGCTGGAATGGTATTTTAAAGAGGGGGATGTGTATAGAGTATTCGATTACTGGACAAAGGCTACCCTTCGATAAAATTTTGATCGTAAACGAGTCAAAGTAACAGATTTTCCCAAGGGATGAAGGAGGTATGAGATGAAAAATAGAAAAGAAAATGATTTTGAAAAAGATATGGAGGATTTAGAACAGTGGCAGGAACAGCAGTATAGTCCCGGTCATTTTATCGGTACGGGAAAAATTCCAAGACCCATCCTAAATTCCAAGAAACATCCAAAGGTTTTGATTGCAATAGGGGTAATAGGATTGATGGTCCCGGTAGGAGGGATCTTATTTGCCGATGTATTGTTTCGGGAGATGGCCTTTATGATTTTTCTTTCTTCGGTTTTTATCATCGGCGGAGTTTTACGATTGAAAAAGTAATAATTCAACTAATAAAAAAGCATTCAAATATACGGCAAATCAAAAAACTCCCGATGGGTTTTACAACATTGAGCGGATGCTAAAGAAAATTTCCGTAAAAAAGAGAACCTCGTCCGATAAAAGACGCGGTTCTCTTTTTTTATATAATAGATAACAAATTATCGAGCTGAATGATTCTCTTATCCGGTTACTTTTGTAACCATAGGGTCCATTGCTTCTTTGGGAGCTGGCGCGGTAACTTTCAGCGCAAGGTACATCCCGACAATGCTAAGGAGTCCGGAAATTACATAGCTATAAGCATACCCGCCGGTAAAGTCTCGAATAAGTCCGCCGACCAGGGGTCCGAATACCCCGCCGATTCCCCAGGCGGTAATGACAAAGCCGTAATTCACGCCGAAGTTTTTCATGCCAAAGTAGTCTCCGGTAATAGCAGGGAAGACCGTCAGCATACCGCCGAAGGTAAAGCCCACCATGGCAACGCTTAGTATTAATAATGCCGGAGTTGCCGCAAAGGGTAAAATAATGTAGGCAACTACCTGTAACAGGAACATCGCAAGCAGGGATTTGGTTCGCCCGATCTTGTCTGAAATAATTCCCCACTGTAATCTGCCAAAGGCATTAAACACCGCATAGATTGATGCCAGCATGAAGCCATTGGTAATCCCTGACTGTTCCAGGCCGATATTGGAAAGTTGACCGATAATCAGCAGTCCTGCAAAGGTACCGCAGGCAAACATGGCCCAGATCATTTTAAACTGCTTGGTTTTTAGCATCTCGCTGGATTCGAATTCCTTAGTGGCCGTGGTGGAAAAGGAAGGTTTAACCTTAACGGTTTCCGACTCCTTCGGTGCCGGGGGAAGATAACCTTCCGGCGGATTTTTAATAAACTGGGAGAGGGCCATAATTCCCACGAAAAATGCACTGCCCAATACGAAAAAGGTAGTTTCGATGCCATAGTTTCCGATAAGATGTGTGGTTAAAGGTCCCACATAAACCGGGGCTAATCCAAATCCGCTGACAACTGCTCCGGAGATCACCCCTCTTTTACTGGGGTGAAACCATTTTACCGCCGCAGGGGTCGGTGCAGAGTATCCGGTTCCCATGGCAATTCCGAAGATGAGTCCGAAAGTGATGGTAAGTGTCACCGGGGTTAAAAGTAAGCCGGAAAGGTTAAGGCCGATTCCTGCCAGTACCGCGCTTCCCATAATCACCTTTTTAGGACCGAATTTGTCCTGCAGTTTCCCGCCGGGAACCATGGAAAATGCAAACATTGCACAGGCAAGCATGTAAGGGATCTGAGTCGCCGTTGCACTCCATCCCAGATTCATCAGTGCTGCAGAGATAACGCCCCATGCATAAAGGGTTCCCAACATCAAATTCACACCAAGACCTGCCAGTAATACGATGATACCTTTGTTAAATGCGGTTTTCATCCATTCAACTCCTTTAAATTTTTATAGATTATTAACGGTCAATAATTGCTTCTACCATTATACTTTTTCTTATAACTATATACAATGGAATAAGCAAATATAATTAAATTTTATTTATGAAGAAAGGCAACCGTGGGATAGTACATTGAATTGATTAGCACATTATGAATCAGGGTATAAAACCCATGAACGACAAAAGCGCATCAATTAAATATAAGTGAGGTGGTATAGTGAAAAATCAACAGATGGAAAGAATGCGAAGAGAAAAAGGATTTATCGCTGCTCTGGACCAAAGCGGAGGCAGTACACCGAAGGCATTGGCCGGGTACGGCATAGAAGAAGAGGCCTATGGTAATGAAGAAGAAATGTTTGATCTGGTCCACGCCATGCGTTCCAGGATTATGAGCAGCCATTCCTTTACCGGTGAAAAAATCCTCGGAGTAATCCTATTTGAACAGACCATGGATCGGGATATTAAAAACATGCCGACCCCCGATTATTTATGGCATGAAAAAGGCATCATCTCTTTTCTGAAGGTAGACAAAGGGTTGGATGAAATCTCTGAAGGTGTTCAGTTGATGAAACCGATTACTACTCTGGATGAACTTCTTAAGCGTGCCCAAAGGAGAAATGTTTTTGGAACCAAAATGCGTTCCGTAATCAAAGAAGCGAACCCCGAAGGGATTCAAAAAATCGTCAGCCAACAGTTCGAGTATGGAAAAGAGATACTGGATGCGGGACTGATGCCTATTCTCGAACCGGAAATAGACATTCACAGCCCTGATAAGGGAGAATCGGAAAATCTGCTGAAGGATTTAATTCTTAAATACCTCAACACTTTAGCCGATGACCAGAAGATTATGCTGAAACTCTCCATCCCCAAGGAAGAAGGATTTTACAGTGAACTGGTGAACCATCCCAAAGTACTTCGGGTAGTGGCACTTTCCGGAGGATACAGCCGAGACGAAGCCGTAGAACTGCTGGCCCAAAATTCCGGTGTTATTGCCAGTTTTTCCAGAGCACTGCTTGAAGGTCTTGAAGCACAACAGACCGACGAAGTCTTTGACTTGGTACTAAAGGAATCCATCGATAAAATATACCAAGCCTCCATCACATAATACTAAATCCCCTTGATGGAAAAAGGGGATTTTTTATAGCAGGATCCCATGAATTTTACTGCCGGGGAGGATTCGGGAGAGGCTGTTTGGAAACTGCTTTGGTTCCCTTAATACTTTTGGGTAAATGTATGAAATTAAGAAAGGATGAGAAAATGGAAAATACAATTTTGCAGGGAGGCATTAAAGAGATTGAAGAGATTAAAGAGCAGGTTGTCGAACTAAACCGTCGTAAAGAGCAGAAAAATGAATTGGAAACAAAAGAGAAGGAATTGGAAAACAGCATATCAAGAAAAGAAAAGGACATTGAAGATGAGATTAAGAATGTGACGCGTCAACGAAGAGAAAAGTTAGAAGCTACCTTTGATGAACAAGTAAACAGTTTAGAGGAACAACTGAAAAAAGTAGAAACGAAAAAGGAAAAGAGGAAAAAGAAAGCGGTCTTGAAGAGGATTGATTCTGAAACAGCGGATTTCCGAAGCGAAGATGAAGAACTGCAGCTCGAAGCAAGAGCAATTTTTAAGGAAGAAAACATTCCTCTTCTTTACAACAATCGACTGTTCTTTGCATTATACTTTCCCAGCGGGGTAGGGGATTTCGGCATAGTGATCCTGGCTTTAGCGCTAGCATTTTTTGTAGTGCCCTTTGGTATTTATAGTTTATTTTTTGAAGGGATGGGTTCGCTTTATTTGGCACTTTCTTATATTGGGGTTATTTTGGTGTTCGGAGGTATTTATCTGCTGATCAGTAAAATGAAATATAAGCATTTGGATGCACTGAAAAGAGTACGGGAAATCCGACAAAAAATCAGAGAAAGCAAGAAAAAGCAACGGAAAATCAAGCGAAAAATAGAGAAGGATGATGATGAAAGTTTCTATGACTTGGAAGAGTTTGATAAGGAAATTGCCGACTATAAAAACGCAATAGCAGAACTTTTGGAAAAAAAGAAGGCTGCATTACTGGAGTTTGATACGGATACCGCAAAAGAGATCAGGCGACAGATCACAGAGGCTCACGAAGAGGAGTTGAAGGATTTAAAAGAGGAGTATCGGAAGATATACAATGAAGGAAAGGAAAATTTAGAAAAACTCAATGAACTATCCCGAAAACTTTCCACGGAGTACGAAAGCATACTGGGCAAGGAATTCCTTCAGGTGGATAAACTGGATACCATGGCAAAGCTCATAGAAGAGGGGAAGGCAAAAAATATTGGAGAAGCTATGGCGGTTGAAGCTCCGGAATAACACAAAGCAGATAATATAAAGGGAGGTCGGTTTTTTTGCTATGATGATGCAAAAACCGATGGTGATCTCCGATATTTCCCAAAGAAAAGAAATGGAAAAGGAACTGCGAAAAGCAAAGAAAAAAGCTGTTGCTGCCAATGAGCTAAAAGTCAGTTTCTAGCCAACATGAGTCACGAAATCCGTACACATTTGCTGTCCTTTCAACTTCCGAAAAATTGGAAGTATCATACTACATGGATTGATGAAACCTAATAATATGTTTCAAAATATCAACGCCTTAAGGTTCCGGAGTTTTTATCTCGGTATTTTGAGGCTTTATTTTTTTTGCAATTTAGTTTATACTCAAGTGTGAAGCTCTTTAAGGACCATCAGGAGGTAATTATGAAATACATAAGTAAAAAAATAAACTCACATTTAGCCGGAAAAGAAAAAAAACAATTCACCCTTATGCTTATTCCCCATGGCAGCGGTAAGCCCAAAAGTCTAAGATTATCAATGCGATCTGTGATTGTATGCGGGGTAAGTCTTGTAATGACCCTGGGATTTCTGAGTCTTTTTTCGACCTACTATTTTCAGGAGTATCAAAGCACGAATGAAGCTTTAAATAGTGCCAATGTACAAATGGAAGAGGTCGCTGCTAAAAATCAAAGGCAGCGGGAGAAGATTGAAGCCCTTGAAAGCTATGCCATGGCTGTGGAAAAAGAGGTATCCAATCTTGCGGCTCTGCAAAGGGAAGTCATCGAACTGGTAGGATTAGACAGAGAAGCTTATGCTACACTGGAAAGCTATACTGCTCCGGTAACCCGTTCGAGAAGCCTTCATGTATACCGCTCCAACCCTGTAGACAGCCTGGGCATCCAAGAAGGTGGAGAAGATATTTTAACCCCGTTAATTGAACAACGAAAGACAGAGATGAACTCTCTTATTCCGGAAGTTGAGAGCCAAATAGAATATCTTGATGCAAAGCCGAATATTCTCCCGGCAAAAGGGCGAATTACCTCGCCCTTCGGCGAACGAAGAGACCCCTTTACCCGGGTGTTACGCCAGCATAACGGTGTGGATATTGCTAATGATTTTAATACTCCCATACATGCAGCGGGAAGCGGAGTGGTTACGTTTTCCGGCTATCAGGGAAATTACGGTAGAGTAGTGATCATTTCCCATGGATTTGGTTACGAAAGTATTTACGCTCACAATCGTGAAAACTTGGTTGCGGAAGGGGACCGGGTAGAAAAGCATGACAAAATTGCAAAAATGGGAAGCACCGGTCGAAGCACAGGCCCCCACGTACATTTTGAAGTGCGAAAGAAGGGGACGCCCATTGATCCAAAATCGATTATGAAAGACAAAAACTAAGGAGGATTCCATGTTTCAAAAAAAAGAGAAAAACGCAGCAGTCAGTCAACCACCGGATACATTCGATACAATAATAGGAGAAAATAACCTGTTAGAGGGAAATCTTACAAGTCCCCACTCCCTAAGAATTGATGGGAAAATTATCGGAGATATTAAAACCGACGGCACCTTGCATATCGGTGAAAATGGTAAAGTAGAAGGCTCAGTAAGTGCCACAAATGTAATACTGTCAGGAAGCGTTGAAGGCAATATCGAAAGCTTTGAAACCCTCCGAATTATGGATAAGGGAAAGCTTATGGGAAATGCAACGATAAAAACCTTAATTATCGACGAAAACGGGATTTTCGAAGGTAATTCCAAAATGCATCAGGAAAAAAGTAAAAAGCCGAGTTCTGCTGAGGAGCCACTCCCAACCTAAAATAACACAAAGGGGACG
>Ga0207421_10006855_pt1 | contig 12319 bp, 9 predicted proteins | sample SodLakKL_010_SED_4_FD_187542 | JGI IMG/M metagenome (GOLD analysis project Ga0207421, IMG submission 187542) | Alkaline sediment microbial communities from Lake Tanatar, Kulunda Steppe, Russia - 8KL_010_SED (SPAdes) (version 2) | ecosystem: Environmental > Aquatic > Non-marine Saline and... | reverse complement strand
GTTAAAGGTTTCTTTTAATTACAAATATATTGTTGATGTTTTTCAGTCGATACTAACCGATAGTGTTTCTCTAAAATTTGCCGGAGAAGGAAAACCTTTGGTTGTTCAGGGGGTATCGGATAACACCTTTCTTTATTTAGTAATGCCGATGAATAAGTAGTGTTTAATTTGTATTATGAGGAAAAACACAAAATACAAAACCTTTAAGAAATAAAATATCTGAATAAAATCAAAGCCAGGCAAAATTTATAATTTATAAATTTTAGGTTTTTCATTCGGGATACAAAATACAAACCTGTAATACAAGTTAAGTTATGTACGATCTATCAAGTTTAATATCCAAATACCAACACCTACTTAAAACCAGAGCCGGTTTAAAAACCTCGGTGTGTGAGGTGGTGGAGGAGTGTGCCGGGGTTGTTTTGGATAGAAAACAAGTAAAGATACAAGATAACTGTATTTTTATATCCAGTCACTCTTTTATAAAAAACGAGATCTTCTTACATCAAAAAATCATAATAAAGAAATTACAAGATAAAACCGGTACCAAAATAGAAGCGATACGTTGATATTAACAACAATATTAGTTTTGAGAAAAACTATTACTATTCCAGTTCCGGATCTGATTCTTCCGGTAATTCTTCCGGATCTGTTTCTAAGTCATTTATCTCCTCGTTAGTTGTTTCCGGCTGTTCTTCTCTTTCCCCAAAACCTCTTCTGGTAGCCCAAGCACGCACCGGGGTTTCCCAGTAAATATATTGAGAATCTTGGTAGGGGTTGCTGGGTGGGGGTCCTTGAGGGTTATTTCTGTCCACCCAATGAAGAATCGAGTGTGCCGAGCCGGTAAATTGATCGTTTCCGGATTGGGTAACGTTTAACCATTGTCCTCTTAAAACGGGTTTAAGTTGAGAGTTGTCACGAGATAAATATTCCGGTTCCTCAAAAGCAGAAGAAGGTCTTTCTTGTAAAACTGTTTTCATGAACTCATTCCACATTGGGGCGATTATCATACCGGCTACCTGCTGATTCATTGGAGAGTTGTCGTTATTTCCGGCCCAGGCACCTACCGCAATATCGTTAGTATAACCGATTACCCAAGCATCACGATAGTTGTTGGTGGTACCGGTTTTTACCGCTACATGTTCCCCGGGAAAATGTAGCATTGATTCGGCGCCGAACATGGGAGTACGGGCTTGGTTATCCGATAATACGTCAGATATTAAAAGAGAAGTTTCTTTATCCAACACCCTATCTTTATGAGGTTCTTGTTGTTCTTTAATGATGTTTCCTCTTCGGTCAGTTATTTCCAAAATAGCAGTTTCTTCTACTTTTTCGCCTTGATTAGCAAATACTCCATAAGCTTGAGTCATGTCCAGTAAAGATACTTCACCGCCTCCTAATACCAAAGTTAGCCCGTACTGTGCCACATCTTCCAGGTCTTTGATCCCCATATTTTCAGCTAATTGACCGGTATTTTCAATACCGGCTAAATATAGCGCTTTGACTGCTGGTACATTAACCGATTGGGCCAGAGCGTCTCGCATGGTCATAGGGCCGCGAAACGACAGGTCATAATTTTGAGGGGAGTAACAATTTCCGGCGCTGGTAAACTCATTAGGGTCGCAAGCGGTTGAAAACTGGGTGCGGAGATCAAAAAGGATGGTATCAGGGGTAAATCCTTGATCAAAGGCCTCGGCATAAGCAAAAGGTTTAAAAGCCGATCCCGGTTGTCTTTTAGCGGTGGTGACGTTGTAATTACCATCAATGCCGTCATCAAAATAACCTCGTGAACCCACCATCACCAAGATCTCCCCGGTTCTGGGATCCACCGCAGATACTCCCATATTTTCCGCTTGGAACCTTGCTTCATTACTTATGGCGTACTCATAAGCTAAACTCTGCGCTTTTCTGTGTAGATCATAATCCAAACTGGTTTTTACTTTCAACCCTTTTTCTATTTTTTCTCGCCCGTATTCTCTTTCTAATTGCTCCAAGACGTACATTACAAAATGCGGAGCTCGGATCTCGTCTTTTTCTTGGGGTAGGAACCGCACCTCTTCTTGTTTGGCTTTCAGGTATTCCTGATCCGAAATAAATCCCTCATTCCTCATAACAGCCAAGATATAATCCTTTCTTGCTTCCAGAAGTTCCCGGTTTCCTCCATACGGAGAAAGGTAGGTAGGAGCTTGGGGGAGAGCGGCCAGGTAAGCTGATTGAGCTATGGTTAGATCAGAGGCGGTGGTGCCAAAGTAACTGCGAGCCGCCTCTTCCACGCCATAAATACTGCCGCCATAAGGGGTTTCGTTGAGGTAGAGGTTAAGTATCTCATCTTTTTCCATTATCTGCTCTAAACGCACCGAGAATATCCACTCTTTTATTTTTCTCGAGACCTCTTTTTCCGGTCCCAAAACCGAATTTTTAACCACCTGTTGGGTAATAGTTGACCCTCCTTGGGCTAATTCTTGGGTTGTTAAGTTAACCCAAACCGCACGGAGAAAGGCTCGCGGTTGAATTCCTTGGTGTTTATAGAAATCACGATCTTCAATAGCCAAAGTGGCATATTTAACATGATCCGAAATTTCTTCGTTAGGCACCACTGTTCTTTTAACATCACCAAAGACATCATATAAAAGGATCTCGCCGGTTCGATCATAAATACGGGTTGATTGTTCTATTCGACGTTGTTCAAAGGTATCAAGGTGAGGGATCTGCATATTAGCTATCCACAAAGCAACCACCCCGGACGCCATTGCCCCGAGTGTTAAAACAACAAGAAGTAAATTACGTATCAAAACTTTTTTTCTTTTAGATAACTTAAAAACCATAAACTTATTTCATTCCATTATATAGGCTTTTATCCTAAAATCATAATATAACAACAAACCTCGATCTATTTCACTCAAACCACGCAGATCTCACACCAACCTTTCCACTAGAGTGTTTTTTTTAAACGGGCAAGATATAAAGAATCGGCTCCAGCGGCCAAAGCGGCGGCAATTGCGTCGTATTCATCATCGTGTTTTATTTTTTTCTCCGGCTTGATCAACCGATCAACCATTTCCTTTACTTGCTTCTTTTCTCCCCGACCGTATCCGGTCATAGCTTGTTTGATCTGAAGGGGGGATAGTTCGTAAACCTCTACTCCGGATACGGCGGCTTGAAACAAAACCACCCCTCTTGCCTCCGCCACCAACAAAGCAGTCTTATGGTTTTTATTGAATAACAAAGTCTCAATTGCCATTAAAGAAGGGGTGAATTGGTTAATAACTTTTTTTATTTCTTTTCCTACCGTTTCAAGACGGGTGTAGTGATCAAGGGAGCGGTCGGTCTCTACACAATCCGAGTAAACCAAACTTTCTTGATCCGATTCCTTTTTTATTATTGCCACCCCTAAACGTTCATATCCGGGGTCTATTCCCAATATATTCATTATAATTAATGGAACCTTTATGATATGAATCGCGTTTGTTATTCGGTTTCGGCGTTGGTATATACCGCCTGTACATCATCATTATCCTCCAACACTTCTATTAATCGCTCCAATTTTTCGCTATCCTCGTTGCTTAAGGTTATAGCGGTTTGGTTTTCCCATTCTCCGTTATTAAACTGAAACGCCCAAGTTGCTGATCCGGGTTGTGCCAGATCAATGTTGTGTTTAGATAGGATGTTTTTGATCTCGGCCGCCATTCGGTTTCGATTATCGGTTACTCCTTCTATTATCATTGCACATCCGCCCGGACCATAAGCTTCATAACGAACTTCCTCCAGAGCTGAACCGGCTTCAGTGGCTTTTTTGATAGCTCGCTCAATGTTGTCATTGGGCATATTTACCGACTTAGCTCGTTCAATGGCCGCTTTTAACCCAGGTGACTGTCGGTTGCCGTCACATTTCTTTGCTTCCAAGGTAATGATCTGGGACATTTTAGAGAACTGCTTGCTTTTTTGGGCGTCAGTAGCCGCTTTTTTGTGCTTCACTTTAGACCACTTATTGTGTCCTGCCATAATATTGTATTTTATAAGGATCCGGAAAACAAACTCTCCTTGCACCCCATTTTGATAACTCGGTAACTTGTATGGTAACCCAAATTTTAAGTATGGTCAATATTGATAAAAAACACAAAACACAGCCAACAAATTACAAACAAAACACAGTGTACAAAACACAAAACCCAAAATATTGTTCCTAATTTCTGGCTTTGATTTTTTGTGTTCTACCTCTTGTGCTTTGTGTTTTGCTTATAAGTTGTGTTTTCTTTGTGTTTTATGGGTTGTGCTTTGTGCTTTATTTGTAAATTGTACTTTATGTTTTGTGTTTTTCCCCATAATAATACCATTCATTTTTATTTACCGTTTACCCCTAAATGCTGATAAGCCGCCGGTGTGGCGATCCGGCCCCTCGGGGTACGCTCTAACAAACCCACCTGGAGTAGGTAGGGCTCATTAAATTCCTCAATGGTGGAGTATTCTTCCGACAGGGCGGCCGCAATGGTATTCACTCCCACCGGACCTCCGTTGAATTTATTAATAATGGTTTCCAATATCATTCTATCGGTGTGAGAAAGGCCGAATCCGTCAATATTTAAAAGGGAAAAAGTGTCTTCAACACACTGGCGGTTGAGCCGGGGCAGTTTATTGACCTGAGCATAATCGCGGCATCTTTTTAGTAAAAAATTGGCGGCACGCGGTGTTTGACGGCTGCGACCGGCTATTTCTCGAGCCGCTTGCTCATCAATGGCGGTTTCCAGGAGTCCGGCCGATCGGGTAACGATTTTTTCGATCTCTTGTTCTTGATAAAATTCCAGCTTAAAAACCCCGCCCGAAAATCGGCTTCTAAGCGGCGAGGAAACCGAGGCCACTCGAGTGGTGGCGGCCACTAAAGTAAAGTGGGGCAACTCCAACTGCACGGTTCGAGCTGATGGTCCTTTTCCTAAAATTATATCAAGGACCCCTGATTCCATAGCCGGATACAAAACCTCTTCGATATTCTTATTCAAACGATGGATCTCATCAATGAACAGTATTTCTCCTCCGTTTAAGTTGGTTAGCAAAGAAGCCAGATCTCCCACTTTTTCAATAGCCGGTCCGGAGGTGATCTTTATTGAGCAGCCCAGCTCATGAGATATTAAATGAGCCAAAGTGGTTTTACCGAGTCCGGGCGGACCGTAAAAAAGCAAATGCTCCGGACTGTCGCCCCGTTCTTTAGCGGCCTGCAAAAGAATAGAAAGGTTTCTTTTGATGTTATCCTGCCCGATGTAATCATTCCACCGAGTTGGTCGCAGTGCGGTATCCAGAGTGTGTTCGGGACTGTTTATATCACGAAACTCGGGATCTTTTCTTGACATTTTATTAATTTTGTGTTAGGTTCTGGAAAGTTCATAAATTTGAAAACGATCCGAATTACACACCTCTAAGCAGCAGGTCTCTTTTTTAAGAGATCAAGCGCTTTTTTCGAGGGAGTTCTGGTTTTTTTACTGGGGCTTGCCTTAGAATTAAGTGTTTTACCAAATACCTAAATTTTTGCTATTCGTTGTTTAGAGGTGTGTAGCACGGATCCTCTTCTTTACTTTCCATTATGGACTAATGGAAGCATTCTGGCAAGTTTTTATCCCTCTAATCTTTATTCTAACATATCAGTGGTTAACGAGACAGTGGTTTCTGCTTCAGTAATAGAGGTTTTTCCTTGTAGGATCTTAATTACAGCGTCTTGATTCATAAAAAGCAAACCCTGATCCCGAGCCGCGTTTATTATTTCCCGTTCACTGGGATTGTCTATTACTATTTTCTCTATTTGGCCGGTGGTCAGAATGCCTTCATATAATCCCACTCTCCCGCTATAACCCATCTCGTTACATTCTTTGCATCCGACCGCTTCCCAAACCTTTTCGGTCTGCAGGTTTTCCAGATACTCGGGTTGTTTTATGGTACTCAATAAGGTGTCTATTTTTTCTTTATTTTTTCCTTCTAATTGAACCTCTTTTTTACAGTTGGGGCATAATTTACGTACCAATCTTTGAGCCATAGATAGGTTTAGTGCCGAGCAAATAACCTTGGGATTTATCCCCAACTCTAACAATCGGGCAAAAGTACCGGCTGAGTTATTGGTGTGCAAGGTGGAAAAGACTAGGTGGCCGGTTAAAGCGGCATTGACCGCGGTTTCGGCTGTTTCCCGGTCTCGGATCTCACCGACCATGATAACATCCGGGTCCTGGCGCAGGGCGGCCCGCAGACCGGAGGCAAAGGTGTAACCCCTTCCTTCGTCGGTCTGGGTTTGAACTATTCCTTCCAAATGGTACTCCACCGGGTTCTCTATGGTCAGTATCTTGGTTTCCGGAGAGTAGATCTCGCGCAGACAGGCATAGAGGGTGGTGGTTTTACCGGACCCGGTCGGGCCGGTGGTCAGGATCATTCCGTTGGGTTTCTTGATCTGTTCTCTTAAGGTGGTAAGGAATCGGGGATACATTCCCAAATCACTCAACGGTACGGTAATCGATTCCGGGTTTAAAATACGCATTACTATGGATTCTCCGTTCTCATCCGGGATCACCGATACCCTGATGTCGATCTCACTGTCGCCGTAATTGATACCAAATCTTCCGTCTTGAGCCTCGGAGCTGATATTTAATTTCATCCCGCTTAACAGTTTGATCCGAGAAAGCAGAGAGCGGTAAGTGTTGGTTGGTACTTCTGCTGTCTCGATCAAAGCTCCGTCCAGACGGTAACGCAGGCGGGTGGTCTTTTCTCCGGGTTCCAGGTGGATATCCGAAGCGTCGATAGCTAATCCGCCGCCCATCACCACCTCCAGTATTCGGGAAGTATTCTTACCGCCGGTGGAGCTTTGGAAATATTCATCAAGCTTCGATTTAATATCTCTAATATTACTGAAGTTATCGCTAAGTTCCTCTATTCGCTCGGAAGAGATGTCAAAAGTACCGGCTTCTGTTTTTTCGGTTTGTGAAATATCCTGATACAACCGAAAGGCTTTTTTTAAACTTTCTTCGGAAACAATATGGATCTTTGGTTTATAACCATCATCTTGTAGTTGCTTCAACAGCTTTTTGGTTTGATCGTTCTCGGTAGAAAATACTCCCACCCAGATATCCCGATCTTTTTTCTCAAATAATACCAACCGGGCTTCTTTTGCTTTTTCTTCCGGTACCACCCTTAAGGCCTCGGTATTTACCGATCTTAGGTTAAGATCTTCATAGGGATATCCCAAATTCTCGGCTCTTCTTTTGGCTGCCTCCTCGGCCTCTTTTCTAAGTAAAGCGGTGAGGCGTGATTGTTGGTCTTTTTCATCAAAATTTATCATAAACTCATTTTATACCAATTAACCGAAGTTGGCCAACCGGTGCGAGCAAGGGATCAAACCGGGTGCTCCGGGAAAAATATTTATGGTAAAATAAAATGGTGATCGATATAACAAAGAAAATAAAAAATAGCAAAGAACTAAAAAATACCGCTTTTGAGCTTTTGGATCAATTACCAAAAGAAGCTACCGAGCAAAACGGCGGTGCAATGATGTTGGCTTTGATCGGACCGTTGGGCGCCGGCAAGACATCTCTAACCCAAGCTCTGGGAGAAGCGCTTGGGGTAGAGCAGCCGATAACCAGCCCCACTTTTGTGCTGCGGAAGAAATATCAAACCACCAATTCTTATTTTGATCAGCTTATTCACTATGACTGTTATCGGCTGGACGATCCCGGGGAACTAAGAGAACTGGGTTGGCAGAAAGACGTAGAACGGTTCGGCAACTTGATCTGTTTGGAGTGGGCCGACCGGGTACCGAATATCTGGCCAGTAAATACCTGGCGGGTGGAGATGTTGGTTAACGGGGAAGAGGAGAGAACCATTAGGGTAAAAAGAGACAGTCAAGAGGGGGGCGGGCGTTTATAGAGTTATTTTTAATTACCAAACCCGGGTTAATGATCAATAACAAGAGCACCATTTTTATTTTATGACCAAAAGAACTTCCAACGAGCAGTGTCTAAAAGATGATCAAAAACTGATAGTTCTTTTGGATGTTCACGCTATAATTCACCGCGCTTATCATGCTTTGCCGGATTTTACTTCCAGCCGGGGAGAATCTACCGGGGCGCTTTATGGTTTGTGTACTATGTTGCTTAAAACCCTGAATGATCTTCAACCGGATCATATGGCGGCCTGTTTTGATCTGCCGGAGCCCACCTATCGCCATCATGCTTATGAGGATTACAAAGCGGGTCGAGCGGAGGCTGACCAAGCGTTGGTGGAACAGCTAAAGCGAGCCGATGATATTTTTGAGGCATTTGGTATACCGATCTATAAAGCCTCGGGTTTTGAAGCGGATGATCTGTTGGGAACCGTTGTAGAGCAGAAAAAAAACAACCCCTCAATATCTTTTATTATCGCCTCCGGGGATATGGACACCCTCCAACTGGCCGATGATAAACGGGTTCAGATCTATACTCTAAAAAAAGGTATCAAAGAAACAGTTCTTTATGACGAAGAGGCGGTAAAGGAAAGATTTGGGTTCGGGCCGCAATTACTTCCCGATTTTAAAGGACTTTCCGGCGACCCGTCTGACAATATTATCGGAATAAAAGGCATAGGAGAAAAGACTGCCACCCAACTCATTCAAGCGGCCGGTTCTCTGGAGAATATTTTGAAACAGGCGGAAAAAGAACCGGAAAAGCTTCAACAGGCCGGTATTAAAGAGAGAGTGATCGGTTTACTGAATGACGGAAAAGAAGACGCTATGTTCTCTAAAATGCTGGCCACTATTAGGCGTGATGCCCCGATCGAATTTAAAGTACCACCGGAGAGTTGGCAACCCGATACCGAAAAAATGGAGAGAGTTTTTAGTGAGCTGGAGTTTCGCAGCCTGATTCCCCGATTGCAGGAATTCAAAGAGTTAAAACAGCCGGAAACAGGTAATATATTCGAAAATGAAGCGGTCGAGGAACCAGACCCCGAGGAGTTTGCCGAAACGGCGGTTGCCGCCTGGCTTTTGGATTCTACCCGTACTGACCCCGGTAGGGATGATATTTTAGCGGTGGCCGGTGAAAGCAGCTTCAGCTCTGCTCGAGATAATATTATGGAACGCCTAAAGAAAGAAGGGATGAGCGACCTTTTTAACGGGATAGAGAAGCCGCTGATAACGGTGGTTCGGCAAATGAATGAACGGGGAGTGGTGATAGACCAAAACAAACTGGAACAGCTAAAAAAAGAATACTCCAAACAGCTGGCCGATATTGAAACTCTCATTCATCAAGAAGCGGGAAGAGAGTTCAATATCAACTCACCTCAACAACTTAATCTGATACTGTTCGAGGAGCTGGGGTTAAGTGCTGCCGGCATCAAGAAAACTCCCACCGGGGCCCGGTCTACTCAAGAATCCGAGCTGGAGAAACTGCGAGGGAAACATTCAATAATTGAACATATTTTAACTCATCGTGAATTTTCCAAACTACTCCATACCTATCTGGAACCTATTGCTCGAATGATCGATGATGACGGAAGATTGCGGGCCCGTTTTATCCAAACCGGTACTACCACCGGCCGAATGTCCTCGGTTGATCCCAATTTGCAGAACATTCCCACCAAAACCGAAGAGGGGCGCGAGATCCGCACGGTATTTCGGGCAACAGACGGTTGTGAGTTGGTAGCTTTTGATTATTCCCAAATAGAGCTTCGGGTGGCGGCACTACTCTCCGGCGATGAGCGGTTGCTCGAAATATTCAGGTCTCAAGGAGATATTCATACCGGGGTGGCTTCTTATGTTTTTGATGTTTCTTCCGAAGAGGTGGATAAAGAGATGCGACGGCAAGCCAAGGTGATAAACTTCGGTATTCTCTATGGTATGGGAGTAAATTCTTTGAAAAAAAATCTGCAAACCTCGACCGAAGAAGCTCAAAAGTTTCTCCACACCTATTTTCATAGATTTTCCGGATTGGCGGAATATCTGGAACGGGTGAAAGGACAAGCCGCTCGAGAGGGGTATACAGTGACGCTTTTTGGCCGCCGCCGTTATTTTTCCGGCTTTAATTCTTCACGATCCTATATCAGGGCTTCCGCCGAGAGGATGGCGATAAACGCCCCCATTCAAGGGACGGCCGCCGATATTATCAAAAAAGCTATGGTGGAGACCGAGAAGGAGTTGATCGGTCAGGTATCAAATGACGAGGCCCGTTTGCTTCTTCAGGTTCATGACGAACTTATTTATGAAATAAAACAAGACCGAGTATCCGAATTGGTGCCCTTGATAAAAGATAAAATGGAGAACATACTGCCGGCAGAGGTGGCCGGAGTAGTGGATCTGCCGGTTGAGGCAGAAAGAGGTATTAACTGGAAAGATCTGGAACCTATAAGCAATAAATAAAAATCGTATCATGGGGTTTGTATTATGTATTATGGGCGAAAGAGTAAACCAGATATATTTTAAAAGTTATAATTAAAATTGACTACTTATGACCAACATACCATCTACTAACTACTATCTAATAAATACTAATTCACTAACTACCAAATACTAACTACTAATTACTTTATGCTCTATTTCTTTTACGGAGATGATATAGTCGAGGTTAAAAAACGAGCTCTTCGGTTGGTGGAGAGTTTGCGCGAGCGAAAGCCGCAAGCTTCTTATTTTACCGTTTCACCGGATAACTGGCGGGAGTTTTCTCTGGAAGAACTGCTTCACGGCCGTACCCTTTTTGAACAAAACTATATTGTGTTAGGTGACCGTTTGTCGCATTTGCCGGCCGAAGACTGGGAAGCTGTGGTTTCTTCTCTGGAAACTATGGCCGGATCTTCCCACGTGTTCCTGTTGGTGGAACAGCAATTAAACTCTGGTACTTTTAAAAAGATAGAAAAATACGCTGATCGATCGGAGATTCGCTCCTCCCAAAAGGGTGGCCCCTCGGTGCAAGAATTTGATGTTTTTGCCCTGACCGAGGCCGCGGCTAACCGCCAAAAAGGAAAAAGCTGGGAACTTTTCCACCTTGCTCTACAGTCCGGCAAGAGGCCGGAAGAGATATACGGGCTACTCTTTTGGCAGTTCAAAACTATTGTTTTAGCAGCCCGGACCTCCGGGGCCGAGGAAGCGGGGGTTAAAAATTTCCCTTATCAAAAAGCTCGCCGGTTTCAGAGGAACTTCTCTTTTGAAGAACTGGAGAATAAACTATACCAATTGACTCTTATTTCTTATACCGGTTACTCCGGCAAGCGAACTTTGTCCGAAGAACTGGAGCGGTTCCTTCTGACTCTGTAAAAAATAAGTGATTTATACTCAAAAACCGCAGCTGTTCAAGGTCCGCAACCCTCTTTTTTTTGATCGATCGATATCATAAACCTGGCTGTTTTCTGACTCAATTTATCTCTAAAACCATTGTTAGCATTTAATACGGCTCGCTCTAAATGTTAACAATGAGTAAATAACAAAGATCTAGTCCCGCACTAAATTTTTTACTCCGTACCTTGTAAGTAGATGACTTATATAAAAGACCATCTTAAAATTAAAAGGGGCGAACCGAGCCCTTCCGGAAGGGCTCGTGCTTGGTTTCGGGGAAGCTAATTTAGTTCGGGATTTGCAGTAAAAACAAAATATTTTTTGGGATCTGTTTTTATTTATACTCTTTTCTGGGGGTGGTACCGCCTTTGACTCTATAACTAACAAGATATTTTTATTCCGTAAAAAATGGTGCAGCAACTTTGTTGCCAAAATGGGAAATAGAGGTTAATATTCTTTATATGAGTGATAATTCATCAACAGACAATATTCAACATCTCTGGACTTTGGCTTGCGAGAACAGTTCGATCGACCGAGATTCCAACAATGTTTCTTTATTCAATATTTTGGAACAAGTTACTTTAAATGAAAACCAAGTAAAGAACGCCAAAGTTAAACAACAACGCAGCGATATCACTGTACCGGTTAAATTTCAGTTAGTTTCCCTGTGGCACCGCTTGGAGATGAATGAAGAGGAAGAGATCGAGACCGGTTTGGAGTTTTTATCACCGGAAGGTGTATCTTTGTTGTCCCGTAAAATGGTCATCAAATTCGGATCGGGCAAGAAACGGTTCCGTTTCCGAGCCAAATTTGAAGGTTTAAAAATAACCACCGTCGGTCTGTACCATTTTCGTTTTAGCAAGGTGTTGCCTGACGGACAGTGGCAGGAAATAACCCGGGTGCCCCTGGAGATCAAAACAGTTAAAAAAACCGCCGATGCTCCTGCTGATAAGAATCAATAGCCATATCAAGCAGCTTCCTTTTCTCCAGTGATTTTTTGTGTACGCTGTTTTTCTTTGGCCGTTGATATATACTCCGGGAGAGAAATTTATC
>Ga0207421_10006851_pt1 | contig 12322 bp, 19 predicted proteins | sample SodLakKL_010_SED_4_FD_187542 | JGI IMG/M metagenome (GOLD analysis project Ga0207421, IMG submission 187542) | Alkaline sediment microbial communities from Lake Tanatar, Kulunda Steppe, Russia - 8KL_010_SED (SPAdes) (version 2) | ecosystem: Environmental > Aquatic > Non-marine Saline and... | reverse complement strand
ACTTGATGCCTCATAGATACATCTGCGTATACGCCTCAGCCTATGTGATGTACATAGCCCACGGGGGTATAGACCTCATGGTAGGAAATACAAGTAGATTTCTAGTATGACTGAACTATGTGAGAACACTGAAGGGTATGATTTTCTTCCAGATATCAGTAAAGGTCAGCTTTCCAAAGTGAATGCCAGTAGAACTTATATTGCATTCGTGAAGGTTTTCTATGCACTATTATCTCATCGTACAAACTTTCGAGAACACTGGAGGACAAGGCGATACCTCCGGAAAAAAGTACTAGGGATAGATTCCACTCAAATAACCCTTTCAAAGGTCTTAAATTTGTCTCCAAGCGAGGTTCCTTTGTTGGACAAGGAAAAAAACGGCATCAAAATCCATCTAGCCGCCTTGATGGGAAAGATGGTTCAACCGCTCTCTGCCATAGTTACTCCAGATAATGTTCATGACAGTAGTGAGTTTGAAGAGTTGCTTTCTGATGTGGGCATATTTGAAAAACTTTCAGAACTCATCCTGGTGATGGATAAAGGGTACACCAACTATAATAGATATAGAAAGCTAGACGATAGAGGTATATCTTTTGTTGTCCAACTGAAGAAGAATGCAAAATATACCGTTCTCAGTTCTGAGAAGCATGAGGGGTATATCGACCATCGGATCAGACTTGAGAAAAATGGGTTGAAACTCAGGATGGTCGAGTATAATGGAGAATTCAAAAAATGGACTTTCATCACAAATATTTCATCAGGTGAACTATCTGGACATGATATCAGAGAGATATATCGGATGAGATGGATGATAGAAATATTTTTTCGAAAGCTAAAACAAGTTGCAAATATCGAACATCTCATCAGTGAGTCAAATAATGGTGTGATCATCCAAGTATATTCTACCCTAGTCGCATACACTCTCGTAAACATATTCCTGATCGAACATGATTTCATGAGGATGAGCATGGAAAAGCTCGCTAGGATACTACGTCATTATATCGATAAACCAGTTGAAAAACTCGATCCGACTTAACAGGCTACTATTTTACTACGTCGAATGATGGAATTTTTCCCTTTAGATGAGCGATGGCTCTCTCAGATGTCGAAATTTAAAGCGCTGTCTATCGTTTTAACACTCATTTTCTAACCCTCCTTGGAAAGATTCTTACAAATTTCGAGAGATTATTCTCTTACGAGGGGCATCTGTTGTCTAATGTAACCCGAAGCTGATAGAAAAAAGAGTGAACTATTCCTCAAAAGAAAAAACCGAATTCCAAATCTTTAAATATTCGAAACAGCATTGCCGATACGCCCTTGAAGGCGACTTATTTAACCCGAGTAGACGCACCTAGTATAACTGCATATCTTTCAAGATTTTTATTATTGGGAGGTGAATTCGAATCGACTGGCGCGTGGGCAACCCAGGTACAGTTTGCAATATTATTGAGTTTGGCCTTCCTTTATTTTTACCTGCATTTTTCAAGACCGCTTAAAAGCGTTTTTTTCACTTTTTTAACTTATCTCGTGATGTTCCTATTGATTTCTGCTCCATGGTGGTTCGATACTTTATTTACCCTGTTAAACTCAGAATTTGATTATTGGAATCTTAAATATATTTACACTCTTTTATTTACAATATTTGGAGCCGGATTAGCTTACCGAGCTGAAAAAGAAAAGATCAAACCCATCTTGTGTGATATCAGACCTTTCAAGCTGAGCCATTATTATCTCATGATCGGCTTTGGTATCGCTTTGGCGTCATATCATGGCGGCATAGTCCTAACTCAAGTGAAGGTTTTCAGTATCATCCTTATTCTTCTCAGCATCACCTTCGCATGGCTTTTCTCAAGAGGTATGAAAAATATAGAGGGATTCGACAAAAGCAAAAAAGATGTTCCTCTCTTCTCCTCTGAGTTAAGTAAAAAAGAATACAAGATGATATCGATATTTTTCGGCATTATCTCTCTATTGTACGGCATGATAGTCGGTTTTCCCGCGACCTATGTCGCCCTTCTTTTCATGGGAAATCATTTTTTATACGTTTCCCGTCCCCTAAATCTAAGAAAAGTACCTTTTTTTTCTAAAATATTCATATCTGTAAATTCTCTAGCTTTAGTGATGTTGGGATACTGGTTGGTCAACGAACAGTTGGTCCATAAAAATTTCCCTTTGATCCTACCTTTGTTTATCCTGGGCATGACAGCGTGTGCAAATTTTTTGGATCTAAAATCTCACAAAATCATCGAGTCTAAGGACCGAAAACAGAAAAGTGTTACCCTTCCCTCAATATTTGGTGGGAAGATCTCAAAACTGATCATAGGCATATGCTTTTTGATAACATATTTGGCCCTCTACTTCGTTATAGACCACATATTGGTGCTGATCCCTGCATTGATCTTCGGTTTTACAGAATTCTTCCTGATCACTAGGAAAGATTACAGTGAGAGGGCCGTCCTCTTGTTCTACCTGATAAGCCTTTGTTATTTTATATGGGTATTGTTCTCCTAAGCTTTCGAAGATACATTCTCCGAAAGGAAAAGTTTATTTTTCAGCAGATATATACCCTAATAGAAAAATAACTTGCCCGTTAGAAGGTGTAAACAATGGGAGAAGAAGATGAATACGGATCCGACGTGGGATTGATTGAAAGAGCACGTGGTTTTTTCAAAAAGAAGTCCATAACCCCGTCCGATAAGGTAGATGAACATCTCACCAGTAATCTGCCAGAGTATATAGAAGAATACAAGTTAGCCACTCGATCGGACCTGAACGATATAGACAAAAAGATAGAAAGATTCGTCAGCGATATCTCGGATCTCAAGGGATGGAAAGAGGAGACAAAGGAAAGGATACACGAGGATAGGAAAAAGATAGAGGATCTAGAAGAAAGGGTCGGTATAGAAGGACCTACTAAGGAGGGATCCTGATGTACGCCTATTCAGCAATGCTGATAATACTGGTCGTACTCATCATGATCGGGATCTTCCTTTATTTCAGGCACCGTGCTAGAAATAAGGCGCTTAAGAAAGAATACGGCAGAGTTCCAACTCACACGGAACTGTACTTTGAAGAATATTTCGAGGACATGATAGACAGTTGGGACCTGGTCAGAAAGGAAGAAGTAGGCGAATGGGTCGATAAAATGGACGGAAGGATAGAAACCGTATCCGAGGACATAGAAAGATTGAAGTCCAATAGAGAGAACATAGATGAACAGCTTTCTGCCGTCGAAAAAAGGATAGAGACCCTCGATATGAAGGAAAAGAGCGGGGGATGATAATATGTCAGCGATAGAAACACTATCACAGAACATACTGCCCATCTTTTACACCGTCGTGGTGATCATCATATTGGCCATCATAGCCAAGGTGATAATAACCAGGGAGAAAGCTAAAGAAAGGAAAGACCTTGCGGAGATGAGGTTAAAATCCAAAAAACTCGATATGGAGAAGAAGGAAAGACACATAGAAAAATTGAAAGAGGCTTCCATGGTACTCAAGGATGAAGAGAAACAGAAGCTGGATAAGATAGAAAGGGACAAGGCCGTTCTAGCTAGAAGGTCGATAGCCCTTATGAACGAGATGGAAGAAAGGATGCAGAGGCTCGAAAGAGGTTCAGAGAACGCCAAGCTGTTGAGCACCATGAAGGATGTGAAGAGAGCTGAAAGAGAATTGTTTGGTAAGGAGGATTAATATATGTCTGAATTTGTAAACAAACACGTAAAGAAAGGTTCAAACGTATTGGACAGGATAGAAGAGTTCCTTTTCCCGGGTGAGATAGAGATAGAGGGCACCGGCTACAATAGAGGTCTCCTGGATAGGAGGATGGAAAAATATCTCGACAAACACTTCGACGAGTACATAGACGAATTCAACCTTGTTAGGGAGATCGATCTGCACACCTACGAGGAAAGACTCGAAAATTGTGCCAAAGATGTGGAAGAACTATCGGAATTCCAAAAAGACGTCGAAGATGAAATTAACTCATTCAAAATTCGGTTAAATAAAATAGAAAAGGAACTCTGAAATCAAACCTTGGAAGGTGTCTCAGTTGAGCAGAGCTATAGCAAAAAAAAGATTGAAAAGGATCATAAACAGCTACATACTAGCTCAAGATAACCCCTATAACGAGAAGAAACTCAAACTTCTCCAGAGGTACTTATACAGTAAAAACATAGGGCGTATAAACATAGATGTGCTGAAAAAATACATAAAGAGACGCCTCGACATGACGGAGGAGAATAAAAGGTTGAAGAAGATAGAAGCTAAGCTGTTCACTAAAGAGGGAAAAACGAAAAAGATCAAGTACGGATCCGGATTCTGTCCTAACTGCGGCATGTACAAAAACTACGAAAAAGAATGTCCGTACTGCAACAAACTTGAACTGACAAGATAGGAGATATAGATATGAGAGCTGTACTTTACTCCGAGATCATAAGAAAAAAGGTCGATACCCCTGCCGAGAAAGGAAAGGCAAAACTGGTGGAGGTACTTGCACTCAGTAAAGAGAATACTTGGTTGGCCGGAGAGGTGATGATCGAATCAGGTTTGGTAAATAGAAAGGGTCGATTTTTTCCAGTTAGCAAGGTCGAATACGACCGCAAGGATAATGTGATCAAACTCTCCCAGCTTCTAAGCGACGGCAGAAAATCTCCTCTTGATAAACACGAATTTTACCTTTCGCGTTTGGACGGTAAAAAGGTCGAAACGCATGAAGGAAAGGAAGTGGGCAGGATATATGATTTTGAACTGTATACTCATCTTGTGCCTTGGAGAGTCTGGAAGATGATGGTCGATCCCTCGGGTCTGTCTCCCCTGAAAAGGAGGATAAGGATTCCTACCAAAAAAGTAGAAAAGGTGAAAGATAGAAAGGTCGTGCTCAAAAAGGGATGGAGATAGAAGAGGTGAAAATCAGATGGTTATCTACATATTGGCTATGCTGGTATTGATCTTGGCGGTTTATTCCGCCGCGATCAGCTACCTTTTCTTTAAAAGTAAAGAGGAAGAAAACAAAAGATCAAGATTCGCAGAGGGAAAAGTCGAATCGAAGATCTATGAAACTAGAGAAAGGTTAAAAGAGGTAAGGTCTAGAAGGTATACTAAAGTTGACTTGGATGAGGTAAGAGATATATGAATCCTATAGAACTAGAAGTGAAAAAAAGCAGTATAAGCAAAGAAGGAAGAACTAGGATGTGTAAAAAAGCCTTTGAATATCTAGAAATCAAGCCAGGAGATGAGATAGTTGTTTCATCCAAGGAAAATAGTATTTCCCTAGCGGCATTCACGGACGATCTTGTCGAAGAAGATACGATATATCTGAGAAAGGGGGATATAGAAAGATTAGAAGTTAAAGAGAAGGATAAAGTTTTGATCTCAACTCATGAGCCGATCACGGAAAAAGTCAAAAAAAAGATCCCCTGGGGAAAAGAAGATAAAGAAGGGTAAAACTTAAATTGACTGTTCGCCATACATCAATCGATAACAAAAATGGATGGTAGCAACAAAGGAATACGGATGGGATGCCTAGATGTGTAGATATAAGTTTGGAGAAGGAAAGTGTTCTCACCCCAGCAATGTGGCGCTGGAGTGCGTTGGAGAGGAAAAATGTCAGTTATCTCAAGATATTTTGACCGATGATGGGTCTTATATAGAGGAGAGTACGGTAGAATCATACGAAGAGGACGAAACTTCAGAACAGGAGATGTGTCCGAACACGAAGACCGGAATTTACTGCAAAAAATACGGTCATTTTCATTGTGCCGGAGAAGAGAACTGCGAAACGAGAGAGGATTACATCGAACACCTTAAAGATCATAAGGAAGAAATCCAGGATATGAACATAGATATATACATAAAAGATCGACTATCTAGGAGCGATTAAACTTTAATCTACGGTCAGATCCTCTCCTCCAAAGAAAGCGTCCTGTACCGCCGTGTAGATATCTTCGATGCCGAACATCTCATGGCTGGACACAGGAGTGATACCTCTCTGAAGACCCATGTTCTGTATGCTCTTTATCAATTCTATACCCACCTGTTTTTCCATAGTAGCCCTTTCTCTCAGCGCGGTATCTAGACGCCAGAAATCCATAGACCAAGTCTTTATCTGCTCCAACTCTTCTTTTGTCAAGATATCTGCTTTTGACAGCACCGGAAAGTAAGGTACGTCGAACCTGAATTGCGTAGTTGCGGCTAGAGTCATCAGCGAGACAAAACCGGAAGGTTGTTTTGAAAGGACAGGATCGAACAGGAAGGTGATCAAAGACTTATCACCTAGAGTGCTCACCATCTCACGGCTAGCCTGTCTGAAAGTGAACAATTCCATCTGACCCGGTGTATCGATCAAAAAGTAATGACACTCGAATTCTTCCATGACCTTGCGGATCTCCTGAGCGTTCATGGCCACCATGTCCGCGGAGACTATCTGTGCACCGTTAGGGCCCAATTCGTGCTCGGCCATGACTTCTGGAAGGGATACCCAATCTCTCACGTCTATGTCCACGGTATAGGGCAGTTCATCGACTCCTGGATCTAGATTCACCGTAACGGCCTGATAACCATGTTGATCCATCCAGTCTTTGAACGTCTTAGTTAGTGTGGTCTTCCCAGAGCCAGCGGTTCCAACAAAGTACAGATTTACAGCCATATCTATCCATCATAACGATGGCAAAAAAGCTTTTGGTTATAGCCCTCAACCCGGCAGAGTAGAAATCAGCACGGTGATCTCCTCTTCAGTTTCGTCTCCTTCCTCCTTCAACTCATCTAACTTCTTGATGGTCTCTTTAAAGATCTCGTCAACTTTATCCATCTTTTCTTCTGTAAATGGGATCTTTTTGAAAGAAACCCATCCAACTTCTTGATCTATCTTCTCCTTATCCTGGATGTACCTTATACCTCTGTTCGCCATACCTTTGATGGTGCCCAATGCCGCCAATTTGTAATTCTTCTTTTCTTCGATGGTCAGATCGTCCCAGACTTTCGAAGAATCCAGCCATTCTTCTTCGACATCGTAATACCTCTTCACGATATTGCCTTCGGTCTCTTCCCGTGAGACGTGTATCAATCCCGCGTCCAATAACTGGTGAACGTGGTGATGCGTGGTTTGAGGTGTTATTCCGATCTCTGCAGCGAGCTCGCTTATGGTTTTTTCTTCTTCCAACAAAAGGGCCATTATCTGCAGCCTAGAAGCGTTCGATAGGACCTTGATCTGATCAACACTCGGTTTCAAGTCCTCAGACATATTTACACCGTTTAGATACCATCTAAACGTACAAATGATCCAAAATATTTAAATATTACTCACATCTATGTACATTTAAGACGTCATCTAATCGAAAAGACGAATATATAACGAAAAGGAGGCATGAACATGGTAAGAAGAGTCAAAGAAGAAAGCGGAGGCAGCAGGTGGATAGTCCTGAATCCAGAGACGGCTTGGTATGCGGAGGAACCCGTCCTCGCTACTTAAAGGTAGAGTCCACCTAAGCGCCTAAAAAACCCCTTCCTCCAAATATTTTTACTATTATCTTATGAAAACAGGCAGTTATATCGCTAAAACACAAGAAGTACGAAGGTTCTCAGAACTCATAGGGCTAATCATCGCCTTACGGCTCGTCTTTATCTTATCATCATCGAACCCGTTCTCTCACAGTTTTTCTACTGCCCTTTCTATCCTATCCATGGCTTCTTCGATATTGTCCTTTGAATTTGCGAAGGATAACCGCAGGTGTTTCTTCCCTCCGTCACCAAAAGCGGTCCCAGGCGTGGTGGCAACACTTGCCTCTCTGAGGAGATACATGGACATATCCATGCTTTCCATATCATACTCAAATCTTGGGAACGTATAAAATGTAGATTCGGGCTTTTTACATTCGAAACCGTCTATCTCATCCAATCTTTTGATGATGATATCTCTTCTTTCCCTGTATTTTTCCAGCATGTAACTAAGAGCTTTCTCTCCTTTTTCCTTTTCATCCAGTGCGGTAAAGGCCGCTTTCTGGGCAAAAGAAGTGGCACAAGTTATCGAATGGGTCTGGATCTTGGCTATGTTCTCCAACATTTCTTCAGTACAAGCGAGCCATCCAATACGCCATCCCGTCATCGCATAAGCTTTGGAGAATCCGTTTACAGTTATGGTCCTCTCTCTCATGCCGTCTAATGAGGCTAGTGAGATATGTTCGCCTTCGAAGATCAACTTTTCATATACTTCGTCGGTCACAACTTTTAGATCGTTATCCACAGCTAGGTCCCTGACCATGTTGAGTTCGTCTTTGCTCATAGTCATGCCGGTGGGATTACAGGGCGAATTCAAGATCATCATCTCGGTTCTCGAGGTGATAGCTTCCTTCATGGCTTCTTCGTCCATGGAGAAATCTTCTTCCCTGAGAGGGACCCTCCTCAATATACCATCGGCAAATTTTACTATCGGGCCGTAGGAAACCCACGCAGGATCTGGAAGGATAACTTCAGCTCCATCATCAAGGTGAGCTAGAACCGACATGAATATTGCCTGCTTGGTCGGGGTGATGAGCACATTTTTGCTATCAAAATCCAGATCGTTCTCCGTTCTCAATTTTTTTGCAACTATCTCTCGAAGTTCAGAGATCCCTTTAGGCGGAGTGTAGTGTGTGAAACCCTGTTTCATGGCTTCGTAAGCCGCCTCTATTATGAATTCAGGGGTATCGAAATCGGGCTCTCCGACTGCGAGCGATATAACGTCTTTACCGCCTGCCTCCATGTCGTCAGCCAATTGGGATATCTTCATGGTGGCGGAAAAGGAAACATCCAACATCCTCTTTACATGTTCATCCATATATATACCTCTCTTTTTCTATCCCATAAGTTCCATCATCAGGCCTTTCTGCGCGTGGAGACGATTCTCGGCCTGATCGAAAACTACGGAGTGTGGACCATCCATAACCTCGCTGGTTATCTCCACTCCTCTGTGAGCCGGAAGGCAGTGCATCACGATCACGTCATCCGCTGCCCGTTCTACCATCTCTCTATTTACCTGATAGTCCTTGAAATCTCTCTTACGTTTGTCGGCTTCTTCTTCATCGCCCATGGATATCCAAACATCGGTATAGATAACATCTGCGCCTTTTACGGCTTCTTTAGGATCATCATGACGGCTGATCTCGACTCCGTATTCTTCACCGAGCTTCACCGCCCTTTCAAATATATCTTCGTCGGGTCGATAATCATCTGGGGTACATGCGACCATATCCATCCCTACTATAGGAGAACCCAACAGCAGTGAATTGCAAACGTTATTGCCGTCTCCCACATAAACAAGTTTTTGATCGAAATTGCCTTTGATCTCTCTTATGGTGAGAAAATCCGCTAGTATCTGACAGGGATGTTCTTTATCGTCCAGTCCGCTGATAACCGGCACTGAGGAATTCTCTGCCAATTCTACCATCATATCATGTTCAAATGCCCTATACATTATCCCGTCGACGTACCGGCTCAAAACTTTAGCTGTGTCGGCTATGGTCTCTCCTCGTCCGAGTTGTAAATCTTTTGGACTCAGATAAAGAGCGTGACCGCCGAGCTGGGTCATCCCCACCTCGAAAGAGATCCTAGTTCTGGTACTCGGTTTTTCAAAGATCATCGCTAAGCTTTTATCTTTCAAAGAGCGTACCGATTCACCGTTCTTGTAATTCTTCTTCATCTCTCCTGCTCTTCTCAATATTTCTTTTAGGTTTTCCTTCACATCCAATATAGAGATCACGTTTTTTGTCATATTTTCACCTATATATTCCATCAGTAAGTTTGAACATTATGTCCACGTACAATTCAGTGGTATCTTCCACTATCTCGTCAGGTAGTGGCGGTATTGGTGGTTCTTCTTTGCCTTCCCGCCTAGCTTCCATCAATCTTTCGTGATAACCTACCTCGCGGTAGTGCTGTCTGACGAACTCCTTGCTCTTCTGCACGATCTTACCATCTTCATACTCGCTCTTGACCCACCACCTGTCTTCATCAGCGGTACCGAATGTATCGACTAACATGAGTTCTCTGTTCTCGTCCATGCCGAACTCTTTCTTACCGTCGACATGAAGAAGATCGTTGCTCTCCACTTTTTTATCGATCATCTCGTCGATCTCGAAGACCATCTCTTTCGCCCGGTTAAATTCTTCTTCGGTCAATCCCGCGATGGAAAGGGCTTCTTCTTTTGTCAATCCCCTGTCGTATTCCTCTAGTTTTGTCGTGACTTCAAAGAAAGGTTCGGGCAATCTTTCACCGTACTCGGGTTCTTCTTCGAAACCCAGATCTTCGTAATGTATCTTTCCGGATTTCATCCTATCGTGGAGTGATCCAGCCAAAAAGTATCTAGCGATGAATTCGAGCGGGATCAAATAGTCAGTTGTTTCCGTGTCGATATCATCATAATCTTCGATGATATCGACCTTCTCAACCAACATCTTCTTATCCCCTTTTCTTTCGATAAAATGGGTTTTGTAACCCATATCCTCGACTTGATCAAACCAGTAAGAAGAAGTCTTACAGAGAGTTTCACCCTTCCTAGGGATCTCGCTCGGCACGACTTTGTCGAAAACTGATATATTGTCGGTAAACAAGAATTCTAATTTACCCCTGCCTATGTCGTAAACCTCTTTGACTTTTCCCTTTCTGATCAGCTTTTTCATTTGAAAGCACCCAGCGATTATCGCCTTACGATATCTAATCCGTATTTAACCTTTACGTATCAGTACCATGATTAAGATCTCATTCCTCTTCTCTTTTTTCCATACTCTTAAGATGATCTTCAGCTTCTTCAAGGAGGTCTCTTGCATTCCTGAAAGTTACCCTCTCTACGGCCTCTTCGAAAGGAAGCCATGAGAAACCCTGGTGTTCGAAAGATATCTCGATCTCTTCTTTTTTGGTCTCGCCCAGCAAAAAGATTACTTTTTTGTGAGCGAGTTCGCTTCTTTTTTTATAAAAATACTCGATCTCCTCTCTAAAATCTTCTTTTAGTTCGAGCTCGCTCTCTCTGATACCGGTCTCTTCTTCTAGTTCTCTCAGTGCTGTCTCCAATTCCGTTTCACCTTCCTCTATATGGCCTTTCGGAAAGTCCCAATGACCTGCAGGATAGTGCAGGAGCAGATACTTTCTGGAACTTTCATCCCGAAAGACGAGTATGCCCGCGGATATTTCGTCCAACATCTTATCCATACAAAGGTGGGTGCGCACTTCTTCTTTCCATATCGTCCTGGGCCTTGTTAGCCTGATCCACCATCTGGGCATACTGTTCTTCCAATTGCTCGGCGCTTTCGATGAGTGATTTGATCTCTATATCGATATCCCCGTATTCTGCAAATCTCTGAAGCAGAGCCGCGGAAGCCCTGGGATCGGGCATCTTCGGATTGCCTTCTACCAGCATCCCTATAGCCTTGAGTTCCTTTTCGTTGGCATGTAGAAGAAGAGAACTTGATATGCCGGAGACCGCGCCTCGCGAGATCACCTCTATATCCAATTTTTCCGCCTCTTCTTTTGCTTCGTGTGAGCTGAGAACGCCCCAGATCTTCTTTTTTTCGTATTCTTCTTCGTTCTCTTCTCTATGTTTACCGCTCGGTATAGCATCGAATATTATTATTTCATCGACCTCTTGGTCTTGAGCAAAATCAACGATAGTTTCGGCGAGATTTGCCGTTAAATGCGTAGGGATGATCATATCGGACTTGACGAGTAAAAATTTCTCACTGGCGAAGAAACGGACCGGTCTGCGCGGGATCCCGTCGAATATCACCGCCGTAGGCGGAAATTCGTCGCAGTCAACTGAGGCTACTTGTTCCAGATCAAGGGTATTGATCAACTGTTCCGAGGCTATACCTCCTATGAGTCCCGTCCCTGGAAAACCTGCAACCAACATATCACATTCTGGTACGTCTTTATCCTCCAAAATAATATCGAAAGCTATGTCATTTTGGTAGGTGATCTTTTCTTTAGCCATCTTATATCACTATCACCTTAAATGACGTTCTGCTACTTTTTATTTTTGGCCGTTTTTATGAACATTCCGTAAAGAGTTAGGACAATAATTTTTTATTCTATAGTTGAATGTGGTAAAGGTGAGATCATGGTAGCTAGATCAAACATGAAAGACGATTACCCAAAACTTCAGGTGGCTTTAGATCTGATGAACTTGAAAAGAGCTCTGAGGATAGGCAGAAAGGCGGTTGAAGGCGGTGTCGATTGGATAGAAGCGGGCACACCTCTGATAAAATCGGAAGGTATGGACGCTATAAGAAGACTGAAAAAAGAAATCCCGGAAAAGAAGATCGTCGCCGACATGAAGACCATGGACGTCGGCGGTG
>Ga0207421_10006850_pt1 | contig 12323 bp, 7 predicted proteins | sample SodLakKL_010_SED_4_FD_187542 | JGI IMG/M metagenome (GOLD analysis project Ga0207421, IMG submission 187542) | Alkaline sediment microbial communities from Lake Tanatar, Kulunda Steppe, Russia - 8KL_010_SED (SPAdes) (version 2) | ecosystem: Environmental > Aquatic > Non-marine Saline and... | reverse complement strand
GGTAAAAATCCGCCGATAACGTCTGAAATAAGCTTTGCCGCATGGATCGGTGTGCGGTCTTCAAGGTAGGGTCCTACGACCTGTATGCCTACGGGCAAACCCTCGCGTGTAAAACCGGCGGGCACTACCGTGGCGGGCAGGCAGGCGACGCCGATCAGTCCGGCCCATCCCATCAGGTCCATGTATTCGCGCTGTTCGCCGTTTACGCTGACAAGACGCTCATAGACGAACTGCTGGTCATGGGCAATCGCCGGCAGGGGGGCGGGCGGGCAGATCAGCAGGTCGAATTCCCGGAAGAAATCCGCCCAGGCCTGGCGGAGAATCTGGCGGTAGCCGTTCATGTGGGCCCAGTCGCGGTGACGCTGGGTTGCGCCCCGAAGGTGCCGGGCCAGGTAGGAACGATCATCGCCGGAGAGCCCCTTGGCGGCCTCGATCCATTGGTTAAAGTGCTTGTCAGGGGCACCTGTGCCGATCACGGCCGCCAGCAGGCTGAGGAAACAGTCATGGGATCCGGCAAAATCGATGTTCGGCCGCCTGTCCATAATTTGCGCGCCTTTTGCGGCAAGCCGGTCCACCACATCCTGGAGCACGCCGCTAACGGTGCTGTCCACCGGGCATACCGGGTCGTCCTGCCAGAGCCCGATCTTCAGTTCTTTCAGCGTCTGTTTGCGGGGTTCGGGCAGCCGGATCTGCCAGGCGCGTCTGTCAGCCGGTTCCGGGGCCGTCAAAAGGTCCATGGCCAGTGAGATGTCGTCGATGCTTCGGGCCAGGGGGCCCACCACCATGATGTCCATGGCGATGGTGTGTTCGCCTGTAAAAATGCCGGGCAGGGGCGGAATGTGCCCTTTCTGAGGCACGATGCCCCAGCTGGGCTTGTGCCCGTAAATGCCGCAGAAGTGGGCGGGCGTGCGGATTGACCCGCCGATATCGCTGCCGATATCGAGGCTGGATAGCCCTGCGGCCAGGGCCGCTGCGGCGCCGCCGGACGATCCGCCGGGCGTGCGTGCCGGATCCCATGGATTGTTGGTCTGGCCGTAGACCTTGTTGAACGTCTGGATATCCCCGCCGTAAAGCGGCACGTTGGTCTTGCCGAACACAACCGCGCCCGCGTTGATGTAGGCTGAAACCGCCTCGGCGTTTTGCCCGGGCATGTGGTCCCTAAGGGCCGGCGAACCGGAAGTGCATGGCATGCCGACGACTTCCATGGTGTCCTTGATGGTTATGGGCAGCCCGTGAAGCGGCCCCCAGGACTCGCCCCGGGAAAGGGCTTCATCGGCTTGCCCCGCGCGGCTGCGGGCTGTTTCGGCGCAGGTCTGCACAATCGCGTTGAGCCCCGGATTGAACTTTTCCACGCGCGCCAGGTAGCAATCGAGAAGCTCGGTGGAAGAAATATCGCCCTTTCGCATGGCGGCGATCTGTTCGACAGCGGATTTGAAAACCGGTTCGATCATTGGGGTTCCTCTCTTCATAGGGGTTTTTGTCGCAAAACAGGGGGGCTTGCGTCCTGGCACAAGTTGTGCCTGCACGCATTGTGTCCGGGGCAGGGCTTACCTGGCCGGCAGTCGGGGTATTGTCATTGCGGGGTTTTTTGTATAAATGCATTGATCCCGGATTCGTCTTTCAGGGCCTCCAGGGTGGGACGGGCGTCCGCTTCTGTTTTAAAGCGCCCAATCTGCACGATATGGTATGTTTCCCCCCTGATTTCCTTTGAAACCACGGTGGCGTCAAGATGCCTTTCAATCAGTGCCCGGCGCTGCCGCTCTGCGTTTTCCGGGTTCCGGAATGCGCCGGTCTGTATATGGAACGTGTCTTCAGAAACCTTCTCCCGCAAAGCGGATAATTGTTTTTCGGCGTAGGGGTTGTCCGGTTTAAGTGCCAGGGCGGCCTCGTAGGTTTTCCTGGCCTCCTGCGTGTCGCGGGTCTTCGCGAGCATATCGCCCTTATAGCAGATGGCCCAGTATAAGTCCGGTTTCAGGGCAAGGGCTTTTTCCATATCTTCAAGCGCGCTGCCATAAGCTTCCTGCTTCATATGGGAAAGGCCCCTGTTGAAAAAAACGATATGGTTATCCGAATGGTCGTCCGGAAACTGTTCGATCGCCCGGTTGTAATGATCAACGGCTTTCAGGTAGTTCCCCTTTTGATGCCATGCCACGCCCAGATTGATATAAAGCTCTTTGCTGCTGCCCTGCAGCTGTTCTGCCATTTCAAGATCCCGGATCGCCAGGTCATATTGTTCGTTTTTAATATAGGCCTTTCCACGATTCCTATAGGCTCCGGCATTGTCCGGGGAAAGAGACAGCACCCGGGAAAAAGCCGTGATGGCCGCTTCAAGCCGGTTGGATTCGAGATGTTTCAATCCTTTGCCGTATAAAACGAATTCATTGGAAGCCGCCACCGCGTTCAAAGGCAAAAGCATCGTTGCAAGAGCAAGACATACAGGTATAGCGGCTTTGAAAAAAATCATTTTGCCTTCTGCCATGATGAAAAAGGAGTTTTTCAAAAGCGCCCTCGCCTTTGGGAATTTTAAAAAAATTGCACTTTTTTAAGATTCCATTATCTTATTAAAGTAGAGATTTTTCGTCAACCGGGAAAAAATCGAACCACTCTTTTTGTTTTTTCTTTTTGTGGCTGAGTCAGCAAAAAGAAAACATTGACAGTCTCGTAAAAAGTTGGACTTTTTACGAAGTCGTTAAGCTTGGACCCTGGGCTTCTTACAAGTTTTCATAATATAAGCGTTTGAAAAAACCGATTACGATTACGATTACGACAACGACAACGAGCATCTTGTGATGACATGGCAGAAGCAGGGTCATAGGATGTGCTGACGAAGGAAGCGCATCGATGAACCGCAGCACAAAATTTCATGGCGAATGATTATTCGCCCTACTTACGAAATCGTCAGCGTTGAAGCCCCGTGTTTATCCGTAAAAGGAGCGGTGTATGAATACAGGAGACGGCCTATGAAGTTGTGGCAATTTTTCTTGGCTGCAACATTGGTTTTTTTTCTGGCGGCAAGTGCATCAGCCACTTCCATAACCGGCAGGTCAAGTACGATGCTGGAGTGGTACGATGACCCGGACGGCAACAGGGCCGTGCCCGCCTATCAGTATCTCCTGTTAAACGCCCGCAACATCAAAGATACGGATGTGGACTTTCGCGTCTACGGCAGATTGGGGACCGACCTCAACAATGAAGTGGACGTGGACAACCGCCTCTATTACGCCTATGCGGAAAAACGGGGCATAAACGACCGCTTTGACATCCGGCTGGGGCGGCAACTGGTTTTCAATACAGCCGGGTCATCCATCATGGACGGCCTCAAGGTGGACTTCAGGCCTGACGGCCCCTACCACGTCAATGTGTTTGGCGGGGGCGACGTTAAGTATTACGAAAGCTATGACCGGAAAGACCTTGTCGCCGGCGGCAAGGTTGCCCGCTGGTTTCTGGAGGATGACCTCAAGGTCGGCCTTTCCTATATTCAGAAGTGGGATGACAGCGCCACAACCCACCAACTGATCGGCCTTGATGCCTTTTACGATCATGGAATCATCCTGGAAGCTTACGGCGAATACCAGTTCAATTACCTCTCCGACACCTTGAGCCACCTGCATCTGGGGGTAAACTACCATCGAAATCCGGACTGGCAGTTACGCGTCGAGTACATGTATTCCAAGCCGGTCTTTTCTTCAACCTCCATCTATTCCGTCTTTGCGGTTGCCGAGTACCAGGAAATCATGGGGCAGCTCAACTATCGCTTAGGGCCGGGCGTGTTCGCCTTCGGACGGTTCACCTATGAAATGTATGAGGACGTTGCCGATGCCAATGTAATGGAGGCAGGGGTCGAAAAAATCCGTACGGATCGGTTTTCGGGGTCCTTTTCGGGTGTATGGCGGGACCACCGGGACGGTCAGGATCTTTACGGTCTTCGCGGCCGGGCCGCCTACCTGCTGAATCATCGTTTCCAGGTTGGCGGCGGGGCCAGCATCGACGTGCTGGAGCGCCGCCTGCTGGTTTTTGACGGGGAGCAAGCCGTAATGGAAGGCAAATACGAAGAAACGACGCACCGGATCTGGGCCGACTTAACCATGTACATCAGCCGTCAATCCTCGCTGGAAGTTCGTGTATCGCGTATCGAAAGCGACCGGTGGAATGAGTATTACTATGGGAGAATGCGTTTCAACTATCATTTTTGACGGCTTCGTAAAACGTCCAATATCTGCGTTACGCGCGATTTATGAAGAATATCACGTACGCTTAATCGGGCAAAAGATTTTTCGCCCCTACAGTTAGAGGTTGCACAAGCATTGATTTTGGCCTTTTTTCAAACCTTTTAAAAGCCAGGGAGCGTCACCCATGAAACAACTGCGGTGCATCATACTCATGCTCATTGCATGTGTGGTTCTGGCATGGCTGTCCGTAGCTGTTGCACAATATGAGACCATTCCATTCGACCATGACCTGCACCCCGAGGTCCTGGGTTTCGCCTGCGACTTCTGCCACGGGGAAAATCTGCAGCGGATCACACCGGCGCCCGGAACCTGCCTGGACTGCCACGAAGAAAGCACCATAGACAGGGTAACCTATCCCGGCAAAAAAACCCACGACCCGGCTTGGGCTTTGAACCACGGCACTTACGCCAAAAGCGACGTCAGAAATTGCATGTACTGCCACCAGGACTACATTGACAAGGCCAGGCAGGGCCGGGATCCGCAGGCGACGACATGCTACGAGTGCCATACCCCGACCGGCAAGGACAGTGAATTCGGACCTTTCGGCGGCAACCTGCACAACGTCCATACATCGGATTTTTACGTCACTCACCCGCTGGCCGCCCGCACCGATCCCCGGTTGTGCGGCAGCTGCCATACGGAAGAACGCTTCTGCGGGGACTGTCACGACGATTTTAACCGCAACGAGCTGGCCCTGGAATCTCACCGGCGCAGCTGGAGTGATCTCGCGGTTATCTTCGACCGTGACACCGCGCAAATTCACGAAGCATTTGATGAATCCCAGTGCGCTTCCTGCCACCGGGCTGAGAATAACTCCATCATTATCCCCGCAGATCGTTGGGCACGCGGTCATGCCGTCGAGGCCCGGAAGAATCTGCCCACCTGCCAGGCCTGCCATCCCACGGGCGATACCTGTGTCAAGTGCCACAGCGCCCGCACCGGTCTGGGCGTCAGGCCCCATCCCAAGGGGTGGGATGGTATGAGCAGTCGGCTGGAGAGCGCCAGCAAGGGCAGAACATGCGCCAGGTGCCACTAAGTGGTTTCGCCAGGGGAGAGCCGGGCGTTTGATACGTAATTAAGGAGAGGCAACATGAAATACCTGAAAATCCATTTATTGGCATTGATGTTCGCCATAGCCGTTCTGGCCGGCTGCGGCAGTGATTCCGGGTCAGGCGGCGGCGTCACACCGGGCGAACCCGAAGTAGACCCGGAATACCTTGGTGAACTGAACTGTCTCAGCTGCCATGACGATCAACGGCGCGAGTGGCTGAAAGCCCACGGCAACCTGGATGAGGAGACACTGACGTTCAATCCCAGCTATCCATTGCCCGATGCGTCCTGCGAAGCATGTCACGACCGCTGGAGCCTGACCGATCCGGACCGCGAGGGCAGGGGATGGACCCTGACCGGCGATCACGGCCCTGTACGTCCGGTGGTAAGCTGCGAAGCCTGCCACGGTGCCGGCGGATTCCACTTTGGCATGGGCCCGCTGCCTCAGCCCATTCCTGATGTGGATACCTGTGTCAGCTGTCATGATGCAAGTGTGCCCGACGACGACGTGCATCGCGCCACTGTTGATATCGCCGAGAATTACTTTGAAAGCAAACACGCCCGAAGCCCTTCGATGGAAGGCCGGGAAACGATAAATGTCCACTGTGCCATGTGCCATACCGACGAAGGTTTTATCAGCTATTCACGCGCCCACAACTTTGACGGCAATGCCCAGCGCAGGGACCTCGGTTATGCCAGGCTGCGCGAGTTCTTAGCCGACCGCCCGGCATACAGTGCGGATGAACTCAGCCCCGTCAGCTGCCGCACCTGCCACAGACCTCACAGCGGAGAGCTTCGCGCCCCGGAAACCAAAGATGTCACCGGAGAAGTGGTGTACAGCCGGGAGTTCAACACGTGCACCAGCTGCCACCAGGCATTTATCGAACATGATCCCCGTGAGGCGGTTCCCTATTTCCTGGACCCGGAGATTTATGGGGGGGAGTTCGGGTTCGACTGGACCGATGACGCCAATGCCGGACGGCTGGAGTATCACAACCCCGTGGCCAACCCGTTTGGCAGTGAATCCAGCATTATTGCCAACTCCCACTTCAGGGGCTGGTTTCCCCGGAAGAACGGAGACGGCACCGTCACCCAGGTGTGGATACCGGGATATTACCTTGACGGGGACGGACTTAACCCGAAAGCGCCCAATTCCTGCACCGTTTGCCATGATCCCCACAAGGCGGCAATGGGGTGGATCGATTAAGTTGAAAGAGAAGTTGCTGTGAGGGAATGCTGCTCCAGCCTGCAAGCAAACAATCATAGAGTTTTCGGAAGGAGGCGGAAAGCAGATGAAAACGAAATGGTATTTACACAGAGTAGTTGCTATTTGTCTGTTGATGAGCGCGCTGGCCTTTCTAGGCTGTAGCGGTGATGACGGCAAACGGGGGCCGCCGGGCCCTACTCCGGAAGATCTCGCAAGAGGGATTGATTCTCCGAACTCATCCTTGTGTTTTTCCTGCCATCAGCATGAAGGTGTGGGGGTTCTGTCGGCCACTGTGCTGCGGGCGCATATGGACAATATGGGCGGAGAGATGTTCGGTGGCAGCGCCCATGGCAAGGAACCAAAGGAAGGCTGTATCGCTTGCCACGGTGACTTCAGGCCGGGTCAGGGATCTGATGGACTGAGTGAATCGCTGCATGCCGGCTTCCAGCATCAGCGGGACAGGGCCGACAGTGTTTGGGGGGCGAGCGTTGATAGTGTTGTGGTTGACGCCGGCGTTGTTGAGGTGTCTTTTACCATTGAAGATGCCAGGTACGTCGATGCCCCGGACGAGGTGAACGTGGAGCTCACCATCGCCAAGGAGGTGTCGGAAGGCTCCTGGATGAACATGCTGCAGAGGACCCGGGAGCGGGGAGCGCAAGATGATCCGTTATACGGGGACGGTGTCAAGGTCATTCGGGGGGGCAACCTCCGGCTTGAGGATGGCGATATCCTGGGAGGCGGCGTTGATGTTGATGGCGGCACACAGTTTACCACTCCGCTGCTGGCCGATCCCGGCGACTATGGCAACGAAACCGGCCGGTTGAATGAGATCGATTTCAGCGGCGGCGTTGTGTGGCGGCGCGCCGGGGATGACGTCGCGTCCTCATACGGCGAAGGAGCCGATTACCGAGCCTGGGTGCGGGAAAAAATCAACGAAATTAATGCGAACGGGGCTTTGGAAAGCGGGACCTACCGCATCTCGATAACCGGCCGTGACCGTGATTCCGGTTATGTGCGTTTTGCCGCGGTGGCTGATTTTGATCTTGTTGGAACAGGTGCCGGCGCAACGGTTGCTGCAGCGTCAATCGATGATCCAAAACCAACCAACCAGATTGAGCAGGCATCTTGCAATACCTGTCACGGCGACCGCTTAAGTTTTCCGCGCAACAGGGTGCATGGCGAGCAGCGTCCCGACGTCAATACCTGCTTCAACTGTCACAACGACTATACATGGGATTCCCGCAATTCCTACGCAGAAGTTGATGGCTGGGCCAGGCTGGATATGACCACAATGGTCCACAGTATTCATTCCGGTATCGACGGCTACGTGGCGGATGCGTATCTTTACGAAGACGTTTCCTATCCCGACTGGACTCTGGCCGGTACCAGCAACTGCGCCTCCTGCCACATCGGAGAGGTTCCGGCGGAAGGAGAAGGTTGGAACCGCCGCGACCCAACTATCGTATCAACATGCGCCACCTGCCATGGTGAGGGGGGGTACGCTTTTGATACCCCTGCTACCGAAGACCATGGCGCTTTTTTTAGCTATAATTGTTCAGGATGTCATGATGGTTCCATACGGGTTGGCTTTGACCGGGCTGCCGATGCAATTCACGGGGTAAGTGCCCGCCTGGAAGAACTGCGTGTCCAGCGGGAGGATTTTCATTTTGAACTGGTCGGTGTGGAAAACGCGGTATACCGTTCAACCCCCGTTGTACGGTGGCAGGTGCTGGACGCCGCTTTCAACCCCATCGAGCTGACCGATGAAATGATCGACGGCGGGCCCCGCGTACATATCGGCTGGGGATACGGCGATGACTGGACCAACGAGGGGTCCGGCGAAAAAAGCGACTTTCGCGAAAGAGACAATGATGACGGCGGCCGTCCAGTCGCCGTTAACGTGTCCACGGGGGGAGGCGGAAATACGGTAATAGACGGCGACACCGCCATCACCACTTTCCCGGCTTTTACCAACAGCGCCGCCGGCGGGGGACAGGGCTTTGCCGACCTGAAACAGGCATATGAAGGCCGGCATGGTTTTGTCGCCATACACCGCAGCATCAATGCTAATGGTGAAACCCGCCTCCTGACCAGCCGGGTGCATCCCATTGTCCTGGGCTCCGGCGAGGTTCAAATGGCTGAAAGCCGACGTACATCGGTCAACGCCACCACCAATATCGATCATGCCACAAACCGGGGCGGCAGCTGCCTGAGCTGCCACGGCACCATCGCCTGGCACGGCAACGGCTACACCGCCGACAACAACATCCATGCCTGTATCACCTGCCATAACGCCGGTTCGCATACAAGCATTGCGGCCACGCATCCCGATGCGCCATATTCGGTGGATATGATGTACTTGATGCACCAGGCGCATTCGGATCCGGAAATCCTGTATCCCCAGGATATGCCGGGTCGCTGTCATGCCTGTCATGCCGGCAGCAATGAACCACATCCCACATGGCTTGATGACGATGGCTTCCTCGTCGACATTAATGTGAATGTGGGCGAAAAGACCAACTGCACGCTCTGCCATGTCGGCGAGATGCACGAGGGGCGTCTTGGCATCATCTCCGCCTGGCCCGGCTCCATCGAGGAATATGGGCTGCGTGGTGACGGCACCGATGATGGCACGAACTAATCTTGATCTTTAACCTGGCCGGGGTGAGCGGATCGCTCACCCCGGCTTTTTTTTGCAAGTTCTGCGCAGTCAGGCACTGCATATCCGATCGATCAGCCCCCGGTCACGCCTTTTTCAATGCGCTCGCCGATCTCCTTGTCAATGTTTTTCCAGTATTCGAATGCCCGCGCCAGTACAGGCTCGGTTACCCCCTTCTTGAGGTGGCCCACGACGTTGGCGACCAATCGGTTGCGCTGCGCATCGTCCATAACCTCGCGCACCAGGGTGCCGGGCTGTCCGAAGTCGTCGTCGTCCTTGCGGAGGGTGTAGGCGGCGCGGGTAAACTCGCCGCTGGCATCCCAAATGGCCGTTTCGGGATAGCGCTGACTGTCTGCTTCGGGACCGCCTTTCGAGTTGGGTGCGTAAACCGGATCGGAGACGTTCTCGATCCGCATCGCCCCGCCCTTGCTGTAGCTGTTCACCGGGCTTATGGGCCGGTTGACCGGGATTTGCTTGTAGTTGACCCCAAGGCGCGCCCGGTGGGCGTCGGCATAGGAAATCAAGCGGGCGAGCAGCATTTTGTCCGGACTCGGGCCAATCCCGGGGACGAAACTATTCGGCTCGAACGCCGCCTGCTCGATCTCGGTATGAAAATCCGCCGGATTGCGGTTCAGGGTCAGCCGGCCGACCTCGTGAAGGGGGTAGTCACTGTGCGGCCATACCTTGGTCAGGTCAAAGGGGTTGAACCGATAGGTTTTTGCTTCCTCGAAGGGCATGATCTGGACCTTCAGCGTCCAGCCGGGATAGTCTCCGCCCTTGATCGCCTCGAACAGGTCCCTGCGGTGGCGGTCGGCGTCTTCGCCGGCCATCCGGTCGGCCTCCTCATCGGTGAGAAAATCGATACCCTGGTCGGATTTAAAGTGGTATTTCACCCAGAAGCGCTCCCCGTTGGCATTGACCCACATGTAGGTATGGCTCGTATAGCCGTTCATGTGACGGTAACTTTTGGGGACCCCGCGGTCGCTCATCAGGATGGTGACCTGGTGGGCGGTTTCGGGAGACAGGGTCCAGAAGTCCCACTGCATGTCGTGGTCCCGCAGGCCGCTGTCCGCCCGGCGCTTCTGCGAATGGATGAAGTGCTGGAACTTCATGGGATCGCGGACGAAGAACACCGGGGTGTTGTTGCCCACCATGTCGTAGTTTCCCTCCGTGGTGTAGAACTTGAGCGCAAAGCCGCGCACGTCCCGCCAGGTGTCGGGACTGCCGGCCTCGCCGGCCACCGTGGAGAAACGGGCTAGCACGTCGGTCTTCGTGCCCGGTTGGAACATGGTCGCCTTTGTGTAGGCGCTGATGTCCCGGGTCACCTCGAAGTGTCCGAAAGCCCCTGAGCCCTTTGCATGGGGCTGGCGGTCCGGGATCATCTCCCGGTTGAAGTTGGCCATCTGCTCGGCGAGATAGTGGTCCTGCAGCAGAAGGGGACCGTCGGGTCCGACCGTGAGCGAGAACTCATCGCTGGATACGGGGTTCCCGGCATCGTTCGTTGTGGGTTTGCGATCGTCGTTTGTCATGCTAGTGTCTCCTTTGTCATCTTCTTTAAAAGGACTCAATTCGAAATGGTTATGAATTAACAAGTAATCCTTTTTATTCAGCTGTCAAAAAAACATCAGCAATCCGCACCGGGGCGAACCCTGCCGCCTTATGACACCCGATGACACCGGGGTTGCCCGTAGGGGCGAAACATCTTTCGCCCTGTTCGTTGGTATTTCTTACGCTGCCGTCCGCTTTGCTTTTCAAATAAAATAAATTTTGCTATCCTTTTGATCCATATTGAATAGGGTTTGCATATGCAAGCTGGCATTCCGGCGGATGGAGATAAAAAGATATGATTGGGGAGTACGCGATGAGGGGTTTGGGAAGGTGCAGGGTTTTTGTGGTGGCGGCGATTGTTGGTTTGGCGGTTTTGCCTGCGGTATGGCAGGCGGGCGCTCAGGCCGGGGAGGGCGTTGATGCGGTTATGGCGGATGATTCGCTTTCGGATGAGGGGTTCCGGGACTGGCTGGATGCGTTGCGGGACGAAGCTCGCGGCAGGGGCATCTCCGATGCGACCCTGGGCGCATCGTTTCGCGATGTCTCACCGGTGGTGCGCGTGATCGAACTTGACCGCCGTCAGCCCGAATTTACCCGGACTTTTTGGGATTACCTGCACCGGAGCGTCAACGATGCCCGGATAAATCGCGGGCGTGAAATGGTGGCGGCGCATCGCGAACTGCTGGACGAGATCCATTCGGAATACGGGGTTCCCCCGCGCTACCTCATTGCTCTTTGGGGTCTGGAGACAAACTACGGCAGTCATACGGGCGGCTTTCGGGTAATCGACGCCCTGGCAACACTGGCCTACGACCCGCGGCGCGCCGATTTTTTCCGGTCGGAGCTTCTCAACGCCCTTCAAATTGTAGACGACGGACACATCGCACCGGATGCCATGATGGGATCCTGGGCCGGGGCTATGGGGCAGATGCAGTTCATGCCCTCCACCTTTAACGGGTACGCCGTGGATTATACCGGCAACGGCCGCAAGGACATCTGGAAAAGCCTGCCGGACGCCTTTGCCTCCGGGGCCAACTATCTGTCCGGCGCCGGTTGGCGTCCGGGGGAACGCTGGGGGCGGGAAGTGCACCTTCCGGAGGACTTCGATATGGGGCTTGCGGATTTGAACACGCGCAAGTCGATAGAGGCGTGGTCGGCGCTCGGCGTGCGCCGGGCCAACGGCGCGGATTTGCCGGAGGCGGACATGGAAGGCGCCATTGTGCTGCCCCAGGGCCATGACGGACCGGCATTCCTCGTCTATGACAACTTTCGCGCCATCATGCGCTGGAACCGTTCCGTCAACTATGCCATATCCGTCGGCTATCTTGCGGACCGCATTGCCGGACTGCCGCCGATTCAAGGCGGCCGGGATGCGGCGCATGACCCGCTCTCGCGCGACGAGATCAAGGAGAAACAGCAGCTTCTCAATCGTCTGGGTTTTGATGCCGGTCCGGCGGACGGCGTTCCGGGTCCGCGAACCCGCGATGCCATCCGCGCTTTCCAGAAGCAATGGTCCATGCCGCAGGACGGGTACCCCTCTCCCGGCCTGCTGCAGCGCCTGCAGGAAAAGGCGGATGGCTGATGGGTGATCAGAATGCGGTTAAAAACCGGAAAAGTTCTGATAGAACAG
>Ga0207421_10006848_pt1 | contig 12324 bp, 9 predicted proteins | sample SodLakKL_010_SED_4_FD_187542 | JGI IMG/M metagenome (GOLD analysis project Ga0207421, IMG submission 187542) | Alkaline sediment microbial communities from Lake Tanatar, Kulunda Steppe, Russia - 8KL_010_SED (SPAdes) (version 2) | ecosystem: Environmental > Aquatic > Non-marine Saline and... | reverse complement strand
TCGGGATCCTCGAAAGTAACTATTTCTTCGGGATCATCATCTGTAAATGGTACCGGGGTAGTGAAATCGTCATCATCGTCATCTTCTACCACACCATTATCATCTTCTCCATTGCCTGTGCCATTATCATCTTCTCCGTTGCCCGTGCCATTATCATCGTCATCCACAGTGCCATTATCATCGGGAAATGTGTTAAGAATTTCTACCTCTTCTGCATAAACAGCTTCTCCTGCGCTAACTGTTGCTTCATTGCCATCCGGATACGTGGTAGTAAAACCAGGGACTTCGGATTCTATCACATAATAGGTCCCCGGGATTAAACTCCCCAAATAACCTTCCCAGTTACCATCTTCGGTCAGGGTAATTGTATCGATGTAATTATCATCTTCCTCAGCATATACAAAAGCTGTAACATCAGCGGGAAGGTCATCATCTTCAAACGGTCCTGCCCAGCTTTTTAGAACCTTAAGGAAACCAAGCTCTAATTCGTTGGTGATGGTTAATGTCGCATCAGGTCCCGGCTGAACTTCACCATCAATAACAACAACTTCTTGGCTTTCGGGGTCATATGTGACCGACCAACCATCTATTGAGGTAACTTCTTCTATTTTGTAGGTGCCGGGAACCAGGTCGCAAATTAGTTTCACCCATCCATCTTCTTCTTTAATAGTATGCTGTTCGGAATACTCGGTCCCATATAATAAATCTTCGAGGCCTGTTACTTGAACAACAATTTCATCGACAGGCACATCTACACCTTCAGGAGCAAGAAATACCTTGGTTAACTCCATGCAGCAGTTAACGATGGTATTGGTGATATCTACCGAGACAGATCCCCCACTGTCAACAGTTACTTCTCCGTCATCCGGATCCATCGTTAATACCCAACCTTCAAGGGCATCCTTTTCTACGGTGTAATCACCCGGAATCATATTATTATTTTCCCATTCCCACACATAGCCATCAGTCTCATTCCCGCTGCGCTCAATGGTTATTTCTTCACCAACTGTAGGATATGTGAGACCTTCATCATCACCTGAAATTGTAACTATAATTGACTCTGGCAAATTTGATGGATCAAAGTAATCCGGGAGATCTTCCCAGGTTTTGGTGATTTCAAGGGTCCCTAGATCACTGGCAGGTTCCTCCACATTAACCTTGAGCGTTGCTTCAGCAAATTGGCCGGTTTCTTCGATGGTGGCGGTGTTGTCATACTGCCACGATGTCTCCTCAAATTCACTGTAGGTGTCATAATCGAAGCACTCGTCGTAGGTGAACTCGGCATTATCAGGTGCGGTGACCGAACCCAGGTCCACTTCGCCGAAAAGATCACTGATATCTTTAATGTTGACGGTTTTATTGGTCTCCGCGTCAGGCTCGCCCCAGACGATCGCTTCAGTCGCACCATAGGAATCCCTTTCGGTAGTGACCGTGACCACGTTGTCACCCTCGAAGTAACCGTCTGCATCATAGGTGCCGGTCAGGGTTTCACCGGCTTCGAGGGTGTAGGGAAGCGCAAAGTCTGCTCCAAAGTCAACGTCAATCGCCGTGCCGCCAAGCAGGTCTTTAACCTCTTTAATGAGAGCATCCGAATCGCCGGTGTTCTCAACGGTAATGGTTCCGGAGACGTTGAAGGCGTTGTCTGTGAAGCCGAGGTAGCTCGCGCAGACCTCCCAGGTGGCCAGCTCTTCATCATCTACCGCACGGAGCCAGATCTTGGGAGTCTCTTCCTCACCAATGGTCTTACCTTCCTCGGTCGTTACTTCCTTCTCAATATCCCAATCATGGGTGCGGTTAAAGGATGTCTCAACTGTCTTGGTGACATCTAATTCTTCATCAACATCCTCACCAGGGCACCAGTCAGAAATGATTAGCTTTTTAGGAGAAACTCCATCACCGCCATGCAGTAATACTTTTGCAGCAAGTGTTTCCAAATCAAAGTAGGGGGTGTAAAAATGCCAATTATTGGCATTTAATGGGTCGGAAGGCTCGTATGGGCCATGTTTGGTTTCATCCACTTTTAAAAATAGTTCTGCAGTATCTGAATCACCTTTGTTGTTAAATAACCAGTGGATCCAACCGCTACCATCATCAGGCCTAGGACCTTCTCCAGCCTTATCACAATCCTTGCTATTCTTTCCTTGTGGGTAGCCTTCCCAGTTATACTTAAAGACAGGCTCATCTAGATCTGCTTCTGCTAAACCATCCTGGGCAGCTTCAGACCCTTCTACTCCAACTACTTCATCAGGTTCAAATGCTGCCTCTATACTGAGATCAAAACCCGGCATATAGAAAGTATAGCCTTCTTCCGTGCTTTTTTCCTCGCCGGCTTCAGTCCAGTTAACGAATTTATAACCCTCATCCGCTTCGGCAGTAACGGTGACTTCTTCACCTACTTCATAGGTAAACACCCCTTCACCGGGATCGGTAACTTTGCCTCCATCTGTGCTGGAAACGGTCAGGGTGTATTCTTCGGCGCTATCTTCAACGAGAGCCTCATCTTCACCTCTATAAGTTTCTTCAGCCGAAGAAAGATCATTATCCATTGCAATCGCCGTCAGCGGCACTAACAGCATCATTGAGGCAAGCATGAATGCAATGACAGGCTTAGCTTTTTTAGATATAACTTGCCTGAATCTATAACTTTTAAGTTTCTTCAGCTCTAAGGTTAAATAATGGTACTTGGCTGCCAGAAATGATTTTGCATCTTCCAACTGGTTTTTTAAAGTCATCAACTATAAAACCTCCTTTCTAAAATATTTGGACTAACCAGGAAATAAAAAAACCGGCTTTTCTCCCTGCTGCATCCGTTTCATACACACTATTACAAAGCAGGCTTCATTAGTTATGCCGGTCACTGCTATTTTTTCAGGCACCCCCTTTTAGCTGGTTCATAAATATTATTTCTGAAAGTGGATAACAGGTCATTTAGGCTTAAGCAGTTTTTCAACAATCTTAGCCAAATATAACGACCTTGTATTATTTATAGCCTATTCCACAACTTTTAACATCACCTTTAAGAACTATTTTTTTCTGGTAATAAAGTAGTATATGTTTGTGCGTACAATTTAAAACTTCTTTGAAAGGAACTTTAGAAAAGGGGAATAAAGCTATAGTAGTAGAAAAGCATTCTTGATACTGATAAACCTGAAGGATAAATTTAAAAAATAAGGATGAAGGAAAGTGTCGATGTTTTAAAATAAACTTACAGCCCGAAATAGCGTAGAGCCACCCGGGTATGCAGCTCGGTTCCGATTAAAAGAGCATCTTCATCAAGGTCATAACAGGGGTGGTGGATCGAGTAATCAGTCTTTTTTTCCCGGCAGCCGGAACCGATAAAATAAAAAGCGGAAGGGACCAGGCGGGCAAATTCAGAGAAGTCTTCGCCGCCCATCGAACGCAGGCCCGCTGTAACCTTTGCTTCGTCTTCCAGGCAATCCACCGCCATCCGGCGAATAAGTTCGCTCATTTCAGGGTCGTTGGCAAGCATTTCATTGCCGACTTTAAAATTAAGCGCGTACCCGGCCCGGTGGGCCTTGCAGGTATGCTCAATTATCCTTTCAAAACTTTCCTTGATTGCCCTTCCGTCACCGGATAAAAAGCGGATTGAACCTTCAAGCTCCGCCTTGTCGGGAACAATAGTCGTGTTAAAACCGGCATTGAACCTGGTAAAAACAATGGCCACCGGTTCAAGGGCGGCCAGTTCCCTTGTCTGCATAGATTGCACCGCCTGGATTATTGCTGAACCGACCATAATCGGGTCAACTGCCTGCTCGGTACTGCCCGCATGTCCGCCTTTTCCTTTAACGGTTAAGTAAAAATAGTGGCTCGCAGCCATAACCGGGCCCGGGCTGATATCTACGATCCCTGTGTTAAGTTCCGGCCAGAGATGAGCCCCAATGGCAGCATCCACAGGAGGGTTATCCATGATGCCTTCTTCGACCATCAGGTAGGCTCCGGCATCTTCTTCATTGGGCTGGAACACAAACTTGATGTTGCCTGACAGCCGGTCTTTATAGGCAGACAGGATTTTTGCTGCGCCGAGAAGCATTGCCGTATGGCCATCATGGCCGCAGGCATGCATCACTCCCTCATGAATTGATTTATAGGGCAGACCGGTTTGCTCCTCTATGGGCAAAGCGTCAATGTCTGCTCTCAGCAAAAGGGTTTTACCCTTTTCTTTTCCCCGCAGGAGACCTGCCACCCCAGTTTGCGCCAGCCGGCTTACTTCCAGGCCGCATTCTTCAAGGTAGTCCTGGATTTTAGCGGCAGTGCGGTGCTCGGCAAAGCCAAGCTCTGGGTGTTTGTGAAAATCCCGGCGAAGTTCAATTATTTCATCACGCAGCGCTTCCACCTGTTTTTTTATTTCCACTGTCCTGCCCGCCTTTCCAGCCTGGCTCTAAAGCCCGGGTTAATCATCGTTCTATAGAGGTACTAGCCTTTATTAAATAAGCTTTCTGTTCAACCATGCTGCATACAAGATACGTAATTATAGCACGGCCAGAAATAAGCGGGCAATAGAGCTGTAACTTTAACGGAATATACAAATCAAGCAGGTTATGTTAATTTAATAGCCGGGGGAAAACCCCTTAATAAATACAGGCTGGACGAGGGATGAAAATGCAGTATCAGATCCGCCGAGCCGGATTGGAAGATATTGAGGAACTCAGTTATATCCACGTGGAATCCTGGAAAGAAGCCTACGGGCACTTTTTACCCGAGCAGATTTTCGATATGGTTACCCCGGAAAACAGGGCCGAAAGATTTAAAGAAAGCATCGAAAACAGCAACGATGAAACTGCAGTTTTAACCGATGGGGATAGAATTATCGGATCGATAACTGCAGGAGCATGCCGGGACGAGACTTGCGAGAATACCGGTGAATTATGGGGGATGTACTTACGGCCCGGCTACTGGAGACAGGGACTGGGCACGATGCTTGTAAAGTGGGCCCTGGAGCGCTTAAAAGAAAAAGGCTACCAAAGGGCTACCCTGTGGGTCTTCGAAGACAGTCATGGATCAAGGAATTTTTATGAACAGCTGGGCTTCAAAGAAGAAGGGACCGTTAGATCGACTAAGATAGACGAAAGCATCAGGGTCTTAAGATATAGCAAAGAACTTAATCCTCCTGCTTAAGATGAGCCTTTTTTGAATAATGGTCCAGGTAAACCCGGCGCAGCCGGGCGCATTCTTCCGGATCGATCGGTTCATCTTTGCCGAATAAAAAGGCGGCTATTTCGGCCTTGCAGTTCTTATCGAGGACTAAAGCCGCCGCCCGGGCATCGTTTAAATTAGGACCGCAGCAGAGCGCCCCGCTTCCGGGAACCAGGACTGCGCTGCGCTCTTTTAACTTAGAAGCTATTTCTGCTTGCAAAGCTTTACTGCCTGTTTCTAACTTTACGCTGCTTGCGCTTAAACCGATAATCTGCGCAAAATCATCGAGCAGGGGATAGAGCTCTTTTTCGGCCCGGGAAACGGCGATGACATCAGGCGTACAGCTGTGGACTATAGCATTGATCTCACTATAACAGCTGTAAATTGCCGCATGCATTTGAGCCGCCCGCAGCAGCTTTTGATCACCGGCATTTTCCCTGTTTAAAAGCTCCGGGGGCGGTCCGGTTCCGAGCTTAAAAGGTATTTCTTCAGCTTGCCCTTCTTTACTCGGGCTGTAAAGTATAAAATAATTATCCCGGCGCTCACTGTCGTAAAAATGTTCCCGGGGAAAGGTAGCTGAAGTCTTACCAGGTTGATCATTTTTCATTCGAGAGCTAACATAATATTCCCGGACCGGTTCAAAATCAACAGGATGCCGCCCTGCTTTTTTATTTTGCGCCGGCCCTCGAAGCTCCAAGAAGCGTTGTTCTATAACCCTGAGGCTGAGCTGCTCCAGACTTTCTGCTATCCGGAATACTTCTTCACTGTTCTCACCCAAAAAGAGAGCCCCGTGTGATACCATCAAGTAGGCTTTTCCGCTTCCCCCTGCCAGGGTTTGCGCAACATTTTGCCGCAGTTCGCCGCTGCCCGGGAACCCGTATGGCACAGCAGCTACTTTTTCCCCGAGCACTGCTGCCGCCTCTTTTTCCACTTTTGCAGTTTCAATATCCATATTCAATGTGCTTACCGCAGAAGCCCAGGGCTGGTGGGTGTGAATAATAAAGCTTACCTCCGGGCGAAGCCTGTAGATATCGGCATGAAAACCCGTTTCCGAAGACGGCTCGATTCCTCCATCGTAGCTGCAGTCGGAAACGCTCACCCTGACAATATCTCCGGGAGCAAGGCTTTCATAAGTCCTGCCTTTGGGAGTAATTACAAATTCATTTTCATTTAACCGGCAGCTCACATTCCCCCAGGTCCGGGCAATTAACCCTTTTTCAACCAGCCGCATACCGGCCCGGATCACCGACTGCCTCGCTGTATCTAAATTCAATTGCTTATCTCTCCTCCACTACAGCTTCCAGTTTTATGGTATTTGAAACCCTGGCTTCCTGCGGCTCATCTGCATTGATCTGGTAGCCAAATATTTCAAAACTAAACTCATCTACAACTGCCGGGGTAAGCCTGAACCAGATAAACCGGTTCATGCCTTCCTCAAAATCAGCGCCTTCAGGCGGCCCGAAATCAACAAGCAGCTGATCGTTATCTTCTTCAATCACTGCTTTTACCCTGTCCAGGGGAATTTCCTCTAAGGGGTGCCATTCTTCCGCCCGGGGATCAAGCCATTCAACCTCTAAATGATCGGGAATGCCGCTGCCCCGGTACCTGACCCCGGTGAGCTCCTCTTCCGAAGTAGCCATTATCGGTAAAATATAACTTTCCCCCGTTTCCCAGGTAACCTGCAGGGTTTCCTCATCTAGATGCTCTACTTTAACCCCTTCGGGTTCTCTCTGCAGCCCTTCAAAAGCGGTTACCTCTTCCGGGATCCCCCAGGACATAGTTACAGGCCCGGGTTCTTCTTCTGCTTCACAGCCCGTAAATAATAGTCCCGCAATCAGAACGGGCAGTAAAATAGCGTTCGGGTAAAAGATTTTTCTAATCAAGGTCAACCCCCCTCCGTAGTTTTCACCGGCTTCTTAAGCACGATAAAAGCCGCTCCGGCAAGGATCAAAAGCAGGGACACTGCCTGGGCCTGGGTCAGGGGCCCGAAATATTCCTCGCTGACCCTGAAGTACTCCACCACAAACCGGTAAATCCCATGCAAAACCAAAAACCAGGCAAAAACAACTCCGCTGTTACTGATCTCCCCGGCCCTGAACCTGCGCCTGTTCATTAAGATAAGCACGGCAAAAATAAGGATCGAAGCGGCCGAAGCATAAAGCTGGGTAGGGTGGCGGGCCAGTCCATCAATAGCCGGGTAAGCCACCGCCCAGGGAACGTCGCTGACCTTACCGTAACAGCAGCCATTTAAAAAACAGGCTATACGTCCAAACCCGTAGGCCAGGGCCACATAGGGGATCGCCAGGTCAAGCAGCATCCCCGGGGGCATCCGCCTGAAACGGGCATGCAGCGCTGCTGCGATAATAGACAGGATTAAGCCCCCGTGGTAGGCAAACCCACCCCGCCAGATTTCCAGGATCCTTACCGGATCACCGGCATAAAGGTGCGGGTTTACAATCACGTAAGCAAGGCGCCCCCCGATAATAATGCAAATAAAGGCAATTAAAAAAACTTCACCGTTGTATTTAAAAATATTTTCCGGGAATTTTTCTCCTAAGATTTTTTTTGCCCCGGGGATTTCATAATACCTGATCAAAGCCACAGCGAGTATCACCGCCAGGACAATAATTACCGGGTAGGCAAGCACTGAAATTTCACCGATGCTGAATAAAACTGGTTTCATTACGCTTTAGGCCTCCCGCGGTTTCACCTGTTTATTTTATATCAATTATATCAAACCGGGAAAACCTTAAAGGCAATCAATATTCCCGGGTTTAAGTATTTTACGCAAAGATCTATTATTTCAAAAAAGATTGACTTATATTTGATTCAACCTTATAGTAAAAAAACAGCGAGAAAATTTGGAGGAAACAAACTATGAAATATTCCGCGTTAGATGAAGACTATGCAGAACGTATCCAGGACAGTTTTAAAAAACAGGGACTGATGAAAACAATCAATGCCCGCTTAGTAAAAGTCGAACCGGGGGAAGTCCATATCGAATTTCCTTTTTCAGAGGCGATCACACAGCAGCATGGTTTTGTCCATGCCGGAATTCTTGCCACTGTTCTTGACAATGCCTGCGGCTATGCTGCCGGCACCCTGATGTCACCTGAAATGGAAGTTTTAACTGTTGAATACAAAATAAATTTTCTTTCCCCTGCTAAAGGTGAGGAATTCATTGCTCTCGGCCGGGTCGTCAAACCGGGCCGCACGATAACCGTATGCAGCGGAGAAGTAATGGTGAAAGAAAAAACGGGGTACAAGCAGCTAGTGGTTATGCAGTCTTCAATGATGGCTGTACCCGGGCAAGCACTGCCCGGCAAATAGTACAGGTGATTTTGACTCCCGCAGGACCGGGTTAGCTGCAGGCTGGTTAATCCCAGTCTTTATAACAGCGGACCATATGATGGAGCGGGCCGCTTCCCTTACCGATTTCCAGGCCATATTCCAGGGCTTCCAGCAGGTAAGCGCGTGCTTCTTCCACCGCTTCCGGAACAGGGAACTCCCTGGCCAGCATGGCGGTTATGGCCGCGGCATAAGTACAGCCGCTGCCGTGGGTGTTTTTTACCGGCAACCGGGTAGAAGAGTAATACTTGTAATCAGTGCCGTCATATAAAATATCGGTAACAGTATCCCCTTCCAGGTGCCCTCCTTTTACCAGGACATAATCTGGGCCTAAAGCATAAAGCTTTTTTGCTGCCTCTTCCATATCTGCGACCGTTTTTACCGGTTCTTCTACCAGGATCGAGGCTTCATCCAAATTCGGGGCGATCACGGCAGCCAGGGGAAACAATTCCTCCCGCAAAGCGTTGATCGCTTCTTTTTCCAAAAGAACATCACCGCTTTGGGCCACCATAACCGGATCTACAACCAGCGAGCTTAGTTTATGCTTCTTAACTGAAGCCGCTACCGCTTTTACGATTGCTGTATTGGCCAGCATCCCGGTTTTTAAAGCATCGACCCCGATATCCTCAATTACCGCTTCCATCTGCTCGGCAACAAAATCAGCCGGCAGCGAATGGACCCCTTTAACCCGGCTGGTATTCTGGGCAGTCACAGCGGTGATCGCCGTCATCCCGTATACTTGCAAAGCGGCAAAAGTTTTCAGGTCAGCCTGGATCCCGGCCCCCCCACCCGAATCAGAACCGGCAACGGTAAGCGCTTTTTTCATTTTTTTCTCCTCCCGGATTGAGCTGGGTGCTGCTTGATGTAATAAACTGGAGTGCAAAATTAACCAGGCTAATATAACCGGCAGCCCACAGAAGCCTCCCTTAGTTTTAAGATTCACTCAAACCTTAAAAGGGTGGATAACTTAACAGGCTGCTGTGAACTGCCGCTTGAAATTTCATCACTGTTTTCTACTGTTCAGTGCTTTCGCCTTCTTCACTGGGCTTGATCCCTTCACTGATGGAGTTATTTATATCCTGCATCAGCTGGTTAAACGCTTCCTGGGCCTTGCCGTACGCTTGAATTGTCAAGTTGGCATCCATTTTGGCCTTGATATCGTTAAACTGCTGGACCTGCTCCTGGCTGGGTTCAACCCCGGATTGCTGGGCAAACTGAATCTTTTGCTGAAGCTCTTGCATTTCCTGGATCATTTGATTGGCTTCAGGATTTTCCTGGACATTTTTACTGGTCCTTTCCAGTTCCTGGTACTCTTCGGTTTTCTTGATTTCATTGCCCAATTCTTTAGCTTTCTTATGAACATCTACCATTTAAATAAAAAACCTCCTAAAATTAAATTCGATCATCGTATTTGATCCAAAGTGTTCCCTTCTTTACTAACCCCCGGTTATCCTTCCCAAAATCATAATTTAGTTTATCTAATTCACGATTGCCAGGCTTATCTACCAGCGGAAAACAGCAGCAGCCGGGGTTTCATCTGGCATATGCTCCTTTTCCAGGGCATAAACCTTTCCGCTGTTTAAAAATGTTTCTCCTGCAGCCAAATCAATTAAATCTTCATTGCCGGTAAGGGGCCCGTCACTGAGCTTGATTTCTTCATTTTCCGGATCGTAGTTGCCCCACTGCTGTACCCCAACCCGTACGAAGAGATCACTGATCCTTCCATGAAAAGAACCGGGAACAATTTGTTCGATGCTATTCGAGGTCCTGCCTGTACCCTGCAGCTCCCGGTAACGGGCTTTGGCATTTTCCTGTTCCCGCTGGAAGTAAGGCTTCACAATTTCCAGGCCCTTGTGATGCAGTTCTTCTTTACTCAAACTTTCCGGGTTTCCCCTGATGCTTTCATCAAAAAGCATGGGATATTTGCTTGCCTCCCGGTACAGTGAAGCAATATTTTCAACGCAGGCCAAAATCAAAGGCATATCTTTTTCATCGAGCATTTTCTCCAGTTCCCGATCGATAAAGCGGAAGTATTTAAGCATCCTTTCTTTCAACGCGCTGTCTATTTCCCCGCCATGCCCGTAATAAATGGCGGTACGCACGGAGCCAGATGCCGGAGCCCTGGTGTGGAACTGCAAGTACTCTTCGGGTAATTCGCCGGCGAATTTATCCTCGAATTTTTTAATCAGGTCACTTAAATCTATTTCTTCGACCAGCCCGTGAGTACCCCTTAACAAACGAAGATCTTTTTGACTAAGGGCCAGCACATAAAACTGACCGTCTGAAGCGAGCAACCTGAACAGCGGTTTTATATGAAAACTGTCCCTGACCGTGGCAAATTCGTTGAACTCCACCGGTAAGCGGAAGTACCGGCTATACCCTGGGGAGATATAGTAAGCAAACCCATCGCTCTGGTTGGCCCAGAAATAGCTGTCAGCTTCCAGTTGACCGGCCTGCTTGAGCAGCTCTTTCTTATCCTGGTGAGTAATGCCAATTTTCTCGAGCTGTTCTTCGGCTTCAGCCAGTAAATTCTTAAAACGGATTGCATTAGCTTTCGCCTTTTCCCTGCCTCTTTCTGTAGGCATATAAATGGAAATACAGGGCCCCCGGCCCCTCTGTTTTAATAGCATTCCTAAATCTTCCCTATTTAAAAGTTCCATCTTGCTCCCTCCTTGCAGACATCTTTATAAACCACATAAACGCTCGTGTCAACCTGAAGTTTAAGTATTTATTAGAAACCGGTTTTTTCCACGCTCACCATTCTACTTATACAGTTCCGGAGGCGGTTGGTGAGGGATCCGGGCCACCTCACTGCCCCCGTAGAAAAATACCGCTTCTTTTTCATCGGTAATCTTGCCGATATCAGCCACCTTCACCCCTTTGGCTTTTGCCTCCGCCATTACCTCGTTAACATCTTCCGGGGAGACCTGGAAAATCATGCGACCCTGGGTTTCACAGATCAATATTTCTTCAGGGGTGAGATTATCCACTTTAACCGGGGCAGACGAAAGTTCTACCCGGGCCCCCAGCCCGCCGAAGCGGACCGATTCGCTGACGGCAGCGCCAATTCCCGCCGCACCCAGGTCTGAACAGGCGTTAATTTTACCGGTGGCAATTGCGGCAAGGGCTGCTTCCATGGTCGCTTTTTCTTCGCTAAACAAGGCTTCCGCCGGCCGCATGACATCAACCAACCCTGCCCGGTAGAGGGTATCATTGCCGTCATTGCCGGTTTCTCCGATTAAAATCAGCCGGTCACCCACATTTTTCGCAGGCTTGGTTAAAGGCTCATCGATCATCAGCCTGCCGATAACTGCAGCAACTACGGCCGGCACTATATCACTGAAAGACGTGGAAAGACCTCCCCCGACCACGAATACCCCCATTTCCTTGCACATATCATGTATTCCCTGCACGATCAAGTTAATCCGGTCCCCGCTGGTCATTTTCTCGCATTTGCCGCAGCTGCATTTCCCATCAAAACCGCAGGGGCCGACTATTACCTCCTGGTCCAGGGGACGGGTCCCGATAAAATCCAGCAGAAACAGCGGGCGTCCACCCATGGCCACCACGTCGCGCATCGCCCCACCCGCTCCGGTGGCTGCGCTGTCATAAGGCCGGGGTACACAGGGCGAACAATGGGATTCCATTTTGGCTACCACCAAACCATCGTCTTCCGGCAGCTTAAAAACCGCCGCATCGTCGTTGGCATCAGGTCCCACCAGGAGTTTCCCCGGTGAAGACTGGCTTACGAAATCATTCAAATCCTTAAATATCCCAAAATCAATGGCCTGGTCGATATTATGGTGCAAATGAACAAAAAGG
>Ga0207421_10006847_pt1 | contig 12324 bp, 9 predicted proteins | sample SodLakKL_010_SED_4_FD_187542 | JGI IMG/M metagenome (GOLD analysis project Ga0207421, IMG submission 187542) | Alkaline sediment microbial communities from Lake Tanatar, Kulunda Steppe, Russia - 8KL_010_SED (SPAdes) (version 2) | ecosystem: Environmental > Aquatic > Non-marine Saline and... | reverse complement strand
AACTGAAGATCCTGATTGGCCTTTGCACGAAATAGAGTATGATGGAAAAAGCTACAATCGACCAGATTTCCTTATTAGATAAGAAAAAAATTAAAAGTCAGTAAGAATAGTTTAATTAAATAGATTTTTAGACATTACATTATATTTAACAGGAGGAGAAAATACTAACTAACGGTTTTGAAATAAAGTTTCTATTCATTTGAGCAAACATTTCCGGAATGTAATTATAGTTAAAATATATTTTTTTTCATTAAAAAATCAAAAAAGATTAACCACCTTCAAGAACTTGTAGTGCTTGAGTTTTTTTATTTTAAAAATTATCAAAAAATTCTCCAAAACCCTTTACAAATTTTGTTAGTTATATTATAATTGATTTAGACTTAATTTAAGCCTTAAATTAAACCTTAAATTAAACTTTGAGTAAGTAGCAAAGGATGATAAAAATGAATAACTATTATGCTGGAACTTCTAAAGGTCTTGGGAATAATAATCTTTTTGAAATATTCAAATTGATTTATCAGGCTGAGGAGATCACCAGGGTTGAACTTGGCAAAAAAAGCAAATATAGTCCTGCAACCATCTCAAACCATGTCAATACTTTAATCGAGAAAGGTTTAGTGATTGAAAAGGAAAAATCATTTTCCCGCGGTGGTCGTAAACCCATAATTTTAAAAATTAATTCTAGAACACATTATATACTTGCAGTAAAAATTGGTGTTAATATTATTGAAGTTTTTCTACTTGATCTTGTTTTAAATATTATTGAGAAAAAAGAAACTGAAATGCCGGCAAAAAATAGTTATCAATTTACTCTGGATTTTATCAATCAGCAGACTAACAAATATATTAGAGATTATAATCTGTCCACTGAAAATACATTAGGCTTAGGAATTTCAGTACCTGCTTTAGTAAACATAAAAGAAGGGATAATTGAATTTGCCCCTAATTTAAAGTGGCATAATAAAAATATTGTTAATGATATAAATTTAAATTTTGAAACTCCAATTTATCTTGGGAATGATGCAAAATTAGGTGCAATTGGTGAAAAATATTTAAAAGAAAATGATGCAATTAACCTGGTGTATATATCAATCAATGAAGGGATAGGTTGTGGCATAATAATTAATGATGAAGTTTATCTGGGAAGCAGTAAAAATGCAGGAGAGTATGGTCATGTCGTTATTGATAATGAGGGACCTGCCTGTCATTGTGGAAATTATGGTTGTTGGGAGACTCTGGCTTCAGAAAATTTTATAGAGAGAACATGGGCTCAGGTTACTGGATCAAAGCTGTCAAAAAATGAAATTTATGAACTAGGTAAGCAGGGTGATGATAGAGCACTTGAAATTTTTAGTGAAGTCGGTGCTAATATTGGTTTGGGAATAGCAAACATAATAAATGGGATCAGCCCCAATAGAATAGTTATTGGCGGTAGTATTTTAAAGATTAAAGATTACATTGAAAAACCTATTAAGGAAAAGGCTAAAGAAAAGTCTCTGGAAATAACCTATAAGAAAGTTGATATAGATTTTGCTAATTGTAATGGTTTATCAGAAGTTTTAGGAACTGGTCATCTAATAATTGATCAGTGCTTAGAAATAAATTAGGAGGTTGCTTATCTAAATGGATATAAAAAATTTAATTAAAAAAATGACTCTGGAAGAAAAAGTTGCTCAGCTCGGTTCATTTAGTCCTGAGAGAATTATGAATAACAGAAAATTTTCCAAAGAGAAGGCAGATAAATTTATTAAAAATGGTATAGGCCAGATATCGAGAATTGCCGGAGCAACTGACTTATCACCTACAGAAGCTGCAAATGTCTACAATGACTTACAGAATTATTTAAAAGAGGAAACAAGATTGGGAATACCTGCAATAGTCCATGAAGAATGTCTTAGTGGATTTATGGGCAAAGGCGGGACCACATATCCTCAGGCCATAGGAATGGCAAGTTCCTGGAATCCATCATTGCTTCAGGAGATGAGCAATGAGATCCGGAAGCAAATGAGGGCAACGGGGGCAACTCAGGCACTTTCTCCCCTGGCAGACTTAGGAAGAGATCCACGCTGGGGTAGAATTGAAGAAACTTATGGCGAAGATCCCTATCTGGTTGCTGAAATGGTAAATGCTTATGTTAAAGGCCTTCAGTCAAATGATTTAACTGAAGGAGCCATAGCAACTCTAAAACATTTTGCAGGTCATGGTTCCTGTGAAGGAGGCCGAAACCATGCCCCGGTAAATATATCAGATAAAGAATTTAGAGAGAATTTTTTGTTTCCCTATGAAGCAGTTATCAGGGAGAGCAATGCAGGTTCAATAATGAATGCCTATCATGAGGTAGATGGTGTTCCAGCTGCCTCTTCTAAAAAACTTTTAACAGATATATTAAGAGGCGAGTGGGAATTTGAGGGTGCAGTAGTCTCTGATTACTTTAGTATTAACATGCTTTATACAGATCATAGAGTTGCAAAAAGTCAGAAGTTTGCTGCAGTAATGGCTTTAGAAGCAGGGCTCGATATTGAACTGCCAAATACAGATTGCTATGAATATTTAATCGATGCAGTGGAAGAAGGAGTACTATCGGAAGCGGTGATCGATCAGGCAGTCCAGCGTCATTTAAAAGTTAAGCAAAAATTAGGTTTATTTAATGATAGGTTTGTAGATGAGACAAAAGTAAGCACAGTTTTCGAAACACCAGCTCAGCGAGATCTGGCCAGAAAAGCAGCAGCAGAGTCAATTGTTCTTCTTAAAAACGAAAACAATTTACTGCCTTTAAATGAAGATTTATCTTCTATAGCTTTGATTGGGCCTTCAGCTGATAATACCAGGAATATGCTTGGAGATTATGCTTATAGTGCTCATGTAGAAAGTAAAGAAGATGCTATCCCAATAGTAAGTGTTGTAGATGGCTTTAAAAATAAATTGTCGGAGCAGGTTGAAATAAATTATGCCCGGGGTTGCCCTGTTATAGAAGAAGACAGGTCAGGATTTGCAGAGGCCATTGAGTCAGCTGAAAAATCAGAGGTTGCTGTTATGGTGCTGGGAGGAAAATCTGGTTTGGCCAATGTTATTGAAGAGGAAGAAGATGGAGGCAATATTGATGATGAAGGTTTCTACGGTTTAGATAACATGACTTTTAGTACAACAATTAAGAATATTACTGACACTGCTGGCGAGCATAATGATCGCACCGATTTAAATCTGCCAGGTCTTCAACTAGAATTACTAAAAGAAATAAAGGCTACTGGAACTCCCGTAGTGCTGGTATTAATTAATGGCAGGCCTCTTTCAGTTAACTGGGCTCAGGATAATATTCCAGCAATAATTGAAGCCTGGCTTCCAGGAGAAGAAGGTGGAAATGCCATTGCTGATATAATTTTTGGTGATGAGAATCCAAATGGTAAACTACCAGTATCAATCCCTAAAAACACAGGACAGATTCCAATTAACTATAACAGAAAATCTATGTCCCATAATAGAGATTATATTTTTGAAGATAACCGACCTCTATATCCCTTTGGATTTGGTTTGAGTTATACAGACTTTAAATATAGCGACTTAAAAATAAACAAAAATAAAATAAAATCTTTATCTGATATCAAAATTGAATTCAAGGTAAAAAATACAGGTGAAGTGCCAGGGGCAGAGATAACTCAATTATATGTTAATGACCCCTATGCCAGCAGAACAAGGCCGGTAAAGGAACTTAAAGGTTTTAAGAAGGTTTATTTAGAGCCTGGAGAAAGCAGAAAGATTGGATTTACTTTTAATACAGAACAGCTGGCCTTTTATAATCCTGAAAATGAATTAGTAGTTGAGGAAGGAAAATATAATATTATGGTTGGCAGTTCATCAGAAGAAATAGAACTAAATGATGTAATAGAAATAACAGAGACTAAAGCAATAAACAAATATTATAGAAAATATTTTACAGAATCATCTGTGGAATAAATTTTAAGGGGGATAAAAATGACAGAGATATTTGATTTCACTGAAAAAATTAATTATGAAGGTCCAGATTCAAAAAATCCACTTGCTTTTAAACACTATGATCCTGAAAAAGTAATTGGTGACAAAAAGATGTCAGAGCATTTAAGGTTTTCAGTAGCCTACTGGCATACGATGACTGAAAAAGGTACAGACCCCTTTGGCAATCCCACTATGGTCCGTCCCTGGGATAAGTATTCTGAGCCCCTGGATAAAGCTAAAGCAAAAGTAGAAGCAGGGTTTGAGTTTATGAGCAAATTGGGAGTGGAGTATTTTTGCTTCCATGACATCGATGTTGCTCCAGATGGTTCGAATTTAAGGGAAGCTAATAAGAATCTCGATATAATAGTAAATTTGATAGAGGAAAAGATGGAGGAGACAGGAATTAAGCTCCTCTGGGGTACATCTAATCTCTTTAGTCATCCAAGGTTTATGCATGGAGCAGCAAGTTCTCCCTATGCCGATATCTTTGCTTTTGCAGCTGCTAAAGTTAAAAAAGCCATGGAAGTAACCAAAAGATTGGGAGGCCAAAATTATGTTTTCTGGGGTGGCAGAGAAGGTTATGAAACACTTCTTAATACAGATATGGCCCTGGAACAGGACAATTTAGCCCGATTCTTCCAGATGGCTGTAGATTATAAAAAAGAAATTGGTTTTGAAGGCCAGTTTCTTTTAGAACCAAAGCCAAAGGAACCGACCAAACATCAATATGATTTCGACGCAGCCAATGTAATAGCCTTTTTAAGGGGCTATGGCCTAGAAGACCAATTTAAATTAAATCTTGAAGCCAACCATGCAACCCTGGCTGGTCATACTTTCCAGCATGAGTTGAGATATGCCCGAATTAACGATATGCTGGGTAGCCTTGATGCCAATCAGGGAGATCTTCTTTTAGGCTGGGATACCGATCAGTTCCCATCAAATCTTTATACTGCAACTCTGGCAATGTATGAAGTCTTAAAAAATGGAGGAATCGAACCAGGTGGTTTAAACTTTGATGCCAAGGTTAGAAGACCTTCCAATACATTAAAAGATCTATTTTATGGCCATATTTTAGGGATGGATACTTTTGCCAGAGGCCTTGAAGTTGCCCATAGCCTGTTAGATTCAGATGAATTAGAAGACTTTATTAATAATAGATATTCCAGTTATCAGACTGGTATTGGCTCAAAAATATTGGCGGGTGAAGTTGGATTTAATGAACTGGAAGATTACATTATAGATAAAAAAGAAAAAGATATAATTGTTGATTCCGGCCAGCAGGAAAGACTGGAGTCCATTTTAAACCATCATCTCCTTAAGACCTAAGGAATGATAAGGATATTATAAATCTGATCTAGATCATCTTTAAAGAGATGTAGCCAGGATTGAAAGAAAATTATAAAAGTTTAACTGTATAATCAGGAGGAGGCAACAGGTATAGGCCTGTTACTCATAAATAGTTTCAAAAATTTTTTAGGGGAGTGGATAATCAATGAAAAAACGTTGGATGTTGTTGGCAGTATTATCTCTGGCGCTAATCTTTACTTTAGTCTCAGTTGATGCTGTTTTAGCTGATCAGCCTGGTGAAGGGCCGACAACCAGAGAAGAGACAGTCATTTATACTGGAGTTAGCTGGGCACCGCCGAATAACTGGAATCCTCTTTATCATGACCCACAACCAGGTACAGTTGGTTTAATGTATGAGCCTTTATTCCATTTCAACCCTCATTCTGGTGAATGGAATCCCTGGCTAGCAGAAGAGGAAGGCGAATGGATTGAAGACGATGTATTTTATGTAAAGTTGCGGGAAGAGCCCACTTTCCATGACGGCACACCTGTAACTGCGGAAGATGTCAAGTTTACTTTTGATATTGCCGATGAAGTTGACCTTTATTATTCAACTATCTGGAATTACCTTGATGAAGTTGTAGCTTTAAATGAAAGAGAAATAGAATTTCATTTTGAAAATCCAAATTATCAACAATGGCAGACAAACCTATATAATCAGCCAATTGTTCCAAAGCATATCTGGGATGAAATTGATAGAGAAGATATAGCCAGTATATCCAATGAAGAGGGAATTGGTAGTGGACCATTCACCTATGGTCAGGCCCTTGAAGACAGAATGATCTGGGAACGTATCGATGACTGGTGGGGTACTGAGGTTCATGGTGAATTTGCTCCTCGCTATGTCGAAGATTTAATTGTTTACGGTAATAATATTGCACTGGGTATGCTTCTCCAGGAAGAATTAGATATTTCTAACAACTTTTTACCAGGAACACCAGAAATAGTTGCAACTCCAGAATATAATGTAACCACTTATTATGATGAAGCCCCATATCATGTCTCAGGTAATACCGGCCTTCTGTATTTAAATACAGAAAGACCTGGTCTTGATGATCCTGAATTCAGAAGAGCAATTGCTTTTGCCTTAGATACTGATGATATTATTGAAAGAACCTATCAGGGAGCAGCTTTACCAGCGGATCCCAGTGGTCTCTTTGGTGCCTGGGCAGATTACAGATGCGATGAAGCTGTAGAAGAATATGGCTTTGAATTTGATAGGGAGCGGGCAATTGAAAAACTTGATGAGGCTGGTTATGAAGACACAACTGGTGACGGCTGGAGAAACACACCAGATGGAGAAGACATCCATCTTGAATTACAGGTTCCTGCTGGTTGGAGTGATTGGGAAAACATTATGAGAATCGTCGATGAACAGTTAAGAGAGATTGGTATTCACACAGAACCTAACTTTACTGATGATACTGTGTATAACAATGATCTCTGGAATGCCGACTTTGATATAGCCTTTAATGATTATCAGACTCAAATCAGTGGAACTCCGTACACTTACTTTGAAGCAGTAGCTACAGATGATATCTATGGAGAGCAGGCAACTAATGGAAACTTTGGACGCTATGAAAATGAGGAAGTTTTTGATTTAATTACTGAATTTAATATGGCGCCTTTAGATTCAGATGAATCTCATGAAGCAGCTGCTGAAATCCAGAGACAGGTTTTAAGAGATATGCCTGTAATACCAATCATGTTAAACCCAACTTATTCACAGGCTCTTGAAACTCACTGGACCAACTGGCCTTCAGAAAATAACCCAACCGGAATTGCTGTTGGCTGGGGTGGACTATGGCAAATGGGCGGAGTTGAAGCACTTCTTAATTTAGAACCTGCCCAATAAAAGCTAAAACAATACAAGCCAGCACAGGCCTGGTCAATCCAGGCCTGTGTTATTTACAAGACTTAAGAAAGGGGCTTAACTAAGAATGAAAAAGTATTTCACAAAAAAGTTAATTATATATTTTTTAACATTTTTTGTTGCAGTTACTTTAAACTGGATTGCTCCAAGATTAATACCCGGGAATCCAGTTGATACCATGCTTGCTACCTATACTGGACCAGCTGAGGGTAGAGCAATTTTAGAAAGACAGCTAATGGTTACCTTTGGTTTAGAAGGAAATCTTTTTGAACAATATATCACATTTTGGAGACAGATTCTCCAGGGCGATTTAGGGCAGAGTATAACAATGTATCCCCGTCAAGTTATAAATATTGTCCGGAACAATATTATTTATGATATAGTAGTTCTATTTCCGGCGATTATTTTAAGCTGGATAGTTGGTAATAAGATTGGGGCAAAAGCCGGTGATGACAAGAAGACAGACAAGTTTATTATGCCAGTTATATATGCTCTGATTTCCTCACCGTATTTCTGGTTTGCAATTATTGTAGTTTATATCTTTTCTTTCAGGCTTGGATTATTTCCTTCAGCTCAGGCTTACAGTGGAGGAGTCCGACCAGCCCTTACTTTAGATTTTATATTAGTATTTTTAAGACACTGGTTCTTACCATTTTTCACAATGTTTTTGATAACCCTTGGGCAGTGGGCTATCGGTATGAGAAATATGGTTATTTACGAAGTCAAAGCAAATTATGCAAACTATCTAAAGGTATCAGGAGCTAGAGATAAATTAATTAGAAGATATGCTTTTAGAAACGGTGTTTTACCACAGGTTACAGGCTTTGCAATTCAGCTTGGACAGGTAGTTTCTGGAGCAATTCTGGTCCAGGAAGTCTTTAATTACCCTGGTCTGGGTCGATTAATGCTGGAAGCTGTCCAGCGGCAGGATTTTTTCTTGTTACAGGGAGCTTTTCTGGCACTGATTTTAATGGTTCTATTTGCAAATTTTGTAGTGGATATAATTTATATGTTTATTGATCCAAGAATAAGGGTGTCATATTCAGAGGAGGGTAAGTAATGACTGCTAAAGCAAAAAGGATATTTCAAAAAATAAAAAGCAACGAAAATTTATACTTTGTAATTACAAATAAAAAAATATTATTTGGCATATCTCTTTTTTCAGCAGTCTGTCTTTTTGCTATAATAGGGCCTTATTTTGCCAATTATGGAATAGGTGAATATGTAGGAATTTCTGCACCGGCAAGTTTAGCTGCTCCTTCTGTGGACAACCCTTTTGGTTTAACAATGAATGGTTATGATGTTTATGCAAGAACGACTTACGGGTTAAGATCAACAATTCAAGTCGGCTTTATTGGCAGTATTCTGGCAAGTACTATTGGAATTATTATTGGGTTAATAGCTGGTTATAAAGGTGGTATGGTTGATGAAATTTTGATGGGTCTTACTAATGTAGTTCTAACATTTCCACAATTGGCGATTCTTATTGTAATTGCTGGGTTTTTACCCTATCGAGGTATCTCCCATATGGCTGTTTTAGTCGGGCTTGTAATCTGGCCCTGGACTGCGAGGGCAGTCAGGTCCCAGACTCTGTCATTAAAAAATGAAGAGCATGTTAACCTTTCGAAAATTACTTCAAATAGCATATTCAGTATACTATTTGAAGATATAGCAGCAAATATGTTGTCGTACATTTTCATGGTATTTATTCAGCAGTTCCTGGGCACAATAATGGCAACTGTTGGTCTGGAATTTCTTGGGCTTGGTCCAACCAGAGGAGTTTCTCTTGGTATGGTAATGAGAAATGCATTGCAGGAAGGTGCGCTCTACCTTGATTACTGGTGGTGGGCAATTATTCCAGGGCTCTTTATCTTACTATTATTATTTTCTCTCTATTTTATTAATACAGGGCTCGATAAAATATTCAATCCAGAATTAAGGGAGATGTAAAAATGGTTGAAAATGTTTTGGAACTAGATGATTTAACAGCATATTATAAAATATTAAAAGGTGATGTTAAAGCATTAGATGGTGTAACATTTAGAGTTGAAAGAGGTGAAATTTTAGGAGTCGCTGGTGAATCAGGTTGTGGTAAAAGTACTCTGGCAAAGACCCTTATTAATAGAGAAGATCCTTTAAAGCATATTTCTGGTGAAGCAATTTTAAATGATGAAGATATTATGGCAATGAAAGAAAAAGAATTTAGAAAAAGGCGATTAAAAAATATAGCAATTATTCCTCAATATGCCCTGGATGCCTTTAGTCCGACAAAAAAAGTTAAGACCCATATAAAAGATATAGTGAGAGAACATCAAGTAAAGGTAAATTCAAAATTCTGGGATAAAGTAAAGGAAAGGTTCAGCCTTGTTAACCTTGATGCTTCTGTTTTAGATAGATATGCCATGGAATTATCCGGAGGGATGAAACAACGTGTTATCATGATTATATCATCCATCTTAGATCCTGATTTTATGATAGCAGATGAGATTACTTCGGCCCTGGATGTAACTTCTCAAAGATTTGTAGCTAATATGCTGGCAAATTTAAGAGATCAGGATATAATTGGTTCAGCGATGTTTATTACTCATGACCTGGCTATAATGTATCAGATTGCTGATAGAATTATGGTTATGTACGCAGGCCATATAGCAGAGATTGGACCTGCAGATATGATTATGCATAACCCCAGCCACCCTTACACTGAAGCTCTTATATCTTCATTACCCAGGGTCGGCATTCAGCATAAAGATCAGCGCCTGGAAGGAATAAAAGGTACTCCACCAGACTTAATTGATATAGGTCCAGGGTGTCGTTTTAGATTTAGGTGTAAATATGCAACTGAAAGGTGCACAGAGACCCCGGAACGAGAAAAAATTAGAGATAGACATTTTGTTTCTTGCTGGAATCATGAACAACTTGGAAGTGATAGTAATGAGTAAAAATAATAATGATGATTTGCTTTTATCTGTTGAAGGACTAACCAAACTTTTTTACAGCGGTATAATTAATAAAGATGTAACAGTTGGGGCAAAAGATGTTTCCTTTGAAGTTAGAAAAGGTGAGATAGTTTCTTTGATTGGCGAGAGCGGCAGTGGTAAGACTACTATTGGACGAATGATTCTTAAATTGTTGGAGCCAACAGATGGCAAAATTTATTTTAAAGGCCAGGATATAACAACTTTAAATTCAAAAGAAAAGAAAAAAGAATATTATAGAAATGTTCAGGGGGTTTTTCAGGATCCCTATTCTACCTTCAACTCCCTTTTCAGAGTAAAGAGGATTTTTAATATGGTTTTTAAAACATTTATGCCCGAGGCAAAAAATAAAGAAGAAAAAATATTGCAAGCCATTGATGAAGTCAATATAACACCAGAACTTTTAGATAAGTACCCCCACCAATTAAGTGGAGGCCAGCTGCAAAGGCTTTTAATTGCCAGAGCTCTACTTTTGGATGTTGATATTTTAATTGCTGATGAACTTATAAGTATGCTTGATGCTTCAACCAGAATGGGTATATTAAATTTACTGATAGATATCTGTAAAGAAAGGGGTATGGCAATTATTTTTATAACCCATGATTTAAATCTGGGTTATTATATCAGCGATCATACTTTGATCTTAAGAGAGGGAAGACTGGTCGAAAGAGGAGACACTAAAAAAATATATAAGAACCCGGTTCATCCTTATACACAGATGCTTTTTGAGTCAGTCCCTGATCGTAAAGAGAAATGGGATAGAAAAGAAGAATTTCTACCTGAACAGATCTCTGAAAAGATCAAAGAGTTTTATAAAGAAAATGATAAAAGCGATTTTCAAGCTGTTGATGAGAATCACTATGTGCTCTTTGGTGAGTAAATATAAATATATTAAGAGGAAGTGATAGACATTGAAATATAGAAAACTGGGTAAAACAGATTTCGAAGTATCTGAAATATCTTTTGGAGGCTGGGCAATAGGGGGTTCCTGGGGGTCAGTTGATGATGCAGTTAGCAGAAAAACTTTGCAGACCGCCCTGGAAAACGGAATCAATTTTTTTGATACTGCAGATGTTTATGGCGATGGACACAGCGAAAAGTTAATCGGAGAGCTTAAAGAAAACACAGATAAAAATATTTATATTGCAACCAAAGCGGGGCGGAGACTCGATCCTCATGTTGCAGAGGGTTATAATGAGGAGAATTTAAGATTTTTTATTGAAAGAAGCCTTAAAAATTTAGGTGTGGAAAAAATAGATCTCTTACAGCTTCACTGTCCCCCGGATGAAGTCTTTTATAATGAAAAAGTTTTTGCAGCTCTTAACAAAATGGTCGCAGGTGGTTTAATAGAGAATTTCGGGGTCAGTGTTGAAAAAGTAGACCAGGCCCTTAAAGCTCTTGAATACGAAAACCTGGCAACTATTCAGATTATATACAACATGTTCCGCCATAAACCGGCAGATAAGCTCTTTGCCAGAGCTAGAGAAAAGAATGTAGGAATAATTTGCAGGGTACCACTGGCAAGCGGCCTTTTAACCGGTAAATTTACAAAGGACTCTAAATTTGAAGAAGATGATCACCGTAAATTCAATCGTAATGGAGAGGCTTTTGATAAAGGAGAGACCTTTGCAGGGGTGGATTTTGAGTTAGGTTTAAAGGCAGTAGAGGAACTGAAAAAAATTAAGCCAGAAGGTCTGACAATGGCTCAGTTTGCCCTAAAATGGATACTTATGAATGATGCAGTTAGCTGTGTTATTCCAGGTGGCAAAAAACCCTGGCAGGTTAAGGATAATATTGCAGCATCTGAAGCTGAAGATTTATCAGATGAAATAATGAGTAAAGTTGACAGAATTTATGATGAATATATTAGAGATAGCGTCCATCATCTTTGGTAGCAAGAAAAAGAAAGGGTGAAATTAGATGACAGATTTTAAGCTTCCTGAATATGATTTTCCTGAAAGCTTTATCTTTGGAACAGCCACTTCTTCTTATCAGATTGAAGGAGCCTGGGAAAAAGATGGAAAAGGAGAATCTATTTGGGACCGTTTCTCTCATCAGGAAGGTAACATTTTAAATGGAGATACGGGCGATAAAGCCTGTGACCATTATAATCGCTTTAAAGAAGATGTTGCATTAATGAAAGAATTAAATCTAGATTCA
>Ga0207421_10006846_pt1 | contig 12324 bp, 11 predicted proteins | sample SodLakKL_010_SED_4_FD_187542 | JGI IMG/M metagenome (GOLD analysis project Ga0207421, IMG submission 187542) | Alkaline sediment microbial communities from Lake Tanatar, Kulunda Steppe, Russia - 8KL_010_SED (SPAdes) (version 2) | ecosystem: Environmental > Aquatic > Non-marine Saline and... | reverse complement strand
GTTTTGGTCATGCTTTACCTTTACGAGAGGGCGGGTGGCCCATCCTGCTGCAAACCCTTCAAGGACCATCCCTTTTTACCCACAATATCGGACGCTACTCGACTTCGCGTGGCCCGGGCTAATAGTGAAATAATCCCCTCCTTGATCACCCGGTCCAACGTTATCTAGAGCTGTTCAGGCAAATGTGCATCATCCAATCGAGACTTACTCGCAACCCATTCCACTTAAGTCGCGAAACAACCCGCCCACCAAGGCGCTCTCAAGGGCCCCGTATTCCGGCAAACTATGACACCAAACCAGCACCGAATGCCAAATTTCGGCGAACCAACCCCCCTGATTCTGCATAATTCTCGAGACCTGTGAGCTACCGTGGGCATAAGCGACCAAGAGCATAAAACCCGCCGATTCCAAGGCTATCATGCTGCTAAGAGACTGTCGGCCGAAGTATCAAGTATTTCACAGGCCGAGAGATTATGCTGCTCGATTACGATCAGTTCGCTCCACTTCCGGCGACCTTCAACGCCCCTGTGACCAGCAACTTGGAAAACCCGCCATAGATATTTTCGTCCAAGGGCATATTTTTCTGCACGCTTGTGCGTGAGCCACTGCCACTCGCCGATGAGAATGATAGGGGCCTTCGATTCCAGACTATGCTCCTGAATTAGTGTTCCTTTTCTCGGATTTGCAAAGGATCGCGGGGCTGTAGATTCCCGTCACCTTCCCCCTTATGAAACCTTCCGCGGCCCAGTACCCCAAGCAGCAAGAGGATCCAAAGGAGAGAATTTGGCACAGCGTGCGTGAAAAAAGAAGCCCAGGTGGATCCGGTGTACTGGGCAATCAGCGGAGCAATGAGCATTCCCGGCAACATACCGATGAAGTGCCACTTGAGCATAGCGTGTACGAGCCAGGCCCAGAGGATACCGTTTAGGACCCAGGCCCATTGCCCCAGGATTCCCTCCTGGAGGGGAAGCAGATAACCGCGCCACATCATTTCCTCGCTGAACATCGCCAGGGCATGCACGGGAATGAACAAGGCCAGAAGCTTCCAGTTGCCCGCCAATGACACCCCGAAAAACGTACGGGGAGGGATAGCCATCGGTCGCAAGGGATTGAACGGGGCGGGCAGGTAGTCGGGAGGGGCAAGCAACGGTTTCCTGGCGAAATACTTCCCAAGACCTTCTAAAGCCTGGTCCGATACCACCGTCACGACGATTGCCACGACGATCCAGAGCCAATCCATTCCGTCGATGGGATCAAGCCGAAATCGCGCCACGATCTCAGTGAGAGTCAACGTCCCTCCATCCACGAGCATGAACAGGAGAAGTGATGCCGGGAGAAGCAAAAGCACTGGAATCCATAGGCAGGCGAAAAAGGCGAACAGTGGGGAGTAACCCTTTACGACCAGGCGAGGCACAGCATAATAGACCCCGAGGTATAGCAGCGCCCCGGTAATGGCAAAAATGGCTACCTGTCCCCAAATAGGCACTCAATCGACTCCCTATCGCGGCTTTTGCCGCCGGTGTTTTGACCCGGTCAACCGACACGGCACCTGGACCGAGCGCGCCTTTGGTGTTTTTCGTCGAGGCCCCGGGCAAATGGATAACCACCATTATACCGGCGCCCATCCTCGTTCCTGGGCGCTTGCCCGAATCCGCATGCACCCGATCCCGCGGGCCCATGTCGGCCTGCTGATCGTCTGGGTGTTGTTATCCCGCTGATAATTCTACGCGACACTATCGCGTTCCCCTGCATATGCAACAATCGAGAACAGACCGTTCATTTCAGCAACCCCACGCATTCTGTGCATCGAACTGTTGGATCTCGATTCTTGTCCAAGGATTCGTCTGAATGCTCTGCTGACATAGAACCCATGCCTGTATCGAGGGATGAGCGTAGCACACAATGCCCTGCGATATCACGCGCATCAGCGGGATTACGGTTGATGCGCCAACAAACAACCGGGTGAGGTCTTCTTCCAACTAACTCCCACCACACCTACTAAAACTATACGCTTACCCAGGATCATTGATATCTTGCGGGTGACGTACCATTCCGATAACCCATACGAGGATGAAACCAAGAACACGTCCGAAACGGCTGAAAGATCATTGATCCAACAATGTTCGCAAGAGGCCCTCACCCCCGCTGATGATCACAGCTACAATCTGAGCTGCCTATGACCGAATCCATGTCCCAACCCAGGGCAAGTCATGCGGGTGCCCTGGAGAAGCACCAGCTCCTAGGCAAACGCTGCATCCGAGGTTGTAAATACCCTCGATACCGGAAACCAGTTCTCGACTGCCCTCCTAACCCTTTCATTGCCGTACGCGACCGGTGATAGGGAATTATTCGGAGAATGGAACTCGACATGTCGGTCAGGAGTCAAATAGGGCAAAAGGAGTGGTGGAGATGCGAAACGTCCGCTGCACAATGATAACCGTATGCCTGCTACTTATCTTCTCACTCGGTGCATGTAGCTCGCCCACAACAGAGCCGGCCAGCGCGCTCCCGGAACCCGTTGGCGTCCTAGACGAAGACCTGGTTTCAGCCAACACCCTATTCGCATTCAACCTCCTGCGGGAGTTGCAACACATGGACGCAGAAGGAGATAAGTTCTTTTCCCCAGCCAGCGTGTCGGTGGCACTTGCAATGACCTACAATGGCGCAGAGGGTGATACTTTCGATGCGATGGCACAAACGCTCGGCTTCGGGCAAATGAGTCTCGATCGCGTCAACCGTGGGTTCTCCGATCTATTGACTATATTGCGTAACCCCGATCCGGAATTGGAGGTTGCGATCGCGAATTCCATATGGGCGCGCGAGGGCATGCCCTTCAAGGAAGAATTCCTGGAGGCCAATCGGGAATACTACAATGCCGAGACGCGGGAACTAGACTTCGACGATCCGGGCGCCGTCGATACGATTAATGCATGGGTAGACGAGATAACGCGCGGTAATATCGATGAATTGATCGAGGAAATCCGGGCGGACTCCATCATGTTCCTCATCAACGCCATCTATTTCCAGGGGAGTTGGACTGAAGAGTTCGACCCCGACCTGACCCGTGAAGAGCCGTTCTATCGTCAGGACGGCGCCATAGATGTACCCTTCATGCACCGCGAGGGGACTTACCGCTACTATGAAGACGAACGCCTGCAGGCCGTCGCGCTTCCCTACGGAGAGGAGCGCGTGAGCATGCATATCCTTCTGCCCCAGGAGGGCTATGGTATGCATGAATTGATTGAAGAGCTGGACCCTGAGACATGGCGCGAAATCGTCACGGGTCTTTCCGAACGGAAGATCCAGCTCGCATTGCCTCGCTTCACCCTGGAATACGAGGTCACCCTTGACGATGCCCTGAAAGCGATGGGCATGGAGATCGCCTTTGACCGTCAAAGGGCGGACTTCTCCGCGATGTATCCCGTCCGACCCGGCGAGAATGTATTTATCGGGGAGGTTCTGCACAAGGCTTTTGTCGATGTCAACGAAGAGGGTACCGAGGCAGCCGCGGCTACCTCCGTCGAAATCCGGATCGAATCAGCGCCCATGCTGGATACGTTCCGGGCGGATCGGCCATTCTTGTTCGCCATCGTAGATGACACCACATCGTCCATACTGTTCCTGGGGACCCTCAACGGCCAAAACTTCTAGACTGCCTCGCGGCACTTGCGGGAGGGGTGGGCTTGCACGGCTCACCTCCTCCCTTTCTCAATATCATGTCGGTCTACGATCTTTTGGCCAGCGTGGACGCGCAAGTAACCGCCGATACGACACACGTCATCTGGCATCCTGCGCCATCATTGCCCAAGCGAATCAATGCAGGTTCGCGCGCTTCATGGACCCAATAGACACTGAAACGAGGGCCTGGCCATCCCATTAGCAAATGGGTCCCAAGCGATCGCTATGGACGCGGAGAAACGCGCCGATTACTATTGGATTGGAGTATAGGAAATAGTTCACTCTCAGGGGAGGTGTCCTCGTGCAATATGTCGGAACACTCGCGCCCATTGCCTTCGTGTTTGCACTGGCAGCCCTTGCTCAAATTGGGACCCTAAAGCGCCAGGTGGAAAGCCTCGAGCAAGAGCTGACGGATCTTAAGCAACACGTGCAGGACGATAGACAGTAGCCGTACATCGCCTCCATGGTAAGCCGTCGCGAGCAATATCGGTATGTGGCAGGGTCACGAGACGATTTCGGAACTCGGCAACCATATTCTGCGTAATCAAAACAACAGGAATTATGTATTGGAGCCATAATCCCCTGCGCCCGCCACTAAGATCCATTTATCCGTTCGGTCGTGTGCAAAGGTGACACCCATTTTCCCACCAGACACCAGGCAAGGCAGCGGACATGATTCTCGCGTATGCGATGCTGTAAAGAAACACCGAATCGCCCAAGGCAAAAACCCACTCAGGATTCGTTCGAGTGAAGGGGCGCCACGCACCTCGCCATACGGGGCGGTGACGAAATGCGAAATGTCAACATATTCTTCTTTTCGGGTACGGGCAACACCTGGTGGGTATCGATGGAAATCGCGCGCCTCCTGGCCGACCAGGGCATTCGCGCCGATGCCCACTCTATCGAAAGATTATCGGCAGCGACGGCTGCACAATTAATCGCGGGATGCGATGTCGTCGGGTTCGGATACCCGACCTATGGCTCCGATCTCCCCGAACCCATGCAAACATTCATGGACCAATTGCAGAACACCAAACCGAAAAAGTGCTTCGTGTTCTGCACACAATGGATTTGGTCGGGAGATGGCGCACGAGTCGGGGCTGAACTGTTGGCCTCCAAGGGGTTCGAGGTTTGCTGGGGCGAGCACTTTCTGCTGCCAAATAATGTTTGCGTGACCGCGGTCCCTCTTCCTTTCACAAACGAACGCGAACAAATCGACCGCGTCTTGGAGAGGGCCTCTAGGAGGCTAACAATCTTCTCCGAGAAAATTATCTCGGGCCAGGTCTACCGCAGGGGATTTCATCCCCTCTCTCAACTTCTGGGCAGTTTGCAGAGGCTTCCGTTTCGGAGCATCAAAGAGCGCATGCGCAATGAGATTGGCGTGGATGCCCATCGGTGCACACAATGTGGCTACTGCGTGGCGATTTGCCCCGTAGAGAACCTGGCGTTGTGCCCAAGCTCGTTCTTTGCGCGCGGACACTGCATCTTCTGTATGCGCTGCTACAATTTCTGCCCCCGATCCGCGATCACCTACCGGTGTCGACCACACAACCTCCGGCGGGGGGTACCCTACAGGGGACCCGTCGAGGCATTTGACCCTTTGCAATTGCGCTAGTTGCTACTTCGTTGCGCCATAAATCCGCCAGGTACTGCCGTAGACTCGAACATCCCGCGGGTGGCAACGCAGAAAGCCTCAGCAATACCCCGCAAATACCGATATCACGGACATACATCATGATTGATCACGTGTCTGCGTGCGGACGATACGCTCGGAAAATTCTCCATCGAGCGGGTGCAGGAGTCGGGTCGTCAACTTCAATAACCCTCGCGCCAAGTGCTACAGTAGAGTAGTGATAAGGCAAATGCACGACCGCTGCCCATATACCATCCGGGAATTTGTGCATGCTACGAAGATGAGAGAGGCGATATACATGGATCAATCGTGGACACATCAATACGTCGATGTCGATGGAATCAACACGCACTACATAGAGGCAGGAGACCCCGCAAACGAAACGCTCATGCTGATACACGGTGGAGGCACCAGCTCATGTGCCGAGCTCAACTACGGTGATGTGGTCGGGGTTTTGGCCAAAGACCTGCACGTCATCGCCGTTGATGTCGCAGGATTCGGCCGCACCACAGGCGCTGGTCCGGAACAATACTCGTACGCTGGCCAAGGAGACTTCCTCATTCGTTTCATGGAAACACTCGACCTCATCGCCCACGTAGGCGGCAATTCGCTGGGTGGATGGCTGACGATGTACCTCGCTTTGGAAGCGGCCGACCGCGTGAAGAGTCTCATCCTGATCAACAGCCGTGGCGCCACCCTTACCCCGGACGATCGATACGTCGTCTGGGACAAGGACCAGCGCTATCATCGCCCTCCACGCCGCCCCTTCGGCATCAAAAAATTCACTTCGGGCCCTCCGACCCGCGAATCCGTCGCCAAGAAGTTGGCGAAAAACTTTGAGGATAAGTCCTTGGTGACCGATGAACGGGTGGACCTAGCCATCGAGATGACCAAGCTTAACGGGGAATATTCCCGGGCGCGAACCGAAGCCACCTCCTCATCCGATGACCAGTCCAGGAACAACTACATGTACAAGGGCAAATACATGCCAGAGCACGCGCAAAGTCTTACCCAGCCGGTGCTGTTGAGCTGGAGCCGCGAGAATCCCGGTTCTTCCCCCGAAGATGCCATGACGTTCTTCAACCAACTGGATAATGCACAGATGCACGTGTTCTCCAATGCACGGCACCATGTGATGTTGGAACACCCTCAGAAGTGGTCAGCTACCGTTCGAGACTTCATCCTGACCCAGGATTCATGAGATGATTCGGGGGCAGGGTCGCATTCAGCGATCCTGCTCCTCTGTGGCATTGACTGAGTACGATTCGCAAGGTGTGCTCCGCAGAAATGACTTGAATCGTCATAACGGAAACACACCTACCCGCCACCATCGGCTCCTAGAGGTCGAGACCGTCGATAGCCGATCGCTTGACCAAGGCGTTGACCGCGGAAACTCGAAACCAATTCGCAGCAAAACGGGGGGCAAGGATGGATCTTCACCGACTGGCGCAATCTGTCACAGAAGTTCGCCCTTATGATGAGGGAACCCATGCCATGTGGACAGATCCGTACATTTCCCAACGCTTGTTGGATATACACTTGGACCCCAAGATTGGAGCGGCCAGTCGAATACCGCAAAGCATTGACGCCACAGTCGCGATGATCCATGACCAGATCCGCTCAACCAGTAGAATCCTGGACCTAGGCTGTGGGCCTGGGCTGTATGCCAAACGGTTGGCGCAAAGAGGGCACCAGGTAACGGGAATCGATTTCGCGCCTTGTGCAATCGAATATGCGCAAGCACAGCCGGATACGCGACGTTACCGGATCAAGTACGTTTGTGATGACTATTTGGCTAGCGATTTTTGCGACGGTTTTGATGCAGTATTGATGATCTTCTGTGACTTTGGGGCCTTGGTGCCCAAAGCGCGATCGATACTGATGAAGAAGATCCATAAAGCCTTGAAACCGGGCGGTGTATTTATCTTCGACGCGATGACCGAGCGCAGTATCGCGCGAATGAACTTCGGAAGATCGTGGGAGATGGTCCCGGGAGGGTTCTTCAGCCCGAACCCTTACATCTGCCTGCACGAGGCACGACACTTTCCCGGGTATCAAGCAACCCTGGATCAACACGTGCTCATCTTAGAGAACTATGAGACGAAGATTTACCGTTTCTGGAATCACTACTTCGACAGGAAACAGGTGCGGGCACTCTTCTTAGAAGCAGGCTTCTCAGATGCAAAGGCGCTGGGGGCAATTCTTTCCGGGGAAGGCCCGCCCAATGATGACAGCGTCATGTTCTATGGGGTTGAGAAATAATGCGGCCGCCCCCCTTTCTCGGGGTGCGGGTCCGCTGCGGCCAATAGGCTCCCAGCGGACTTTGCCGTGTTCACACTCGGCCCTCAACACACTGCATCCGGACCGGGTTCCTATCGTTGCAGCTTTCACCACTGTCCCCTGGGCATTCTATTCCACTCCATGGACGGAGGACGGCGCGAACCCCTGACGGGTGGTTGTTGGAAAGCGGCCACGTCGTCCGAACCGAAACCACTCGATTCAACAAGAACTGCCGTCATCGACAACATCATGATGTGCATCTTGAACACTGGAGAAGTACATTGGTCCAATCAGGAAACCCGGGTGCACCCCGGAAGACTTTTCGTTGACCTCGCCCACACAGTTGCATATGAACGCACTGTATGCGCGCGTCCGGATGTGTGGGCGAGGTCGAACTCCCAGGGGATCGGGGGATCTGAGACGGCAGCATCCTTTCCGCCCGGGATGAACATGGGTTAAGACGTCCCTATGCCGCTCCGAGATCATCAACACGCATCGCGGGGATATGAACCGTTGCGACAAAGCCGGAGTAATTCCAAGCCTGATCGGATGCCAAGAGCAACCTCCAGCGAGTGGCTCTGGTGTAGCGCTCAGAAGATGCCGCGCCGGGCGTCAGAGGCACACGCTGCGGCTTCGAATGATGCAAAGGCTACAGCGGGATGGCGCTTCGCAGGATGTGCAACACGCATCGCGAATCCCTCACCACGCAGGCAAATGGACCATCAACGATCCGCGCTCACAGCGTCTGTCCACGCCCATGATGGGGAGCCGCTCCGCGCGACGAATCGAAGGCGCCGCCGCGCAGGTATATCCGGCGGCTCATTGGGGGAAGTTGCTATGGCGACAAGAGTGTCCCCTCACCTCCTTGCGGTACTCATGCTCGGTGTCATTTCACAGATCGGTCAGGTCCTGTTCATGCGGGAGCTGTTGATGGTCTTTCACGGCAACGAGCTCTCCATCGGCGTCATACTGGCCGCATGGCTGGTATGGGTTGGTGTTGGAAGTCACTTTGGGGCTCTCTTCGTTGAACGGAATCCCCACCCCCGGGCTTTCCTGGCGGTGAGCTCTTGCATCCTGATGCTGGTGATGCCGGCCACGCTTCTGGCTATGCGGCTGGCGCGAGGGTTCTTCACGGCTTTCCCTGGAGCCTACCTCTCCATCGCCGATATGGCCTTGGCATGCTTCTTGCTCATGGCGCCGGCATGTATACTGCTGGGAGCGCAGTTCGTACTATTGTCCCGCGTCTGGCGCGAAAGCCGCGAGCGAGAGGATTCATTCGGTGCAGAGGCCACCTACGTCGGCGAAGCTGCCGGGAACATGCTCGGCGGAGTACTGTTCACCTTTATCCTCGTGCATCAACTCACCTCTCTACAAAACGCTGTGCTAGCCGGAGTGCTGTTGTTGATCGCGGTATGGCTCATGCTTCGCCCCGACTCCCCCCTGGCGCCCCGAGTGCCTGGGCTCGCGACCAAGGCCGTGCCGGTACTCCTGGTAGCCGGACTCGCCATCACACCATTTCTGCCAGCGCTGGATGACTGGGCCTATCAACTGCAGTGGAGCCATTTCGCCCCAGCGCATGCACTCATCGAGACACATCAGTCTGAGCACGGGGCGATTTCGATCGCTCGGCGGAGGGACCAATACAGTTTTTATCAGAGCGGCCACCTGATCTTCAGCACGGCCGGGCCGGAAACCGCAGTTGCAAGTCTGGAAGATGCGGAAGCCGCGGACATCGCCCACCTGGCGTTGGTACAGCACGATCACCCAAGGACAGTACTCCTGGTGGGTGGCGGGTTGAGAGGAATTCTAAGCGAGATCCTTGAGTACGAAGTGCAGCGGATCGACTACGTGGAGCTGGACGAAACCCTAACCAACGCCGCACGTCCATATGTGTCCATCCGCACGCAGGAGGCGCTCCGTGATGATCGAGTGAACCTGATTCATGCCGATGGTCGCTTATTCGTGAAGACCGCGCAGAATGAATACGACATGATAATCGTAGATCGTCCCGATCCGTTTACTGCTGAAATGAACCGATACTACACCCGGGAATTCTTCCGTGAAGCCGCCGATCTTCTCCGACCCAACGGCGTTTTCGTGACCGGGGTCACCTCGACTCCGGACCTGCGCGGCACTGCGATAGCAAATCGCAACTCCACTATATATCACACGCTGAACAGTGTGTTCACGGAAGTAATCCCTGCAGGGGACCGGTTCATGTTCTACTTTGCCTCTAACACCCAGGGACAAGTGTCCGTAGATCCCCAAATCCTGGAGGACCGGTATAGACAACGGGGAGTGCATGCGGAGACATTCTCGCCGACCCGCTATCACACTTTGCTGGAAGAAGGACAGCTGCGACGGGTAAACTGGATGGTTCGCTCCCACGGCCGTGATGCCGACGCTCACCTGGTGGGCCCTGGTGCCACTCCGGCGTTTCCCAAGAGCCTGGATGAGCAGAAGCAGATGGAGGCTGAATTGCCGCCCGTCCAGGAACGCTACTTCACGAATACGGACCTGAAGCCGATAGGGTACTACTATACCCTCATGTTCTGGGAGAATCTCACCAGGGGTGACCCCATTATTTCCCTTCAGGAGTTGCTGCACATCCAATTCTGGTGGGTGCTGCCCCTGATGGTTTTCCCACTGTTGATCGCAGTGGTGTTACGCGCCCGAACGAAACAAATCGGTGGTGGATCCTTGAGCAGGCTGGCGGTTCTCCTCACAGTCTTTACGACGGGCCTTTCAACCATGAGCCTACAGGTCGGCCTGTTGTTCTCCTTTCAGAGCATATACGGGTTCGTTTACGAGATGGTGGGGCTGGTAACGGCAATGTTCATGTGTGGCCTTTCCCTGGGTGCCTTCTTGGTGCATCGGTATGTGGACGACAAGACCAATATCGAGAGTCTAGCGCGGGTGCAAATACTCATGGCGCTTCTTTCGGTGGCCATCGCCATCATGCTTCCCGGCTCGACGGTTGTACGACTGCCAGCGATTGTGTTTGTACTGTTCTCGATGCTAACCTTTATGGCAGGGATGATAAACGGAATCGACTTTCCCCTAGCGGTGGCCTGCTATACCTCTCTGCACGGACGCGCAGAACGCTCAACGGGCACGATATACGGGACGGAGCTATTCGGAGCATGCGCGGGAGCGATTGTGGCCAGTGCGGTCGTGGCACCCATTTTCGGCATCATCGCCTGTTGCCTGCTGGCAGCCTTTGCGAGTTTCACCGCGGCCGCGGTACTCCTGATAGCAAGGGGGGCTGAGTATGGATATGCACGATGAGAGAAAAGGAGAAGGCAAGCTCAGTAGACGACACTTCTTGCGAAGTGGTGGAGCTGGGATCTGTCTATTCTATCTTAGCAATCTGTTCGGGTGTGCCCCCACGACCGAGGAACCGCGTCGAAACGATGAAGACGAACCACCGGAGGCACCGCTAACGGCAAAGAAGGGGTTCACCAATCCTGTACGTTCTCCCTGGTTCACAGAACTTAACGACGGGAAGATACGCTGCGACCTATGTCCGAGACAGTGCGAGCTGCGGGACGGGGAAAGAGCACCATGCCGGGTGCGGGAAAACCGCGGTGGGACCGGTTATACGCTGGCCTATGGAAACCCCGCCCTCTTGCAGGAAGATCCGATAGAGAGAAAGCCCTTCTTCCACGTGCTGCCCGGCAGTCGCGCATTCTCCATATCGACGGCAGGCTGCAATCTGGACTGCAAATTCTGCGAGGTCTGGGACATGGCTCTCGAGTACCCGGAGGAAGTATACGCGCACGATGTTTCTCCAGAAAGGGTATTACAGCATGCGCAGGAATCCGGTGTGCAGTCAATCAGCTATGCATTCGGCGAACCGATCATATTCTACGAATACATGTCCGAAATCACTTCCCTCGCCAGCGAGGCCGGCCTACTTAATCTCGTGCATACGGCGGGTTATGTGCAGCAGGAACCCTTGAGGGAACTGCTGGGCCAAATAGATGCCGTCAACGTCGACCTAAAGAGCTTTAATGAGGCGTTCTACAAAGATGTAGTGGGAGGAGAACTGCAGCCCGTACTCGATACCCTCCGGCTCCTGCGCGAAAACGGTGTGCACATCGAAATCACCAACATCCTCATTCCCGGCCAAAATGATGACATGACCGAAATAGCTGAGATGTGTACATGGATCGCCGAAGAACTCGGATCCGACATCCCGCTGCACTTCGTTCGCTTCTACCCGCTATACAAGATGTCCGAGATCCCAAGGACCCCCGTATCCACCCTCACGGAGGCCCACGAGACCGCACAGCAGGCTGGACTGAAGTTCGTTTATATATCTCGTGTGAGTGACCACGAAGCGGAGAATACCTTCTGCCCTGCCTGTGGGGAGAAGATCATCGACAGACTCGGTTTTGTCATTGAAGAGGTCAACATGGTTGACGGTCGCTGCGCATATTGTGACGAAGAGATACCGGGGAGGTGGGAGTAATTACCCCTCCCCGGTGCGTTTACGCATGCGTTCCAGTTGCTCGAGGGCACGATCGTCCAGATTGGTAAGCCCGGCTTCCTGCGCCCATTCCATTGCTTCGATAAATTCCCCAGGATAAATGGCACGATTAATCGTATCGTAGTCATAGGCCCGATACGCCACTCGATACTGTGCCATGATATTCACATACGTGTCGGTGGACAGGTTCTCAGCCACCCATTCGACGAACTCCCGCGTGCCCGCAACGCGATTCGGCATC
>Ga0207421_10006844_pt1 | contig 12326 bp, 6 predicted proteins | sample SodLakKL_010_SED_4_FD_187542 | JGI IMG/M metagenome (GOLD analysis project Ga0207421, IMG submission 187542) | Alkaline sediment microbial communities from Lake Tanatar, Kulunda Steppe, Russia - 8KL_010_SED (SPAdes) (version 2) | ecosystem: Environmental > Aquatic > Non-marine Saline and... | reverse complement strand
TGGTCTCTGTGGCCAAAGGCGCTTGGTGACCGAAGGTCCTCGGGCGGTCCGGCCGACAGGACGTCGGCCGCCGGGATCGACCCGGACGGGAGTTAAACCTTAGGAGGCCGCCCGAGGACCCCGAGGGAACCTTAGCGCCTTCCACAGAGTTACCCAGTCGCCCGGACGACAGCGCCAAAACACGGTTTTTCATACTAATATAGATGAAACACCCGGCGAAACTCCAAGGCCTGGCCGTTTTCCGGATCAACCTTCAAAAAGACACCGTTCACAACAACTTCCCCTGCAGCCAGGTCCAGCCCCACGGGCAAGCCGTAGAAAAAGCGTTTCAGGACATTTTCCGGGTCCAGGCCCAGCACGGAGTTGTAGGGGCCGACCATGCCCGCGTCGCTGATATAGGCCGACTTTTCCGGAAAAATCCGCTCATCGGCTGTCTGCACATGGGTATGAGTTCCAATCACAGCGCTGGCCTTGTCTTTTAACAGCCAGCCCAGGGCCAGTTTTTCAGAAGTGGCTTCGGCATGAAAATCCACGATCACTATCGGCGTGGTTTGTAACGCCCGGTCCACTTCCCTTGTGCCCACCTGGAAGGGGCAGTCACAGGGCGAGATAAAGACACGGCCTATCAGGTTGAGCACCGCTACTTGAAAGCCTCCCACATCATAAATGCCCATGCCCTTGCCCGGCGAGCCGGGAGGGAAGTTGGCCGGCCTTAGAAGCCGTTCCTCTTTATCCACCACATCCAGGATTTCTTTCTTATCCCAGACATGATTGCCCGTGGTAAAAACGTCCACTCCTACATCAAAGAGTTCATACATCAACGGAGGTGTAATGCCAAAACCTCCTGCAACATTTTCCCCGTTGGCCACCACCAGGTCAATCTCCCACTCTTCACGGAACCCGGGCAAAAGGTTTTTCACCGCTTCCCGGCCCGGCTTCCCGACAATATCACCAAGAAATAAAATGTGCAAGAAATCACCGCTTCCTGAATATCTGATTACATTTCTTCACTTCCTTTAATAAATAGTTCTACATTTCTGCCAGTTTCCCTGCCGGGCCTGGCAGCAGCTTAAGCCGCTCATTCCAAAACTTTACAAAGAATTGACACTTTCCCGGGCCTTTCCAGCCTCTGAACACCCCTGCCAAGGTTGACGAATTCTAATTTTTGTTTTAACATACTTTTACGATCAACCTAACAGAAAACCCGCGGCTTTGGCTGTAATTAACTATAGCTGCAATTAATAGGTAATAGACAACCGTCTACTGTGCAGTGTTGTCAAACCAGTCAACGGCATTTCAGGTTCACAGGTTTTCGTTGATTAACTGGACTCGAGTCCTTTCAATACTGCCAGGATTGCCCGCTCTCAATTATGGCAGCAAGCCAAATTTTTTTGGGGAAGTGAAAATCCAAGCCATTTACATGAACTGCCTGAGCCGGCCTGAACGTAAGGAGGTATCTTTATGAAACGTACTGTTTTTTCCATCCTGGCTGCCGTGTCTTTCCTGGGCGGTTTTTTTGTTTTCCAGGCACCGGCAGCAGCTGTCAGTGAGTACTCGCCGGAAGGTTTCACCCCGCCGGGGGAAATCCAGGCCGAAAACCTGGATCCGGGGGAATCGATCCAGGCAGTTAGCCCTGATACCCCAACAGGGCCGGAAGTTGAGTTCCAGGCTCAAAATCCTGTGGAAGAACTGAAACCCCGGCTGGAATCACTGCTGCAGGAGCAAACCTCTTCCTCCCTCCAGGAAACAATCAGGGCGGAAGGGCAGGAAAGACAGCAGCGCCCCCTGGAGCAAAAAAGGGTTCTCAGTCTTACACTTCCTGAAGCACAAAAGTTAGCCCTGGAGAACTCCAGGAAAGCACAGCGGGCCCGGCTGGGCCTGGAACAACTGGACATTGCAGTGGAGATGGCCCGGGAACAGCATGAAGAGATAGAAGAGCTGGAAGAAGTTACCGATGACCTGCAAAGCGAACTGGAACGTGAGCGGGCTGACTTGCGTGCCGATATCGATGAGATCCACCATGTCCAGCTGCCAGATGCCATCGATGAACTGGCCGAGGCCCTGGAAGAAGCGCTCCCGGAAGACCCGGCACCACCGGAAGACCCCGAAAACGATAACGAAGACGGGGATAATAATAACAACGACGACAACCAAAATGAAGAGCCAGACAATGAAAACAACAACAATGGCAACAGTAACGGCAATGACCAGAACAACGATAATAATGATGAGAACAACAATGAGAACGAAAATGAAAACAATGGAAACAATGAAAACAACAGCGAAGAAAATGATTTTCCCGCCGATGACATCATCTGGGAGGTGACACCCCAGCTAACCCGGGTACTGGATCTGTTAACCCAACTGACCCAGTTCCAGCAGCAGCTTGCCATGGTGGAACTGGCCCTGGAAGGACTGGATGAGGTAGAGGATGTTGAAGTGCTCGATGATTTGGTTGCCGAATCCGAACAGTCCAAGCGGGAAATGAAACAGGAAAGGGACCTGGCTCGCCTGGAATGGGAAAAAAACAAAAAACTGATCCAGTTTGGAGCGGAGGCGCAGTACATTGGCCTTTTGTCCCTGGAAGAACAGATGGAACTGGAAAAAGCCGGCTTGAAGATGGCCCAAAATGAGCTGGAGAAGGAACAGGCCAAGCGAGAGCAGGGCACTTCCCTGGACCTCCAGGTGGAGGCACAAAAGTTGGAAGTGCAGGAGCTGCAAGATGAACTGGACTCCCTGGAAAACGATTATGACAACCAGGTCAACGATTTTTTAGATCTGCTGGGCAAACGCGGGGAATACAGCGAGGTGGAGCTGGAACAGCCCAGCTTCCACCTGGACCTGTTCCAAGTCAGGTTTGACCAGGATGATGCAAGCGAAAAAGCCCTGGAAGAGGGTAAAGAAATGGAAATCGCGCAAGAGAGCCTGGACAACGCCCGGGACAACGAACGCTGGGCCGCCGACCAGCACGGCAGGGGAAGCAGCGAGCATGAGCTTGCTGAAACCGAAGTGGAGGAAGCGATAATCCAGCTGGAAGAAGTGGAAGAGACCACCCCCATTCGCCTGCAGGAAGCAAAACACGAGTTTGAGGAAAGCTTGCAGGAACAGGACAATGCCAACGAAGCCCTGGAGCTGGCCGAAGAAATGCTCAAGTCGCAACAGCGACAACAAGAGCTGGGGCTGGCCATGGAAAGTGACGTGATCCAGGCCCAAGGGGAAAAATACCAGGCCCAAAGCGCGGTATCCCTGCTGGAATACCAGGGATACCTGGCCAAGCAGAGATTAAATCTTTTACAAGAGGGAATTATGCCGGAGAATGAATGAGAAACAGGCCGGGAAGCTCAAGAGGACAGAGAGGACAGGGAAACCTGTTCAGCCTCAAGCTGTGCACTTCAACAGTGCCTCTGTGCGCTTCCATGTTGCTTGGCCTGAAAAGTGACTGACTGGTCGGACACCTGGGGAGGAAAGGACCATGGACGAAAAACCAACACGGCAGAATCATCAGCGCGAAGATGAAAGCAAAGAGCAGCACAAATACCGGACGGCCCCTTCAGCCCAAACAAACTCGAAAACAAACCGGGAAGCGGGCTTGGAGGGAACTGACCCGGAAAACAACGCTGCCCGGGCAGAAGATGGAGCCAGCCCGGATGACGAAAACCCGAAAGAAAACCAGAAAGAACCGGAACCTAATCCGGAGCCGGAGCAGGATCCGGACCCGAAATATAATCCAAAACAGGAGCCGGAGCAGAACAACAACGAAGATGAAGAAAATGAAGAGAATGATGCGAACGGATCATCCTGGCGGGACTCCATGTTGTTAAAAATCATCCTGCCCTTTATGCTGATGCTTCTCGCGGCAGCCAGCGTCTTCCACTTTGTCCACCACCGGGAACCGGACAGGACCGGGATTACTGAACCCACAGAAGAAAAAGCCCTGGTGGAAGCCGCCCCGGTCCGTGAGCATGACCTGGAAAAATCTGTCTCCCTGGTGGGCAGCGTGGAACCCGTGGATCAGCGGATGGTTATCCCGGAGATGGCCGGCGTCGTTGACCGGGTCCATGTCGAAGAAGGGGAAGAGGTTGAAAAAGGCCAAGTGCTGGCTGAACTGGAAGACGATGATTACCGGCTGCAGGTGGAAGAAGCCAGGAGCGCCCAGCGGGCAGTTCAAGCACAGCTGCAGGAAGCCCGGGCCGGGGCCCGGGAAGCGGAAGTCGCTGAAGCAGAGTCAGCAGTGGACATGGCCCGGGAAAACAAAAAGCAGGCGGAAAAGGAACTGGAAAGGGCCGAAGAGCTTCATGAAGACGGCTTTGCCACCGACCAGCAGGTAGAAATGGCGGAACTGGAATACACCAGCGCCCAAGAACAACTGAAGACAGCAGAAGCCGCCCTGGACACCATCGAGGAAGGGACCCGGCAGGAGCAGATCGACGCTCTCCAGGCCCAGGTTGACCAGGCCGGGGTGGCAGTCAGGATGGCCGAACAGGCCCTGGAGAGGACGCAGATTACCGCACCGGCCGATGGCACTTTGGCCGTTTTTGAGCTGAAAGAAGGGGAAATGGCCGACGGCACGGCACCTGCAGCGGTACTGCTGGATACAGAAAATATCCAGGTGATTACCTCCCTTCCGGAGTTCTACGTCAACCAGGTCCAGGTAGGAGACAAGGTCCTGGTTGAAATTCCCTCTGCCCGGGCAGATCCCCTCCAGGAACAGGTTCAGCGTATCGGGGAACTGCCCCCCGATGAAGCCCGCTCCTATCCCATGGAAGTGACCCTGTCGGGGGAAGGGCAGAACAACAAGGTTATGGCAGGCATGTTTGCCCGGACTGATGTAACCGTTGACCGGCGGGAAGATATCCTGGCCATCCCCCGGCATGCGCTTGTGGAAGGAGAAGAAGAGCTGGGGGTTTATGTTTTCCACCAGGCCGACTCCCATCCGGCCCGGGCCCGGGAAAGAAACGGCCTGGTCCAGGGGACCGTGGAACTGGTCAACGTGCACACCGGGATCTCGGAAAAAGGACTGATCCAGGTCAAAGAGGGCCTGCAAAAAGGGGACCGCATCGTGGTTGCAGGCCAGGAAGAGGTTTCGTCCGGCGATCAGGTCTGGGCCGAAAAGGTTCTGGATAACCCTGCCCTGGAAAAGCGGGGTGAAGCCCAGTGAGCCTTCCCTCCCTGGGGATCAGGCGCCCGGTAACCGTTTTGATGGTGGTTTTGATGGTGCTCCTGCTCTCCGTCATTTCCATTACCATGATCCCCATCGACCTCTACCCGGAGATGGAACTCCCGGTGGTCCTGGTGATGACCGATTACAGCGGGGCCGGCCCCCGGGAAGTGGAAAATATGCTGACCCGTCCCCTGGAAGAGGTATTATCCACGGTGGACAACCTGGCCGGGATCACCTCTGTTTCCCGGGCCGGGGAAAGTGAAATCATCCTGCAGTTTGACTGGGGCACCGATATGGACTTCGCCGCCCTGGATACCCGGGAACTGGTGGATATGGTGCGGGGAGAACTGCCCGATGGGGTCGATGATCCCGTGGTCATGCAGGTGGACCCCGATATGCTTCCCGTGATTCAGGCCGGTATCAGCGCCGACATGAGCCACCAGGAAATCACCGAACTGGCCGATGGGATTATCAAAAGCCAACTGGAACGTCAGCCCGGGGTGGCCTCGATTAACATCATGGGGGGCCTGGAACGGGAAATTGATATCCTGGTCGACCCGTACAAACTGCTGGGATACGGCCTGGACTATGAAAGTGTCGAAGGGGCCGTGCAGGCCACCAACCTGGATATGACCGGCGGAGATGTGCTGGACGGGGAACGAGAATACCTGGTCCGGGTTGAAGGGGAAATCGAAGACCCGCGGGAACTGGAAAACCTGGTGGTGGGAGAAGCCGGCGGGCTTCCGGTAGAGCTGGGCGAAATCGCCCGGGTAGAGGACACGCTGCAGGAAATGGAACCCATAACCCGCATCAACCAGCAACCTACCGTGGCCCTGGGTGCCCAGGCCCAGAGCGACGCCAATACGGTGGAAGTGGCCCGGAACATCAAGGCGGAGATGGAACGGCTGGAAGAAACCCTTCCCGGGGAAATCCAGTTCCAGATTGCCGTGGACCAGAGCATCTTCATCGAGGATTCCATTGACAGCATTGTGGATATGGGCCTGGTGGGGGGGCTGTTGGCCATGATCATCCTGTGGCTGTTCCTGGGCAATGTCCGCTCCACCCTGGTCATCGCTGCCGCCATTCCCATTTCCATCATCAGCACCTTTAATCTGCTCTACTTCATGGACTATACCATCAACATCATTACCATGGCCGGCTTAATGCTGGGCATCGGCATGGTCGTGGACAACTCCATCATCCTGCTGGAAAATATATACAGAATGCGGGAAGAAGGACTGACAGCCACCAAGGCGGCCATTGAAGGCAGCCATGAAATTTCCGGGGCGATCATCGCCGCCACGCTGACCAGTATCGCCGCTTTTCTTCCCACCATCTTTACCGAAGGGATCGCGGGGATCATCTTTGGCCCCCTGGCCTGGACGGTGATTTTTTCCCTCTTTGCCTCGCTGCTGGTCGCCTTAACCGTAGTCCCCCTCCTCTCGGTCAAACTGGTGGGCAACCATGTGGACGTAAACAAAAAATCCCGGGTCCCCGCCTTCATCGACCGGGCCCTGCAGCAGGTCCTTCAGGTCTACACCCCCCTGCTGAAAAAAGCCCTGACCTCAAGGAAAACCGTGATCATATTATTTGCCCTGCTGCTGGCCTCCTCCCTGCTCCTGGCCCCTTTAATGGGTTTTGATTTTCTGCCCCCCATGGATACAGGGGATATCGCACTGGGCATCGACTTTCCCCTGGGCACACCTCTGGAAAACACAGATGAGCAGTTCCAGGAAATGGAAGCAGAAATCGCCGGGATAAAGGAAATCGATGTGATCTTCACCCGGGTTGGTGGGGGCCGGGGTGACTTTGAAGAAGAAAGTCCCCGCTCAGCCAGCATGGACATCCGGCTGGTCCCCGAGGAAAAGCGGGAGCGCAGCGCCTTTGAGGTCGTCGACGACATCCGGGAAATAATCCCGGAACAGGCGGGAGTCGAGGTGGATATTGACGTAGTAGACCTGGCCGGCGGGGAAATGGAAGCGGCCGCCGATGTGGAAATCCAGATCCAGGGGGACGAGCTGGAGAAACTGGAAAATATCACTGATGAAACCGCAGTAGCAATCCGGCCCGTTGAAGGCGTGCAGGAGGCCAGAAGCAGCTTTGAAGATGTCAGCCCGGAAATCGTGGTGGAACTGGACACCCAAAAGGCCTTCTCCTACGGGCTGACCACCCTGGATGTGGGCCAGTTCATCAGCCGGGTCCTGGATGGGCAGACCATCTCCTTTTTCCGGGAGGAGGGCGAAGAATACGATATTCGGCTGCAGGCCAGGCACCCCCGGGACCTGGACGTTGCTGTGCTGGAAAGCATGCTGATGCAATCCCCCCAGGGAGAAGAGGTCCCCATTGAGGATATCGCCCGGCTCAAAACGGTGGAATCGCCGCAGAGCATCGACCGGCAGGACCGGGTCAGGCAGGGCACTGTTTCAGTGGACGTTGGCGACCGGGATCTGGGCAGTACCGTCGACGAGATTCAGGAAACCATTGACCGAAGCATCGAACTGCCTTCGGGCTACAGCATCAATTACGGCGGCACCTATGAAGATATGACCGATGCCTTCGAAGACCTCACCTTTGCCCTGGCCCTGGCTGTAATCCTGGTCTACATGGTCATGGCTTCCCAGTTTGAATCCCTGCTTTACCCCTTCATCATCATGTTTACCATGCCCCAGACCATCGTGGGCGTGATCCTGGCTTTGCTGCTTACCGGGCGCTCCTTCAGCATCGTCGCCTTCGTGGGCCTGATCATGCTGGCCGGGATCGTGGTCAACAACGGCATCGTCATGGTGGACTACATCAACCTGCTCTATCATCAGAAAGGGTATGACCGGTTCAGCGCCGTGGTCACCGCGGGGCGGACCCGGCTCCGCCCCATCCTGATTACCACCTCAACCACGGTGCTGGGCATGCTTCCCTTAACCTTCGACACCGGGGAAGGCGCCGAGACACGGGCCCCGCTGGCCGTCGTTGTTATCGGGGGACTGCTGGTCTCCACGGTGGTAACCCTGATCCTCATCCCGGTGGTCTATACCATCCTGGACGATTTCCGGCTGGCCATCAGGGCAAAGACAAAAAACCTGCCCTGGGCCAAAAAGCTGCCCCTGGGGCAGAACCGGCAGCAGTAAGGCCTTCCTGGCCCAACACCCCCGCTCCAGGTGCTTGCCCGGTTCTGGTATAATAAAGGGGAACCTTAGCGCCTTCCACAGAGTTACCCAGTCGCCCGGACGACAGCGCCAATACACGGTTTTTCATACTAAAGGAGGTCAATTCAGCACCATGGGAGTCGAAGAAGTCAGACGCTATCTGCAGGAGAAAAACTTTCCGGGGGAAATCGTGGAACATCCCCAGAGCACGGCCACGGTGGAAAAAGCCGCAGCAACCCTGGGCGTAGAGGAAAAACTCATCGCCAAAACCCTGGCCTTCAAGCAGAAGGACCGCTACATCCTGATCGTGACCCGGGGAGACGCCCGCATCGACAACAAAAAGCTGAAACAAACCTTTACCAAAAAGGCAAGGATGCTCCAGCCCGAGGAGATCATGGCCATAACGGGGCACCCGGTAGGCGGCGTCTGTCCTTTCGGGCTGAAAGAACCCGCAGAGATCTACCTGGATGAATCCTTGAAGGAATTTGAGTATATCTATCCTGCAGCTGGGGCTCCCAACGCCTCGGTAAAGATGACCCCTGCAGAACTGCAGCATGTAACCGGCGGCACCTGGGTTGATGTCTGCCAGCAATAAGCAGCCTCGGCCCGGGGCAGGCCTGCAAGAGACAAAAACCGCCGGCCTTTGTCCGGGTCTGGTAAAAAGCCGGCCGGGCCCGGCCACCCCTGTTGTTTCCCATTACATACGGCTTATGTCAATCACCAAAAGCGCCCGGTTGCCCTTTTCATTATAAAACAGGGCCCTGGCGCACATCTGCATCATGGGAATGCCCCGGCCTCTTTCACGTCTTCCTTCCAGTTCCAGGGGATTTTTTACTTTTTCCTTCCAGTTAAACCCTTCACCTTCATCTTCCACGGCTGCGCAAAGATAGCTATCGGTCGCAGTAATGGTGACAGCCACCTTTTTCTCCGGGTCCAGCCGGTTGCCGTGCTCCACGGCATTGGAAACCAGTTCATGCAGGCAGGTGAGCAGCAGGCCCGCCTGCTCCTGGTCGATTTTGAGCTCGAGCATGATCCTGGATAGTTCTGTTTGCAGGCGGTTCAGTTCCCGGGCAGCGCTTTTGTATTCCAGCTCATAGTTTACCTGCTGTTCCGGCTTTATCTGCAGCACAAGGAAGGTTATATCATCGTCCCCCTGCAGGGTGCCGTGATTATACCGGCGGAAATCTTCGTTGATCGCCTGGACAATCACTTCCGGTGGAAAGCCGCTGTAGTGGTGAAAAACTTCATCCAGGCGGTTGCTGTACCGCTCTTCACCGGCCTGCTGTTCCGTCAGGCCGTCGGTATAGAACAGGACCGTGGATCCCGGGGGCAAATACAGGCTTCCTTCCCGGAACTGCAGCAGCTCACCGGGAATAGCCGAGGAAATGGGCAGCGCCTGACTTAACAGTTCCACGTGCTCCCCGCTTGGCAGCCGCACCAGGGGCGTATTGTGGAACCCTGACCCGGTATAGGACATCTCCATCGTCTTTAAGTCCAGGACAGCCAGGAAAATACAGATAAAATAATCTTCAGGGAACGCTTCCCGGCGATACTGGTGGGCCAGGTGCTCCAATATTTTGACCGGGCTTAACTCATCGGCTCTTAGGGAAATGTAGCTGTCAATGGCTTCCTTGACAAAAATGCTGAATAAGGCGCCTTCCAGGCCGTGGCCCATCACATCGGAAAGATAGATTACCAGTTTATCTTTGGCCCTGAGCACATTGTAGAAATCTCCCCCGACTTTTGCCGCTGGCTGGTAATGGGCTGCCAGGGAGACATTTTCCATTCGGGGCAGGGTCTGCGGCATGGTCCGTTCATGAACTATACGGGCTTTGTCCAGCTCTTCATCCAGCTGGTGATAAAGCTTCTCCAGTTCCCTTCCTTTTTCTTCCAGCTCCAGGTTGTATTCCTGGATCTTCTGCTCAATCTGCCTCTGCTCGGTAATATCCCTGCCCACCGCCTGGTATTCCTGGATATTGCCCCGGCCATCAAAAAACCCCCGCACGATCCAGTTATACCAGCGGCTTTCACCGGTAGGCAAGACCACCTTTGTCTCATAACTGCTCACCGGCTGCGACTGGGTCAATTGAAGCTGTGTTGCAAAGCCCGGCGCCCTTTCAGTGGAAGCATTGCCCCCGGTTTTTGTAAAAAAGTTGGAACAGGCCTGGTTCACAAAGGTAACTGTACCGTCAGGGAGATAGCGACAGATCAATTCCGATTGATTTTCGATAATATCGCGGAGCTGCTGTTCATTTTTTTTCAGCTCCAACTTCTGCCTGTTGATCGTCTCCACACTCTTGCCCAAAAGCAGGGCAATCAAGAAATAAGCTGCAACCCCGGTAAGCACTTGGAAAAGATACACCTCATGAGGGGAAAAAAACAGGGTCAAGGCCATGATCCCTGAAGCCCAGGAGGCTGCAATCAGCCCACCGCGAACTCCAAACCGGAAACTGGCCACCAGGACCAGGACAAGTCCCAACAAACCGGAAATATATCCATGCGCCCGAAAGGGGGCCAGCAGCAGGAAAGCAGCGTATAGAAACAGGGCAAAAGCCCACCGGTCCGCGCCTTTCAACTCTTGTGCCATCTTTTCAAGTACCTGCAATGCATGTTCACATCCTGAATCGTTGATGAAATCGCACCTTTAACCTGAAACCGCTTCTTCGGAAAGCACTTCTTTGACAGGTTATTATTCTCCAAAAAAACTGTTGTCCCTTTTTCAACAGGAACATTTAAAGAAAAAAAATAACCTGCGCTATTGCCTGGCCTTCGATAGACCCATGCTGCTGGAATTTCCCTCTTTCAAAATACTCTTTTTCTACAAAAAGACTTTTTATTCTTATTTTGATGTAATATAATGTGGAAAGACCGGAAAGCTTTAAACTCCATTTTCAAGCCAGGGGGGATTTGGCTTGGGGTAGAACAAATCTTTGCCTGGAGCATTTTGCTGGCAGTGCTGGCCTTGGTAGCCTCGGGGCGTTTTCCCATGGAACTGGCCGCCTTGGGGGGCCTGTTAATCCTGGGCATAGCCGGGACAGCCCCTCCGGAGATCATCTTTTCCGGGTTCGGGCACCCGGCCCTGGCAACCATCATCGCTGTCTTCCTGGTTAGTCAGGGCATTATTAACTCCGGCCTGCTGCGCGGGCTGGGACAGGCCCTGGCCCGGCGCCTGCGCAGCATCAGGGGGCAGGTGATCAGTATAAGCGCTGTAGGGGCTGTACTCTCTGCCATCATGAACAACGTTGGGGCCGTAGGCCTGATGCTGCCCACGGCCGTGCGCATGTCAAAACGTTGCGGCAGCAGCCCGGGCAGCTTCGGCCTCCCCCTGGCCATGGGGTCGATCCTGGGCGGCACCATGACCCTGATCGGCAGCGCTCCCAACATCATCATCGCCTCCTACATGGTTTCCGCCTCCGGGGAATCCTTTAAAATGTTCGATTTTGCCCCCCATGGGGCAGCCATGCTCTTGACCGCCCTGCTTTTGTGGCTGTTCTGCAAATCCTGCGGCATGGACCCGGGGGCAGGGGAAAGCCCAGAAAATGGGCCGGGGTGTCACTTGGAACAGGGGGATGCCGGGCAGGAAGATTTAAACCAAACATACTCCCTTGCTCCCCTGGCCACCCGGGAGCGGCAGGTGACACTTTGTGCTGTCTTCCTGGCCGTACTGGTGGTCAGCCTGGGCCTGCTTCATCCGGCCCTTGGTTTCGGCGGGGCCGCCCTGATCCTGCTCCTGTCCCGGGTGCTGAAACTGCCTGAGGCGTACAAAAGCGTGGACTTGAAAATTGTTTTTTTCCTGGGATCCATGCTGGGGATCGGCAAAATCCTGGAACACACCGGAGCCCTGGATCTGCTGTCATCTTTTTTGGGCGGCTTTGCCGCCGGCCTGCCCCCTTTTTGGCTGGTGCTGCTGCTGGTCTTTGTTTCCTCGGCCCTGTCCAATGCCATTAACAACGCGGCCGCTGCCGTTTTCATGGCACCGCTGGCTGCAGGGATCGCTACGGGCAGCAACCTGGAAACAGCAGCGG
>Ga0207421_10006840_pt1 | contig 12330 bp, 13 predicted proteins | sample SodLakKL_010_SED_4_FD_187542 | JGI IMG/M metagenome (GOLD analysis project Ga0207421, IMG submission 187542) | Alkaline sediment microbial communities from Lake Tanatar, Kulunda Steppe, Russia - 8KL_010_SED (SPAdes) (version 2) | ecosystem: Environmental > Aquatic > Non-marine Saline and... | reverse complement strand
ACGGGATCGGCGCGGTCGGCGTTGGGATGGTCTACACCGTCGCCGTCAACACCGCTGTCAAGTGGTTCCCGGACCGGCGTGGGCTGACAACCGGGATCGGGACGATGGCCTTCGCGGCTGGCAGCGCCGCGTTCGTCCCGTTCGTTCGCTACATGGTCGACGTGGATGCGCTTGCAACCGGCCTCTGGAGCATGGGCGTGCTCATTGTGGTCGGAATCGTCGTGGGAACCGTCGTCCTCAGAGACCCTCCCATCGGTTGGCACGAGTCAACGGACGAGCGGGCTGCCGATGGGGGGAACGGGCCAACGACTGACAACGGGGGGCAGTACTCCTGGCGAGAGATGGTCCGCACCTGGCAGTTCTGGGTGATGTACTTCATGTTCGTTGCGGTGAGCGCAGCCGGATTGATGATCACCGCCCGGAGTATTCTCTATGCGGAACAGGCCGGGCTCACAGCTGGCGTCGCAACCGTCGCCGCCACTGTACTGCCGATCGCCTCGGGGGGAGGTCGCCTGGTCGTCGGTGCGCTCTCCGATCGGTTCGAGCGCGAACGCGTTACGGCACTCTCGTTTCTGGCATGTGGCGTCGGTACGATTGGTATCGTTCTCTTCGCGGGGCTCGACAGCGGCGTCGGGTACGTACTCACGGTCGCCGTCGCCGTGTTCTTCTGGAGCTCACAGTTCTCACTGTTTCCCAGCCTCGTGGGAGATTACTACGGACCCAGACACTCCTCGACGAACTACTCGCTGGTGTACTCGGGGAAGCTCTGGGGTGGCGTCTTCGGTGGCGGCGTGGTGGGGTGGCTGGTCGGCGTCGTCGGGTGGGACGCGGCGTTCCTGATCGGCGGGGCGCTGGCGCTCACCGCCGGTGTCGCCGGACTCTTCCTGCGTGCACCGGAGTGAAATGTCCGCTCCGGCTGAATCGCCCGTGGCCAACAGGGGCAAGTGACCGGATAGTGATTCAGTATAGCTGTATGTGATTTATACACTGGTTCCGATGACCCCCATCCACTCGTATCAGTTGCTCGAAAACACCATTTCGTGCTATGCGACGTTTATATCCGATCATGTCGTACGCTACCATATGAGCCAGCAAACGACATCGGATGTCTCGCTGGGCACGTCAGTGTACAACGACGACGGAACGAAGCTCGGCATCGTTCGCGGATTCGACGATAGTGGGTTTTACGTCCGGCTCGATGCGGATGCCGAGGCCGAATCCGTCGATCGTCTTCGCTCGGGACAGAGCTACGGCGAAAAGAACCTAATGTGGCGGTGCTGGCAATGTGGCGAGATGGGACAGATCGAGGATATGCCAGACGAGTGTCCGGCCTGCGGCGCCGGTGGCGAGGAGCTGTACTACTGGACGGAAGATTAGCTTTTTCGCCGCGTGGTGCTCACGTCGGGTATGGAAATCGTCGTGTTCGGAGCGGGAAGTCTGGGGAGTCTGCTGGGAGGGCTTCTCGCCAGCGAACATCGAGTAACACTCGTCGGTCGTGACCCCCACGTCTCCACAATCCGATCCGAGGGGCTCTCTATCACTGGCACGTTCGACCGAACCGTGGCCCCCGAGGCAACGACGGACGGAGCAGGACTGGCGGCGGATCTCGTCGTCGTCACTGTAAAGAGCTTCGATACCGAGGATGCCGCCCGGACGCTCGCTACCGGGGAGTTCGACGTCGCACTGTCCCTACAGAACGGGATTGGAAACGAGGAAACCCTGAGCAAGCATCTCGACTGTCCCGTGCTGGCCGGGACGGCGACGTACGGCGCTCGGCTCGATAGCCCCGGACACGTCGACTGTACCGGACATGGAGAGCTAACGCTTGGTCCGCGTGACGGTGGTGTTTCGTCCGTCGCAAAGGACGTGGCCGAGGCGTTCACAGCGGCAGACATCGAGGCCAACGCGGTGCCGGATATGTCCCGGAAGCTCTGGGAGAAGCTGGCGGTCAATGCGGGTATCAACCCCGTTACAGCACTCTCACGCGTTCGAAATGGGGTGCTTGGCGAGGGATCAGCCAGCGAGATATCCCGTACTGCCGCAGTTGAGACGGCACACGTCGCCAGAGAAGAGGGGGCCGATCTGGCCGACCAGACCGTCCGGTCGAGGATTGATGCGGTAATCGACGCGACCGCGAGAAACCAGTCCTCGATGTATCAGGACGTGCTCGCCGGTCGGCGCACGGAGATCGAAGCGATCAACGGAGCCGTCCTCGAACGCGCGGAAGTCCACGGAATCGACGTGCCGGTGAACCGAACGCTGACGGCACTGATCAGGGCCTGGGAACGGGAAAACACCGACAAAAAGTAACCTAGAAGGGTGCTTGTGGACCTTCGTCGGAGTCGCTGTCACCGCTGGATTCGCCGGGGAACGAGGGGCTCATACCGCCACCGCCGCCGTGTCCACCGGCATCGCCGGTTCCGGCGTGGACTTTCTCGATCTCGGGGATCTCCTTTACCATCCGGCTCTTGATCGCCTGGATCGTCATCGGGGAGATACCACAGCCGCTACATGCGCCGCCGAGCTGGATATGGACCTCGCCAGTCTCGCGGTCGATATCCTGAATCGCCGCGCTGCCGCCGTGCATCTGGATCTGCGGGAAGTTCCGACGCAGGAAATTCGCTACGCGCTCTTCTAGGTCGTCTCCCTCGGTCGTCTCGGTGCTCATGTCGCTCCGTACGTAGCCAGCGTCCTTAGACCTTTGGAGTCGGCCCCAGAGACCTACTCACTCACTCCGAACACGCGTTCGAGCTCCGCCTCGATCTCGTCGAGATAGATCTCGAGAGTCCGCTCCAGTTTGTCCTCGTCGACGACGATGGCCGTTACGCGCTCGGTCGGGTTCTCCGGGAGCTCGATCCGGAACTCGCCGTCATCGTAGAAGGGCTCGCTCTCGTTGAGCACCTGCTGGTCGATAGCATGGATCAGTTCGGAGTCGTACGCGTCGTTCATCGTCTCGAAGGCGTTCTTGTATGCGCGCTGGAGTTCGGGAAAGTAGTGGACGTACTTGTCCTCGAACTTCTCTGGGTCGAACTCTGTCATACTGGGTCAAAGGCGGGTCGGACACAAAAACTGGCCGAAACGCCGCGAGTAGTGATCTTTCGGCATCGGAACCGAGCCCTCGGCGATTCATATATCCGCTCGGCGGCCTAGACCACGAATATGACGGACAGGGAAACGACACGGCGACGCGTCCTGTCGGCGACAGGTGCGGTCCTCGTCGGCGGGATCGCAGGCTGTGTGGGTACGCCGGAACCCGGAGACGACGGGGAGGAGACTGCGACCGCTCCCCAGGTAGAGAAGGGCGATGAAAACGCCTACACGGCGGTGTACGAGACGGTAATCGACTCTGTCGTCCTCGTTCAGGTGACCGGCTCGGAGTTCGGTCAGGGAGAGGGCACCGGGTTCGTGTACGATGACGAGCATCTTGTCACCAACGACCACGTCGTGGCCGGAGCCGACGAGATCGACATCCAGTTCGAGGGGGGCCAGTGGCGCCCGGCAGAGATCGTCGGAACGGACCCACACAGCGATCTCGCGGTGCTCGACGTCGAGGACATACCGGAATCGGCAACGCCGCTCTCGCTGTCGGAGACGGATGCGGCCGTCGGTCAGGAGGTCGTCGCGATCGGTAATCCGCTGGGACTCGATGCCTCGGTCTCGCGTGGTATCGTCAGCGGTGTCGAGCGCTCGCTACCGAGCCCGACGGAGTTCAACATCCCCGATGCCATCCAGACTGACGCTGCCGTAAATCCGGGCAACAGCGGTGGACCGCTGGTCAATCTCGACGGCGGTGTCGAGGGCGTGATCTTCGCCGGTGGGGGTGACAACATCGGGTTTGCAATCTCCGCTGCGCTAGCTCGCCGTGTCGTCCCGTCGCTGATCGAAACCGGAGAGTACGATCATTCGTATCTCGGCGTTCAGTTCACACCGGTCACCCCCGAAGTTGCTGATGCGAACGACCTCGAAGCTGCCCGTGGTGTGTTGATAACAGGCGTCGAGTCAGGGGGCCCAGCCGATGGACAGCTAGAGACGAACGCGAGCCCCGAAAGTCCCGAAGGAGACGTCGTAACCGGTATCGACGGCACCGAGATCCCGGACGAAAACGCGTTCTCGTCGCACCTGGCACTGGAAACGAGTCCGGACGAGACGATTTCGATGACGGTAGTTCGGGACGGCGTTGAGCAGTCAGTGTCGGTGACGCTTGGCGCGCGAAGCGACGCCTGATCGTAGTCCGACTGATCCGGTTTGCTGTCTTCGACCGACACGTAAACCAAATATCGATATATGGAACAGGGTCGAGTATCCAAACGTGAGAACAGACGAAACAGCTATACAGACATTCCGGATCGGTCTAGCTATGAGCTTCGAGACATATCTGGTGCCGACAGACGGCAGCGACCCGGCCGAAGCCGCCGCCGAACGGGCGTTCGATCTCGCAGCGCAGTGCAACGCGTCGATCCACGTTCTCTCGGTTGCGGACGATAGTGTGTGGGCCGGGATCGCACAGGGCGATGACACCGCAGAGATCCGCGAACGGCTCCACGAGCGGGCGAGCAATCGTGCCCTGACACTGCGGAAAGACGCACAGGATCGCGGCCTCGATGCCATCGTAGCCGTCCGAACCGGCACCCCGGCCGATGAGATCGTCGAATACGCAAGCACCGAGCCGATCGATGCGATCGTCATGGGAACCGCCGGACGTGGTGGACTCAGGCGTGCGATCGTCGGGAGCGTTGCCGACAAAGTGGTCAGGACCGCGCCAGTTCCGGTAATGACGGTCAATACGACAACTGCTGAAGGTGACGACCCACGCCCTCTGGCTACTCCGACGGGCTAGCCGAAGACGCCGATACGTCGCCGATCCCAAGTCTGAGAAAGGCCGGCAGCGTGACGAGCGCGATCAGTATTTCTAGTCCACCGACAACGAGAAACGCCAGTGGATAGCTGTAGACGTCCGCGATAGCGCCGCCAACCAGAAAGCCCGCGAGGAACCCGACACTGCCGAACAAGTTGAACCCAGCCATCGCCGTACCGCGGTCGATGTCGGTGGCAACATCGGTAACGAGCGCCATCGTCGCCGGTGCGAGCAGTGCGCCGAGAACGCCGATAAGGACCATGCCAGCGCCGGCGAGTTCGACCGTCCCGGCGTGCCCGATGGCAACGATCCCGAGCCCGTACAGCGAGGAGCCGACGACGATCGGTACCGTCCGACCGATCCGGTCCGAGAGCGCGCCGAGCGGATACTGAAGCAGGGCGAAGGGGGCGAAAAACAGCGCAAGCATGATCCCGCTCTCACCGGGCGAGAGATCGAAGGTCGCCTCGAAGTACGCGACGCCGACGAGCGCGAAAAAGCCCGCCGTCATTCGATCGATCATTCCGAACGCGTAGGGAATCGATAGCGTCGGCGTCCGCCGGATCGTAGCCAGCGCCTCGCGCGTGCTTCGTCGCCCCTGGGGTGCACGATCCTCGACGAACGAGACGAGTACGCCGACGAATGCCAGCAGGACGGCGGCCGCGTACAGCGGCGCAAGGGGGGAGAGTTCCGCGAGCTGGCCGCCGATCGGCGCGCCCATGGCGGTTCCAAGACCGATAGCGATCCCTGCGGCACCCATGTTGCGGCCGTGACCTCCATCGAGATCCATCAGCATCGTAATCGCAAGCGAGAATGCACCGATGGTCGCGGCCCCCTGCAGGACACGCAACAAGAGGACTATCTCAAAGGTGGCAAGCGAGAGCCGTGGAAGGATCGCAAGCAGGCCGTAGCCGAGCGCACCCCCAAGCGCGCCGAGAACGATCCACGGAACCCGCCGACCAGTTGTATCGCTGATTACCCCCCAGACGCCGACAAAGACGATGAACGCGGCGAACTCGGCACCGAGAAACCACATGCGTGGCTGCAAGTCGGTCGTCGCACCGAGCGTCGCAACGAGCTCGCCGAGGCCAGGATACAGTAGTACCTGCGCGAGCAAGACGACGTAGATGACCGCCGCGAGCAGGAGCCGTTCGCGTCGCGTCGAAGACACGGGGAGACGTACGGAAGCGATCCGGTTACCTGTTGCGTTTCCCAGTATTTTCGGGATGCGAATCGGGGGCGCTACTTTTCAACCATCGCAGGTGATCTGGTCGTATCGCCGTCAACGTCCGAATCCGCCCCGTCCGTAGCGTCCTCGGCCCCATCTGCTTCGTCATCCGTCCCGCGGCCTGCAGTGTGGCCACCGATGAACTGTTTCGTCCGCTCGTGGGTGGGGTCCTGGAAGAACGACTCGACATCGCCGCGCTCGACGACCTCGCCGAGATACAGGAAGACGACATCGTCGGCGAGCCGCCTGGCCTGGTTCATACTGTGAGTCACCATAATGAACGTGTACTCGTCTTTCAGATCCATGAGCGTCTCCTCGACGCGTTCGGCGGAGATCGGATCGAGCGCCGAGGTCACCTCGTCACAGAGCAGGACCTCGGGTTCCACCGCGAGCGAGCGGGCGAGACAGAGCCGCTGGATCTGGCCCGTCGAGAGCGACGCCGCAGGGGTATCCAGACGGTCGTGAACCTCGTCCCAGAGATTCACTTTCTTCAGGTACGTCTCGACGATCCCGTCGAGCTCCTCGCTCGACTCGTACTCGCCGTGGAGGCGAACGCCGTAGGCCACGTTCTCGTAGATCGAGAGCGGAAGCGGTGTCGGCGTCTGTGGGACGTAACCGATCCGGCGGCGGATCTCCGGGGCCGGATCGTCGGTGTCGTAGATCGACGACTCGCCGAGCACCACGTCGCCCTCGATCTCGACGTTGGGCTGAATCTCGTGGAGCCGGTTGAGCGACTTCAGCAGTGTCGACTTCCCACAGCCCGACGGGCCGATGATCGCGGTTAGCTGGTTCTCCGGGAACGTGATGTCGACGCCCGTGACGGCTTCGACGTCCTCGTTTCCGGTGTACGTTACTGACAGGTTCTCCGTTCGAATCGCTGGTTGTCGTGTCATGCGTGTCTCCCTCCGGGTACGTACTGAGCGAAGCGCCCTGCGAGTAGCCGAGAAACGACGATCAGGCCAAGCACGACAACGATCAGGACGAACGACGCCGCGTATGCGTGGGCCTGTACCTCCTCGTTGAACGACATCGAGTTGTCGAAGATCAGAACCGGTAGCGTCGTCGCCGGCTCGAAGAGCCCACTGGGCATGTTGGTGCTGCGACCGGCGGTAAAGAGGACCGTCGCCGCGTCGCCGATCCCGCGGGCAAACCCCATGATGATGCCCGCGACGATTCCGGGCAGGGCCGCGCGGGCAGTCATCGTTGCGGTCTCGAACCGTGTTGCTCCGAGCCCGTAGGTCGACTCCCGAACGGTGTCAGGGGCCGACCGGAGCGCCTCGTCGATGTACCGGGTCATGATCGGGTACTGGAAGACGGCGATCGCGATGATGCCGAAAAACAGGCTCGTCCGGGCACCGACCGCGATGACGATCGTCAGGACGAACACACCGTAGACGATCGGCGGCGTCGCCCAGAGAACGTTCAGGAACATGTTCACCGCGTCCGAGAACCGCTCGCTGGAGTAATCGCTCTGGAGGTAGGTCGCGGTCGAGATCGCGAGGACCATCGAAGCGACGGTCGCCGGACCGACGATGAACGCGCTGCCGAGGACGGCGTGGAAGAACCCGCCCGTCCCTTCGAGCTCGTAGCGCGATCCGGGCGGGGAGATCACGATCGAGGGATCGGCAAGCAGGACGCGACCGCCGCGGAAGATCGTCACACCGATTACGACCACCATGACGAAGACGACGAGTCCGGCAGCGGCTCTGGCGAGCACGCCGAACGCACGCTGTTTCGCGTAGCGGTCCATCAGTACTGCCACCTCCGTCGAAGTCGCCGCTGGAGCAACATTGCGCCGAAGTTGAACAGCCAGACGACGACGACGAGCATCAGGCCGACGAAGATCAGTGCCGACTGGGTGATCGGGATCGACATCAGCTCGCCGAAGTCGCTGACGATCAGTGACGGCAGGGTCTGGCCCGTTGCGAACAGCGAGTCGGGCATCTGTGTCTGCCCGCCGATTAGCATCGCCGGAACGATCGTCGCGCCGAAAACGCGGCCGAAACCGAGCAGGACTGCGGAGAAGATCCCGGGGCCTGCGGCACGCAAGAGTACCGACCGGATCGTCTCCCACTTGGTCGCGCCGACGCCGAGCGACGTTTCTCTGAGTTCGTCAGGAAGCGCTTCCAGCGACTCGACCGACAGCGAGATCATAAAGGGCGTGACGACGATCGCCATCACGAGACTGACAGTGAGTATGCCCAGGCCAGTCGCACTGGACCCGAAGAGTGGCGCGAGATAGTCACCGACGAGCGGCACCACGACGACCAGCGCAACGAGGCCGAAGATCACGCTCGGGATTGCCGCGAGCACGTCGATAAACGAGGAGACGAGGGTCTTCGTGCGTCCCTCGGCGTACTCGGCGATGTAGATCGCCGTCAGGATCGCGATCGGCGTTCCCATGAGCATCGAGAGGACGGCGACGTAGACCGTGCCAACGATCGCGGGAAGGAACCCGAAGCTGTTCTGGGAGGGGTCCCAGTCCGTCGAGGTCAGCATCTGCACGACGGAGTACTCCGAGAGCAGCGGCAGGGAGCGATGGACCAGCGTGAAGACGATCAGAACGAACAGCGCGATCGCAAAGTAGCCCGCAACCCGGAGCCAGAGCTCGCTGACCCGCTCGATGCGGAGTCGCCGTCCGAGTCGGGGAGTGTCAGTCGATTCGGCCATTCCGGATCACGGTCCCTCGGCGAGGTTCGTCTGTGCTTCGTCGAGTCGATCCTCTTCAAGGGGGACGTAGCCGTTGTCGGAGACGTACTGCTGGCCCTCGGTGAGAACCCACTCGACGAACTCGTGGGCCTCGTCCTCGAACGCACCGTCAGAGGAGAGGAACATCTCCCGCGCTGGCGGCGCTGGGTAGATCCCATCCTCGACGGCGGCGAGGAACTCCTCACGCGTGTCGTAGAAATCCTCCTCCTCGGAGAGGGTGCCGTCGCCGTCGAGATCGATCGGGACGGGCCGGATATCGCCCTCGAGTTCGCCGCTTTCGAGATCGTAAACGTAGTTGATGTTGTTCAGCGAGATGGCCGACTCGTCGTCACCGATTGCCTGCGCGACGCGCTGATCGCCGTCGTGGTTGCCATCGGCCCATTCTTCCATCTCGTTTTCGGTGTGGGCGTGGTCCTCGCCGCCGAGGAAGTCGCCCCACTGCATGTACGCCGCGGAGGCGTCCGAGCGACCGTAAACGGTGATTTCCTCGTCGACGTCGGTGTCGTAAAGCTCGCCCCAGTTGGTGATCTCGCGGGTGAAGATCGCTTCGAGCTGTTCGCGGGAGAGCCCGTGTTCCTGGATCTCGTCGAGGACGGGGTTGTTCTCGTTGACCGTTCCGACGACTGTGTCGATGAGCATGGGTACCGCGAACAGCCCCTGCTCGATCTCCGACTCGTCGGGCTGGCGACCCATCATCGCGATGTCGACCTGCTCGTTGAGAACGTCCGAGACGCCGACCCCGGTGCCGCCACCGCTGATATCGAACGAGACGTCGTGGTCGTCTTCGTAGAGGTCTGCCCAGACTTCGACCATCGGGAGCGGGCCGACACCGCCGGAGATCCGGACCGCGGAGTCGGAGTCGCCGAAACAGCCCGCAAGTCCGAGAGTAGCGCCAGTACCGAGAAGCCCCAGTGCATCACGACGAGAGTAATCTCGTGTCATCGTTGAAAACGCGTACAACCCACACTGATGTATCCCCTCTCACTCCAGCAAATGTGGGCCGTTCATCCTGAAGGCGGAGAAATTTGCGATCCCTGTGAGAAAGACACATTCAGGATCCCGAAACGGAAGCAGATAGCGGTAGATCGGTGCTACCCGGAAATCACGGAGCGAAAACAGTCAGCCGTACAGTCGCTGTTCCTCAACCCGCTGCAGTATCTCCCTTATCGGTCTGAAGACGGGCGATACACTGTCGCTAACTGCCGTCAACCCGGTTTGGTAGTATTCGCCGGCTCTGCAGTCGGTCCATTGCGTGAGGAGACCACTAAACTGGAGTAAGCGGCCACAAAACAACGGTTCACGTGAACTCTTGTCGACAGAGATAGAAGCAATGCTTTCTGGTTCCCAGAACGTGAAAAACAGCATGAGTCATGCAAACAAGCGACAATATTTGCGAATATTGCCGTAACTGACAGTTATAGGAGTGTGGAGATATATGCACAGTACACATGACCAACCGGGATCTCTCGAAGTTTCGGACGCGGAGCCTCCATGCGGGGCAGTCGCCGGACCCGGCGACCCGCTCGCGCGCGCCGCCACTCTATCAGACGACCTCCTACGTCTTCGACGACGCCGACCACGCCGCGGAGCTGTACGCGCTCGACCGTGAGGAGGACATCTACTCCCGGATGAGCAACCCGACCGTCTCGATGCTCGAAGAGCGGCTGGCGTCACTCGAAGGCGGGTCGAGGGCGGTCGCGACCGGCAGCGGCATGGCCGCACTCGACGCCGCGACGCTCGTGCTCGCCGAGGTGGGTGACAACGTCGTCTGCTCGACGGATACGTATGGGGGGACCTCGGCGTACCTCTCACACACGGCGAAACGGCGCGGGATCGAGGTTCGGTTCGTCCCGACGCTCGACATCGACGCCTACGAGGAGGCCATCGACGAGGACACGGCCTACGTTCACGTCGAGACGATCGGGAACCCCTCGCTGGTGACCCCGGACTTCGAGGCGGTCGCCGACGTGGCTCACACCCAGAACGTCCCGCTGGTCGTCGACAACACCTTCGGGACGCCCGCGCTCTGTCGTCCGTTCGAGCACGGTGCGGACGTGGTCTGGGAGTCCACCACGAAGTGGATCCACGGCTCCGGAACGACGGTCGGCGGCGTCCTCGTCGAGGACGGCGAGTTCGACTGGGCCGCGGGCGGCTACGAGGAGATCGCCGGCCAGAACGCGGCGTATCACGACACCGACTTCACGCGGGACTTTCCCGAGGCACCCTTTTCCGCAGCAGTCCGATATCGCTCACTGCGCAGCCTCGGCAACCAGCAGAAACCGTTCGACGCCTGGGAGACGCTACAGGGCGTCGAGACGCTCCCGATCCGGATGGAGAAACACTGTGAGAACGCTGCCATCGTCGCGGAGTACCTCGCCGAGCACGACGAGGTCGCGTGGGTCTCCTATCCCGGCCTGGCGAGTCACGAAACCCACGAGAACGCCACGCGGTATCTCGACGGCGGCTACGGCGGCATGGTCGCGTTCGGCCTCGAAGACGGCTACACGGCTGGCAAGCGTTTCTGTGAGGCGACCGAGCTCGCGAGCTTCCTCGCGAACATCGGCGACGCGAAGACGCTCGTGATCCACCCGGCGAGCACGACTCACGGCCAGTTGACGCCCGAAGAACAGGAAGAGGCGGGTGTGACGCCCGACCTCGTGCGTCTGTCGGTCGGCATCGAGGACCCCGCGGACATCCTCGCGGACATCGAGGCAGCGATCGAGGAGGCGACAGCAACATGACTGGGACACTGCCAACGGCGGCGCGGTCAGCCGTTACGGAGGGGTGTCGATGAACGCCGACGCCGGCGTCCTCTCGCTTGGCGAGTTCGAGTTCGAGTGTGGCGAGTCGATTCCCCAGCTGGAAGTCGCCTACGAGGCCTACGGCGAGTTCGATGGCGACAATGCTATTCTCGTCTGTCACGCCCTCACCGGGAGCGCCCACGTCGGGCACCGCCGGCTGGACAGTGAGCCGGCCGACGCCCAGCCCACTGGCGGGCAGGCCCACGCCTGGTGGTCGAACATCGTCGGGCCCGGCAAGGCTATCGATACGAAGGAGTACTACGTCGTCTGCGTGAACATCCCCGGCTCCTGCTATGGGACGACCGGCCCGGCGAGTACGAACCCCGAAACCGGCGAGCCCTACGGGCCGGAGTTCCCGCCGGTCACCGTCGGCGACTGGACCCGCGCGCAGCGGCAGGCGCTCGACGCCCTCGGTGTGGGGCGACTCCACGCGGTCGTCGGGGGCAGCGTCGGCGGCATGAACGTGCTCGACTGGGCGAAGCAGTACCCCGACGACGTGCGGCGGATAATCCCCATCGCGACCGCCGGTCGGGTCGACCCGCAGTGTCTCGCGCTCGACGCCATCGCACGGCGGGCGATCCGCGCTGACCCGAACTGGAACGGCGGCTACTATTATGACGACGAGCCGCCCTCGGACGGCCTCGCGCTCGCTCGCCAGATCGGTCACGTCATGTACCTCTCGAAGGCCTCGATGAGCCAGAAGTTCGGCCGCCGTGCGGCGGGCCGGGACGCCGGCGGCG
>Ga0207421_10006837_pt1 | contig 12331 bp, 11 predicted proteins | sample SodLakKL_010_SED_4_FD_187542 | JGI IMG/M metagenome (GOLD analysis project Ga0207421, IMG submission 187542) | Alkaline sediment microbial communities from Lake Tanatar, Kulunda Steppe, Russia - 8KL_010_SED (SPAdes) (version 2) | ecosystem: Environmental > Aquatic > Non-marine Saline and... | reverse complement strand
CCGGTGGCCCCATTGAGCCCCGAAGGAATGTCCACCGCCACCACCGGACAGTCGCTGGCGTTAACCGCCCTGATGATTTCGGCCATGGCTCCTTCCACCGGACGATCAAGACCGGTACCGAGCAGCGCATCCACCACCACATCGGCTTGCCCGAGGCGTGCCGCGGAGAACTCCACCGGCCGGACGCACTCCAGCGCCTGCACGGCCGCCTGGCGGGCGTCGCCACCCAGCGCCGACGGGTCACTGACCGCACAAAGATCCACGGCCAGGCCGGATTCGGCCGCCAGACGGGCCACGACATAGCCGTCACCGCCATTGTTGCCGCCGCCACACAGCACCAGCAGTCGTCCGGCGTTTGAGTGGCGTTGCCGTATCAGCCGCCAGATTGCGCGTCCGGCCCGCGCCATGAGCACCCCGCCGGGCACTCCATGGTTTTCAATGGCGCGGCGATCCAGTTCCGCCACCTGGGCCGGGGTGTAGAGGTTGTGGCTTTCATCCGTCATGGGCTCATCCTAGCTCGCTGACAACCGGGGCGCATGAGTCGATACACTGGGAAGATGCAGCCAGACACCGACATGCAACGGCTAATGACCGACATCCGTCAATGGGCGGCGGAGCTCGGCTTTGACGAGCTGGGCGTGGCCCGACCGGCACTGGAAACCGACGAAGCCCACCTGCTGCGCTGGCTGAAGGACGGCCGCCACGGCACCATGCGCTGGATGGCCCGCCATGGCACCAAACGGGCGCATCCCGAGCGGCTGGTCCCGGGCACGGTTCGCATTATCAGCGTGCGCATGGACTACCGCCCACCCGACCTGGAGGCGGATGCGGTCATCCTCAATGAACCCCGGCGTGCATTTATCGCCCGGTATGCCCTGGGCCGGGATTATCACAAGCTGCTCCGCAAGCGCCTGCAGCAGCTCGCCGACCGAATCGAGACCGCGGTGGGGGAATTCGGGTATCGGGTTTTCGTGGACAGCGGACCGGTGCTGGAAAAGGCCCTGGGACGTAATGCCGGCCTGGGCTGGATCGGCAAGAACACACTGCTGCTTAACCGGCATGCCGGCTCGTATTTCTTCCTCGGGGAGCTCTTTACCGACCTCCCGCTGCCGGAGGATCCGCCGGTGGAGGATCTCTGTGGCAGCTGCCGGGCCTGTATCGACGTCTGTCCCACCGGGGCCATCACCGGCCCGCGGCAGCTGGACGCACGCCGCTGCGTCTCCTATCTGACCATCGAGCATGAGGGCAGCATCCCTGAGGAGCTGCGAGCGGCCATTGGCAACCGGGTCTTTGGCTGCGACGACTGCCAGGCGGTCTGTCCCTGGAACCGTTATGCCCAGCCAACGGATGAGGGCGACTTTCACCCGCGTCATGGACTGGAAGCCGCCACGCTGGTGGAACTGTTCCGCTGGGATGAGGCCACTTTCCTGAAACGAACCGAAGGATCGGCGATCCGCCGGCTGGGCCATGAGCGCTGGCTGCGTAACCTGGCGGTTGCGCTGGGCAATGGGCCGGCCGAAGACGACGCCATCCAGGCCCTTGGCGAACGCCTGCACCACCCCTCGGCGCTGGTACGGGAGCACACCCGCTGGGCGCTGGGGCGGCTTACCGGTGCCAGCGACGGTAGCGGTTGATCAACCCGGCGGTGGAGCCGTCCAGCGACCCCCCATCATCGGCCCCGGCGAGTGTGGGCTTGAGATCCGCCGCCAGCACCTTGCCCAGTTCGACGCCGAACTGATCGAAAGCATTGATCCCCCAAATGGCGGCCTCGACGAAGGTTCGATGCTCGTAAAGCGCGATCAACGCGCCGAGGTGCCGTGGCGTGAGCGCCTCCAGCAGAAGGGTGTTGCTCGGACGGTTACCGGGGCAGCGACGGGCCGGCGTCATCTCCGCCCCGTCCCGACCCTGCATCAGCGCCTGGCTCTGGGCGAACAGATTGGCCGTCAATTCCAGCGGGTCACCCCGTTCACCGGCCACCGGCCGGGCGACGCCGATGAAGTCAACGGGGATGACGTCCGTGCCCTGATGGAGCGCCTGAAAGAACGCATGCTGACCCGGCGTGCCCGTCTGCCCCCAGATGGCGGCGGCGGTGGGAACCGCGACCGCAACGCCTTCGTGGTCCACGGACTTGCCGTTGCTCTCCATCACCAGCTGCTGGAGATAGGCCGGCAAGCGTGCCAGCCGCTCGGTGTAGGGAATCACCGCCTGACTGCGCCGGTTCAACAGGCTGCCATTGAGCACGGACAACAGGCCCAGCCAGACCGGGGCGTTGGTGTCGAGGGGTGCTTCGGCAAAGTGGCGGTCCATGTCATGGGCGCCCGCCAGCAGCGCCTGGAAGCGCTCGGGCCCAATGCCGAGCATGATGGCAAATCCCACCGCCGACCACAGCGAGTAGCGCCCGCCTACCCAGTCCCACATGGGCAGTGCCAGATCCGGATCCAGGCCCAGCTCACGAACCCGGGCCAGGTTGGCAGTCACCGGGAGCACCTGACGCTCCAGCACATCCTCAGCCGGGACGCTGCGGCGCAGCCAGGCCATCACCTGATAGGCATTGGCCATGGTTTCCACGGTGCCGAAGCTCTTCGACACCACTAACGCCAGGGTCGCCTCCGGGTCACAACGGCTGAGGGTGCGCTCCAGTTCCACCCCGTCCACATTGGCGACGAAATGCACCTCCGGCCCATCGGCAAGCGGCGCCAGAGCGTCCATGACCAGTCGGGGGCCGAGATCCGAACCGCCAATCCCGATGTTGATGACATGCCGAATCGGCTTGCCGGTGACCCCGGTGCGTTGACCCGCCCGTATCGCCGCGGCCATCTCGGCCATGCGCGATCGGGTGGCCTCGACCTGTTCCGCCAACTGGGCGCCGGCCCAGCCGGCTCCGCCATCCGGCACCCGAAGGGCCGTGTGCAGGACCGCGCGCTCCTCGGTGTGGTTGATCGTCGCCCCCCGCAACATGGCATCACGCTGCTGTTCGACATTGCGCGCACGCGCCAGCGCCAGCAGCGCACTCCAGATGGGGTCATCCACCGGCTGCTTGCTCACATCCAGCAGCAGTCCTGACACTTCCAGAGAGAACCGCTCGAAGCGGTGCGGGTCCTGCGCGAACAGCCCGTTGATGGACAGTTCGGCAGCACGCTCGGCCTGACCCTGCAACGCCTGCCAGGCCGGCAGGGATTCAATTGAAGCCATGCGGATTCCTCGTCAGTCGATGGGCGGTCGGTTCACCCGGACGTTGTCAATCAGCCGGGCCCGGCCCAGGTAAGCCGCTCCGGCCACCACCAGGTCCTGGTCACCCGGGCCCGGCTCCCCGAGGTCGCCGGCACGACGGATTTCCACGTAATCAGGCTTCATCGTCGCAGCAGACAGCGCCTCCATTGCCTCCCGGCGGAGGCCGGCGAGGTCGGTGTTGCCCGCCCGGAGGCGATCCGCCAGCGCGCAGAGCGTCTGATACAGGACCGGCGCCCGCGCCCGCTCCGACTCGCCGAGGTAGACATTGCGGCTGCTCATGGCAAGGCCGTCAGGCTCCCGGGCCACCGCGGCCCCAATAATTTCGATGGGCAGATCCAGATCCCTGGCCAGGCGCTGGACCACCAGGAACTGCTGGTAGTCCTTTAATCCGAATACCGCCAGATCGGGGCGGACAATGTTGAAGAGTTTGGTCACCACCAGGGCGACGCCATTGAAAAATCCGGGGCGGGACAGATCGCAGAGCATGCCGTTAAAGGCGGGCACCTCCACCCGGGTCCGCAACAGCCCGCCTTCCGGATACATGGCCGCCACCGATGGCAGAAACACGCAGTGCACGCCCCGATCCTCCAGCAAGGCGAGATCGGACTCACGGGTCCGCGGGTAGGTCTCATAGTCCTCGCCGGGACCAAACTGGGCGGGATTGACAAAAATGCTGACCACCACGCGATCGCTGCGGGCCATGGCCTCGTCCACCAGGGACAGATGGCCGCCATGGAGATTACCCATGGTGGGCACGAAGCCCACGGTCAGCCCGGCCACATGCCAGTCCCGGACCTGACGGCGCATCGCCTCGATGGACTCAATGGGCTGCATGGGCTTTAGTCGAAGCAGTGCTCACGGGCAGGGAACTGACCGCTCCGCACCGCCTCGGCATAGGCGCTGAGAGCGCTTTGGATGCTGCCGGTGTCCGCCAGGAAATCATGGGAGAAGCGAGGTGCCTGACCCGGAGTGATTCCCAGCATGTCCTGAATGACCAGGATCTGGCCATCGCAACCGGGTCCGGCGCCAATGCCAATGAGTGGGACGTCAACCTCGGCCTGGATCCTGGCCGCCAGATTCGCGGGCAGACACTCCACCAGCAACACATCGGCGCCGGCGTCGGCCAGCGCCCGCGCATCGGCAAGCACCGCCTCGGCACCATCCTCACCGCGCCCCTGAACCCGATATCCGCCCATCTGCAGCACGCGCTGGGGACGCAGTCCGAAATGCGCGCACACCGGCACCCCGGCCCGGGACAGCGCCGCGACAATGGGAGCCTGCTCGGCGGTGGCTTCGATCTTGACCATCTGGGCGCCACCGGACTTCATGAGCACCGAGGCACTTTCGAGCGCACTCCGGGCATCGAAATCGCTGAGGAACGGCAGGTCCGTCATTAACAGCGCCCGATCCAGCCCCCGCGCGACACACCGGGTGTGATAGGCCATCTCCTCAAGGGTGACCGGGACGGTGCCGGCATGCCCCTGAATCACCATGCCCAGGGAATCGCCGACCAGGACCACGTCCACCCCGGCCTCGTCCACTGCTCGGGCGAGCGCGTAGTCATAGGCGGTCAGCGCAACAATGGGCTGACCCTCACGCTTCATGCGGCGGAGTGTTGCAACACTGACGGATCGACTCATGGCTCTCAGAGTACGCTGCTATCGAGGTTGAAGTAATGCCGAACCGACTGCATACGCCCGATTTCCTCCAGCAGCATGTCCAGATGATCGGGATCGTCCGCGGGATCGATGGCGGCGTTGTTGACGATGAGAACCGGCGAATCGGCGTAGTGGTGAAAAAAATCCACGTAGGCGCTCGCCAGGCGCTCCAGGTAGTCGCCCTCCAGACCGGCCTCGGGGCCGCTGGCGTGACGTCGCAGTCGCTCCTGGAGAACTCCCGCCGGAGCCTGCAGATAGATGACCAGGTCGGGGGTTGGCACCGCTGTCACCAGCGTGCTCCAGACCCGTTGGTAAAGATCGAACTCATGGGCGTCCAGATTCAGTTCCGCGAATAATCGATCCTTGGCAAAAAGAAAATCCGCCACCACCCGGGGCGCAAACAGATCCCCCTGACGCACCCGCCCGAGTAACTCCGCCCGCTGCATCAGGAAAAACAACTGGGTGGGGAACGCCGCCTTGGCCGGATCGCGATAAAAACGCTCAAGGAACGGATTGTCCTGGCTCTGTTCAAGAAGCGGCTCGCCGCCCAGTCGCTCGGCGAGCTGATTGGCCAGCCGGGATTTGCCGGCACCAATGGGGCCCTCGACCACGATGTGCTGGAGACCCTCGAGGTTCATGCTGATTCCTCAACCACCGCCAGCGCTTCGGCGTCGATCAGCGTCCGCAGGCGGGACACCTCACCGGCACCCGGAATTTGAAGACCGGGCGCGATGGCGGCGAGTGGCACCAGCACGAACGCCCGCTCCGCAATCCCGGGGTGGGGCACATCAAGTTCGGGCTCGGCAATGACCTGGTCACCATAGAGCAGAATGTCCAGGTCCAGCGGCCGCGGCCCCCATCGCTGACCGTTACGGCGGCGACCCGCCCGGGCCTCCTGATCCTGCAAGGCGAGCAGCAATTCCCGGGGCTCCAGGGCCGTCTCCACGGCGGCCACCGCGTTGACGTAATCCGGCTGACCCGCCGGCCCCATGGGTGGATTGCGGTACAGGGGCGAGACGGCCGTGCAGCAGCACCCGGGCAGACGATCCAGCGCCTCGATCGCCCGTTTTACCTGATCCACGGGCTGATCGAGATTGCTGCCGATGCCGATGTAAGCCGTCACGGGCAAGCGTCAGCCCTCCGGCCCGTCGGCGACCGGTGGCTTGCGGCGCCGTCCACCGCGGCGACGACGGCGTGCCGGTGTGGGGGGCGGCGCATCGGCACTGCTGGTGGTGAAGGCACGCCACCAGTCGGCGAGCTCCGGATCCACCAGTCCCGCCTCGCCACGCAGCAGCAGAAAATCATAGGCGGCCCGAAAGCGCGGATGGGAAAAAAGGCGTTTCGCCCGACTCTCGGAACGGGTGTCAAAGCGCGGCTGTAGTGCCCAGATCTCCCGCATGGGCATGGCAAAGCGCTTCGGGATGGCCACCTGCCTCAGCTGACGCTCCAGGGCCTCGGTAATGGCCTGCTCCACCAGCTCCCGGTCCAGATCCGGCGACAGCCGGCCTTTGGGCAGCTGCGCCAGAATGGCAGGCCAGATCAGCGCCGCAAACAGAAAGGCCGGGGTCACGGGGCGCTCTTCATTGACCCGTCGATCGGTGCTCTCCAGCGCCCGGGCCACGAAGGTCACGAACTGACCGTGCTCATCATCGTCCAGGGCCGTGTCGGTGGCCGGGAACAGATACCGGAAAAGCCCGTGCTGCCGCAGCGACTCGAACGTCTCCACCCCCTGCCCGGCCATGAAAAGCTTGAGCACCTCGTCGAACAGCCGCGCCGGCGGGATTTCATCCAGCGCATCCGCCATTCGGGGGATGGGCAGCGCCGTCTCGGGATCAATCACGAATCCCAGTTTGGCGGCAAATCGCACCGCCCGGAGCATTCGCACCGGATCCTCCCGATAGCGAACGGCGGGATCGCCGATCAGGCGCAGTCGCCCGGCCTTGAGATCGGCCATTCCCCCGGTGTAGTCCACCACCGAGAAGTCGGCGATGTTGTAGTAGAGGGCGTTGATGGTGAAATCCCGGCGCAGGGCGTCTTCTTCGATGGTGCCGTAAACATTGTCCCGCAGGATCATGCCGTCCTCGAGCACCCGCTCCCCCTCGTCGGCATCGTCCGACGGAGCCAGGGCGCGAAAAGTGGCCACCTCGATGATCTCCGGCCCCCAGTGCACGTGCGCCAGACGAAAACGCCGACCGATGAGGCGGCAGTTGCGGAACAGAGCCTTGACCTCATCCGGGGTGGCGTCGGTGGCGACGTCGAAATCCTTGGGCTCCCGACCCAAAGACAGGTCCCGCACGCCGCCTCCCACCAGATAGGCGCCGTAACCCGCGTTCTTGAGCCGATAGAGCACCGTCAGGGCTCGCTCGCTGATCTGTGAGCGGGAGACGATATGCTGGTCCCGAGGGACAATTGTCGGCTCGATGGATGATGGTCCGGATTGACTCACGGGCTGCTCCGCGCCTCTTGTACGGCAAAAACGAGCCCGTATAATACCAGCCCTTGTTGTCGGGGCCGATCATCGGCCACCTCCAGGGCAACGCGATCACGCTCCCATCGTCTAGTGGTGAGGACGCCGCCCTCTCAAGGCGGAAACCGGGGTTCAAATCCCCGTGGGAGCGCCACTTGTTCACAGGATCGGCATGATTCCCGACGAACACCGACCCAGTCTGCTGCGCCGTCTCGCGGCGATTCTCTACGACAGCATGTTGCTGATTGCGCTGTGGATTGGCGCCGGCGCCATCTGGGTGGGGTTTCGGGGCGGCGAAGCCGCTGAGCCGGGCTCAATCGCTTTTCAGATCTATCTGCTCGCCGTGGCCTGGGGTTTCTTCGTCGGCTTCTGGTGCATCGGCGGTCGCACGCTGGGGATGCAGGCATGGCGCCTTCGCCTGATTGACGCCAACGGCCAGCGGGTGAGCGCCCGGGCCGCCTCCTACCGCTTCGCCATGGCCCTGGTGTCCTGGTTACCGGTGGGACTGGGTTTCCTCTGGGCCCTGCTGGACCGCGAGGGCCAGACCTGGCACGACCGCCTGTCCCGAACCTATCTTTACCTGGACGAGCGGCACAGCTAACCGGCCCGGCGAATGCCCACCAGGGCCACCACCCCTACCAGCAACGTGGGCAGCAAAGCGCTCAGGGGCGCCGGCAGTCCGTAGATCATGCCGGCGTTGCCCAGAAACCGATTCAGCAGAAAGAAACCCAGACCGATCATGACGCCGATGAAAATCCGCTGCCCGGCACTGTTACTGCGCTGCGGCCCGAAAACCAGCGGCACCGTCAGCAGCAGCATGACCACGGTGGCCAGGGGCGTGGCGACTTTCTCCCAGAAGGCCAGTTGATACCGCGCGCTGTCCAGGTCATTGGCTTCGAGATAGCGGACGTACTCCCGAATTTCAGTGGCGGACAGGGTCGCTGCATCCACCACCACGACTTCCAGCATGTCGGGCCGCAGCTCGCCTCCCAGGGCGAAATCAGCGCTTTCCCTCACATCCACGCCCTCCGACCAGAACCGGCTGACCCGCGCATCGGCCAGTTGCCACCGGCTCGACTCGAAGCGCGCGCCCGGCGCGACCACCACCTGCACGAGCCGGTCACCATCAACCTGAAACGCGGTGACACCAGCGAGGGTATCCGCTGCCAGCACCCGGTCGACGTGGAGCACCCACTCACCATCCCGGGCCCACAACCGGCCCGCCGCCGACCCCAGCTGTCCGTCGCTGGCTCGGGCCTGGACGGACTCGGCCATTCGCGAGGCCGATGGCGCCACCCACTCGCCCACCACGGCGGCCATCAGCGCCAGCATGGTCGCCGCCAGTGCCACCGGGCGCGCGATGCGCGCCGGCGACAGACCCACCGCCCGCATAACCGTCAGTTCACTGCGGGCCGCCAGGGCGCCCAGGCTGACCAACGCACCCAGCAGGGTGGCCATGGGAAAGGCCTCATAACCCCGCTGCACCATGGAAAGCCCCACCGCCAGCATCGCGTCGGCCAGCTGGTAGTCCCCCACGCCAATGTCGTCGGCCTTGTCGATGAACTCGAACACAAAGCTCAGGCAAACAATCACCGCCAGCCCCACCAGGGCACCGGCGGTCACGGTGGCGGCCACGTAGCGATCGAGCCGGGAGAACAAGGGACTCCGGGACATGGCCATCACCGTCAAACCCGCCGCCGCAGCTGCAGGCCCAGCATGAATCGCAGGGCCAGCAGAACGGCCATCAGTGCGGCGCCGTGCACGAGCACGCCCCCCAGCCAGGCCGGAACACCGGTGCGAACCGTCCAGTCCGACACCGCATAGAGAAGGTTGAAGTAAAGCATGAACAGCAGGACCGCCGTGACCACCCGGCCATACCGCCCGCTGCGGGGCCCTGACCGGGACAGCGGGAGGCTGGCCAGCGCGAGGATCACCACCATCAACGGAAACGACATCCGGTTGAGCAACTCGGCCCGGGCTCCCGCATCCGGCCGTTGCGCCAGATCCCGCAGAGCCAGCTCATCCAGGCTTACCCGGGGGGAGACCGGGCGCGGCTCGGCCAGGCGCACGCCGTACTCCTGGAATGCCAGGGTCTGCCAGGCACCGGTGCCCGGCTCCCCGCGATAGCGCCGACCATCCGCGAGCACCAGAAATTCCCCTGGAGCCATTTCATCCACCGCCCGGCGGCCCTGTTCGGCCACCCAGATCTCCCGCCGCCCGTTGCCCAGACGTCGCTCGGCGAAAACCGCCTGCATTCGGCCCTGATCGTCGACGTCACCGGCGTACACCACCGTGTCACCGCCAAACGCCTGGAACCGGCCCGGCTGCAGGCCCGCAAACTGTGCGCTCTGACGCGCCTCCGCAAGCACCTGATTGGCCTGACGCTCCGCCGCCGGCCCCACGCTCAGCGTGAGCGCGCCGACCACCAGCACCAGGGGTGCGGCCGCCGCCAGGATGCCCCGATACAGCCGATCCGGGCCAATCCCGCACCCGGCCATGGCCGTGATTTCGGAATCCCGGTAGAGACGCCCCAGCGCCAGCACCAGTGCCAGAAAAAAACTGCCCGGCAACACTACGCCCACATTGGCTGCCGCCTTAAGGCCGAGCATCACGAAAATGACATCCGGCGGAATGTCGCCTCGGGCTGCGTCCGCCATGAAATCGATCAGTCGATTGGTGAGCAGCACCACCAACAGCACCAGCGTCACTGCCAGCCAGCTGGTCAATATCTCTTTCAGCAGGTAACGGGTCAGCCGGTTCAGGCCCACGACATGAACCCCGTGGCTGCGGTAACCTCTCCGATTTGGTGCAATGCTTGCTTCCTCAAACGGGCGATGCGCCGGGGACCAATGGTACAGCCGCCGGGGCGATGATGCCGCGCATCGATTTCTACATTCTTGCCAGCGAGGGCGCGGATGCCCGGGAGCAGTTCTGCTGTCGATTGGCCGCGCGTGCCTGGCGGAAGGGGTTGACGGTGCTGATCCGCCCGCAGGACGAGGCCATGGCCGTGCGCCTGGACGAAGCGCTGTGGACTTTCGATGAGCAGAGTTTCGTCCCTCACGGACGCGAGCCCCTTGGCGGAGACAACCCCGTCGTGATCACCACCGAAGCATGCCCCGGCCGATTGCTCATCAACCTGTCGGAGGATACGCCGGCGGACTGGGCGCAGCGTGAGCGCATTGCCGAAATCATTAACGCCGATGCCCGGATTCGGGACACCGGGCGACAACGGTACCGCCATTACCAGCAGGCGGGGGCCGAACTGAAGTCTCACCGTCTGGAGCACTAGGAGCTGCCTGAATCCATGGACAAGACCTACGACCCGGCCAACATCGAGCGCCAGTGGTATCAGCGCTGGGAGCAGAACGAGCAGTTCAAGCCCCGCGGCAATGGCCGGCCCTACTGCATCATGATTCCGCCGCCCAATGTCACCGGCACCCTGCACATGGGGCATGCCTTTCAGGACACCCTCATGGACATCCTGATCCGCTACCACCGCATGGCCGGCGATCGGACCCTGTGGCAGCCCGGCACCGACCACGCCGGTATCGCCACGCAGATGGTGGTTGAGCGCCAGCTCAATGAGGAAGGCAAGACCCGCCATGATCTCGGGCGAGAGGCCTTCGTCGACCGCATCTGGCAGTGGAAGGCCCAGTCCGGTGGCACCATCCAGAACCAGATGCGCCGACTGGGCGCGTCGGTGGACTGGTCCCGGGAACGCTTCACCATGGACGAGGGGCTTTCCGACGCCGTCCAGGAAGTGTTCGTGCGCCTCTACGAGGAAGGGCTCATCTACCGCGGCCAGCGACTGGTGAACTGGGATCCGGTGCTCCAGACCGCCGTGTCCGATCTGGAAGTGGAGTCGGCTGAAGAGCAGGGTTCCATCTGGAAGTTGCGCTATCCCCTGGACGACAGCGATGAGTATCTGGTGGTGGCCACCACCCGCCCGGAAACGATGCTGGGTGACACCGCGGTGGCGGTCAATCCGGAGGATGAGCGCTTCCGGCACCTGGTGGGACGCTACGTCCGGCTGCCGCTGGTGGGGCGGCGTATCCCCATTGTGGCGGATGAGTACGTGGACCCGGCGTTCGGCACCGGCTGCCTCAAAATCACCCCGGCCCACGATTTCAACGACTACCAGGTGGGCCTGCGGCACGGCTGCGAACCCATTAACGTCCTCACCGAGCAGGCCTGCATCAACGACAACGCGCCGGCCGCCTATCAGGGGCTGGATCGCTACGAGGCCCGGGAGCGAATTGTCGCCGATCTGGACGCCGCCGGACTGCTGGAGGGCATCGACCCCCACCGAATGATGGTGCCCCGCTGCGACCGCACCGGGGTGGTGGTCGAGCCCTACCTGACCCATCAGTGGTTCGTGGACCTCACCCGGGACGTTCAGCAGGACGGACGCCCCGGCGGCTGGAGCGCCATTACCCGACCGGCCATTCAGGCGGTTCGCCAGGGGCAGATTCGTTTTGTCCCGGAGAACTGGACCAAGACCTACTACAACTGGCTGGAAGACATTCAGGACTGGTGCATCAGCCGCCAGCTCTGGTGGGGGCATCGCATCCCCGCCTGGTACGACGCCCAGGGCAATGTCTACGTGGGCCGGGACGAAGCCGATGTGCGCGCCCGCCACAACCTGCCCGCGGACCACCCCCTCAGCCAGGACGAGGATGTCCTGGACACCTGGTTTTCCTCGGCACTGTGGCCGTTCTCAACCCTGGGCTGGCCGGAGGAAACCGACGAGCTGGCGACCTTCTACCCCACCAACGTGCTGGTCACCGGGTTTGACATCATCTTCTTCTGGGTCGCCCGGATGATCATGATGGGGCTCTACTTCCGCGATGACGTGCCGTTTCGTGAGGTCTACATCCACGGCCTGGTGCGGGATTCCGAAGGCACCAAGATGTCCAAATCCAAGGGCAATGTGCTGGACCCCATCGACATCGTCGATGGCATCGATCTGGAATCC
>Ga0207421_10006836_pt1 | contig 12332 bp, 9 predicted proteins | sample SodLakKL_010_SED_4_FD_187542 | JGI IMG/M metagenome (GOLD analysis project Ga0207421, IMG submission 187542) | Alkaline sediment microbial communities from Lake Tanatar, Kulunda Steppe, Russia - 8KL_010_SED (SPAdes) (version 2) | ecosystem: Environmental > Aquatic > Non-marine Saline and... | reverse complement strand
ACATTGAAATTGATCAAAAATCCTTCGTCAATATCTGATAATTTCATATAGGTCAGAATTTGTGCCTCATGGATGCCTTGCAGTTCTTCCACTGCTTTGATTTCTATAATCATCTGGTTCTCAACCAAAATATCCACCCTGTAGCCGCAATCCATAAGCAATCCTTAGTACTTTACTGGCAGGGTGTGCTCAATCTTAAAACCTATGTTGTTTAAACTCAATTCATGTGCCAGGCATTGTTGATAAGTTTTTTCCAGTAAGCCAGGTCCGAGAACACGATGGACTTCAATGGCAGCTCCAATAACCCTGCTGGATAAGACGGAAAATTCTTTGGGCATATTTCCCCCTTCCTGTTACTTCCTGACCTTCCTGGTAGAAAAAAAAGAACTTAACCAGGAAGAGCAGGAAGGGCAGGAAGTTCTAAGAAAAAAGAATCCTGGTTTTCATTTCTTTTCTTCCTGTTACTTCCTGACCTTCCTGGTGGAAGAAAAAAACTTAACCAGGAAGAGCAGGAAGGGCAGGAAGTTCTAAGAAAAAAGAATCCTGGTTTTCTTGTCTTTCCTTCCTGTTTCTTCCTGACCTTCCTGGTGGAAAAAGCTGGCTTTTAGTCTGTTATTTTTAAACCCAGCTGCCAGAAAGGCCTGATTCCATCATGTGGAAAGAACAAAGGTTTTATGGCACAGGGCTCTGGAACATTCAAGTTCTGCAATTCACCTGGCAGGCCATACTTTGCCTGGCAGGCGTAATAAATGGGATAAAAGCGTTCATGGTCAAATTCATCTATCTGTTCATAGGGCCAGTCTCTGCCCATATGCTGCAGTAGCCAGTGTATGGCCTTTTTTATCCCTCGACCGTCCTCGCCTTCAAAGCCCCACAAGTCCTCTCCGCAGCTCTCAGCCAGCTGGGCCAAGTGAATCCAGCCCTGCAGATTGAAGCAGCAGTAATGGGCTGTTGTTGTTCTTTTCAGTTCCTGGGGTTGACTGCCATCAGGGGCAAAATGTTCCAATATCCTGAAGCGGCTGTCGCGCAGGGTATCTCGAATCAGCAGAGCTTCGCCCAGAAAAGCGGCAATGGAAGCCACCTGCAGGTCATAGTAAAGACCATGGTTATTGCCTGAAGAGCGCTCCTTTACACCCTGCGGACTGGTTCTGAGCCAGTGAAGGTATTTTTCAAACCATTTTTTCAGTCCGGCCTGTTCTTCGCCGGAGATGAAAGAGTTGTTCTGCAGAATTGTTACAGCGTCCAGGAAAAAGTACAGATCCTTCATCTCGATGAGGCCAGAGTTGCTTCCCAGATTATTATTATGGCCCATGCGCACCTGGGCGTAATTCAAATTTGGGTTCATGGCTGTTTCAGGCTGGAGAAACCAGGTGCGCACCAAAAAGGCTGCGTGCTCTGCATAGCTTTTATTTTGAAACCAATTCCAGGCCAGGACCAGGACCAGGGTGTCATCGAACAGGCGCTGCAGACTAGTGCGGTCGTATTTGTCGCTTTCAGGCTCATAGAGCCTTGTGCCCGGGACCCTGCGGCCGTCCCGGCTAACATATGGCAGTCCGGATGGGGTCAGAGGGTTTGGCCAGTAATAAGGGGCTGGATGCCAGTAGTCATGGGGATCATTGCTTGGAGCCAGGGTTGTCTTGTCCCGCACCGAGTAAGGGCCTCTGCCCAGGGCTTTCTGAGCATTTTCCCGCAGAATATTCAAGAGGGCATCCTTTGAGCAGGCCTGGTATGCATCAGGTGTAGCAGGTGAGTTTATAATCAGAGTGCGGTTCAAGTCTTTTCTGGACCAGAGCTGCCTGTCCAGTACATCCAGAACATTTCTTATGGCTTCATTTCTGGCCAGACCCCGGTCCACCTTGCCCTTAGCAGGGTCCACCTCCATCTGGGCCTGGCCTGAGTCCAGCCTGGCCACCCATCCGGAGGATAAAAAACAGCCTGCTTCAGGCGCGAATGACGGTCCATGATGGTCCCATGGTTCGATCTGCCATTTGTCCCAGTCGCCTGGGACGCCAAGTTTCCATAATAGCTCAACCTTGGGACGCCTGCCGTAAAAATATGCTTCATTAAACATCAGGCTTGAATCTTTGCGAAAAATGATCTGAGGCTCTTCTATGGCTTCAGGCCTGAATTCTGGATTAAGAAGAAGACTATTGTCCGTGACCCTGGCCATGGGCACAATGAAATACGGCTGCTCAGGAGAGCAAGATACTGCCGTACTTATCTCCTTCCACGCGCTGGACGTGATAAAGCAGTTCCCGTCCCAGGGCAATATCCATTTGGCCAGGGATTTACCCTCAAAAAGGGCGGTATTACGCGCTCCATTGTTGTTCATGACGTAATTGTTCTTGTGCCTGTAGATACGCATGAGCACTCTTCCCTGTTCCGCTGAGGCGAGCTCTGAAAACCTTCTGGTGTAAGGAGCGTATTCGGGTGGAACGCCTTGAATATCCCAGGGGATATCTTTGTATTCCTCCGGATAGAAGGCAAGGTGCAGATAGGCATGCCCTGATTTTTCCAGCAGATTGATGATGTCCTCTTCCTGGCCGGAATCAATGATCCTGTTGACAATAAAGCGTTTTTCACAGTCAGGAAAATCAGGCTCATTTTCCAGTATGAACTTGAGGTTGTCCCTGGATTGACCTTTGCGATGTCTGGGGACCAAGTCATTGCCGATTATGCGGTAAAGAACGAAGGTTTCAGGCTCACTGGCCAGAAAGCTGGCAGCATACTCTTGCTTGATTCCGGCTAAATCCTGCTTTGGAGGAGGGCCTCTATCAAGTTTCAGCCTGGGAACAGCCTCTGAGACTGTCTGTTTAAAAAAGAACCTGGTCACGCGCTGATAAAGCCAGACTGTTCCAGGGATATAGCTGACAAGCTTTTTAAATTCGTTCCAGTAGTTCATATTTTTTATTTGTGCAGTTTCACAAAACTTCGCGTCTGTATTTTTTTATTTGTGCAGAAAAGGTGTCGCGGGGGCTGTCCCCAGGCCGATTGCGGCATCACCTGAATGATTACGAGACAGGGGTTTAGCAGGGGCAAAAAAACATACCTGCTTAAGTACTTCCAGAGGCAGGCCTTGAAAGTACCTTGTTAATAGTTGTCAATGCCGCCTTATAAGTACCCTTGCTGATCTCTTTTTCCAGTTTGCGGCAGCTGTTGACCAGGTAAAGCCGGTCCAGATCCAGGCCTTCCGGGGTGTCACTCCGGCTTTCTTGAACAACTCCAAGGAGCTGGCCAAGCCTTTTTTGATCAAAGGGCATGACGGCGCCCAACGGTTCCAGAGTCCACCTGCCCCAGGTCATGACCAGGACATCATGGTCTTCAGTCTGTACCGTGTTTTTTACAGTCAGGTCCGGGTTGTGAATAAAACAAGGCATTGACTTGAGCATGCTTTGAATCCCGGGGAGCCGTTCCAGAAAATTGTTCAGCCGGCTTTCTTCTTCCGGGGTGTCCACAGCAATCCATATCCTGCCAACAAATTCGCGGTCGAGGATTTCATGCAGGGTCTTGTGCGATGCCCGGTAGGCCTTTACCAGTTCCGGTGGAGGCTTAATGGAACAATAGTATTCCAACAGTTCATCATGCAGGCTTCTCCACTTTTTTCCAGGTACAGGCTCACCCAGGCCGTATTCAAGGACCTGACAAACAAAAGGTTCCCGGGTGTACCTGGTGACCAGGGCCGGAGCTTTCAACTCGTCCCGGGATACCCGGGTAAAGAGATAGTCTTCATTTTCAAACAGTTGAGCAGATTGCCGCGGAAAAACCTGCTTTTGAAAAAAAGCCTCGTGGAGTGAATCCTGTTTGGCTGTTTTTATCATAAACATGTACATGCCGGGAATGGTCGGGTCCATCCAGTGTACATCCAGGTTCACTGCGGCAGGCATCAGCCGGCTCATTTCTTCCTGAACCATGCTTTCGCGGGCGGACTTATAAAAAACATCCCGCACTGCAAGCCTGTCTTTTCCTTCTGGGGCTTCCATCTGGATCCCCGGAAAGATCAGGGCGTCAATCTGGTGCTTGTTTTTGCATAGCTTGACAGCCTGTTTTGTCGAACTCACAAAGAAGTTCAAAGACCTTCTGAGCAGCAGGATGGACAGAATGGCAATGATGATGTTGCCGCCGTCACTGGTGAGAAACGGGGCCAGAATGATAAAAAATGCCGCCAGAAAGGCAAAAGAAGTAATGATCTTGAGGTAATTTTCAGTCTTGTTCTGGATGTACATCTTTACGTTGCCGGGCCTTACATCACAACCTGAAAGGGCCCAGGCACTGAAAAAATAATACCCTGTCATTATAAACAGCATGAAAATAAACAGCCAGAAATTCAGCAGCATGAGCACCAGAAAAGCAGCGCTCAAAAAAATAAGGCTTGCTGATATCTCACAAAAAGAAGAGTAATACCCCTGAATTGTTTCTTCCTGGTTCTTGAGAAGGGTCAGGGCGTTGGCCCTGTATAGAATTTCCTTGCCTGCATCCTGTGACAAGCGGTTGACCAGGGCTTCCAGGGAAAGGGTAACCAGATAAAATGTCACTGCAGCCAGGCTCAGTCCCAGGATCCAGATGGATTTGTCAGCAGGGTCGATGAATGGAAACCAGCGCGGCACCCCGGGGGAACCTGCCAGCAGTATCACCTTTAAGGGCAGGAGCAAAGACAGAATCCGGGTCATGGTGGCTGTTGCCTCGGCAGTGATAACGCCAAAGGTGGTCAAGGGCCGCAACTGAAAAAAAGTCCGCATGACCCGGGCAAACCAGGCTGCAAATGCAGAGCTCTCCTGTATAAGGTTCATTCTTCAGATTCCAGAAAACAGGTTTGGGGTTAAAGGTGTAAGTCCAATTCGGGCTATGCCCGCAACCCAGTTATCTGTTATTTGTTAATTGTTAATAGGATAAGGCAGTTAAGTTAGGCTTTTGTTCTTCAACAATTGTAACTATTCACCATGATAACTGGTTTTGTCGGGGTCGGTATCGGAATCGGGATCGGTATCGAAGCTGTTGGGGAAGGCCCAACGCAACTTTGACTTTCGGTTTTCTATCGACCCCGATACCGATAGCGACCCCGACACCGATGGCCAGAACAAGAGTACACACCAAATGTGCTGAACAGTTACCAACAATTAACAATTAACTGATATCGATTGCTTATTTTTTTATGACAGGATTTCAGGAGTAAGTCACTGACCATAATCACGGCGCAGGGCTTCAAAATCCTGCAGAGGGCGCGGGAATAATTTAAGAAAAAGCTGCTGCCTTCCGGCCAGCATGTCTTTTCTCAGGCAGCCATGCTTGACCGAGGTGTTGACAGGGCCCAGTTCAGCCCTCTTGACCGCGGCCCGGACATCTTTTAATTCCAGAGGAACGAATATCTTTTCATGCAGATAGCTGCTTCCTTGAGCCTTGTAGTCATCCAGAAAAAAAAGCAGCACTCTGTCAGGTCTTTTTTCCTTCATGAGACGGATCCGGCGTAGTGACAGGATATATCTCAGCGCTACATAGGCAATTCCCCTGCCGGGCCAGCGGGCCTGAACTGACAACAGGTGATCCTCAAAGCGCCGGATACAGCATATATATATGGGCTGCACTGGATCAAAAAAGGTATTGTAAAAGTCAAAGTATTTTTCATGGTATGGTGTTTTATACCCAAAATATCTACAGTCGTCACCAGCCTCCCGCCTTTTGCCCTTTTGCAGATTGGCCCAGACGGCAAACATGAAATCCTTACTGGCAAGGCTGAATTTATCAGGCAGTTCTTTTTCAGGGCCTGCAGTCACATACATTCGCTGAAATCTTTTCACCGTGCGTATAATCCGGTCAATGATAAAAACAGGTATTTCCCCCTGAACGGTTACACCAGGCACCTCATTGAGGACGTTGGTGATGAACCTTGTTCCAGAGCGGGGTGGGCCGACTATTATCAAAGGGGTGACTTTATCTGCAGATGGATAAGCAGGCAACTGAACTTCTCCGGCCGGAACCCGGGCCTGGCCTTGAATTTACTTGACGTTTCCAAAACAAAAAGAACTATATCAACAACTCCTGAAGGTCAACATGAGCATATGTGAACAAAAAACCTGGGCTAAAAATATGGCGGAAGATGACTCATGCTGGTCTCCATAATCATCCCCGTTTTCCGCAACAATAAAGGCCTTGATTCCTGCCTGAAAGCACTCGAGGTTCAAACGTGGCCCCGGGATCAGTTCGAGATCCTGGTGGTGAACAACGACCCGGAAAAGGATATTGATGTAAAGACGGATGCCGCCAACCTGCACATTTTAAGGGAAATGACTCCTGGATCATATGCTGCAAGAAATAAAGGAATAAATGAGGCCAGGGGCGAAATCACTGGATTTTGCGATTCGGACTGCATTCCGTCCAGGGACTGGATTGAAAAGGCAGTAAGGTTTTTTAAAGAAAATCCTGACTGCATGCGCCTGGCCGGAAAAATAGAGCTCTTTACCAAAAACCCTGAAAAACCAGCAACCGCCGAGCTTTACGAGCAGGTCTTCGCCTTCAGGCAAGAAGACTACGCCAGGAAAGGAGCAGCCGCCACAGCCAATATGTTTGCATACCGCTCTGTCTTTGCCGACGCCGGCCTGTTCCGCCAGGATCTCATGTCCGGCGGCGACCTGGAATGGGGACACAGGGCGCAGAAGGCCGGCCATGCCATAGGATTTTCCCCTGAGGTTGTGGTACAGCACCCGGCCAGAAAAAGCGTTCAGGAACTTATCCTGAAATCCACAAGGGTTGTAAGCGGCTATATTGTACTGCATGATGCCCGTTTCAGGACAAATCCCGGCAGGGCAATAGTGCACGGCTTGATCATGCTCAAGCCTCCTCTAGAGTCAGCACGCATGATTTTTGCCCGCAGGGATCTGCCCCTTATGTCCAGGGCAACTGTTTACGGCCTTGAATACCTTTTAAAGCTGGTGCAGCTGGGCGAATTTATCCGGCTGCAGGCTGGAGGCTTGCCAAGGAGATAGGTAGTTTTCATCCGGAAACGGTTCTTTTTCCTTTTGGCGGCGTTAATCTGCACAATTATTCGTCAACGTATTAAGATACGCCTCCTTATAATTGCTTGATTTCCTTGCTAAAAGAAAAAACTCCTCGTTTCCGAAAAGAAAACCAACAGCTTCAACATCCGGAAAGAAAGACTTTCCGGATGGAAACGAAATAGAAGAAGGCGTTTACAGTCCAAGGCCACGCTGCAGCATCCTGAATGAAGAACTCCAGTCATGCCGGGCGGCAAAGTTTTGATACGGCTGCGGGTCGTGGGTAAGTGATGCCGCCTTTGATACCAGGTGCACGAAATCCTGTTCACTGTCATAAATCCAGGCCGGGCTGTTCATATTTTCCACTTCCGGCCATCTGGCGCAGATGACCGGCAGACCGGCCGCCATGTATTCCAGAAGTTTCAGAGGTCTAATTCCCTGGATAAGCTCCAGGCGGTTATAGACATCAAAGGGAATAATCCCGGCAACAGCTGAGCGCATAAGCCAGGGCAGTTCACCGTGAGGAACAGGGCCGGTAATATAGATATTGCCCGGCAAACGGTCCACGGCAGGACCTGGTCTGCCGGGCCCGGCAAAAACAAAAAAGACGCCGGGCAGGGCTGCAGCGGCCTCTTGAATCAGTCTCCAGTCCAGGCGGGAATCAAGAATTCCTGTGTAAAGAACAACAGGATCAGGCACCTTGGAAAGCACAGGGTGACGTCCCCCGGCACCGCCCTGAGACCTGAAAAACCAGTAATCCACTCCATTGGGTACCAGGGAGGTCTTACTGGGAGACAGGCTCTCGACATACTCTTTCAAGCCCCTGGCGGAGTATATGGTCAGATCAGCCCTGGACGCGATCTTTTGGGCCATCCACCTGCAGTGACCGGTCCAGCCTGGAAAATGTTCATGTATATCCATAACCCGGAAAAGGCATCTGTCGTGATCCAGCTGGTCCAGGAGGAAATGGTAGCTCAGGTTGTCGATATACAGAAGATCCACCTGATCAAGCCCGCTGTGTTTAATAATAGTCTTAAGGGTTGGAAAAACACTTTTGTGCCAGTTGGCAACGACCTTACGGCTTCTTAAAAGAGGCATGCCGTCAGGGGCCAGCATGGAAAAAGGTATGTACGATCTTATATTGTCCTGATGAATAAGCGGGCTTTGAAGCGATGCTTTGAACCTGGCGGATACTTCCGGGGATTTGATCTTCATCAGGTGCAAGGGAGTAACCGGCGCGGCAAAGTAATGCACCTCCCATCCGTGCCCGGCGAACTGCCTGGCCAGATGCTGGCTTCCCAGCTGCAGACAGGACCAGTAGGGCTGAATGCAGGCCATGAGGACTTTTCCGGGTTTACTTTTCAAGACGTTTTGTTCCATCAATAAACTTGCAGCTTCCGTTGCTTACTTTTTTCTCTTCATGTTGCCGGGCTTTGTAAATATAAGGTTGACAGAACACGGCAAGAATTTTTGCAGAAAAGGCATCAGTCCCAGGAAGTAAAAGTATACCGTTGCCAGAGGATCCCTGTTTTGCAGGCTGGGATGGTAGTCCACATGCAGGTCCAGCCCAGCCTGACGGGATAATCTGGCGATTTCTGAAACAATAAGCACGTCTTCGGGGACGTTACTTCGTTTGCGGTTCATTCTACGGCGAGCGAGCCTGTAAAATATCTTCGGCGCTGCAGGTTCGTAGAAATAGATCCCTTTCCCCCCCGGCTTGAGTACACGGTATAATTCCTCCAGGGTCCTTTTATGGGCCAGGAAGTGGTGGGCCGAGGCGAAGCAGAATACCAGGTCCAGGGAGGCATCGGCCTCATTGATTTCATAACTTTTGCAGACGTATGCATTGTCCAGTGAAACCTGAAAAATTCTTTCCCATTTGGGAAGCGACATGACGGCGTATTGGCTGATATCCGTTGCCGTCACATGCGCCCGTGGAAACAGCCTTTTGTAAACGCAGGCCCCCCAGCCCTGACCGGCACCGAGTTCAAGCACTCTGCCTTTTTTAGATATCTTTTTCCTGTGCCTCTTGAGGCCCTCTAAAAAAATCAGGGCTTCCCTGGACTTTTTGAGCATGTTTAATACTGAATCAGCTTCCGGGGATTCATGCCTGGAATCCCGCCAGAACTCAACTTCGATCTTCTGCTTGGAATAAATATCTTTATCTTGAAACTGCATTTGCCTGTTGCCTCAGAAAAGAGCCCCGGGGCTTGATCGGTACATGTTACTTCTGGCTTGAATGCCATTATTTCCCCGGGTTACTGTTCTTACTGATAAAAAAAGAATTTAACCAGGAAGAGCAGGAAGGGCAGGAAGTTTGAAGAAACTCCTGCCTCCTATGTCTTCCCTTCCTGATCTTCCTGCTCTTCCTGGTGGAAAAAAAGTAACCAGAACGGACAGAAAATGATAGAAAATACTTCTGGCTTGAATGCCATTATTTCCCCGGGTTACTGTTCTTACTGATAAAAAAAAGAACTTAACCAGGAAGAGCAGGAAGGGCAGGAAGTTCTAAAAAAAAGAATCCTGGTTTTCATGTCTTACCTTCCTGTTACTTACTGTTCTTCCTGGTAGAAAAAAAAGAACTTAACCAGGAAGAGCAGGAAGGGCAGGAAGTTTGAAGAAACTCATGCCTCCTATGTCTTACCTTCCTGTTACTTCCTGGTCTTCCTGGTAGAAAAAAAAGAACTTAACCAGGAAGAGCAGGAAGGGCAGGAAGTTCTAAAAAAAAGAATCCTGGTTTTCATGTCTTACCTTCCTGTTCTTCCTGGTCTTCCTGGTAGAAAAATTTATCAGGAAAGAAAATAAACAGGAAGTTCAAAATCTATTTAGCTCTGGACAGCCTCAAATTCAAGGCCATAATTTTCTTGAATCCTTGACAGAACCACCGGCAAGTCCATAAAAGATTCAATCATGTTGAATGTCCTTGTCGTGTCCCAGTATATTGAGCCGCATATCGGCGGTGCTGAGCGCTATATACATGAAGTATGTTCCCGGCTGCAAGGCCGTGGAATCAAGATCAGACATCTAAGCGCTGTGGGTGGAAGTGAACAGATGATCTCCCCGCCGTTCAGGTTTTTAAGCGCTGGATTCAATCCCCTGTGGCCGGGACAGGTGGCCAACATATTGCGTAAGCTGAAACCCGGCGTGATTTTTGCCCACTTCACTGTTCCAGGCATTACCGATGTTGTGGCAAGACAGGCCAAAAGACTGGATATCCCTGTCTGCCTGGTCTATCACAGCGATATTACCGGACCGGACTTTTTCAGAAGAAGCGCAGGATATCTTTATTATCGTACGGCCGGTCTAAGGACCCTGGAATGCTCCGACAGAATAATCGTATGCAGTCAGGAATACAAAAAGGCCTCTTTATGGCTGTCCTGTCTGGAAAAACCACTTGATTTCATACCCTGCGGTGTTGATCCAGTTATGGCGGAAGCCAGGAGAGAGCCTTCTTTTCCATATCTTTTTTTTGCAGGCAAAGCCGGGGCAGCCGGCAAAGGATTCGACGTACTTTATAAAGCCTGGCTGAATATAATATGTGATTTTCCAGAACTTGAACTGCTGGCTGCCGGAAAAGCTATCAGAGCTCATAAGTATCCCGGAGTAAGGTTTCTGGGGCAGGTAAATTCAAGGCGTGAACTGGGTCACCTGTATGCTTCGGCCTCAGCAACGATTTTGCCCAGTACAAGCACCAGTGAATCCTTCGGCATGGTCCTGGCCGAATCACTGGCGGCGGGAACGCCGGTGGTGGGCTCGGATATCGGAGGCATCCGGGCTGTTGTGCAGGAAGGGGTGAATGGATACCTGGCCAGCCCGGGAGACGCTCACTCCCTGGCGGAAGCCATCCAGAAAGTGCTAGGGTCTGAGGAAAAATTGCGTCAGAATGTCCGGAAATACAGGGGTAAGTATCTGGAAATTTACAATTGGGACCGCATAACTGACCGGGTTGAGGAAGTTCTTTATATACTCAAGCGTGATGCCTCATGCGCCTGCAAGAAGTCGGAGCATGAATGATTCAGCTCCACAGGCCTTTGTTTTTACTTCTTCCTGTCTCCTGCGACTTAAAATTTGATTTTTTGCCGTCGTATCTTATCAGCATTTGGACATTTTTCTTTTGGCCACATCCTGCAGGTACTGCCCGTACTGATTTTTCTGCAGAGGCTCAGCCATTTGAAGGACAGAGCCTGCATCAATATACCCCATTTCCAGGGCGATTTCCTCTACACAGGCCACCTTCAGTCCCTGGCGCTTTTCAATGGTTTCGATAAAATTGCCTGCATCCAGCAGGCTTTCATGGGTGCCGGTGTCCAGCCAGGCATAGCCCCGGCCCATAAGCTCAACCCTGAGCCGTTCTTGTTGCAGGTATGCCTCGTTGACTGAAGTAATCTCCAGTTCACCTCGGTCAGAGGGTTTGACATTGGCTGCAATCTGCACAACATCATTGGGATAGAAATAAAGGCCGGTGACTGCATAGCTGGATTTGGGGTTTTCTGGTTTTTCCTCGATGCTGGTAGCATTGCCGCAGTCGTCAAAGCCTACAACACCGTAGCGCTTGGGGTCATGCACATAATAACCAAAGATTACAGCCTGTTGTTCTTCTTCTACAGTCTGCATGCTTTTTTTCAGCAGGTGGGTGAGGCTGTGCCCGAAAAAGATATTGTCCCCCAGAATAAGGCAGACATCATCGCCGCCGATAAAGTCTCTGCCGATTACAAAAGCCTGAGCCAGGCCATCCGGACTGGGCTGGACAGCATAGCTTAAATTGATGCCAAGCACTGATCCGTCCCCCAGGACATTTTCAAATGAGGGTCTGTCCTGGGGGGTTGTGATAATCAGGATATCCTGCAGCCCGGCAAGCATGAGTACAGACAGGGGGTAATAGATCATGGGCTTGTCGTAGACAGGCAGGAGCTGCTTGGATACGCCCCTGGTAATGGGATAAAGTCGAGTACCTGATCCTCCGGCTAAGATTATTCCTTTCATGTTGTCCTCACCAGGAAAAAAGTTTTTGCAAGGGCTTTATGGTCAGTCCTGTCAGCATAATTTTCGCAACCCAGATAAGAAAAGAGTTTTGTAACTATTCACCATCTGATAAAATTGGTCAATCTATGCGCACCGCTGATATCCAGGGTCCGGGGGCTTTGCAAACCGGGCGTAAACTGTATAAGCGACGCGTAGTCACGCCTTTGGCGTGATTAATCAAAACCGTAACACACCGAACTTTATTTAAAGCATGTTATCGAGGTGATTCTGGCTTAAAAACTCGTGTATAGGTTTTGATTTACGCTTCCTTGGAGCTCGCCCTGTTAAACACCGCATAGCGGTCCTGCTTCGCAGGGTTTAACA
>Ga0207421_10006835_pt1 | contig 12333 bp, 10 predicted proteins | sample SodLakKL_010_SED_4_FD_187542 | JGI IMG/M metagenome (GOLD analysis project Ga0207421, IMG submission 187542) | Alkaline sediment microbial communities from Lake Tanatar, Kulunda Steppe, Russia - 8KL_010_SED (SPAdes) (version 2) | ecosystem: Environmental > Aquatic > Non-marine Saline and... | reverse complement strand
AAACACTATACCTCCTTATTCTATTTTGTTCTTTATTTGTAACTATTCAGGGGTGAAAAGAACATAATAGTAAAATTTAACACTAAACCGGCGTTTTTACAACAATCAAAGCATCAACTACTACTGGACTGCTGCCGCTAATTATTACCGGGTTCAAGTCAAGTTCCGATATCTGGGGGTGTAAAATAGCCGTGTTACCCACAGCCTGCAGCAGAAATTTCAAGGCTTCAATATTTACTTCAGGCATGCCCCTGTATTTTCCTAAAAGCCCGCGGGATTTTATGTCGTATATCATTTCTTCAGCTTCCGGTCCATTCAGGGGCGCCAGCCTCATGGTTGTATCCTGCAGGGCTTCGGTAAGGATACCGCCCAACCCGAAAAGAACAGCGGGGCCAAAGCCCTTGAACCTGGTCATCCCGGCCATAAATTCCCGTTTTCCTTGTACCATTTGCGATATCAAAACTAAAGTATCTTCCGGGCTGTTGTTCTTAATCTTTTTAAAGCAGTGCAACACTCCTTCTTCGCTGTTTACTCCGGGGAAAACCAGGCCTTTTTCCGTTTTATGTGTTAAAGACGAGGAACACCCCTTTACTACCACCGGAAAGCCAATCTTGCGTGAAGCTTCCACAGCTTCTTCTTCTGTGGCTACAAGTTCTTCCTCCGTTACCGGCACCTGGTAAAGGGATAGCAGCTTTTTGGCTTCAAACTCGTTAAGGTTTTGCCGTCCCTGCTCCAGGGCTTCATTTATAATATTCCAGGCTTCAGGGGAAGCAGAGGGCAGTTTATGGGGTTGGGGGTCTGTTTTTCTATTTAAAACCTGGCGGTACCGGTGGAGGCTCAAGAGGCCCCAGGCCGTTTTTTCCGGAGAATCAAAAACCGGGATGTCGTTATCCTGGTAAGCCGCGGTATAGTTGTCGCTTCGCCCGAAAAAAGAAGATATCACCATGGGAACACCGTATTTCCCAGGTAGTTGTACTTTTTCTGAAAGATTGTCCTGGAAAGAGTGAAGAAATGTGTCCAGGCTTATGTTTCCTATAAGCTCTTTGATGTGGGGATAAACTTCACTCCGGAAAGAGCTGCCCATGGCGCCGTGAAGGACTATGGCATCAACTTCCCCGCTTTTCATAATTATTTCCGGGACAGTGTTGGTCAGTACATGCGTATCCAAATGAAAGGTCAAATCCACGGGGTTGCCGCTGGCGGCATGTGGTTCCAGGTGGGATTTTAATTCCTCCTGCAGCTTTTCTGAGAAAGCGGGGACTTCCATTCCACTGGCATTACAGGTATGAGACATGGCGGTGCCCGGGCCGCCTGAGTTGGTAATCACTCCTACCCTGTTGCCCCGGGGAACCGGCTGGGTTGCCAGCACCCAGCCCCGGGTGTATAAATCTTCTATGGAATCTACCCGAAGAATACCGGCCTGTTTAAACAGGCCGTCGACCAGTTCATCAGGCCCGGCCATGGCCCCGGTATGGCTCATGCTGGCCCGGGCACCGGCTTCCGAACCTCCTACGTACTGGGCAATAATCGGCTTGTGCGGGGTTATTTCCCTGGCTACGCGCAGAAATTTTTCACCGTCTTTTAAGCCTTCCAGGTAGAGTGCTATAGCCCGGGTGTGCTCGTCTTTACCCAGGTATTCCAGGGCCTCTACAGTATCTATATCCCCTTCGTTGCCTACACTTACTGCTTTACTGAACCGGATTCCCCTTTTTCTTAAATAAGCCAGGGTCTGGGTTACGTAAGTGCCGCTCTGGGAAATCATCCCCAGCTTACCCGGCTGGTCGTTATATGTAGCCACGGTTACATTTAACGGAAGATGGGTATTGATTACCCCCATGCAATTAGGCCCCAGGAATCGGATGCCGTATCTTTGTGAAATTTCTTCTAACTGTTTCTCCATGTTGTATCCACGGTGCCCCGTTTCTTTAAAACCGGCACTTATTATTATAGCCCGGGGGGTGCCTATTTTACCAAATTCCTCCATTAAAGGGACTACCTGGTCGGGCGGGACTACCAGCATGGCAAGATCAGGGGTTTCCGGTAGTTCCGCCACGGAAGGCCAGGCGGGCCAACCCAGCACTTTTTCTTCCTGCGGGTGGATGGGCATAAGTTTGCCCGGAAAACCGTCTTTGATTATACTTAAAGCCTGTAGAGTTCCCATTTTCATGGGATTGTTGTTGGCACCTGCGGTGGCAACTGAAGCGGGGTTAAGCAGTAATTCAAGTGAATTTTCCTTTTCCAACATAATTTACCTCCCGTAATGTCAACTACATTTTATTATTAAAAGGAGTAGCAAGCCGTATATTACTCCCATTCTATAGTAGCCGGGGGCTTGGAGGTTATATCGTAAGCAACCCGGTTAACCTGCGGAACCTCTTCTACCAGGCGGCGGGCCAGCCGATCCAGAAAATCATGCGAGAAGGGATACCAGGCTGCGGTCATGGCGTCCTGGCTGGTAACGGCGCGGAAGATAATGGGATAATCGTAGGTGCGACTTTCCCCTTTAACACCCACAGAACGCATATCAGGCAATACTGCAAAAGCTTGCCATAGATGGTAGTACAGCCCCTCTTTTTTAACTTCTTCTTCAACTACAGCGTTGGCCCTGCGGGCAATCTCCAGTTTTTCTTCGTTAATTTCCCCCAGCACCCTTACAGCAAGCCCGGGTCCCGGAAACGGGTGCCGGTTTATCATTTCTTCCGGCAGCTTCAATGCTTTACCTGCCTGGCGAACCTCATCTTTAAAAAGTTCCTTTACTGGCTCTAACAGAGAAAGATTCATGCTGTCTGGCAGTCCGCCTACATTGTGATGTGATTTAACCACTTTCCCCGATGGAGACATGCTTTCAATAATATCCGGGTAAATAGTTCCCTGCACCAGGTATTTTACGTTTTCCAGCTTTACGGCTTCCCTTTCAAAAACCCGGATAAAATGATTGCCGATAACTTTCCTTTTTTCTTCCGGGTCTTTAACTCCCTTGAGAAGCTCTAAAAACTCTTTGGAAGCATCCACAGTTATCAGGTTTAGCGCGAAATCCTCCCGGAAAGTTTTTATAACCTGTTCTGCTTCTCCTTCCCGGAGCAATCCGTGATCCACAAAAATACATGTTAACCTGCTGCCAATAGCACGGTGTACCAGTAATGCCGAAACAGCGGAGTCAATACCGCCGCTCAGGCCACAAACCGCACCGGCTTTATCTCCCACCGTATTCCTGATTTCTGTTACCGACTGCTCAACCAGAGAAGCAGGTGTCCAGCCGCCCTGAAGGCCGGAAACTTCAAACAAGAAGTGTTCCAGTACATTGTCCAGGACAGGCTCCGGCGGAATAAAACCGAGCAACCACCACCTGTTCCCGGCTGAAACTGCAGCGGCCACAGTTCCTGTTTCGGTTTTTGCAGCGGAATTCCAGCCAGGGGGGAGGTATTCTATGCTGTAATCACCCATCCAGGGTATTTTGAAACTGGAAAAAGAACCTCCCCATAGCCCCGGGTGTTTTTCGGGATATACTTCAGTTTTTACCTCTCCACCTTTGTCTCCATTCAAGTTAGCAATTTTACCCCCGCTGAAGTTAACCGCCGGGATGATTCCGTACCCCATGGCTAAAACAGGAATTTCTTCAAAGAGCCCAGGATCCAGCAACTTGATAGTATCATCTTTTACGTATTCAGGTCCCCCGCATATAATAACCGCACCTGCTCCCCTGCTTTTTATTTCTTCCGGCGCTGCAGCGCAGGGTAGCACTTCACTGTAAACTCCTTTTTCCCTTATCCGGCGGGCGATATGCTGGGTTAGCCTGCCTCCCAGGTCGAGGACCAAAACTTTGGAAATTTTTATTACCTCCTTTTTGGCAGAGCCTGGCTACTGGTCATTACAATATAATATACATCAAACCGGTTAAACTTTAAAGTATGTAGTAAAACGCCCGGGTAGTTACCATACATGTTAAGATTCGGGAATAACTATCAGCTCTACCCTGCGGTTTTTTCGCCTTCCTTCTTCTGTTTCATTAGAAGCAGCAGGCCTGGTATCCCCGTAAGCCTCTACCTGGAATTCTATATCACCCGATTCGACTTTTTCTTCCAGGCAGAAAAGAACAGACCGGGCGCGCTGTTTGGAAAGCTGGTAGTTGTAATCCGTCGGCCCAAGGTTGCAGGTATGTCCCTTTATAATAATTTTAGCTTTTTCAAGTTCCTGCAGTATTTCCTCATTTATTTCTTCCAGTATATCTTTGGCTGCCGGTTTTAAATTACTCTGGTCAAATTCAAATAAAAGTTTACCCGGTATAATTATTTCTAATTCTTCTTCTCCTTCTCCTTCTTCTTCCCCGGTTACGTTAATAGTTATTTCCGGTGATATTAGTTCGGGGGAGGTAATTTCCGGAGGCTTAATTCCGGGGCGTTTTTCCGACTTGTCCCTCCGGGGCGAAGTGATTTCCGGCGGTTTCATTTCCGGTGGAGTTATTTCCGGGGGTTCAGAGTGGTAGCCTTCAGTTTTAGAAACACTCTTTTTTGTTTCTTGCCTGTCGGGTGTGTCAGGGGTTTGCTCTTTTTCACCTGCATCAACTTTAGGCCCGTTGTCTTTAACCCTTCTTTCTTTTTCAGCTTCCGGTGTAGTATCCTCGCGTTTATTTTTCTCCTCTGTTCGGGGAGTATCTTTTTTTAATTCTTCATTTTCTTCACCTTCACCGCGGGCCTTATCTTCTTCTACCGTTTGCGGGATTTCTACATGGTTTTCCTTTAACTCTTTTTCTTCTTTCCCGGAATCACGCTGCCCAAAGTCGTAGCAGGCGATGCCTCCGGAAAATAAAAACACGGTTACCAAAATCAATCCTGTTATTTTCCATATCATATTATCACCTTATCATTACATTATCGGTACAATGTTATTTTAACAGTTAACGGCTAATAAATAAATTTAAACTTGATCCCGGGAGGTTACATTTAATTATACTCTAACATATTTTTCAACGTTTTTGGCTACAAACCTTCCAGTGGAAAACAAATAAAAATAGTAACTGCTCACGGTGTGAAAGCTTAGAGAATAAAAGACCCACCTTCAAGAAGCAAGAGGCCAGATGCAAGAAGCAAGAAGCAAGAGGCCAGATGCAAGAAGCAAGAGACAAGAGACAAGCCCCTCCACTAAACCCTAACTTCTAAATTACGCACCGGGTATAGAAAAATAAAAAGGCTGCCCCGTGGGGACAGCCTTTTAGCGGCTTTTTATTACATCATGCCGCCCATTCCGCCCATGCCGCCTCCAGGGGGCATGCCTCCTCCCTGGTCACCGTTTTCTTCCGGTTTATCGGCTACAATTCCTTCCGTGGTCAGGAACAGTGCCGCTATGCTGGCTGCATTTTGGATGGCAGAGCGGGTAACTTTGGCCGGGTCTATAACTCCTGCTTCCATCAGGTTTTCAATCTTGTTGGTCATGGCGTTGTAACCCGTTCCTTTATCCATTTCCCTGACTTTTTCTACAATTACCGAACCTTCCGCTCCGGCGTTTTCTGCAATCTGTCGCAGCGGCTCTTCCATGGCCCTTTTGATAAGCTTGATAGCGGTGGCTTCGTCTCCTTCATGTTCATCCATAAGTTTATCCAGGACTTGAGATATGTTTAAGTAGGTAACTCCTCCACCGGGGACAATACCTTCTTCTACTGCAGCACGTGTAGCAGACAGCGCGTCTTCTATACGGAGTTTCTTTTCCTTCATTTCCGTTTCCGTGGCAGCGCCTACTTCTACTACTGCTACTCCGCCGGCCAGCTTGGCCAGCCGCTCCTGCAGTTTTTCCCGGTCGAAATCGGAAGTAGTCTCTTCTATTTGAGCCCTTATCTGGCTTATACGCTTCTGGATATCGTCAGTAGCGCCGTATCCGTCAACTACAACGGTTTCATCTTTAGTGATCCTTACCTGCCGTGCCCTTCCCAGCATATCTATATCCACGTTCTTGAGTTCAATACCCAGGTCTTCGGAGGCTACCTGTCCGCCGGTCAATGTGGCTATATCTTCCAGCATGGCCTTGCGGCGGTCACCAAAACCGGGAGCTTTTACGGCTACACAGGTAAACGTACCCCGGATTTTGTTTACTACCAGGGTAGCCAGCGCTTCGCCTTCTACTTCTTCCGCAATTAAAAGCAGCTGTTTCCCTTGTTGAACAATCTTTTCCAGCAAGGGAAGTATATCCTGTATGTTGCCTACTTTACGGTCGGTTATAAGTATATACGGTTCTTCCAGTACAGCTTCCATCTTTTCGCTGTCAGTAACCATGTAAGGGGAAATGTAACCGCGGTCAAACTGCATCCCTTCCACGACTTTCAAGTCGGTATTAAAACCCTTGGATTCTTCTACGGTTATAACCCCGTCCTTGCCTACTTTTTCCATGGCGTCGGCAATAAGTTCTCCTATGGAATCATCGTTCGCGGAGATAGCTGCAATCTGGGATATAGACTCCCGGGTTTCTACCGGTTTGCTGATGCTTTCCAGCTCTTTAACCACTTTCTCCACAGACTTTTCTATGCCTTTTCTTAGAATCATGGGGTTGGCGCCTGCCGCCACGTTTTTAATACCTTCCCTTATAATGGCCTGGGCTAATAGGCATGCGGAGGTAGTACCGTCGCCGGCGATATCGTTGGTTTTGGTAGCGACTTCTTTTACCAGCTGGGCTCCCATGTTTTCATACGGGTCTTCCAGTTCAATTTCCCTGGCTATAGTTACCCCGTCATTGGTTATCTGCGGAGATCCAAACTTTTTATCCAGTACCACGTTGCGGCCTTTTGGCCCCAGGGTTACTTTCACCGTGTCCGCTAACTGGTTAACTCCGCTTTCCAGTGAACGGCGTGCTTCTTCATGAAACAGCAGCTGTTTAGCCATTGTTTATTACCTCCTTCGTTCAATTTTTTACTCAACTATTTTTACTCAACTATTTTTACTCAACTATTTTTACTCAACTATTTTTACTCAACTATGGCCAAGACATCATCTTGACGCAGGATCAAATAATCTTCTCCTTCCACCTTAACATCGGTGCCGGCAAACTTGGAGAAAAGCACCTTGTCCCCCACTTTAATTTCCGGTTCCACCTTGCTGCCGTTATCCAGCATTTTTCCACTGCCTACGGCTTTTACTTCCCCCTGCTGTGGCTTTTCTTTGGCGGTATCGGGCAGAACTATACCACTGCTGGTTTTTTCTTCAGCTTCCATAACTTTTACTACTACCCGGTCACCCAAGGGTTTCAGGTTCATCTTGTTTATACCTCCTTTGTTTATGTTGTATTTTACTATGTTAGCAGCACTCAATTAAATAGAGTGCTAACATTTCCAACAATAATAATAGTAAAGGGGTAGGGATTATTCAAACCCTTTATATTCCCTTTACTACGATATATCTTTTGCATGCTTCTATTTCCTGTGATATTTGGTTTATATCTTTTATTTTCTATTTATTGCACTTTCACTTGCTTGCTGATATTTTCACTTTTCCAGATAATAATTATTAACATAACCAACGGTTGGCTTTATAGTTATGATGTGCATTTAATGGCATTATTATGCATAACAAACCACTAAATTTATTGTAACTATTCAGACAGGTTATTAGGGTGAGGGAGAAATATTATTCATTAACTTTAGTTTACAGTCCCATAACCTTGAGCAGACAATTACAGAAACTATTAAAAAATCCTGCTGCAAACGATATTGCCTACACGCCCCGGTAAAGTTGTACTACCAGGGTCAAAGTTAAAGCCTGGTTGTTTTTCTGGCTATTGCTCGTGGGGGTAGCAGTCCATTGTTTTTCCCTGCAAAACTTCTATAGCGTGGGATAAACTGCGGGATATTATTTCAAAATTTTCTTCTACCGCACCGGGGCTACCGGGCATATTAACTATAAGGGTCTGCTTTCTAACTCCACAGACAGCCCGGGATAACATGGCATGGGGGGTTTTTGCCATCCCGGCGTAACGCATGGCTTCCGCCATGCCGGGAACTTCCTTGTCTATAACCGCAAGGGTGGCATCCGGGGTGTTATCCCGGGGAGACAGGCCGGTCCCTCCCGTGGTAATTACCAGGTCTACTCCTATGTTGTCGACAAGCCTTACAAGTTCTTTTTCAATGGAGCTTCTATCATCCGGGGTGATAACTTTTTCTATTACTTTCCCCCCGCTTTTTTTAATTTTTTCTTCCAGCAGGATTCCGCTCCTGTCTTCCCTTTCTCCCTTTGAGCTTCTATCACTGGCTGTTAATACAGCGGCTTCTATCATTTAACTTCCTCCTTCTTTACTAAGTAATTCGTAACTACCGTTAAACAACCCCGATTTATGGTAACTTGACACCAGCTCCATAAGGTGGAGGGCCTTTTTATTCTCTAAGCTTTCACACCGTGAGTAGCCACAATTTAAGAGAAGTTAACCGGATTCCCAGACTACTTTTCCCCTGTGGCGGAGGTCATAACCTCCCATCTTTTCTACTTCCCGGGCAAATTCAGCCGATGATATAACTTCCAGCAGCCGGGAAATCCCTTCCTGGTCGAGGATGGCCCGGGGTATAATAATTTCGTAGCTTTCTTTAACCAGGGGAACAAACTCGAGATGGTAGGCCCTTGCAGCAGCCAGGATACCCAGCCCGGCACCGGCACTGCCAGAGGCTACTGCAGCAGCAACAGCCAGATGATTGTATTCTTCCCGGTGATATCCGGTGATATCATCTTTATTAATACCTTTCCGGTCCAGTTCATAATCAAGCAGTATCCTGGTTCCCGCTCCTTTCTGCCTGTTTATAAACTGGAGTCCTTCCCGGGTTAAATCCTCAATACTGTCGATATTTTGGGGATTACCCTGAGGAAGTATTAATCCCTGCTCCCGGTACAGCAGATGGAGGAGAACCAGGTCCTGGTTCGGTAAATAGCGTTTTATGTAAGGTATGTTATAAATACCTGATTCCGGGTCTAACAGGTGAATTGGGGCCAGGTGCGCTTCTTTTCTTTTTATAGACATTATCCCTCCCACGCTGCCCAGGTGAGCTGACTTTAATGATAACCCGGGTTGTAGGCGGCAGAGGCTATTGTGCAGTATATCCAGGCATAAATCGTGGCTCCCCGCACACAGTATATTGCGGTAAACTTCTTCCGGCGTTTTGTTTAACATTATTTGTACACTGGTTCCAGCTTCCAGCCCTTCCACACTTTGCGGTATACGCACCCACCCGTCGGCTTTTAAAACGGAAGAAAGCACACCGGCCCCGCGCTGAAGTGGCACCGCCGTGTTTTTCCCTTCTACATTTCCCGCCACCACACGAAGGTATTCTTCATCTTTAAGCGAAGATACCACTTTCCTGCTTATTATGGCATCCATAACCGGTTTATGGGCAGGTTGTTGTCCCAGCCACAAGTGCAGCAGGGGTTTTACAAATAAATCCATAGCCAGGTAAGCAGATACGGGGTATCCGGGTATTCCGGCTATTGCAGCTTCTTTTACCCGGCCCAGCACAACCGGTTTACCCGGCCTTATAGCTACCCCGTGCACGAATAGCTCCCCCTGTTCTTCTACTACCCTGGAGGTATAATCTTCACCTCCCGCCGAGGAACCGGCGCTAATTAAAACCAGGTCTGCTTCTTCAGATGCTTTTAGCACTGTTTCACTTATCTTATAGTAATCATCTTCGGTTACCGGGTAAATAACGGCTTCCCCTCCCCATTCTTCAACCAGGGCGGTAAAAAGTGAAGAGTTAGAATCAATAATTTCCCCCTTGCCGGGGGTTTTCCCCGGCTCTACCAGTTCACTTCCCGTAGGAATTATTATGACGCGGGGCTTTCTTAATACTGCGAGGCTGTTAACCCCGGCACTGAGCAGCAGACCTGTTTCTACCGGCCCGATTTTATGAAATACAGGCAATACCAGTTCACCGGCCAGTATATCTTCTCCCACGGGTCTGACATGCTGCCACGGTGCAGCGGCAGCGTATATCTCGACCTGGTTGGGGGAAATTTTGTTGACATGTTCTATCATTATTACTGCATTGCAATTTTCCGGGAGGGGATCCCCCGTATCTACAAAATAACAGTTTTCTCCAACATTTAAAATCTTGGGACTGGTTTCAGCCGCTCCAAAAGTTTGTTCCGCAGGCACCGCTACCCCGTCCATGGCAGAAGCAAAATAGTGTGGCGAGGATAACCCGGCCAGCACCGGCTCGGCAGTTATACGGCCGGCACTTTTTACTGTTTCCACCTCCACCCGGCTATTTTTACCCGGATAAATATTTTTTACCTGTTCAAAAAAACGGGTTTGAGCTTCATCCAGTGGAGTGTTTTGCAAGTATATTTTACTCTCTTTCAAAACCGGAATCCTCCTTATTAGTTAGTAATGTTTATGTAATGTTTGTAGGAAATGGTTGTGCAAAATGTTTGTGCTAAATGCTGTGCGGGATACTTTAATCCAGCAATTCTACCTCCACTTCGTCCCCCTGGTATAAACCTTCTACGTTGCGGGGAACCCGAAGCAGCCCGTGGGCTTTCACCATGGTGCTGATTAAACCGGGAGACCCCAAAACAGGCTCTGCAGTATACTCTTCTCCTTCCTCCTTCAGCAAATGCACCCGGTAATAATCCTCTCGGCCGGTTGTAGAGGGAAGATTGTTTTTTAATTTAGCTTTAATTTTTCGCTTAAATTCTTCGTGACAGGGTAATCCCTGCATTAACCTGATTAAAGGCTTTACCAAAAGGAGGAAACCAATCATGGCCGAAACCGGGTTGCCGGAGAGGCCGAACACGGGCTTGTTTTTTATTTTCCCCAATATAGTTGGTTTCCCGGGCCTCACTGCAATTCCGTGGAAAAATATACCCCCGTTTTCACTACCTTCAATAGCTTCTACGGTTACATCCCTGGTTCCTACGGAGCTTCCCCCGGAAATAATAATAATATCGGCTTTACTAACTGCCTCTTGCAGTGCCTCCATTAATTTTTCTTTACGGTCCGGTATAATGCCCAGGGGAAGCGGAATGCTTCCCTGTGAGGTTACCAGGGTGGTAATTGCAGTGGTATTTATATCCCTTATCTGTCCAGGAAGGGGAGTGTTCCTACAATCTACTATTTCGTCACCGGTAGAAATTACTGCAGTCACAGGCAACCTGTTTACATTCACCCGGGTTATACCCATCCCTGCAAGCGCTCCCAGGTCCTGGGAACGAAGCATGTGGCCCGCTGGCAGTATTTCAACCCCCGGCCGGTAATCATCTCCACGGCGGATAATATTTTCTCCCGGTGCAGCAGGGCGGTAAACCATAATTTCACGGTTTTCCAGGTTTTCTACATACTCCAGCATTACTACCGCGTCAGCACCTTCCGGCAGTACGCTGCCTGTTGAAACCTGCATGGCTTCTCCGCCCTGTACCACGGAAGGAGGCATTTTCCCCATGGGAACTTCCCCGGCCAGGGTTAATATCATGGGAAATGCTTCGCTCGCTCCAAAGGTATCTTCCGCTTTTACGGCAAAACCATCCATGGTAGAACGCGAGAAAGGAGGCATATCTTCCCCGGCTGCAACCGGATAAGACAACACCCGGTGCAAGGCGTTTTCCAGGTTAACTTCTTCTACCTTTGTATAATATTTAAAGTTTTCAACAACTGTATCCTGTGCTTCTTCTACATTTAAAACTTTAAACAAACGCTTCCACCTCTTTTAAGTATTAAAAACATCCCAGCTGGCAGGAAACAATTTTTATCTTTAACCGGTCACATGCCTCCCCTACTTCTTTTGGAGAACACCCATATTCTTTAGCAATGTTAAAAGCTTCACTGCAGGAAATGTTTCCCTCGCTGCTTTGATTTTTTACTACTTCCTCAATTTTGTTTACCTCCAAACTTGTCCCTCCTTCAAAAAAATATATTTAAATACCATAAATTATAATTACATACTTAAACGCTCCTGTTAGCCACAAAACAATAAACTGTGTTTCTACCCGTTATCCAAAAGTATAACGCATGTATATGCAAATTACAATTTTATTAGGTAATTATATATAGATAACCGTTTGACTGATAAAGAGTTTTCTTCCCCCTGCCGGAGCACCAGGGGGGAGGAAGATGTTGTGGCGCCAATGTGGTGGCTACTTAACACCAGACGGAGGAGCAACGAGCTTTTTCCTGTGGTGTAGTAAGCCAAAGGGTTGTGTTTATACCGGCAGCGAGCATTGATTTGCTCTATCAAACGCGCGCAGCGGCTGAAGATAAGCCGCGGCAACTGTTTGAGCAGGCTTTAGCCTGCGAGTTTTGCCGTGGCCTGAAGCCGCGAGCACGGAACATTTTATGCGCAAAGCAGCGAGCGAAGGTATAACACAGACCCGAGGC
>Ga0207421_10006834_pt1 | contig 12334 bp, 3 predicted proteins | sample SodLakKL_010_SED_4_FD_187542 | JGI IMG/M metagenome (GOLD analysis project Ga0207421, IMG submission 187542) | Alkaline sediment microbial communities from Lake Tanatar, Kulunda Steppe, Russia - 8KL_010_SED (SPAdes) (version 2) | ecosystem: Environmental > Aquatic > Non-marine Saline and... | reverse complement strand
CTGTCGGGTATATAGTCCAACTGATCCTGCTGTCTATTCTTATCAGTCATCATACCACCTACCTTTAACTATTGTGATTACATCTACTAAGTACCATACAAGAACTATTACTAAGACCACACCTAGTAACTCTTTGATCCAGCTCACCTATTATTTCCTCCTTAGTTACGTCGCTGTCTAGCTATCTCCAGAGCTTTTTCATAGGTCTCCCTATCAAGCTCTCTTCGGATAGCACTCTGCTTGAGCCTATCCTGCGTAATGTTGAAATCATCAATAAGAATATTGAGTGTGTTCGCAGCACCTTGTTCATCACCCATATCCAACTGTTCCCAGAACTTTCCGTAGTAATAACTAGACTGAGGGTTCCTTGTGATAGAGTGCATCTTTATCTCGGTATTAGGAAAGGCATTAGAGATAGAACCTTTAGTAAGTCTCTTCACGTTAGCGTAAGGAAGACCGGTGAATTTTCCTGCCGCTACTAAAGTATTGTCCATTGCTCTCATAAATTTAGTTCCTGTTTGAAGATCACCCTCTTTTAATCCCGTCTCATAAGCTTCCGGAGCAACTACTGCATTAATCCAGTCTCCAGTAGCTGATATAGCTTCTGTCAATTCCATCATAGTGGCGGCGTAAGGATCTGCCATCGCAATATCATACCCTCTTCTAGAGTCTCCTGCCATCTGCCCGTATACTGTATCAGCGATGCCTCCCACGGCGTAAGCATTACCTATTATATAGGAGAACTGCTCCCAAGCCTTTCTTCCTGTAGTTCTGTGGACATGTCTGTTATAGAGTTTATCTCTAAGCTCATCCACAGAAGTCAAATACATGGGAGAGGCTATCATCATTAACAACGCCATCTGGAAGAGTTCTCCATAATCAGAAGCTTTCTTCTCACTATTAGCAAACTTCCACAGTTTCTTATACATAATGTTATAGTTCTTATTTCTCTGGGTATGGAAGGGGGAGAACAATCTAACAAAGATGTTAGGAGATCTACCGATCTCACTTCTAGTATGCGGAAGATAGGTAGGCTGAGTTCTGTTAATAATCTCTTCATGCCGTTCTGCCACTTTCTTGAAAAAGTCATCACCTTTAAGGTCGGGGTATCGATCTTTAATCTCCATCTTCGTAGCATTCCAGACTCTACCCACGGTTTGTGCGTCAAAGAATTTAATGCCTTCAGTAACCTTTCTACTCATAAAGGTTTTTCCTGTAAAGAACTGAAGCACCTGACCCATCTCCCCAATTTCACTCATCTCTCGAGTAATTTTACCTTCCCGACGATACCTGTTTTGGGGTGAGTATTTATTCATTTCCTTAATCGCGGTTGCTATTCTAGTGGGAGCTGCTTTAGTAAGATACTTCATACTTATCTCTGTTCCAGCAGCTAGGTATGAGGTAGGCTGCTTTAACATAACTCCTACGTTGAACCCCAAAATGTTTCTATGGATATGGTCTAAAGTTTTTCTAGCGAATTTCTCAACACTAGTCATATCTCTGACATTACCCTCTACGTCTTGAAGATATCCTTTAAGAACTTCGTAGTAGGGCATTCTTCCTGACTCAGACATTGCTGCGATAAAGTCTCTATCATCCAACATCATCTTAGCATTTCTCAGAGGCTCAGCGTAACCTGTATATCTGCTCATCTCATCCATATATTTGAAGTAAGAACCCCAGAACCCCTTAATCAGGACAGGGTCTATTTGGTAAGCTCTGTCCTGAAGAATGCCCATCTCTTCTAGTACATACCTATTAAAATGGGCTCTAGGGCCACTAGGTAAGCCCTCAGGATGAAGGTCTTTAGACCACCGATTGATAGGCCAATATGCCTTCTCATCAAATACTTCAAACCCATCCATTCTCACAGAGACTTCATTGCCCTTCTGCCTGAGAGTGGTGTTAACATATTTGAATATATCATCCACAATCTTCTGGTCGGCCCTTGGCATAGACTCTACGATGATCTTCAGATCTTCGGGTCTTAAAACGAAGGGAGGAGACTTTTCATCCCCCTCAAACCTAATTCCCCCGTCCTTGTGAGCAAGGTTTCTTCGGTTAAACGGGTTCTTAGAGTGAGCATATAGTTCCATCATCTGGTCTCTAGTAAGTTCTAGGTTTCTTGGCTTACCCGTGGTGGGGTGGGGAGTCAATTTAATTTTTCTCAAGTCCAGCTTTCGTTTGCTAGAAACAAAATGCTTACTCTGAGGAACTACCTCCTCCAGACTTCCAAGATGTTTCTCGATAACTGCTCTAGCATGGTCCTGAGCATCGTAAAATACTTGGTATCTGTCAGTAGCGCCTTGGTTAATTCCATCATATAAAATCCTTTTTATAGGACCTTGTTTATCCGGACCTTCCAGAATGGAAATATCTCTTCCCTGAAGAGTAATAGCCAAGTTCTCTGGAAGCAGAGCTGACTCTTTGAACCAGGATGTGACATTCTGAATTCTACCTGGTTTAGTTCTGGACTGTACACCGGATAGTTCATGCTGGAACCTATCAGCGTCCTCTATGAGATTATGAGCTTGTCGGATATCTTCTGCTGCGTGATTAATCATTTTCTGGACGTTAGAATACTTTTTACCTAAGATAAACTGCTGTTTCAAGAAGTTGGTTCTAGCCAAAGACTTAGCCGCGGTAAACATGGACATAACCTCTTCAAACCTAAACTCCGATAGAGGCTTTTTATCCATTCTTTCCAAATCTTTCATGATTTTCTGTGGAAGTATATGCATAGGTTCTCTATCAATAAACTTCTTGATATCTGCTAACTGCTTCATTTTTTTATCAGTTCGTTGAGTAGTAACCTTCCAGTCCACAGCATCGAATACTGCTTCTATAGCTTGTTTATACTCAGGTCGCAGAGGACCAAACTCACTTTCGTGGTCAAGTATTTTCTGCAGTTTCTTCTGTTCTGATTTAATTTCTGCAGCCTGTTCCCTAGAAAACCGTTCTTGTAGTGTGGGTTCCTCCACACGGTCTGGAGATGGTTTAGGTGTTACTTCTTTACCAGGATCTTCAGTGGGAGTTTGTTCTATAGCCTTGACATCTTTCTTTGGTAGTTTAGCTAAGTCTTTAGCTAATTTTTCATATCGCTTCTTGGCATCCTCAAAAAAATCTCTTCCTTCATAGGAAAAGAAAGGCTGTCCTCTGTTTAATATGTCTTCCATAGCTTTGTCGGTTAGACTGATTTTGTAATAGTCATGGTCTAGTGTCGCCAGGCTAGGGTCCCTCTTCAAAGTAGACCTGAAATCACTCATTGCTTCTGTTTGATCAGAAAGAGTACGTATGAATCCAAGTTCGTCTGTTGTTCGGATGATATCTATATCGGTTCTGTCTAAAGGTTCTCCTCTTTCAACTTTCCCTATAGTACGATCATAGCCACCCATTACTTCGTCTATCGTATCTCTAGGTGCTCTTCCCTCACGTAGATCCTCCAACTCCGCTTCTCTACTAGCTCTTAATCCTTCTTTTAGTACTTGTCTTTGATCATCACTTAAACGATTGTAAATGGTGTCTGTTGTCCTTTCTGCTACATCTCTATCTAATTCTGCTATTCTGGGTTTTTGGCTATCATACCAAGAACCCTGTTCTACCTGAAAACCCCAACCCTTCTTGTTGGCAAGTCTATTGATGGGCTTGACCAAACCTTTTTCGTATATAATATCAAACTTGTCTCTAGATCCCCCTGCTACACGTGCTTGTTGGTTAGCACTAGTCCAGTAGATGTCTCTGATATTATTTTCTGCTGCAAACCTCATAGCCCACTTCATCCCTAGTTCAGGCCAGGTTTTTTCAAAAGGCATTGGAGGTATTGTAAAGGGGCCCTCAAAGGGAACCTCTCCTCGGGGGAATTGTCTTACTGTATGTCCTTCTCTATCTTTTATAACTGGTCCTCTGTCAGGAACCCCAGGGAGATATTCTCTAGCAGGTTGTTTAGTTATACCATGTACATCAGACTGTAACTGTTCTACGATTAAAGATTTTCCCCCCTCCTCGTTTGTTCTTATACTCCCCCTAACAAACATCAACTCATTAGCGGATCTAAAGTGTCCATGCTGAGGATCGAGTTTTTCAGGAGCATCTTCCACACCAAAAGCTTGATAGAACTTCTGCATAGCTTCGTATCGACTATCCCCTTTACCGAACTGTTGCCCTTGGGGAGATTCGATATAATACCTATATCGGTCAAGTGTAGGAGGTACAAGTTCTCTGTTGATAGTATAGCCCTCGGGCAAATCCGTCTCGCGAAGTGCTCTAGGGTAAACGAGCTCTGCTACAAAATAAGGAGCATTTTTAAGGTCTTTACCAAAAAGATGTTCTGTATTTGGAACTCTCTGTGTACCTGCGTAAAGTTCCGTACTTGGTATGATCTGAGCTTTTTTAGAAAATTCTTCTTTTTCGATCTCTTCCACCTTAGCTTGGTATGTTCCTTTCAAATCGTGTAACCTGTCTTCTTGTTTCATAATATTTGGATCAGCCCTATCTAGGGCCTCTCTTGCTTCATGCTGCTGCTCCGCATACAGTTTTGCACCCTGAAGATAGTCTCCTCTTTCTTCTGCTCTTTTTATTCGGTCTTCATACCTTGAAATGATAGGACCTATTATCTCATCATGTCTCTCATAATGATCTATCACCTTAATCTCAAGATCAGTCATCTCTGCTCGTTCCTGGGCTAGTTCATCCCTTACTCGGCGTTTTATTATATTTCTAACCTCTTCTAATTCTTGACGGTTCTTATCTGTATCTACAAGTATTCTCATATCATTTAGCTCAGCGTCAAACTTTTTAGCATGTTCGAGAATAAAGTCCCGTGGAACTGTATCTTTGGGGTTGGGATACTTTTCTCGTAAATGGCCTATTATCTCAGTCTCTCTGATCTCATCAGGTCGCAGATGCTTTCTAAGAAGATTCTCTACCTGTTCTCTAGCACCTTTATCAGGAAGCCTAGTTTCGGCTACTTCCTTCATTTCTGTGTAGAATATAGGAGCATATTTCTCCGATAAGTTTCGGTACTCTTGGGCTCTTATCTCGTTCTCTTCATTAGCCCTATTCACAGAATATTCAGGTCCTACATGATCCTTGAGTTTATGTGCTACTGCACTAGCTTTACTGACATCCAGAGTTTGTCCAAACTCATCTAATACTCTCTCCGCGACTTCTCTTTCCTCAGGGGTCAAATTATCTTGTTGTCTCCGAGTCATCATAGAATCTCGTAGCGTCTGTTCTTCTTCACGGGTTAGATGAGGTATTAGTGCTTCAAAGTCTCGCTCATACTCTCCGATAACTCCGGTTAGCATCATACCTTCGCGTCGATACCCATACTCTCCCATTACTTCTTGGGGAACCCTGTAGCCCATTTCTAAGGCATAATCGACATACCAACGGTGTTCAGCTAAGGGGTCCGCTTGATTTCTGATCTCCATAGGTATGGTCATCCACTTATTTAGGAGCTCGTCAACATTCTCGGCAGGCATATTTATACGACGTGCTATCATACGAGTATCCATGCCTTGGTGTGACATCCGCAATATTTCCGGCATTATCTGGCCATATCTATCACTAGTTAGGTCATAAGGTGAAAGGTGAAGAGCGGCCAGATTATTAGCTTCCTTAACTTCTTCTGTAGCCGGACCCATCAGTCGGTCAAGATCCATTCTATTAACCTCGGAAAGAATCCGATCTGCGTTATCCACAGAGCTTCTTGTAAAAGTGAGAGTATCATCATAACCTCTCATATGTATACCTACCGCAGAGAGAATTTCTGGTGTTCTACCCTCTCTAGCAAGGTCTTCAACATAGACAGTCTGTTCTGGCTGGACCACACGCACGGTCTCTGGGGTCAGCCCCATAATATTATGTTTTCTCTGTTGCTCAGCAAATCGAGCCATTCTATTATATGCTTCATCTTCTGTTTTATAGGAGCCAAACATCATATCAGGACGACGCTCATCTACAACAAACCAGGGATTCCTGTACCCGGACCTTCTCTCAACCTTAAATGCCGGCTGAGTAATTCCAGTAGATTCTATCACACGTTCTGGTCTATGTTCCATTATGATAGTTCCTGGAAGTGTGGTAACATTACCGGAAGTATCTATAGCATGGTGAGTTGTAGACTGAACGGACTTCTTTCTTTTGAGCATAGCGTCTCGATAAGATTGAAAGGCTTTATCCCACTCCCCCCTAGAGAACCTATCAGTTTGAATAAACCAGGGATGATTTTCTCCCAAGATAGGTTTTAATTGCTGTCTGATCTTAAGGAAGGGTTTTCCTACGTCTTTGATGAATTTTTGTACCCAGCCCTTGAAGTCTCTTACTAACCTAGCCCAGGGGGTTCTGGCCTCGCCCATCTCGTCTGCTGCAAATTCTTTGTGACCTCGTTTAGTTCCAACCATCACTGCAGCGTCACCAAGTCTGTTCACTATCTCCTCGTCAATATGTTTAGCTGTCCGAGAGTCATCTTCGGCTTTTATCATATCAAAAATATCTTTATAGTGTCTAGCTTCCCCCACCTTCATAAGTTCTAAGTAAAGATGACCCATCTCGTGAAGATGTCGGGGAGTCAGGGGGTCACCTTTTAAAGCCCCAAAGTTATACTCTAAAGCGAACTTAACCATTTGAGCACTCATGTGATCAATATCTATTTTTCCCATAAGTCTTTCGGGATGACCTAAAGCTGGTGCTCCATGAGACCTCGCGGCTGCTTGTGCCTCTTTCATTAAGGCTTCTTTAGATTTATTCATGAAGTCTTTTATATTAAGATCTATTTTAATACCATATTTAGTAGCGGCATCTAGTATTTTGTCGGTTTCAGATAAAACCACAGCTCTGTCAGCCTCTTTGAGTTGCTTTAGTAGTGGGTCTCTAACCAGCTTATGTTTTGTAGCTTGATTAGTAGTTCTAGCAGCATCCATTTCATGGTTAGAGGGGGCTTTCATGGCTTTGGGAGCTTTATAGGGTTTATCTATCGCTTCGTCCACACGGTCAGTAGTCTTCTCAGCTCTAACTGCTTCTGTTACGGTTTCTGGTTGAGCTCTAGCTGTATCAGAAAGAGCGGTAAATATTCTATCAGCATCTCTTAGTATACCAAGGGCTTCCTCCGCATACAAGGGGTCTTCGGCGAAATCTCTAACCTCCAGTTGTTTACTTAGGTTATCGATAAGTTTATCTCTTTCGGGCATCTGCCCCTTAGGAACAGATACAGTCTCTCCTCTTTCCATTTCCTCAAAGAACTTAATAGCTGCTCCAAGAGTTCGGTGACTCTCGTCCCATTCTCCCCTGCTTTGTTCAGATACTACAAAGGCTTTCTTATCCCAATCATATCTCTGTAGACCCATCTCTTTGGGAAGAATCATTTGAATAAGTTCTTTTGTTTCTGATCCAATATCGTCTATACCAGGGATTAGTCTCTCTTCAATGGTCAGCTGTTTTCGAGCGGGGTCTCTTTCAATACCAGCCACAGCAGGGGGTCTCTCAGTAACTGGTTCAGCAGGAGGTCTTTCTTCCGGTGTCTCTACCAACCTGACCTCATCTCGGATTTCTGGTGGTCTTTCTGGAGCTAATCTTAGATCATCTACATCAACTATGGTGCTTTTTTCCTGGTCGTCAAACCTTATAGTAAGTCTGTTACCTTTTCTGAACTTCTTACCGGTAACAGTACCGGGTCTTCCAGCACCATCTACCACTCGGAGTCTATCTTCCGTTTCTGCAGCTCGAGTTACCATGTCCTCTGTGACTCTAGCTTCTGCAACAGGGGCAGGCTCTGTTCTATCTCTAGCTTCTTCTCTTACCTCTAATAATCTCAAACCAGAAATATCTCTAACATCTGGTCCAATATCTAGTGCTATGGGAGTATCATCAAACCTCAAGTCAACCATAGAACTTTCAGGATGCCTGCGTTCAATGGTTCCCTTCCTACCTGTTTCAGCTTCTTCCACTCTTAGACGATGTTGGGGGTCTTCTGCATACCGGTCCACTGTCTCCATAGTGAGTCTATCTTCGACTTGTTCTAGTCGCTCTTGTTCCACACGGTCTGGTTCTACAGCTTGAGGACGATAACGAAGTTCGGATAGTCTAGCAGTTACAGCTCTATCAGGATCATCATCATATCTTACAGTAGCTGTGGGTCTACCCGTCTCATCTGCTTTTACTGTTCTAGCGGTAACTATACCTTCCCTTCCAGTATCTACATGTTTAAAGTGAATGTGTTCCCTATCAGCGGGATCAAAGGAACGCGCAGCAAGCTCTACATCTTCAGGCCTTACCGGCAGTCCTCTAAACTCAAATTCAGCATCTTGGAGACGTTCTGGGGTAAGTCTAGCTTCAGGGTCTGCCATGGTTCTAACAGTTTCAGTTTCTAGTGTTGCTCTTGGGGATAACCCAAACTCTCTCTCCGTGGGCATGGGAGGAACAATGTTTATATCAGTGTATTGCTTATAGTCTATGGGATCAAATCTTTCACCTTGAGCTCTCTCACCTTGTTCTAAGGCTTGTTCAACAAATCTTACGTGGCTCTCTGCTCTTTCTTCGGATATTCCTCGATCTTCAGCTACAGCTCTAATTCGTTCCTGTCGAGCTTCCCACTGACCCATTTCAGCTAGACCCCTAGTACCTCTAGCCATGAAAACATCCATGGCCATTTGGGGGATCGCAAAAGACCAAAAGTCAGCAGTGGGACCCCCTGCTTCATGCCAAGCTTTTCCATACATCGGAGAAGTAAGGATAGAGTTTAATATAACATCTGTTCCAGCTGCTTTAAGTCCTGTAAGTCCTGTAGCATTAGCAATATAAGGGGTCATATTGTAAGCTAGTCTATATGAAGCTGATTCTATCCTTTCCTGATAATCACCTGGAGTTGCTAGTACCCCATGAACCCCCAATCTCTGCATTCTTTGAAAAATTTGTTGACGTTGAGCCGCAGGCATTTTTTGAGTAGCAGTAATACCTTGACTTAGAGTCTCATGCATTCTTGCAAATAGGCCTTGTCCTCTAAGACTCTTACTTATAGCTGGTTGCGCCTGAGAGACTCCAGGCATTAACTTACCTATTCCCGATGTATACTTACCCATGGGGGCAGCAGCTCCTAGTTTCCCCACCAGTGACATCTGAAGAATCAATGACGCCACTTCAGATGCTGTATGTAAGCCTTCCATCACAAGACCCGCACCGAAAGTTCCTAAGCCCTCTTTTTCATCATATAACTGAGCCCTCCGGTGAAACTCTTCCCAGTGAGCTTTTGTCTCTCTACCAAAAGTAACTCCGGGTATAAATTCCCGAGAGGGGTCTTCAAACTGTTGTATCATTTTATCATGAAAACGGTCGAGAGCTTGTAAAGATTCAGGAGTGGTTTCCTCGTCCCAACCCATTACAGTCTGTATAGAGCTTATAAGACCAGACCCTACTCTATGTCCAAATCCAGTGGTATGTTTCAGAGTATCTTCAAAACCAGCAATAAGGTTAGCTACTGAAAAGGCCGCGTGCCCAGCTACTGCAGCTGCTTGTCCTGCTATGGACCCATGTTTCTCTCCAATCTTACTCCCCCACTGTTCAGACCAAGTTCTTCCCACAGGGTCCACACCGGTCCTAGTATCAATACCAGCGGGCCTATCCCACACTTTTCTTTCAGCTTCTCGGGCAGTGATGTCCCCTGTTTCCATAATCCTTTGAGCAGTTTCTACTGGACTAATTCTGTCGACAAACTCGGTAGTTACAGGTCTTACTTCTTCTAGAGGTTGGGTGAACCCCTGCTCTCTAAAGGCCTGTCTTGAGGGATCATCAGTAGGATGTGTGATCTCTGTTTTTTTGGGGGCCGGAGGCGTGACCATTTGTTGGTAGCTCTGAAACCGATTTTCCCAATCAGCCAAAAACATTTCTTGTTGTTGCATCTTCGCTAGTTCTTCCGCTTCTCTCTGCTTCTTCTCTTCGGGACTCAACCAAGTGTCGTTCATAAAGGGCATTTAGTCACACCTCCTTACCATTCTTGATCATATCTATCTCCGTAAAAAGCTCTTCGTAATCTGTCAATATCTTCTTGAGGTTCAGGAGCAGGTTGTTCCGGTGTACCTCCGAACCATCCTCGGGGGTCATACCAGGCATGTTGTTGAGGTTCAGGTGCAGGATCATGCCAAGGTTGGTCAGAAGGGTGGCTTCTCTGGTCATAATAAGTAAAGGCAGCTTGTTCTGCTTCTTCAAAAGGCATATATCGCTGAATATCCCCATACTCTCTAGCCATATAGCCTCGAATATCACTCCAGTCTCCTCCTTCTTCAACAGTCCTATCAACAACCCCTCTTAAATGTTGCCATAACATAGATTGTTCATCTATCTCTGCCCCTGCTTGAGGAGCGGAGGACATACGAGCTGATCTAGCAGCAGCAGCTTGTCTAGCAGCCTCCACAGCTCTCTTAAAGGCCATTTGCTCGTTGAACTGTCTTACACTCTCCTCAAACTGCTGTCGCGCTAGAGTAGGAGTTCCTCCTGCTACGGGAAGAGCTCCGGGTTGTTGGTCTGGCCTAGCCTGTTGAACTTGCTGTATTCCGGCTAGATAGCTAGCCCACCCCGGAGAGGTGGTTGTACCTTCCATAGCCTGTGAGGGATGGGCGCTATCTCTAGCAGCAGCTTGGGCTTCATTAGTTATACGTGTAGCTTGACTAGGTGCTCCAGCTAATCTACTAAGTTCCTCTTCAGCTGCTTGTCTTTCTTTCCATGTCGCCATATTCTCTCCTCCTTATAAGGGAAACTCATGACCACAATTGGGGCAGATAATTAGTTCCCCACCGGGCATAGGTCCCCCCGGGGGAGGTGCCTGTTCTGGGCCCATCATAGGTCCTCCTGGGGGAGGTGCCCCTCCTGGGGGAGGTGCTCCTGGACCTGGCCCCTGTGCTCCTAATTGGTTCAATGCTTCCATTGCGGCTAAATCTTCTCTACGAGGCATATTATCTCTCCTTTAAATTTAGGTTCCCGGCAATCTGTCTGGGAAAACGCCGGTTACTTCTGCTAATGTTACCCATAGCTCATACTGCTGAGCAGTGTTTAGTTGGGTTCTGTCATATACATCCAGGGCTCTAGCCATCTCGTCAATATCGCGCTGGGTAAGACGGTCTGCTACTTGAAGTTCTCTGGTGAACTCATCCATTGCCTGCTGATAGGTTCTGTCTCTAAGCTCTAAGTTGTTGTGGAAGTCCTGGAGGTGAGACTCATACTTCCTGTCTCCAATAGCCATCCGCATATTACCTTCCCACTCTCTAAACCTAGCATCTTCTTGTGCTTCAGCGTGAGCAATTTCAAGCTCATAACCTCTCTCCCATTGCTCCAAGGCGACTTGACGATCTTTCTTGCTGAGGTCCATTTCTTTGGTCCACTGGTCCAGAGCAGTTCTCCGGTCCGCTATATTCATTTCCATCTCTTTCATCCATTGATCAAGAGATGTGAGACGATCAGCAATTTGGATCTGTCTTTCTTGTTCCCACTGTTCCAGAGCGGTCTGCCGGTCTGCTTTCTGCATATCCATCTCTTTCATCCATTGATCAAGAGCAGTCCGTCTGTCAGCAACACTCATCTCTTGCTGTGCGTTGAACTGGTCTATCTGAGAAAGACGATCAGCCACATGAGCAGCTTGTTCATACTCCCACCTGTCAGTCTGTGCCAATCTATCTGCCACAGCCATGGAAGCTTCAAACATCCAGTTATCACCGTGAACTTGACGCTCCCATTCTTGCTCTCGGAGCCGCTGTAGTTCCTGATTAGTAAGTTGGCCTCGCATTTCCTCCAGTTCTATCTTTCTTTCTTCCATCTGTCGTTTACTAAGTCCTAGTTGATTGGCTATAGCATTAATTTCAGCAGTAACCTGAGCTTCATGCGAAGCAAGTTTTTCAAGATGATAACCCTGTCGTTCAGCTGATAACCATTCCACAGCACCTGCTCTGGCTCCCCCTCTAGCAATTGCACTTTCTAGGTCTTTTCTTCCTTGGGCCTCCTCCCTCCTAGCTAGGGCTTCCTCATAACCAGAAGCAGCTGCTTTAACTCTTTCTTCATGTGTATCTGCGTCCAGTTTGGCCTGCTCAATCGCCCTATTAATAGCGGAGATCTGGGGGTCTACCTGTATCGCAGCATATTCCTCGGCTAGCTTTCTTTTCTGTTCTGGATCGAGAGGATCATATTCAAAACCTATTTCTTCGATCAAATCTTCCAGCCTGGAATAGTAGTCAGGTTGGGTGGGATCAAGTCCAAGATAATGCTCATATCCTATGGGACCTATTTCGTCATAATAGTCCGGTACATCAAAACCTAGGTCCTGATAATAGTCTGTAACTTGTTGGTCTAAAAG
>Ga0207421_10006833_pt1 | contig 12335 bp, 8 predicted proteins | sample SodLakKL_010_SED_4_FD_187542 | JGI IMG/M metagenome (GOLD analysis project Ga0207421, IMG submission 187542) | Alkaline sediment microbial communities from Lake Tanatar, Kulunda Steppe, Russia - 8KL_010_SED (SPAdes) (version 2) | ecosystem: Environmental > Aquatic > Non-marine Saline and... | reverse complement strand
AAACGAAAAACTGGAAGAATTGAAAGGAGGAAGCAACTTGGAACGATCAATCAAACTGAACAACGATGCATTTGAAATCAGCATTATCGAAGACAAAGCGAACAAACTCTCTCTCATTTTCAGCGATGCAAAATCCAAGATTGAAAAAGCACTTATCATGAAAGATGTTGAACGGGATATTGAAAAAGCAAAGGAATTTTACAGCTATGGCAGCTTTTAATAAGAGAATGAGAAAAAGATAACCGCCTCGGGAATCATCAAATTAATGATGACACCGGGCGGTTATTTTATTTTCCATTAGAAACCACGCTATCCGTACCTCCCTCAAACGGTCCACTAAGTTGGTTGACCAATTCTTCGATCTGCTGCTCTTTTTTCTTGCTTGTCCAGTTTACTACTCCGGTCGTTTTTACTTTCACACCCTTGGATGTCAAGATTCCTTTCATTTTGGAAAGTGCTATACTGCCTCCCATCCATTTAAAAGGGAAATGCTGAGTCACAAAACAGGATACCGGTTTATCATCGATCCGTGGAAGCTGATTAAGATACATGGAAAAGCCCGGACAAAGCTGAAAGGCCTGAACCCATGCGCCGAAAATAAGAGCATCGTAGTCATCCACCTCCGGCATGGAGTCCAGCTTGATATCCTTGGCCTTTTGTTCCTTCTCAGGACTTTCCAGGTTTTTGATCCGTTTCAACGTTACATCATGTCCCATCTGCGTTAACTGCTCCAGAAGCTTCTCCCCTACAGAGAGGGTGTTGCCCGTCTGAGAATGCAGGATAATTCCAATTTTCATTAACCATTTCCTCCTTTACAGGAACTCTACTCCACCAGAAACTGGCCCATCATGCCGTGCTCCTCGTGCTCCAGCATATGGCAGTGGTACATAAAGAGTCCGGGCTTGTGGAAAATCACCCTGATTACCACTTCCTCCCCGTTGTGGACAAACACCGTATCCTTAAAGCCCGCTTCATGGGCAGGAGGGGGATTGCCGTCTCTGGAGACCACCTGGAACTGGGCTCCGTGAACATGGAAGGGGTGTCCCGGTCTGGGTCTGCTGCTTTCCGGGGTGTTGATCACCCAGAGCTCCCCTTCACCCAGGGGCACATACTCATCGATCCGCTCCATATCAAACTCCTTGCCGTTGATGGTGCCATGGATGCCGTGTCCTTCCAGGCTGAAGGTCCTGACCGTTGGGTCCTCTCCGACGGGAATCTCGGGTACCTCCACCAAAGTTTCAGGAATGTACGCAGCCTCACCCGCCTCGCCTTCAAGATAGATATAAAGAGCCGCTTCCCGGTCTGCAAGAAGAACCACATAATCATTTTCCATCGTGGAGAAATCCACAAGAATCTCCGCCCGCTCTCCCGGAGAGAGGAAAAGAGAGTCCATTTCCACGGGAGCCTCAAGAAATCCCCCGTCGGAAGCGATCACATGGAAAGGGCGTCCGTCACTGAAGGAAAAATCGAAATTCTCGAAGTTTGATCCGTTCAGAAGGCGCAGCCGCACCAGCTCCCGGTTCAGCTCCACATAAGGGTCCACTGTGCCGTTGACTAAAAGAACCTCCCCCGGCTCCAGCTCGAAGTTGGACAGGCGGTAATCAAACTGGCCGTCCCTGGTAAAGTTCCGGTCCTGAATGACCAGGGGCAGATCGTTTACCCCGTAGTCCTTTGGAATCTCCAGGCGGTCCGATTCTTCATCCTCGATATAGATCAGCCCCGCCATTCCCTGGTAGACCTGTGTGCCTGTGGTGTGATGAAAATGGGGATGATACCAGATGGTGGCCGCAGGCTGGTCCACACTGAACCGGGCGGTCCAGCTCTCCCCGGGCATGATACCCTGATGGGGGCCTCCGTCATTGTCACCGTCCACATCCAGGCCGTGCCAGTGGGTGGTGGTGGGGGAATACAGAGTGTTATTGACCTGAACCTCCACCTCCTGCCCTGTTCTGATCCGAAGCACCGGACCCAGGAAATCTCCGTTGTAGGCCTTGGTGCTGGTGAGCACTCCCGGGGTGAACTCCATCTCTCCGTACTGTGCATTCAGCTCATAAAAGGCCCGATCCGGGTCGGGATCGCCGTCCTCCAGCATTGCAGGAATGGCCAGGGGGTTACCCCGGTCCCCTTCATTGTAGGCCCCTTCATACCGAAAAGGCATAACAGCTCCATACACCTGATACAACAGCATCACGATCAGCATCACAGAGGCGACGGTGAACACTGCATTATACACAGGAAGGGTGTTTTTCTTCTTTGCCATATTCTCTTCCTCCTTGATTTCTCTCCAATCTCCACAGAATTACTCTATTCATTAATAAAAATATACCCACGCATCGGCGTGGGTAAACCTTATAATTTTTTGACCCTCATGCCCTTATACGGCACCGGCTGCTCCTTCAAATGCCGTATGCCGCCCCTTGGATCTTCAACATCTCCTTTATGGCGGGGGAACAGATGAATATGAAGATGCATCATCGTCTGACCTGCATCCTACTCCAAAACATTATACAGGACATTTCCTTGATGAATCACTAGCAGTGCGTTTTCAGGATTTGTCGGGTTCACTATAAGGATACCATAATCTGCTCCCATGCCGGAAACAGTTTCCGATAAAGCGATCATACCCCCTACAAAAAACTCCCATGTATTCAGATAATCCGGATCACCTTCCATGGCCAGCAAAACTTCGTCAGCAAAGGATTCATCGAAAGGCGTTATGACAAAGGATTCTAAATCATAATCGATTTTAACATCGACAGTTTCATTAAATGCCTCTCTTATAAACTCAGAAGCTGATTCCAGCTCTGCCTCATCGACAACTGTATTTCTCTCTCCACCGATGACAGGCAGTGGAAAAGCACCTATGTCTACAGCAGAATGCTCTCTAACTTCTTCGTCTTCTTCAATTTCTTGATCTTTTTCATCTTCTTTATCTTCTTTATCATTTTGATCAATTTGATCGGCAGGGTCACTATCTTCGTTCTCAATCACAGCTTCCTGCACTTCATCCGATGCATATGCAGCATCATCCCCGTCGTCATCATCCCCTGAAACAGCGATTAAAATCGAGAAAGCCACTAGAAGTACGACGATTGTCGATACCATGATTTTTTTATTCATCAAAAAAACGCCTCCATTGAATATATTCTGCCCTTACATCCTGTTTCATTCTGTTTTCCCATATTAATTGAAGCTTACAGAGCCATGGCATTCAGAAGATCCCGGAGAGTTCGCAGCTCCTCTTTCGTCAGGGTGATTCCTTTTCCCATCTTTTCATGCTCCGGAGCCCAGTCCCGAAGGTCGTACTTGGGATCCCGGTCGTTCCAGCTGATGAGGTTCAGCTCCTTGGACCAGCCTTTTCCTGATGCGGAAATACTTCCATAGTTTTTGATGATGTCGTATTTGATGTTTGCCATTGGTGATGCCTCCTTTTGTGATTCTTTCCTGCTTACTTCGTCCCTTGGTGTTTCTTATTTCCTGAAGCGATCCTCTTCGCTGTTTGCATTCTATGGTATTTGAGATCTGATTCACTGTTCCCTGTGACGTCAGACCGGCAACAGTCCCAAGGCCCGGGCTTTAAGGGAATCAATCCCTTCTTTGCTTAATTTTTGAACCTTTCGCCATCATTACCGCAATCGATGCTGAGATCGGAACCGTCAAAACCAGCCCGATGCTTCCCGACAGTGCCTGGGTGACTTCCACGGCAATCATATTGGAGTTGATAAAATGAATATAGGGCATCCCGTATGCCACCGTAATGATTATAATTCCAAGCATTCCTCCCACAAAAACGAGAATCAGGGTGTTGGTCATGGTGCCGATAATGTCCTTTCCCACATTCATGGCGGATCGGAAGAGCTCTTTTTTCTCAAGGTCGGGGTTCCGGTCACTGATCTCAAAGGTTGCGGAAGAAATACTCATTCCAACATCCATGACCGCACCCAGGGCGGAGATAAGAATTGTCACAAAGAGCATGCCGTTGATCCTGAGACCTGTCTCATCAGCGATAAACATCAGCTGCTCCGCATTGGGACTGTGCACTCCCGATAAATTTCCCACAGATCCTGCCAAAAATGCCATCAGGCCTGCGAGAACAACCCCCAGGGAGGTTCCTGCAATGGCGGCATAGGTTTTATTCGACCAGCCGTTGAGAAGATAAAAGTTGACGGAGATTGCCAGCACTGCCGTCACAACCCCCACAAAGGCCGGTAAGTATCCTCGGATCAGAGAGGGCACAAGGAAGAAAAGAATCAGGATCCCGGTGAAAAGAAGGGAGAGAATGGACATCATTCCTTTTTTCCTTCCCACAAGAATCAGCGTGGCAAAGAGAATCCCGATCAGCAGATACACAGCTCCCCGCCGTTCATACTCATAAACCACAATGCTCTGCAACTCTCCATCACGTTCCACAATGCTGACAATCAGTGTCATTCCCTCCCGGGCAATCACATTATAGGTTCTGCCGATGGAGTTGTTGACAGTCATCCGGTTTCCCTCAAAGGTTCCAGTGAGAACTTCGATCTCCAGCTCCTGAAAGCCGGTATACACTCCCTCGATGTTCCTGTCCTCGGTTAATCGCTCCTGGTTGATATCCAGAACCCTGACTCGTTCAAACTGTACGTCCCTGGCAGGGAGAAAACCGTCGCTTTCCATGAGCCCTGAAGTGGCTATGGCACTGATGGCAATGATCAGAATGATGACCCAGGTCAGCAGGTCTTTTTTTGCCGGTGGCTTTTCTCGTTTCATCTCACAGCTCCTTCCCATTTCTGATGGCGTACTCTTCTTTTTTCTCTGTTACTCTTCTTCTTGTCTTTTCTTAAAAAAGCCCTTCATATGAAAACTACTCCATGGAAAAAAGTCCCTCCACAGAGTAGTTTATCACAGCCTATCCCTCTTCGTCACATGAAATTACAGTTTTACTTCCGTTCTGTATTCTGTCGGGGATGGGTACCCACTTTGTCCGGCCTTCCCCATCGTGGCGGCTCCTCGGGTCTGTTGGGGGTTCCGGGAACCTCCGGTTTTCTTGACCGTTGTGAGGGGTGGGGATCCTCAGGATCTTCAGGATCCTCGGGATCTTCGATCTCAAAAGGATCAATCAGGTTCATATCCTCGTAGAATCGCACCCGGATTCTCGGCCCTTCCGATCCTACGGAGGCATTTCCGGTGACTTCCACAAAGTCTCCCTCTTCAAATCGTCCCATGTCTGCTCCCACATAACCGTCCACATGGATGCGGGCATGCCCGATGCCGTCATAGATGACAAAGTAGCTTTCCGCCTGATTATGCTCAACAATCTTTCCTTTGGTTTTTACCAGCATTCCCGCATACTCGGGATCCATGGCTTCTGCAGCATTAAGCTCAATGGGTTCCACTTCCCCGACGGGTCCGACGTAAAGCACCTGATAGTTGTATTCATTAAAGGCAATTTCCAGTTCTCCCTCGAAGTACAATACTTCTCCGGTAACCAGAACCTCCGTACCCAGGGGTAAATTGTTCTTTGCCTGGGTTCCGTACACATTCACTCCTGAGGTCTCATCCTGGATGTAGAACACATCGAAGAAATGATCCGTTGGTGACGTCACGGTTCCCCGGACAGAGACCACATCTCCGGGCTCTGCATTCTCTCTGACTTCTTTGATGGTCATATAGCGGTCGTGTCCCGCCAGCCAGTCGATCAGTTCTAAGGTCAGGGCAGTATTGCTTTGATCATTTCCGATTTCAAAGTCGGAATAGAAATGACGTCCCGCTGCAACAACTCTTCCCTGTCCCACTTCTTCCTTGGCGATGATCGGAATATCCTCTCCCTTCAGATCACCTTTTTCGTTATATACATAGGCTGTTGGGCCGGGGTTTGCTGTATAGGAAGTATCGTTTCCTCCAAGGAGAATTTCCAGACCGGTCTCCTGCTGATTGGTGAGAGGAATATAGTTTCCTTCATCATCCTCAGCAACAAGGGAGCTTCCGCTGAAGATCCGAATCGCTTCCATATTCCGGTTCAATCCGCTTTCGGTGTAAGGCAGGTTGTAAGTGACAATTGACCAGACCATCCCTCCGGTGTATTTATCCGAGTCTTCCGGTTCATACACGTTGTCGTCGTTAAACCGTATCGTTGTTCCGATGTCCCGCATCATGGGGTTCAACATCAGAGGGTTGTTTCCATGGTTGGATTTATTGGCAACCATGATGGATCCTCCGGCGTTCACCCACTCACCGATGGCTTCGGTTTCAGCATCGGTAAAGTTGTCATTCTCGGAATTGGGGACATTGATGATCATCACATCGAAATCTTTTAGCAATTCTTCGGTGACGGGTTCTTCATTCAGAACCGCTTCATAGCCATAAAGCCTCAGCATTTCAATCATTTCAAGAACCGTTCCCGGTACATCCGCATTGTTGTGGGCATTATCGATCAGAATCTTTTTCCCGATGGGATTCACAACGGTGATTCCACGGGAAATTTCCGTCACTGTGGTAACGCCCTCGATGTCTGTCAATACAGCAAAAATACGGTGCCGACCCGGTTCAATATCCTTATCCGGCGTCCATGAGGTACTCAGTTCAACAGTACTTCCAGAAGTCAATCTGGAGTCATCCGATACTTTTGCAATCAGATTGTCTTCGCTTGCGGGATCGTTCAGATAAAATGCAACCTCAATTTCATCATCAACATGTCGAACTCCCATATTGGCAACGGTCGCAGTTAACTCCGTTTCAAATCCGGGCAGGGTTGGATCCGGATCAACATTCAGTGCAGTTAGCTTCAGGTCATACTCTCCCCCGGCTGTGAAAATCGGAGAGGAGGTTCCCCATCGTCCCTGCTCATGAATCACCTTCACGACGAACCACTCTGATCCCCCTGCTGCTTCAACACTGGGGTTCCACTCTGCGTGCTCCGTTCCGCCCTCAAAGACAATCTCATCGATGACGGTACCGCCGTTGGAAATCAATTGCATCTTTTCAATATCCACTTCACTGTCTTCCGCCAGAATTTCAAAATCAATGGTTTCACCGGCTTCCACATCGATGACGCTTCCCATCCAGGAACCGTTTCCCTTGACTGTCAGTTCCAGGGTTCTGGTTTCCGTTGAGTACATTCTTCTGGCCGTCATAGCGTCGATCATGGAATCGGTGGATAAATCCTCAGCGATCACCACGGTAAGTGTGTCCGGGTCTCCCCAGTTTTCCGCATGGTTGTCCTGAGAGTTCATGGCCCCCAGTCTCCATCCGTTATCCAACGCTTTCCAATAATGTCCTTCCGAACGGGTGTAACTGTATGGAGGCGCACCATTGGCAACTTCGATGCCGTTAAAGTATCGGTCCATATCCGGCACATAAGCAAGATCCGCAAAGGAATCATCGGGCCAGTTCGGGTGGTTGAACATATTAAAGACGTTCTCCCCGGGTCGGGTGGACACATCCGCCGCCCAGTCGTAGTAGTCTCTCAATGGAACCATTTGTCTTTTTGCTTCCACATAGGTGCTGCTGTTCAGGGTATTGGCATGCCCCCAGATACTGGATGTCTGTTCAAATCCCCGTATTCCCAGAAAATCATCATACTCTGCGTTGAATGCTTCCAGTTCAAGTCTTGTACTCATCCATTGAGAGGGCTCTCCCGTTTGAGGATGGTACCTCTCCACATACTCGTCTGCTGACTGGTCATATTCAAAATTTCCGTCGGTGACACCGTCCAGCCAGTTGGAATGGTCGGTGATTGCCAAAAAGTCGATCCCCCGGTCTCTGGCATGGGTAAATGCCTGGGTGGGGTCTCCTGCTCCGTCGGAATATGCAGTGTGGGCATGGGGAATCCCGTAGAAAAAGTTGAAATCCTCCATTCCCGTGGCCACTACAAAGAACCAGGAGTATTCGTTCACCAATCCCTTGGTGTCGGGCACATGGGCTTCAATGTCATGTTCCCCCGACTTAAGGGGCTCTGTAATTTGATAAGAAACAAAGTTGTTCTCTTCATCAACGACCGCCGGAACTTCCTCTCCATTCACATACACTTTAATTTCATCATACGCAATCTCTCCTGCGTCCTCTACGGTGGATGTCTCCACATTAAAAGAGATAAGGGGCGTATTTGTGTAGATGGTTGAGAAGTTGGCAGGTTTTACGTTAAGAACCAAAGGCATCGCAGGGTCCTGCTGTCCGGGACCTGCTGTCAACCGGAGATCTTCACCGTCCATCAGCTTCAGCTGGGACCGGTCATAGAACCCGACAATTCCTTCGGCAAAATACCAGTCTCCCGTTTCGATAGAGGCCAGATCAAAGTTGGTGGAGCGTCCGGAGTACACATATGCGCTTGCTTCCTCATCCCGCAGTGTGAATCCGTATTGATCCTTCCCTCGAACTTCAGAGGGATAAATGGTTTCAACCAGCATTCCTTCCACGTCAAATCCCACATGGTATTCCCCGGCAATGCTTACCTCATTGACGGAATCCCATCGGTTCACCTGGCGAATTGCAGGTTTGTTGAAGTAGTCTTTTTGCTGCCCGGTGACAAGAACCGTACGGCCCACCGCTTCAGGATTCAATTGAGGGTTGAAGTCATCCCTGTATCCTGCAGGCAGGGCCACATCAATGGTTTTTGATGGATCGTGGAGATCACGGATCTGCATTGCAAATTCGTTATTGGGTAATTCCTCTGTGATCACACCCTTAACCGTGATGGTCTCATCATTGTTTTCATACTGCTCCAGTGCAGTTGATACATTCATGTAATTGTTCGTCTGCGCAACGGATTTTAGTGAAACCCTCAGGGCTTCCGGCAACTCCACGCCGGTGTTTAAAATCTCAACAGCCTCATTCAGGCCGGAGGGAACAAACTGCAGCTCTCCCCTGAAAATTTCAAGAGTTCCGGTAATTTCCACTTCATCCCCTGATTCTATCACATCACTGATTCCCGGTGTGTTCACCTGAAGCCCAGCCAGATCATCCTGAATGTAGGCTTCTCTGCTTGAAAAAACATGGGTGACAATTCCTGTTACGGTCACTTCCACTCCCATGGGAATCTGTTTTGCCTCCATGGGGGAGAGGACTCCCGTAATGGGCTCATCGGGATCTTCATCGTCATCATCGGTGTCGGTCCACTCATACCCTGAAGGGCTTCTGAGTCCCGGTACACCGAAATAGGCTGAAAGATCTCCGGTAATCCGCACCGATTCATGATAATTTTCCGGGTTATCCGCAAGGTTCAGGTCATCCCGGATTGATCCGATCGGCAACTGCACCGGAAGGATTTTCGCCGGATCTGTCTCCTCCGGATCATCGGCCATGGCCAGGTTGGTTCTTGCAGTGAAGGGAGGCTCCAGCTGATAGTTCGGCCCGGTGGATACCGTTCCGATGATATACCCTTCAACGGTTCCTTCCCCTTCATTATTTTCAATGGCTTCCTGCACTGTAATGACTCCGTCGGAAGGTGGCTCTTCACCCTTTACGGTGATGTCCTCAAGACTCCGCAGCATAATTCGATCTCCGAAACGTATATGCTGTACCACTCCCCGGACGTCGATGATATCCCCTTCGTTCACAACTGCGGCAAGATCATCATAGTCGTCTCCCGTACGGTTATCCATCCTGAGGGTTGCGGTATCAGTGCCGTCGGTGACGATGACAGTGGCAGTGTCCCAGCTTTCCCGAATCATCTCCTCCACTTCAACATCCGTCAAAGACACCAGTACTCCGTCGTTTTCCTCTTCGTGAATATCGCTGATTCCGATGGTTTTCGGAGTTGGCTCAAGGGTGGTCTCATCGATCACTACCACCTCGGTGATGGAAATTTGTATCTGCTCATTAAACTCTCCTCTGGTTCCGTAAATGCGGACAGTTCTTCCTCTTTCCACATCGGAGACCAGAGCAGAATCGCTTGTAAAGTTATAGATTCCCCCGGTTGTATCCTGAAGATAGAACCCTTGACCCCCAAAGCTTCCGGGAGTTGTGGTGACAATCCCCTCAACAACTGCAGGTTCTCCCACTTCCAGGTCTTTGGCCTCTGCAACGGTCATCAGCCCTTCAACAGGATCATCCCCAAGACCCTCGTAGGAGGACCATCGAATGTTATCCACTACGATCTGGGCTCGGGTGCTGGCCCCTGAAGCATGGCGAAGCTCAAGCTTGAAATCCCCTTCCACTTCGATGCCTTCGACAGAAAACTCCTGAACCTCTCCGGTATGGAGTTCAAGATCAAAGGCTCCCTTTGACTCGTCGTTGATGAAAAGCTCTACTGATCGGGGATTGCTGTTTGTGAATCCCTGTTTAAGATCCACAGCAAAATCCTTAATCCCTCCGGAAATTTTCTCGGCATAGATGGTGCTTCCGTCGGTGATTCCTCCCATCAACAGACCTTTTCCGTCAATCTCGTAACCGCCCAGATTTCCTCTGCTGCCAAAATAGGTCCATTCAATTCCGTAATTTCCCGTAAAGCTTCCGTCTGCGTAGCTTGTGCCGCTGTGGTCCAAATGATCAAAGGTTTCAACAAACACCCCGTCATTTTCACCGGCATAGACAAGCATCGGTGTCATCGACCCTGCCATACTGGTGAAAATCATAGCAAAAGCAAGGAAAATACTGATCCATCTGAACATTGACTTCTTCCTACTCTTCAAAAAATCACCCCTTAATAAAGATACTAAGTAAATAATCCCCGACAAATTCCTTTACAGCACACCCCCCTTTCATCAGGTCCTTTAATGTAATTCTTTCCCTGAAAAAACAGACCTTAATGAAATTTTTTTATGTGAAAATCTAGTAGTTAAAAGCCATTATAGAGGAATCTCTCCCATGTTACAATGAATTGCCAGACCTATTTTTCGATGAGAATCGTTGTCATTTCAAGCATTCCATAGGATTCTTCTCCTAAACATGACATGAATGAAAACTGAAGATCATCGGTATTACCGCTTTGTGAGCTGAACTCATTTGCAAAAAAAAAGCTCCGCCTTTTGACGGAGCTTTTTATTGTGTATTGGCATTTTCCATAATCTCAGAAATTTGAGTTTTCCGGATACAGTTCATCGGTCGGCTTCAATGGGCACCAGGATGTCCTGCGCTCTTTCCTCTATGCTCACAAGGGCTTCCCGGGTTTTATCGATGGTTTCCTTGCTGACTTTATCGATCATCGTCAGCTTTACAGCAAGTGCATCGCATTTTCCTGACAGATCCTCCAAACCCAGGTCCCTCAACAAAAAACCCAGCGTGGTCCATTCCTCGGAGAGCTGCTTTTCCCTGGAATAATCTCGCACGCCTTCATTCCATTCGTTGATGTAAATCCGCATGCCTCTGCTGGCAATGATTACCTGCCGAAGAGCGTCAATCGATTCTTTTCTTCTGTTTTCCCGGGCGCGCTTCAGGTTGGTGACCCAGGTCTTTAGGTGTTTTGCCACTTCCCAGTAGAAAACGGCATCCTTTAACAGATTGTCCATGAGGAATCACCTCCCTGATTTCAACGAAACTCGTGGATTCGACCTGTCCATACTTTGTTGAAGATTATCTTAGGTACCCTGCTAAGTCCCAGGGCGTAATCAATCCCAGCAGACTCTCGCTCCGCTTTCCTGTCTCAGTGACAAAGATGGCTGAAATCCGTTTGTTCTCCTTCAATCCGTTTTGAAATATTTCTTCAATGTCGATCACCAGGGTGACTCGAGGGACAAACTCAATTCATTCACTTAATGATCAGTTGCGAAAATTTTCATCAAAAACTCATTTAACAATTTTAATCCTTCCTTTAGTTGGTGCAACCCTAAATCCTGCAAAGTGTCTGTTTCCCCTGTTTCCTGATGAACTATTATACCCCAGCTTAGCTAATATTTCTGATTTTCTTCTGTCTAAAGCCTTATAACTCTCGTTATTAAACTGAGCAAGTGCTATTTTCTGCTTAACCGAGCGTAATTCTTCATGTAAACTCTGGTTTTCAATATATTTGCAATTCATCTCTAATATATCATTTGCCACATGAGCTTCTATTTGAGATATTTGTTTTATCAACTGTGATTTATGGATTTTCAATACTTTATACGCAATAGCAACTGAATGGTATTTTAAACCTGTTGGCTTTCCAATGTCGATAACGTTTTTCTTGATTTTTTCTGACCTTGGGGGTTTAAGCTGCGATACTTTATAGTGCTCATTTCCTAATGGTTTCAGTATTACACCAGGTATAACTTTTTCATCTTTAAGCTTAATTAATTGAACTACTCCCTCCTTCGCTCTTGGCTTAGAGGAGGGAGATTCCTAAGAACACCGCCCTTACAGGCAGTTTATGATTAGGCTATCCCCGTAATCCCTACGGTTCGAAGCCGTAATGCTTCGGCTTCAATATTTTTGCTTGCGTTCAGGTC
>Ga0207421_10006832_pt1 | contig 12335 bp, 23 predicted proteins | sample SodLakKL_010_SED_4_FD_187542 | JGI IMG/M metagenome (GOLD analysis project Ga0207421, IMG submission 187542) | Alkaline sediment microbial communities from Lake Tanatar, Kulunda Steppe, Russia - 8KL_010_SED (SPAdes) (version 2) | ecosystem: Environmental > Aquatic > Non-marine Saline and... | reverse complement strand
GTATTCAACAAAAGGTTCCATCTGCTGCTTCAAGATATCTGCAGCCAGGCTAACGGCTCCGGCAGGTGAAAGTGTACCATCGGTCCAGACTTCCAGGTGCAACCTTTCCTGGCTGGATTCCCGGCCGGCATGCATCGGCTCGGTTGTGAAATTAACCTTTCTGACCGGGCTATAAATGGCATCAACAGGAATTGTCCCTACCGGCATGTCATCTTTGCTTTCGCCAGCCTGGTAACCTATTCCTAATTCAACGCTAAGCTCCGCATATATTTTACCCTCATTCGAATCAATGGTAGCCAGTCGCAATTCAGGGTTTACTACTTCAAAATCAGTGTTTTTTTCAACATCATGGGCAAAAACATCGCCAGCGCCCTGCTTTGAAATCACCAGTTTAGCCGGCTGCCCGGAAAGAGGCTTTAAGCGCAACTCCTTTACATTCAGCAAAAACTCTAAACAATCTTCTTTGACATGCTTCATTGGTGAAAACTCGTGATGGACACCATCAATCCATACCTGGGTCACTGCAGCTCCAGGCAAGTAACGCAACAATACACGCCTCAAAGAATTACCCAGCGTGACACCAAAGCCCTTTTCCATTGGCTCGGCAATGAAATGGCCGTAATTAAGACCTTCTTCTTTACATTCTATTTTGGGAACAACCAAACTAGACAACCACTAACCTCCTTCAACCGGCTAACGAGAGTAATGCTCGACTACAGCCGCTGTATCATATCGTACGTCCACATCTTCAGGAGTAGGCAAGGTTATTACCTTTCCCTCCATCTTGCTTTTGTCAACGCTAAGCCACTGAGGAGTAGTCTTACTGCCAATATTCTCAACCAGTTGTTTATAATAATTTGTTTTCTTGCTGCCCTCTCGCCAGCTTATAATGTCCCCTTCTTTTACCAAACAGGAAGGTATATCTGTCTTTTTGCCATTTAAAACAATATGACCATGCCGTACAATTTGCCGGGCCTGGGATAATGAATCGGCAAAACCCAGCCTGTGAACGACATTGTCCAGCCTTCGCTCAAGAAGCACTATAAGGTTGTCGCCAGTAACCCCGGGCTGGCGTGTCGCTTCAGCAAAGAAACGTCGCAACTGGCGCTCCATTAACCCATAACTAAACCGCACTTTTTGCTTTTCACGAAGCTGAATCCCGCGATCAGACAGCCGGCGGCGGCGGCCTAGCTGGGGGCCGGGGGGTTTGGGCCTCTTTTCCAATATGCACTTGGTGAGGCACTTATCGCCTTTTAGCATTAACTTTTCGCTGCTGCGCCGGCACAGACGACAACGAGCTTCAGTATATCTGGCCATTTATACCCTCCTCCTCTTGCGTGCCCGGCAACCATTGTGGGGGATGGGTGTAACATCACGAATGCTGGCCACATTCAAGCCAGTGCTTTGCAGAGAGCGTATTGCTGCTTCCCGCCCGCTTCCCGGGCCTTTTACGTAAACATGTACCTCTTTCAAGCCATGTTCGATGCCCTGCTTAGCAGCATTGGTAGCTGCAAGCTGTGCTGCATAGGGCGTACTTTTTCGTGAACCCTTGAAACCAGCAGTGCCGGCACTGGCCGATGCTATAGTGTTGCCACTGGGATCGGTCAGAGTAATTATTGTGTTATTGAAAGTCGCCTGAATATACGCCCTTCCCTGAGGTATATTTTTACGTTCTTTCTTTTTAATACGAGTACGCTTTTTTACCATTTTTTCTCCTAGCTAATATTTACTTCTTGGCCATACCGCGCCGCTGGCCTCTGCCAGCAACAGTCTTGCGTTCACCCCGTCGTGTACGCGCATTTGTCCGTGTCCGCTGTCCACGTACGGGCAAATTGCGTCGGTGCCGCACTCCGCGATACGCCCCTGTGTCAATTAATCTCTTTATGTTCAGTGTGTTCTCTTTGCGCAGATCACCCTCGACCTTGAAAGTCTTGGCGATTACTTCCCTGAGGCGGTTAATCTCATCTTCCGTCATGGAACTAACCACCTGGGTTGGCTCAATACTTACTTCACTCAACACCCTTAGACTGGTGGTGCGCCCGATACCATAAATGTATTGCAGCGCTACCCACACCTGCTTTGTTTTCGGGATATCTACCCCGGCAATACGTGCCATTTATGCCTCCTCTAAACCTAACCCTGACGTTGTTTATGCTTGGGGTTGACGCAAATAACACGCACCACCCCGTGCCGTTTAATTATTTTGCATTTATCGCAAATTTTCTTAACCGATGCTCTAACCTTCATTGCACTTTCAACCAACTTCCTTTATTTTAAACGGTAAGTGATTCTACCACGAGAAAGGTCATAGGGCGAAAGCTCCACCAGCACCTTATCCCCGGGTAAAACTCGTATATAATGAACCCTCAACTTTCCGGAAATATGCGCTAAAACTATATGGCCATTGGCCAATTCTACCCTGAAGGTAGCATTAGCCAGCGCCTCGATCACTGTACCTTCTACTTCTATTGCTTCTTTTTTTCCCATAATCTTTATTAAGCCAAAGTCAACACTTCAGCTTCACCTTCCGTAATGGCGATTGTATGCTCAAAATGAGCCGCCAGACTACCGTCAGCAGTATAAACCACCCAGCGATCATTGCCAAGCCTGGTGCGCCAGTCCCCGGTAGTCACCATCGGCTCAAGTGCCATTGTCATACCTTTTTTCAGCAGCGGGCCGGTACCAGTAGTTCCAAAGTTGGGCACCTGCGGGTCCTCATGCATTGAACGGCCTATGCCATGGCCTGTGTATTCACGAACCACTGCGTAACCCCTGCTTTCTACATATTTTTGAATGGCTGAAGAAATGTCTCCTACCCTCTTACCATTTCGTGCAGCCTTGATACCGGATTCCAGTGCACCTCTTGTCGTTTCTATCAGGTCCAGGGCAGTCTTTTTTACGTTTCCTGCAGCAACAGTAACTGCAGTATCACCCTGGAAGCCTTCTATCTCGAGGCCGAAATCCAGTGAAACAATATCACCTTCATTTATAACAGCAGGCCCGGGAATTCCGTGGACTATTTCATTGTTAATTGAAACGCACACATTTGCAGGAAAACCCTGATAGCCCTTAAAAGATGGCTTGCCTCCCCATTTTAAAGATTCCGCACTGGCTATTTCGTCAAGTTCCGACGTTTTTATTCCAGGCTGAACACTTGAGGCCAGTACTTTCAGAACACTTGCTGTTGCTTTTCCGGCATGGCGCATAATCTCTAATTCTCTGTCAGATTTAATTATTATTGACACCCGTTGTCCCCAGAGCTTTTATTATGCGTTCTTTTACTTCACTTATACCACCTTCACCACAAACTTCCACCAGCTTGTTTTGCTTTCTGTAGTAATCTATCAAAGGTGAGGTCTCATCAAAATATACCTGCAACCGTTTCTCCACTGTTTCGGGTTTATCGTCCGGGCGCTGATACAGTTTTCCTCCACAATTGGGGCAGCTGTTACTTTTTGGCTCAGCTTTTGCGTCGTAGAAGTAAGGTGCCTGGCACTCACTGCACAACCAGCGGCCAGACAATCGCCGAACAAGCTCCTTCTGATCAACCTTTATATACACCGCCCGGTCTATGGCTTTATTCTGTTTGCCAAGAGCATCATCCAGGGCCCTGGCCTGATTGATATTACGCGGAAATCCATCCAGCACCACACCGTTGCCGCTGTGCGCATTTACCAAGCTACCAAGAATTACTCTGATTGTTATAGCATCCGGAACTAATTCTCCCCTTTCCATGTAAGCCTTTACTTCATTTCCCAGCTCATCGCCACGCGATACCGCCTGGCGAAACAGATCACCCGGAGCAACATGTGCCAGGTTCAATTCACCGGCAACTTTTTCTGCCTGTGTTCCCTTACCCGCTCCAGGTGGCCCCATAAATATAATATACACAACTAATACTCGTATTTACCCTATTTAATAAAACCTTCATATCTACGCATAGCAAGCTGAGCTTCGATCTGCTTCATAGTGTCCAGTGTAACACCAACCACAATCAGCATGCCAAATGAAGACAGTTGCAATGCCTGAACATTGGTAATTTCTTGAGCTATAATAGGCACAGTTGCCACAAACGCTAAAAACAGTGCGCCAGCCCAGGTTATACGATGGATAACACCATTAAGATACTTTTCTGTCTGCTTGCCGGGCCTTACCCCAGGTATGAAGCCACCCTGCCGCTGTAGTGTACCCGGTAAGTCCTGTTGCTGGAAAATAACCATGGTATAGAAGAAAGCAAAGAACACAACCAGCAAAAAGTTGGCACCCCAATATATTAAACCCAGTGGCATTGCCGCTTCCGGACTGAAAGTATTTACTATATGATTGGCAAAATTGGGATCCGCCCCGGCAGGATTGGCAAAATAACTGGCCACGATGCCGGGAAACATTATGAAAGCCATAGCGAAAATAAGCGGGATAACCCCGGCCGTATTAACCCTTAACGGAATGTGTGTCGAGCCGGACTGCCGGTACATCTTACCGCCACGTATGACGCTTTTTGCATATTGTACCGGTATGCGCCGGTGGGCTTCGGTGAATACTACTATTAAAACGGTGACTGCCAGTGCGATAATGATAAAGCCTGCAAGGCCCATCATCTGGCCTGCCTCGCCGGTCAATATACCCCGGCCAACCATATCGGGAAGACCTGCAATAATGCCGGCAAATATAATGATGGATATGCCGTTACCGATGCCATATTGAGTAATCTGCTCACCCAGCCACACCAAAAACATGGTTCCGGCGACTATGGCGGTAACAATGGCGATGGTGGTCAAAGCATCGGTTGAAGCTACGGCGTTGTTCCTCTGAAGCAATGTCAATTGTCCGTAACCTGCAAACGCTGCCAGCGGCACACACAGATAATGGGTGTAAAGGTTGATTTTATTACGCCCGGCCTCACCCTCTTTTGCAAGTGCCTGAAGCTTGGGAATAACCGGTGTCATTAATTGCATCACAATGGTTGCAGTAATATAGGGGTAAACACCCATGGCAGCAACACTGAAATTGCGCATGGCGCCACCGCTGAACATGTCAAACATGCCAAGTAAAGCATTTTGCCGGAAGAATTCCTCAAGAGCAGCAGTATCAACACCCGGTATGGGTACATGCGCCACCAGCCGGAACACTACAAGCGCAGCAAAAATAACCAGAAAACGCCTGCGTAAATCCGGCAGACTCAGGGCGTCAATCATTGCCTGAAGCAATTTTGGCCTGGACTGCACTTGGGCCAAACTATACCTCCTCTACCCGGCCTCCGGCCGACTCTATTTTTTCTTTTGCCGTGGCTGAAAACTTATTGGCCTTCACAAACAACGGCCTGTCCATGTCCCCTCTAGCCAGTATCTTTACCGGCCTGGAAGTTGACTTGATTAGCCCGCTTTCAACCATTTTTTCAGGTGTTATTTCGGTATCTGGTTCGAAGACGCATAGATCTTCGACATTTACCAGGTTATATTCAACTTTAAATATATTTGTAAAACCCCTTTTTCGGGGTAAACGTTTGATAATGGGTAATTGACCCCCTTCAAAACCAGGCCGAACCTTCCCTCCGGAGCGGGATTTCTGCCCCTTCAGGCCCCGGCACGAGTATGTGCCATGGCCGCTGGCATTACCTCTGCCAACGCGCTTCCGATCTTTCCTTGAACCGGGAGCCGGTGCTAGTTCATGCTGTTTCACTAACTCGCCTCCTCAATCGTTACTAAATGTCTGACTTTTAATATCATCCCTCTTAATGACTTTGAATCTTCCCTGACTACGCTCTGGTTTAATTTTCTTAAACCCATGGACTTCAGAGTAAGCCGCTGGTCCTGAGAGCAGCCTATAGGGCTATGAGTACAAGTTATGCGCAACTTAGCCATCAATTGATGCCTCCGTTTCTTCCTTAAGCCCCTTGCGTCGTGCGATTTCTTTTTCAGGGTCCTTCAACATAGTCAAAGCAAGTAGAGTAGTTTTGGCTACATTAATGGGATTTGAGCTGCCAAGCGATTTGCTAAGCACATCCTTGACTCCGGCTGCTTCCACTACGGCCCTCACTGCACCACCTGCAATAACACCGGTACCAGGGACAGCCGGCTTCAAAAATACGGTACAGGCACCGTGTTTAACGGTAGCCTCACTGGGTATGGTATTGCCCTTTAACTCAACTTTTACAACATTTTTACGCGCATATGCGCCCGCCTTGGCAATTGCTGCCGGAACTTCATTGGACTTGGCGAGGCCTACTCCTACATGGCCGGCTCCATCGCCAACAACAACCAGTGCATTAAAGCGCATACGCTTTCCACCCTTAACCACCTTTGAAACCCTGTTAAGGGCTACCAGCTTTTCGTTAAGCACCAGTTCATCTGGGTTTACTTTTTTCATTTGCATTTCTTTTTTATTCACTCGAAACTCCCATTAGAACTTGAGTCCAGCATTGCGGGCTGCTTCAGCCAGAGTCTTAACCCGGCCATGATATTTGTACCCACCGCGATCAAAGACGACCTCTTTTATACCCTTGTCTTTTGATTTTCTGGCAATAAGCTCGCCAACCAACCCTGCATGCGAGCTTTTTGTCTGACCTTTGAGCTTATCTTTTACTTCCGTTTCCAGAGTCGAAGCAGCCACCAGTGTATGACCCTGAATATCATCGATTACCTGTACATATATATGATTCAGGCTTTTGAATACAGCCAACCTTGGCCTGGAAGCGTCCCCTTTTACTTTGTTACGCACCCGAGCATGCCTTACAAGCCGGGCAGACCTGGCATTACCTTTGGCCATTATTTCTTACCCCCTATAGCTTTACCTGCCTTGCCGGGTTTTATCCGAACTTTTTCACCAGCATAACGTACACCTTTGCCCTTATAAGAATCAGGCCGACGGGCTTCCTTTATCCGGGCAGCCACTTTACCGACAAGCTCTTTATTTATGCCGCTTACTTTAATTTTATTATTACCCTCCACACTAAATGAAATACCTTCTCCAGGATCTATTTCGATAGCATGCGAATAACCGAGTTTAAGCACCAGTTTTTCTCCTGCTTTTTCAGCCCGGTAGCCGACGCCTACAACCTCAAGGTTTTTCTCAAAACCGGTGTTAACTCCATCAACCATATTGGCGATAAGAGTGCGAGTCAAGCCATGCTGAGCACGATGCTCCCGGGCATCACTTGGGCGCGTCACAACCAGAACATCTCCCTCTCGTTTAACGGTCATCTCCGGATTAATTTTGCGGCTAAGCTCCCCTTTGGGACCCTTAACTCTAACTTCATTTTCTTGAATTTCAACCGTAACCCCGGAGGGCACAATAATTGGGCTTCTTCCTATTCTAGACATTATTACAACCTCAAATACTTCCTACCAGATGTAACCTAACAATTCTCCGCCTATACCCTTCCGATACGCCTGCCTCCCGGTCATAACTCCCTGAGAAGTAGAAACAATGGAAATGCCGGCACCACCATAAACCTTGGGTATGGCAGTTGAGGGAACATAAACCCGCAAACCGGGTTTACTTACGCGCTTCAATCCGTTGATAAAGGGCCTTTTCACTTCATCATACTTGAGCGCCATTTTTATCTGGCGCCGCGCTTTTTCCCCTTCCAATTCAAAATCGGCTATAAAACCTTCATTTTTCAAAATCTGCGCTATCGACAACTTCATCTTTGAAGCCGGGACACGCACCGTTTCATGCTGGGCCATAACCGCATTACGAACCCGGGTAAGCATATCACTAATTGGATCAGATACTGTCATGCACTATACTCCCTACTACCAACTTGCTTTCTTTACCCCGGGAATAAAGCCACTTGAGGCCATTTCCCTGAAGCATATTCGACAAAGGCCAAAATCACGAATATATGCTCTGGGCCTGCCACATCTCATACAACGATGATAGCCGCGACTCTTGAATCTAGGTTGCCGCTGAGCCTTTATTATCATTGATTTCTTAGCCATAATTTCTCCTTAACTTCGACTAAAAGGCATACCGAGTAATTCCATAAGGCGTTTTCCTTCTACGTCGGTGCGCGCTGTTGTAACTATCGTTATTTCTAAACCCCGCAGCTTATCAACCTTATCAAAATCTATTTCAGGAAATATTATCTGCTCCTTACAACCCAGAGTATAATTTCCCTGACCATCAAAAGCATCCGGGCTAACTCCCTGAAAGTCCCTGATGCGGGGCAATACCACGTTTATCAGCTTTTCTAAAAATTCTATCATCCTGCGACCACGAAGAGTTACCTTGAGGCCAACCGGCATCCCCTCTCTCAACTTGAAAGCTGCAATAGAGCGTTTGGATCTTGTTGTAACCGGGTGTTGGCCACTAATAGCGGCAAGATCTTTTTCAGCGGCTTCCAGGGCTTTGGCATTTTGTACAGCTTCGCCAATCCCGATGTTTAAAACAACTTTTACCAACCGCGGCACTTGCATTACATTCTTATAGCCGAATTCTTTCATCAGCTCCGGGGCCGCTTCGTTATTATATTTCTCTTTAAGAGCCAACATTTAATCTACAACCTCTTTGCATGATTTGCAGTAACGTACTTTCTTGCCGTCCTCCAGGGTGGTATAACCCAGCCGCGCAGGTTTGCTGCACTTGTCACAAACATACATTACATTTGATATATCAAGAAAGGACTCCCGCTCGATAATGCCCGCCTGCCGGGCCTGCTTGGTAGGGCGAGCGTGTTTCTTGGTGAAGTTAACACCATCAACAAGCAGCTTGCCGCCGTTTGGATCAACCTGGCGCACCTTACCCTTTTTCCCCTTATCTTTTCCTGCTATTACCAGCACATTATCATTCTTTTTAATTTTCATATTTATGCCTACAGTACCTCCGGAGCCAGCGAAAGTATTTTAGTATAGTCCTTATCGCGCAATTCCCTGGCAACCGGACCAAATATACGAGTACCCCTCGGATTGTTTTTGTCAGTCAATATTACGGCTGCATTTTCATCAAAGCGTATATATGAACCGTCATAACGCCGATAAGGCTTGGCTACCCTTACGATCACAGCACGAACAACTTCGCCCTTCTTCACAGGCGAATCAGGAATGGCCTTCTTTACTGATGCCACTATAATATCACCGACTTTGGCACAGCGTTTACGGCTGCCCCCCGGCACGTTGATGCACATAATCTGACGGGCACCAGTATTGTCAGCAACTTTAAGGCGTGTTTGTGGCTGTATCATTTTTCTGTCCCCTCGGTTTCAGATGCCATTTCCTCGTCCTTTAGCTCCAAAACATCTTTTCGGGCAATGATTTCCAGGACTCGCCAGCGCTTTTCTTTTGATATAGGACGGGTTTCAATAATCTTTACCTTATCTCCGGGCCTGGTTTCATTTTTTTCATCATGTGCCTTATATTTAAGCAGTCGTCGAAAAGTTTTTCTATAGAGTGGATGACGCTTCATTACTTCAACGCCTACAACTGCCGTTTTATCCGTGTTACGGCTGATTACAAACCCAACCCTTGTCTTACGTTTGATTTCCATAATGCTATTCTATACCCAGTTCTCTTTCGCGCTTTATCGTCCTGAGACGGGCTATCTCCTTTTTTAGCTTGCTTATATCTTTGGGGCTCTTTAATTGCCTGGTAGCAGCTTTAAATCGAGCATCAACCAGTTCCTTCTGAGCCTCATCCAGGCGTTTTAACAGCTCTCCATCACTAAGTTTCTTTAGCTTAGCTGCCTTCACTCAAAACCTCCTTTTCAGCCTCACTACCTTCTTGTGAGCGCCATACAAAACGTGTCTTGAGAGGTAATTTATGCCCGGCACGTCGAATTGCTTCTTTTGCCTGGTCATAAGTCACACCACTTAATTCAAAAACAATACGACCCCGTCTGACTACTGCAACCCAGTGATCCATGGACCCTTTTCCTGACCCCATACGTGTTTCGGCTGGTTTCTTGGTTACCGGTTTGTCCGGGAAGACCCGAATCCACATTTTACCACTACGTTTCACGTGGTGAACAATTGCCCTTCGAGCAGATTCGATTTGCCTTGAAGTAATCCAGGCAGTACTGGTAGCCTGGAGGGCAAAATCTCCAAACTCCAGTGTGTTGCCAGCCTGGGCCATACCCCGGCGTCTGCCTTTATGCGATTTTCGATATTTAACTCTCTTGGGCTGAAGCATTTTGCTATTCCTCTACGTTCTCTTCCTTTTTCTTTTTAGCTTGCGGTTTGTCACCTGCATCTACAGTTTCCGAAGCACCTTCCTGTTGAAGTTTATCCTTTGCCTTCGCGCCGGTGGTAGCTTTGGTGCCTGTTTTTGTTTTTGACCTGGTAGTAGTTTTGGTAGTCTTTGCCGCAGGCCTGGGCGCACCACCTTCGCCCTCTTTTTTATCCTCAACTGCACTGGCAGACTCTGCCTTTTCTGCTTGTTTTTCAGTGCTCGTTTTACGGCGCCGCTTTGGCGCTTCTTTTTTGACTTCCTTTGATTCGTCGATGGCTTGCTCAGCACCGGCTTTGGCTTTTACTTCACCAGTCCCTTCGCCTGGAGTTGCGACACTCTCATCTACAGAAACTCCACTTCCATCGCTTGCTGCAGCCACCCCCGTACCCTCTGCTTTCTCTCCGCTTGTTTCTGCTGCCGTTTCTTTTTGTGTTATTGCGGCAGTAGCGACTGCTTCTTCGGGTTTCTTCTCAACAGGTGCGGGTGGTTCGGCTTCCATGTTTTGCATTTCCTCTTCCTGTTCGGGAAGAACATCACCACGGTAAAGCCATACTTTTATCCCTATGCGCCCCATAATAGTATGGGCCTCGGTAAAGCCGTAATCTACATCTGCGCGTAAAGTGTGCAACGGAACCCTGCCCTGGTGCATAACCTGAGCCCTGGCAATCTCAACACCACCCAACCTGCCGGCACAATTTATCTTAATGCCCTGGGCACCGGCCTGCATGCTGCGAAAAATAGCCTGCTTCATAGCACGCCGGTACGCTACTCGCCGCTCAATCTGCTCGGCAAGTGACCGGGCAACAAGATATGCATCCAATTCTGGCTGACGTATTTCCTGAACGTTTAACTGTAATTTTTTGCCAATTAACTCTTCCAGCGTTCTACGCGTTTCATCAACTCGCTGGCCTCCCCGGCCGATCACAATGCCCGGACGTGCGGTATGAATGGTTACAATTATTTTGTTGGCCGGGCGTTCTATTTCTACAAGAGATACTCCGGCATCACCATAGCGACCTTTAATGGCCTTTCGAATAGCCATATCCTCACGTAGATACTCAACATAATGCTTATCTGTGTACCACTTGGACTGCCAGTCTTTGACAATACCAAGCCTGAATCCGGTTGGGTGTATTTTACGTCCCATTAAGCCTCCTGCTCGCTGACAACAACTGTAATATGACTGGAGCGCTTTAGAATAGCACCAGCACGGCCCCTGGCTCTTGCTCTGAATCGTTTCATCATCCGAGCATCATCAGCAAAAATAGTAACTATTTTCAAGTCAACCGGCTCCATCTGATAATTATGCTCAGCGTTAGCTACGGCTGACTTGATAACTTTAGACACAATAAGTGCATGTGGACTGGGCGCAAACTTGAGCATTTCAAGCGCCTCGCCAGCAAATTTACCACGAACAGTGTTTATCAGTGGTCTCAGCTTTTGGGCTGAAACCCCGGTGTCTTTTGAAACAGCTTTTACTTTCATTTTATAACCTGACTATCTTTTACCTTTTTCGGATTTAACCACATGACCACGGAAGGTGCGCGTTGGCGCAAACTCACCTAAACGATGGCCCACCATATTTTCGGTAATAAAAATCGGCACATGTCTCCGGCCATCATGGACCCCAATAGTAGCACCTACCATTTCGGGTACGATGGTAGACCACCTCGCCCAGGTCTTTATTACAACCCGCTGCTTGGAACGACTCGAAGCAGCCACCTTTTTCATAAGCTTTTCATCAACTGCCGGGCCCTTTTTTATCGATCTTGACATTTAATTATTTACCTCTCCGCTTGACAATCAGCTTGTCTGAAGGTTTACTTTTTCTGGTCCTGTAACCCAGAGCAGGCTTGCCCCATGGGGTTTTTGGTCCTGGCATGCCTATCGGGGCTCTGCCCTCACCACCACCATGCGGATGAGACTTGGGATCCATAGCAGACCCCCTTACAGTAGGCCTCAAACCTTTCCAGCGTTTTCTTCCAGCTTTACCCATTTTAACATTAGAATGGTCCAGGTTGCCCACCTGGCCAATGGTAGCCATGCATTCAGCGCGTACTTTACGCATCTCTCCAGACGGCAACCTCAAAAACACGTAGCCGCCTTCTTTGCCCATAATCTGAGCTGATACTCCAGCGCTTCTAACCATTTGGCCGCCGCGCCCGGGCGTGA
>Ga0207421_10006830_pt1 | contig 12338 bp, 4 predicted proteins | sample SodLakKL_010_SED_4_FD_187542 | JGI IMG/M metagenome (GOLD analysis project Ga0207421, IMG submission 187542) | Alkaline sediment microbial communities from Lake Tanatar, Kulunda Steppe, Russia - 8KL_010_SED (SPAdes) (version 2) | ecosystem: Environmental > Aquatic > Non-marine Saline and... | reverse complement strand
AATTGCAACCTTTTGAAATCTTTCATAGACTGATTTAAAACCTATTCCCATGAAACCAATATCTGAAGCAAGTTTCTTTGATGTTCCAGCTTCTGAGATACTTCTAACATCTTCTTTGGAAAAAGCCTTTCCGTTATGCTCAATTATTAACTTTTCCGAAGCTGATAATTTAAATGAAACTCTTGTCGCATTAGCATCAATTGCATTCTGGAGGATTTCAGCAACATAAGCATGTGAACTGTGAATTCTATCCAGTACCCTGAGCAAACCCTTTGCTCTTCTATCCTGATAATAGCTTTTGTTTGTATTATATAACTCATTAACAATTTCTTTAGCTTCAGATTTAGTCAGTTGCAATTTATTTCCTCCTTTCTAATAAATTCTAACATTTTATTATTCTTGATCACAATAAAATCTAAAATCACATTCTTTACAAACTTTATTTGATGGAACCTCAATTAAATTAAATTCTTGATTATTTATTTTTTCTGCTATTTCATCAAATTTTTTATTTGCTTTTTGATATTCTAGATTGTCTAATTTTAGATTTATCAATGAATCATCTGGTTTATTTGCACCGGTATAATAAATTAAAGCTTCATCTATTTCGATATCATGTTTTTCTTTCACTAAATTTGAGTAGGTTGCAAGTTGCATTTTATATTGTTCTATTTTCTCTTTTGATTCTTCGGGTTTAGTTGCTTTTAAGTCAATTAATTTATATTTACCATTATCATCAACTATTATATCTATTTTGCCATTTATAAAATATTCTGGTCTTTCAATATTAATACTTAACTCTGCTTTATTTATTTTTCTTATTAAGCTTTTGTTATTCTCATGATAATTTACTATTTGATTATAAGCTGCATTTTTAATACTTGGAGATAAACTTTGTTGCATATGCTCTTTTAAATTATTATAATTTTTTTCAAACCATTTTTTAATAATTTCTTCTTTTAAATTATCATTTGGATTTTCCATGTAAAATTTATTAATATCTTCAATTGTTTCATGAATTAAACTGCCAAATAGAGCCCCACCTTTACGGCTAGCAGTAAAACCTGATTCTTTATAAAGATCATACTGTCTAGGACAAGTATCATAAACAAGAATATCAGATGTTAGGCTGAATTGTTTTTTTAACTGGAATTGGTCTTTAGGAGTAATATTTAAATTATTCCAGTCATCTCTATTTATTTCTTCTACGTTTTTTAATTTATTAAAAGTTGTCCTAATTTTAGGATTAGTGTTATTTCTATATTTACTTAACACTAAAAAGTTTTCAGCTCTTGAGAAAGCAACGTAATACTGCCTCATATAATCATAATCATTTATCTTACTATAATTCTCAAAAGGTTCCCTATGTTTAAAATCTTTAAGTTCTTTATCTAATTGACCGCTCTGCATAGTTCTTTTACCTAAATTACTAACTATAACGACTGGAAATTCTAAACCTTTAGCTTGGTGAATTGTCATTATTGAAACATGATCTTTTAATAGGATTTTCTCTCTATCTTCATATTCATTTAAACCTGTTCTATGCAATACATAAAAGAAATTCTGAAAAAAATTGTTGCTGATATAGTCTAGATTATTAAAAGTTATAACTTGAGTTCCACTTAAATAAAATTTATTGAATTTACTTAACAAGTCAGACATTATGCCCAAATTATATTTAGAAAGACTGTTGGTATTCAAATAACTTTTAAAAGGCTCATATTTAAAAGCCTGATAAAGTATGTCTAATACATTTTCATTACTTGTTTTTTTATCATTAATTATAGTTTCAAAATAAGCTCTTTTCTTATCCAACCATCTCTTTAATTCAATATATTCATCTTCTTCTAATAAATTAATTAATTCTAATTGGATATTTTCTAAATACTCTCTCCATGCTTTTGTTAATGAAACCTGGCTTGGCTTAAGGTTAAATATATAAAGAAAAATTGCTAAAGAAAATATTATTTCATCGTAACTAAAAAAGTTTCTGGCTCTAGGACAATTTGATTTTATACCTTTTTCTGCTAAAGCCTTTATAAAATGATCAGAATATTTACTCTTAACAGTATCAATTAATATAACTACTTCACTATAATCATTGATAATGTTTTTAGTTTTTAATTCTTTTATGAAATTAGCGACTTTTTCAGCCTGCATTTTTTGACCAGAACCGTCTATTTTAAATGTGCTATTATAAAAAGGCAAATAATTATCTTTGCATGGTTTAATATTTTTATTAAATCTATTTTTTCCCCAGTTTATTGTTTTCATGAAATCATTATAAACATCAATAATTTGGGCATGAGATCTATAATTAGTATTTAAATTAACCCTTTTACAATTTGGAAAATGCTTTGGAAACTCTAAAAGATTTCTTACAGTAGCTCCTCTAAACCTATAAAGTGATTGATCTTCATCACCAACTACACAAATATTATTGGTTTTTTCGATTAATTTGTAAAGTAATCTCTCTTGAATATAATTAGTATCTTGAAATTCATCAACCATAATATATTTAAATCTACTCTGTAATTCTTCTTGAGTTTCATTATTTTCCAATAAGTCTAAAAGATAATACTGTAAAAAAGCAAAGTCCACATAATTTTTTTTTGATAATAACTTTTTATAATTTCTATAGGCATGTCCTAACTCATTAAAAAATGTTTTATCACTAAGAATTAATTTTTCAGGATTGATTAATTCCTGGGTCAATTTATTAAAATATTTTATTAAATTTTCTATTGTTCTCCAACGATAATCCCATTTACTTAAGTATTTATTATCTCTTGATTCATCAATAGAATTTTTTATTATATAATCAAAGTTATCATTAATAAAAAACTTTTGCGTTATTTCATCTAACTGCTCATATCCCCTATCAATCTTAGGATGTATATCAGTATATTCTCTTAAAACTTCATTACAAAAGCCATGAATGGTATTTATGATTATATCACTTGTATCAATTTGATATCCTAATTTATCAATAATATTAGCTATTCTAGTTTTTAACTGCATAGCAGCTTTAACTGTGAAAGTACAGACCAGAATATCACCAGGATCTACATTTTTATTTATTATTAAATTTACTGTTCTTAAAATGAGACTTTGGGTTTTTCCAGAGCCTGGTCCAGCTATCATCAATAAAGGCCCTTCAGTATGCTCAATAGCTTCTTTTTGTTGAATATTAGGAGTGAAATTAATAATGTCATAAATATCATCCATGGTTTTTTAGACCTCCTTTTATCTTTGAGATAAAATAGAACTAAATAAGTCACCTATTGGATTCATCTCATATTTATCAATTGAATCATCATCAATAAAATGAATATTTAATTCATTAAAGTCTTTTCTTTTCATATTATAATTTTTCTTAGCTTCATCAAAATTAGTAATTGACATAATAAATGAATTTAAAATGATATTATCATTTATATTGGAATTTTCTGCGATAAGTCTTTCTTCTTCTTTTATAGTTTTAGCTAGCTTGACTTTTGGATGGTTAGCTATATCTCTTAAGTTTTGAATACCTTTAGGGTCTATAAAACTTAAATACTGTGTATTATCTTTTTTTAACCAGAGCATGAAATCAGGATAATATCTATCAATATTGCTCATAAAGCAAACACCTTTACTTCTTGTTAAATTCCTTAATAAGAATACTTCATGATTTTTTAATAACTCATATGCTTTTTCAGTTTTTAAATAATCTTTAAGAAGTTCTACAAATCTTTTTTCACTCTTTTCTAAGCCTTGAGGTGTAGTTTTATATTTGCCATCTTTACAAAGTAAAGGCTGAAATAAATGTCGGCCAAAATAAACATTGCTAAATTCATTTAGTTTTTCAAGTTCTGATGTATATAGAAGATCTGAATGTTCCTGGATAAAATCATTTGCTTCTTCATATTGATCAGAGCCAACTTTGATGATGTAATCTTGGAAATTTGGATCTTCTGAATTTAGAGTTTTATATTCCAATTTGTCATCTTGATACTTCTTATTTGAAATTTTATAAAATTTATTGACATATTTCTTTAATACTTTGAGAACTATTTCTTGTAATTTATATAACTCCTCAAATTTATTCATTTTAAGAGTTCCAGGTTCACAATAAATTTGATAGTTTCTTTTTTCAATTATTTCTTTGAGTATTTCTTTTTTTATTAAAAGATTATTATAATTTTTTTTCTGTTTGTATTTTACTATTTTTAAATAAATATTATTCCAATCTATTAAATCAATGATTTCTTTATCAAAATAATGATATTTGTAATGACTCTGATCTTCAAAGTCAGTATTAAAATCAAGACTTGAGACAATCTCTGTTTTAGGTCTTAAATCAATTTCTGGTTCTATACTGGAATTATATTTAAGTTCTAATAGTTCATCTTTTGAAAAGTCTGCGTCTTTTTGTACTTTTATAGTATATAAATTTTTATTGAGAAATTCATTATTTTTCTTAATTGGCAGAGTAATTTCTTTTTCATTTTTTTCTTCAATACCTTCTTCTTCTAAATAATCTCTGAATTCTTCCATGTAATCTGCTCGAATTCCAAATATATTTAAAGTTTCTAGTAAAGAAATATTATCTGGATGAATAATATCTTCAAATACTTCACTTCGCATTAAAGAATTATTTAAACCTTTAATACGAACACCTCGGCCGAAAAGCTGGATTATTTGTGATCCTTTACTTCTACCTAAATTTAAGATCCCTATATTTGAGACTCTATAACTGTTCCAGCCTTCTGTAAATTTCTTGGAACCAATTAATAAATTAATATTTGAATTTGAATCATTAAGATCATTAAATAAAGAATCAGTGAACTGATCTTCTTTGACTTTATAATCATCTTCCTCAAATTTTTCAATTAATTTAGCAGAGTTACCTATATTTATTAATCCAAAATAATTTTCAGATCCTTTTAACTTTAATGCTATTTCTCCATCTCCGCCCTGAATATTATACAGTTCTAAGTTTCCAGAAATACTGGAAGAGTTAAATACTAATTCTAATAATTCTTGATATACTTTATGAGACGATAAATTTAAAGACTTAAGATACTTGAATTTACCCTCAAAAACATCTTGATCATTTTCATCTTCAAAACCACTTTTCCCATTTATTATATTACTTATTTCTTGTATTTTTTCTTCTTTATTATTTATTAATTCATTTATAAAGCTGATAACAAATTCAATATCACTAACATTTTTTTTATCTATGTTTGTCATAGAATTATTAGGCGCTAAAACTGTATCACCTACAAAAACCAATAAAGGGTTTTCAAGATTATATTTCTTTACAACTTTTTTATTATCAAGATAATACTTTTTTTGCTCAAAATATGACAATAAATTTGCTAGCATATACCTGGTATTATACTCTCTTAGCTGTGAATCTTTGAGGTTTAGAATGTTATAGTCTTTACCATACCCATCATGATAAAAATACTTATATGAATAATCAAAAATAACAGCTTTAGAATATTCCTCTAATAAATTAACATAAAAGCTTCTTATTTGATCTTTTTTATAATCTGATATATCTAATTCATTTAATTTTTGGTTTAACTCATATTTTGACATATTAATATATGTTTTAGATTTATTCACATTAAAAATGTCATCAACAATTTTTTTACTTAAATCAAGATTATTAACTTTTATATTGGAATAATCTCCTTCATTTGATATTTTCACTGATCGATCAATTCGCTCATCAATTGCCTGACCAAAAGTTGCACTATATTCAAATAGAAAACCATCTCTTGCTAATGCCTCTCTATTTGATTTCCATTCAACCCCTTTCATCCCTTTATGACCTTCATCAACAAAAACAAGATTATTACCTTCTAAAGTACTTATTTCAATACTTTCTCCTTCACCAGTTTTATTTTCTGTTAGCTTTTGGATCTCAATTATATATATATCTTTGTCCTGGATCAAGCCCCCGCCCATATTATTAATATGCTCAACATCAATATTACTTAAGTGAAATTCTTCTATATGTTGATCAGTTAAACGATCATTAGGAGTAATTAAAATAATATTATCTAATTTTTTATTATTATATTTAATGAACTGCAAAAAATTAATGTGCATAATTAGTGTTTTACCAGATCCAGTTGCCATATAATAAGCTAATTTATTAAGGTCTTCTTCTTGATAACATGAATATTTATATTTAGATTTAGTTATATCTTTATTTTCTTTATCTATAAAATCATTTAAATCAGATAGTAGCTTAGCTTTATTGTTAAAATATCTATCCAAAAAAATCTCAGTAAAAAGGACTGCAAAGTACTGAAAGTATTTTAATTCAATTATATTATCTCTATTTTTACTTATATGCTCCACATATGATTTTATATTCTCATCATATTCTTCTAATTTATTAAATAAATCTTCTTCAATGCCTGGATTCATAAGTATTAAACTTTCAGCAATATAACTTTTGCCTTCTTCATCAAATAAATTTTCTTCTGTATTAAATTTTGCAATATTGCTTAAAGTTTTAAATTCACCAGCATCTCCAATAAATTTTTCAACACCAAATAAAGATAATAAAAATTTATTTAATATTTCTCTATCTTGAAGTTGCATTGATCAACCTCCTTTAATTCTGAAACATTAATTTTTGAAATGAATCTTCAATTAATAAACTTTTTTCAATATAATTATCTCCATTAATATATATTTTATCGTAGTTTTCTAATTCTATATTATTTTCTATGAAATCTTTATCATCTTTTAAATTAAGATCAATATTACTCCTCCATATAACTATAATATTATCATCATCTTTTTTACCTTTTACAATTTTATATTTCCTATTAAGTGTATTATAAAAGTCAAAACTTTTTATCTTTAAACCAATTAAATAATTAAATGTTTCAACTAAATTAACTTTTTTCTCTAATTTTTCTTTGTTTTCTGTAATTGTAATTTTATAGTTAAATGGATCGGCAAACTTATCTATATTTAATACAGAATCTTTTGTTTCATAATCAAGCATATATTTAATTAAATAATCATCATAAGAATTAATTAATTTTAAGTTATTTGACCCAAATTCAATATTATCTAAAGTATCTTCATATTGTTCTAACTTTTGGTATTTAAATATACCAGAAGATTGTTCCTTATTATATATTTCATTTATATCATTATTGGATGAAATCCCACTTTCTTCATAACTTATAACTTTTTTCATTCTAGGTAATACAATATTAAAGAATTGATCTCCCATTTCTATACCAATCCATTTTCTATTTAATTTATGTGCAACTGCTGTTGTAGTTCCTGAACCTAAAAAGAAATCCATTATAAATTCTTCTTTTTTTGTGGTTATATCTATAATTCTTTTTAATAGTTTTTCTGAATTTTCTGTTCTAAACTCCCATTTATTAGCATAACCATAAATATCTGTCCAATTTGAATCTAAAACTTCTTCTTCTTTTGGTTCAACCCAGTACCTTGGTTGAGGTTGATCTTTGCCGCATTGAGGACAGACAGTCCATTTACCTTCTTTATGATAATAACCACAATTTCCGCATTTTATTATTAAAGTTCCTTCTTCTATTCTTTTATCAATGTTTTCTTGAGAATATTTCCAATGTTTGTCTTGAGGTGGCTCTAATTCTTTACCAAAGAAAATTTTTGATGATCCCTGCCCTTCTGAATCATTCATATGTCTCCAATAACCCTCTCTAATTTCTTCTTTTTCTTTGAAAGGATAGATGTATTTAAAATCATTATCTTTCCCATAAATAAAGATAGTATCTAAACCTTCAGGCAATTTTTTAATATCAATTTTATCTTGAACATTCTTTTTTATTCTTCTAACTTGCACTTCATTTCTATAATTTTCTTTACCAAATAATTTATTTAATAACATTCTTACATACATATTCCCATTATAATCACACCTTACAAGCATACTCCCTGAATCTTTTATTAAATTTGTACTTTTATTTATTCTATTTTCTAATAAACTAATCCATGTAGAATCTTTATAATTAACTTTATATTGATAATTGGCCTCATTATCTTTATTAAAAGGTGGATCTATATATATAGACTTAATATTCTTTTTAAACTTATTAGTTAATATATTTAAAGCCTGAAAATTCTCTGAATTAATTAAATAACCATCTATATTTTCAGAAATATCCACTATATTAATTAATATTTTTTCCTTAAATTCCTCATCAAAATGTTTAGTATCAATTACTAGATTTTTCAATTCATTATTTTTATATAAATCACTCTGTGTTTTTACATCTTCTTCAAATAAAATTTTCCACTCCTTTAATTGACTCTTATTATTTATTATTTGTTTAAATATTTCATTTTGTATTTTTTTAGGTACTTTATTTAAAGTTAAACAATATTCATCATCAATTACAAATTTTTTCTTTTCAAATAATTTCTTTTGAAAGCCCTCTATTTGACCTAACAATTTGATTATTTTTTTGGAAACACTTTTTATTACTCTGGCGTTATTAAAATATTTTTCTACACTCTTTTCTTCTGCTACTATAAAATCAATATTTATAATTTCATTTTTAATAAAAAAATCTAATTCTCTATTTAAAAAAACTTCCAAATCTTTATGTATAAAATAATCCGATTTATTTTTCGTAGTATATTTATAGAGATGCGTTTCCAAAGGCGTATTTGCTTTTTTATCTGAGTCGACTAACCAACCTAAATCATAAATATCATTGGTTAGAGATTTTATTTTGTTTTCTAATTTATCAAACGCTTTATCTCTAATATCTGCTTGAGTTTTTCTCTTATTGTATTTTTTATTTTCTTCTTTTGTTAAACTTCTATACTCAAAATAAATATTTGCTTCTTTATTTGTACTATCATAATCAAAATAATTATCATTTTTTAAAACAAAATATTTATCTTCATCAGATTTAATATTATTTTTTTCTTCTTGAGCTTGAATAACTTTAAAGTTAACCTTTACATGGTTTTTTTGAAAAGAATAATTATCAAATTCTTCTGTAGTTTTTACATAATACTGACCACTATTAGCCCAATGTAAATAGACTTCTTCTCCATTATAAGGAATAGTATATTTTTCACCTTTAGAATATCTGCGCTTAGAAAGAAAGTCACCGTTATCATAATATCTTTTGAAAAATCTATAAATATCATTATAAATATTACTATCAATTTCATGAGAGTAGTTTAAAGAATTTAGCTCATTTTTAATTTGATCAATTTGTTCTTCTGATTGTTCTTTATTATTAGTCAAGTCATTAATTTCATTATCAATTATCTTAATCAAATCATTTTCAATAAACTTTTGAATTTCATCTTGCTTTTGATTCATTATTCTATAGATACCAAAATCTAATTCTGCTTTATCAAATCTAAATAATTCTTTTAAAAGTGAAATTAATCTTTCTTTATCATTCATTATTATTGCCTCCTGTATAAAAATTTATAATTAGGACCTATATGATTTATTCTTTATCAAACTTATTATTCCTGTATAAAATCATTAAACTTCTATTTAAAATGAAATGATTTTAGAATAACTAAGATAAAAAGTCTGACTTAAAAATTTTGAAACTAAACTAAAATTCTTTATTAAATCATTTCCCATAGTTTTAATTAAATCATTTTTATAAGTAACAAATTCTCTCCTTTATCTTTATTTATAATGATTCAAGAAATTATTATTAAGTCATTTATTTTATGTCTCATCACAATGACCAGATATTAACAGCAATTTTAGACAATCCCTTAGTTCTTTTTAAAATATCAGCTGATTTCCATTCTGAATAATTTTCAATAATCTTTTCTGTCATTTTAAAACTGGATTCATCATAACGTTTTTTCTTCTGTAAAAAGGGCTTATTAGAAGCCTTAATATTTAACTTATATTCTAATAAAGTTAAATTTCCTATTCTAGTTTTTAAATTCTCAAACTCAGTTTTATCTACATCTAAATAATCTGCCCACTTTTTGTACTTTTTAGCAGTAAAAGAACTTGTAGGTGCAATATGCTCAATATGGACTTCTGATCTTTCTTTAATTGATTTACCGGCAGCATTTTTCATAAAATACTTTTTCTCAAAAGTGTCTAAAATATATTTAGTTTGATCATTATTTCTAAAATCTCTTTCTTCAAAGTTATTTTCAAATTCTAAGTTGCTAGGCATATTTTTCTTGAAATATTCTTTTATAAATAATTTTGGGTCATCTTCTTCAAATGCATTAACTGCTAAATAATTATAAATTGTATCCAATTCTCCTGTAGCTAGTTGACCAACTATTCTCCTAATAGAAAATGTTTCAATGTAATTCAGTATAGAAATCAAATCCTGAACTGAAAATTCTTTTTTTAAAGTATTATCAAAAGCTTTTAATAATAATGTTCTCGCTGGTAAGGCACCAATAGAATTAAGATTATTTAAATGCTCATTTATAATTGTTCTTTGGTTTTTAGTAAAATAATCATCACCAATATTTGCATTATTAATATTACGATAGAGCTCAGATTTTTCTTCCATATCTTTAATATAATCTGATATTGATAAATTAGTCTTTTTCAAATCTTCATTAATTATTTCTTTAAATCTATCATAAACTCTTCTTTGGGTAATCTTACTTCTAGTTTTCGGCTCACTCGACATTATATAATGTCTAAAAAATCTGACTTTTCTACTTACTTCTTGAATATTTAAAATAATATTTTCCCAGTTTTCTTTTATTAAATCTGTATTTAGGTTATCATTATTATTTACTACTTTAAGTAAATAATTTTTCATTAAATCTATGGCTGATAATTCTAAACCTCTATCATTTAAAGTTTCAAATAATCTAAAGGCTGATTTTTCATTTTGAGCTTGTATTAATACAACTAAAACTTGTTCTAATAATTTATCGTAAACTTCTTCAATTTCTTTCTCAGTCATCTCAAATAATCTTTCTTCAAAGAAATTATAAGCGTTAATTAAATTTAGATTATCAACATTTTTAATATTACCACTCATTATATCCTTATAATCTGAATGATCTAATTTACCTAATTCTAACTGAATTCTTCTTTTTGCTTTTTTGTTTTTGGTAAATAAATAATTATTATTTATCATTTCTGCCATCTCAGTATATTCTTGATTATCATTAAACTTATTTTCAATATTTTTTAACAACAACATAATTGTAGTTAATCTTTGCTGACCATCAACTAATTCAAGTTCATTAAATCCAATATTATGAGCACCAGTTATAACAACAATTGAACCTAAAAAATGTTCTTCATCGGCTTCTAATGAATTTAAATCAAACCAAAAATCTTCAAGTTGTTCTTTTTTCCATGAAAATCTTCTTTGATAATCAGGTATTTTATAATATTCACTATTTCCAGTTAATACTTCTTCAATTTTCATTTCTTCGGCATGAATTTTATTTCCCAATTTAGCTTCCTCCTTTTATTATTTACATCAAATCTGATAAATCCCCTAGTTCCTCAATCAAGGGTAATATAATCTGAGAAATTGGTTTGGTAGTTTTTTGAATAACTCTTTCTTTATCCTGTTCATCATCTAATTGTGAATATATAGAAAAACCAATTAAGCCTAGTGCTATTTTAAACCTCTCCTCATATAACTCTATTTCACTCTGGTCTAGTTTTTTAGTTTTTAAAGTTCGCTTCAAATTAACATTATCTCTATTAACTAAAATATCTATATTTTCATCCGATTCTTTAATTAAAATTGTACTGTCTTCACTCCATTCTTCTGGCCAATCTTCTCGTTCTAATAAACTAATGTTAGGTAAATTTAAATTTTCATTTTTATCTTTAGTATTTTTGTTTTTAGACTTTCTTTTCTTTCCTTTATCTGCTTCAGTTATATTTAAAGTGAAACTTTTTTTAAAAGTAGGTGCAGCACCAAAACTATTTAATTTAACCTCAATTGTTATTCTATCTCCTTCTTTTAAGGAAGATAATTCTGGTAATACTGTTAAAGTAAGTTTTCCATTCCTTAATCTTTTGCTTTTTATAATATTATCGTTTGAAATTATTAATTCACCTGGATCATTAGGCCTATCTAAAAATTCATTTTCTATCTGTTCAACTTCCATTTGCGAAACTAAAATCATATAAATTTCGCCTGAAAAATCATCCTTATCTTCTACCGTATCTCTTTCAGGATTAGATTTAACAACATAACCTAACTCTTCAGCTTTTTTTAACACCATATAACCGCGTACATTTTTGAGAATTGAATCTTCTTCTAAAGAAACTTTTATTTTAAAGATTAAGTCAGTTTGTTTTAAACGACTTTCTATATCATTAAACTCAT
>Ga0207421_10006829_pt1 | contig 12338 bp, 9 predicted proteins | sample SodLakKL_010_SED_4_FD_187542 | JGI IMG/M metagenome (GOLD analysis project Ga0207421, IMG submission 187542) | Alkaline sediment microbial communities from Lake Tanatar, Kulunda Steppe, Russia - 8KL_010_SED (SPAdes) (version 2) | ecosystem: Environmental > Aquatic > Non-marine Saline and... | reverse complement strand
GCCAGTTCGTGCCCAAAGAGGTCGATGCTCGTATCGATCTCGTCACGGTGAATTTCGGGGAGTGCCTCGTGGAGCAGGTCGATTTCTTCGAATCCGGTCCCCGACGTTTCGACGTCCTCTTCTTCGATAATGCGAATGTGATCGTCTTTCCGCTCAGATGTCTCGGGCATCACTGTGTCTTGTGTCGATATTCGTGAATAGGGTTGAAAAGGTATCCATCCGACTCGAGGGAGAACGCTGAAAGGTTCTCGAGTGACGTCGCGACGACAGACGGGCCGCTCGAGTCGACCAGCCGTGACGAGGAGTCGATGAACGGGCGAGACGGGATTCGCGATCATCGTTCGCGTTACTCACGGTGATCACGGGCGAGACGGGATTCGAACCCGCGATCAGAAGGTTAGGAACCTCCTGCCCTCTCCGCTAGGCCACTCGCCCCGGCTCGGGGAAAACAATTAGTTCGCTTCGGTTTCGGTTTCCGTCTCGACGTCTGCCTCGTCGTCACTGGTTACCGGATCCGTGTCGACGAATTCGTCGTCGTCCTCGTCGTACTGGCCAGTTTCACGCATCTCCTCGAGTTCTTTCTCCACTTTCTCCTGCCCTTTTTTGAACTCTCCCATGGCCTCTCCGGTCGAGCGCGCCAGTTTCGGGATTTTGTTCGCCCCGAAGAGCAAAATGGCGATGAAGAGGATGATCAAGAGTTCCGGACCCCCGGGGACGCCGGGGATGACAAGCGGTGCGATTTCGGCTACCATCTCTGTGCGCAGATTACCCGCTGGCAATTATAACCTTTTTGGACCGGCAAGTGAAGTCACAGGAAGTCGAAATCAGGGGGTAGGGCGTTTCTCGAGCCCGAATAGCAGTTTACAATCCAGCCAGTACCGGCAAGGCCGGCCTCAGTTGGTATGACCAGTTAATTCGCCTACTCAGCCGTCGTGACCTCGCAGCCGTCTTCGGTCACGATCAGAGTGTGTTCTTTCTGGCTCACCAGACACCCATCGTCTTCTTTCAACACCGGGTAGCCGTGGACGACGTTCTGGCGTTTCAACCGGCGCAACGCCATCTCCGGGCGGTCGGTCTCGAGCCAGCGCGTCGCAAACGGCAGGGTTCGGAACTCCCCAGTGATCTGCTCGAGGGCCTCCCGAGCCTGTCGGTTGCGAACCGAGGCTTCCCGCTCGAGTGAAAAAATTTCTTCGCTCGTGCCCTCGGTGACCTTTCCGCCGCCGTCGGTTGCGAAGGGCTCGATAGCCACGACGTCACCGACCTCGAGGGTCGTTCCCTGGGCGACGGCCCGGTTGGGGATGTTCGGGCTGGTGTGTTGTTCCCAGTGGCCCAATCCGTGGCCCGTGAGGTTGACCACGGGGTTGAAGCCGTAGCCGTCGATGACGTCCTCGATTTCGGCACCGATGGTCCCCGTGTCGACCCCGGGTTCGACGACCTCGAGTGCCGCCTCGAGGGCCTGTTCTGAGGCCTCTGCGAGTTCGGGGTTCCCCGAGAGGTCGACGGTGATCGCGGTGTCGGCGAGCCACCCGTCGATGTGGACACCGATATCGAGATTGATCATCTCCTCGCCGAAGGTCGAATCGTCGTCGATCGATGGGGTCCGGTGGGCGGCCTCCTCGTCGATAGAGATGTTGACCGGAAACGCCGGCTTCCCGCCGAGTTCGCGGATCCGATCTTCGGCGTATTCGGCGATCTCGAGGTGACTGACGCCGACGTCGACGCGGTCGGCTGTCTCCGCTCGCACCTGGGCGAGAATCGCTCCCGCTTCGCGATGTTTCTCGTACTTTTCGGCCTCGAGGTCTACCGCGGTGTCGGCCATAGCGGGGCTTGGTGGCCTCGATAAAAAGAGATTGCGTCACGCGGTGGGCTGCCGTCGGCTGTGATTGGTGACGTGGCAGCCACATGTTGCAGTGTTTGGCGCCGTGGCGGGGAGAATCAGCCGTGATGGGTGCGCGTCGTCGTCCCCGGTAGGGGTTTTGTTCATCACCCATCAGGCTCGAGCCACCGCGAGGAGATGATTCGACCAGTCGACGACCGCCGGATCGTCTCGCAGCGATCGAACTGACGCCGTGACCTCGTCGACGGTTTCCTCGGAGAGGTCCTCGAGTGGCAGTCGTTCGCCGACGTTCGCCGCGACGCCTTCCAGTCCGAGCAGTCCCGTTACCTCGAGTCCGGCCTCCTCGAGGGCGGCTTCGAGCTCGGCCGCCCGGAAGAAGTGACAGGCCGTGAACGCTGGTTCCTCGAGGTGGGACAGGTGATCGCGAGCCAACTGGGCGTCGTAGGTGCCGTGTTCGAGCACGGGCCCGACTGCGGGTGCGTACCCGGGGCTGCGGATGAGGTTCTGGAGGACTGCCAATCGTCCCATGACGGAGACGAACACCGGGGCCGCCGCTCGAGCGACCCGACGCAGTTCCTCGAGTGCCCGTGTTCTGTCGGTTTCCTCGGTGAGGTGAGAGAGCGGACCGCCGGTACAACAGACGGCGTCGAACGCCCCGGTGTCGTACGGCAGGCGACGGAGATCGCCGCGCTCGATCGTAACGCGATCGGCGACACCGTGTTCCTCGACCTTTTGACGGGCGATTGCACACTGTTCACGGCTCAGGTCGACGAGTGTCACCTGATAGCCGCGTTCGGCGAGCCAGACGGTATAGCGTCCGGCCCCACCACCGGCATCGAGGACCTGGCCCGTCGGTGGGAGATGCTGCTCGAGGACGGCTGTGGTCCCTTCGAACTCGAGGTAGCCACCGAGGGTCGCCTCGAGGCGTTCCCACTCCTCGTGGCCGTACTCGTCGTAGTACGTTTCGGGCTCGAGCGTCGGCAGGGACGAGTCCTCGGTCATGGAGTATGCATCGTAGTGGCAGGTATATCAAGCCATCCTGGGTGTGATACCCGGTGACAACCTGTCGCGACAGGACACAACCGCTTTCAGCATACAGCAGAACCACCAGATATGCCCTACGCTGATCTCCACGTCCACACCACGCGTTCTGACGGGATTCTCGAACTGGAAGCTGTCCCCGCCGTGGCCCGTCGCGCCGACGTCGACGTGGTCGCCCTGACCGATCACGATCGGCTCCAGCCCATCGATCACCCGGTTGTCGAACGCGATGGCGTGACCATCGTGCACGGAATCGAACTTCGTGTCGAGACCGAGGGCGGCATGCGGGTCGACCTGCTCGGCTACGGCGTCGACCCGACGAAGGCGGACGCCCTCGAGGCCGAAACCGAGCGCATCCAGCGCGACCGACGCGAGCGCGGCCAGGCCATCGTCGACGCCGTCGAGGACCGATTGAGCGTCAATCTTGGACTCGACGTCGACACCGGCTTTGGTCGCCCACACATCGCTCGAGCCATCGCTGACCATCCCGACAGTGGATACGATTACGAGGGAGCGTTCGACCACCTGATCGGCAACGACGGCCCCTGTTTCGTCCCGCGTGACGTCTGTTCGTTCGATCGCGGCAGACAGATTCTTACAGACGCCGCCGCAGTCGTCTCGCTCGCCCATCCGCTTCGATACCCGGACCCGGAAGCCGCCCTCGAGCTGACCGCACAGTTGGATGCCGTCGAGCGACCGTACCCCTACGGTGGAGCTGTCGATCTCACACCCGTCGACGCCGCAATTGAGCGTCACGACCTGTTGGTAACTGGCGGGAGTGATGCCCACGACGAGGTCCTCGGAAAAGCCGGGCTATCGAAAGGAGCGTACGAGGCCCTCGAGTTGCCGGATCCAGTGGTGTAGCACGCCTCGAGGGAGCTCGCCATCCGGTTTCCCGTCGGTTTCTACCCATGCAGGCCAAAGACATTTTACACGAGCTTCCGGACACTGTGTTGGGTCCGACGACACACCACCACCCATTGACACACCCGCGGACCCACGGCCGGTTCGGCACTCCTCGCCGAATCAACACCCCACCAGCACCCATTTCGTAGCAAACAGCCGAGTGACACACGCCCCAGCCGAGTGACATACCTCACCCGAGCCAGTAACACCTTAGTAGTCAGCTTCACTTGTCCCGTGCAGTGACAGCACCAGGTACTGACCCCGTCTACTACGTCATCAGCGACCTGCACATCGGGGGTGACGAGCAACTCGGCGAGGTGGACTTTCTCGACGAACTCCTCGAGTTCCTCGAGGACCTCAAAGCGCGTGAGGAGCCAACTGAGCTCATCATCAACGGCGACGCGTTCGGTCTCTGGGAACTCACCGCCCTCGAGGGCATCGAGAAGTTCGATCACTTGCTCGAGGCCTACCCCGAACTGTTCGAGCAACTGCGCGCGACAGGCGAAGAGGTACCGATAACGCTCCTCCCAGGTAACCACGACCACGAACTCGCGGCGTACGACGAGTACGTCGACCGGTTTGCCGAGTACAATGTGACGCTCGAGCCAGTGCCGTCGATAACCCGTGAGATCGCCGGCCAGAAGATTCACTTCGAACACGGCCACCAGCGCGATCCGAACAATCGGATCGAAGACTGGGGGAACCCACACGACACCCCACTCGGGTACTTCTACAACACGCACGTCACCAGCCGTGCTGGCCAACTCTCAGATCGCGGGCGGTACAATTGGCTCAAAGACGTCCAGGCCGTTACGCCGACGGAGTGGATGCCTGTCTGGCTGTTCTCGAAGTACTTCTACCGCGAGATGAACCCGCTCCTGCGGTATGCGATGGTCCCGTTCTTATTGGTGTTCAACATCACGGCTCTCGTCGCGATCCTCGCTGGCCTCGACCTCGCCGGTGTGCTCACGCTGCCGACGCCACAGGCCGAAGCCTTCCTCGGCCAGTTCGGCCTCGCCGGAACGGCGATCTGGTTCGTCCTCGTCGGAAACGTTGCCGTCGCCGGGTTGCTCCTCCTCGTCGGAATCCCGCTCTATTTCATCAGACGCGATATCAGCAAGACCATCGACCGCTTCGAGGTCTTCGAGGCTGACCTCACCGTCGACGCCGAGGAACCGTACAAGCAGGCCGCCCGCGAGGCGTTCGAGTCGGACCCAGACACCGCACTCTTCTGTTACGGGCACACACACCGACCAACGAATCAACACATCGCAGACGGTCTCATGGTCAACACCGGTACCTGGCTCAAACGGCTCCACCGCCGGGATGGCGCAATTGGCGTCCTTCCCCCGGTGTTCTATCCAACGTACCAGCTCTGTGCGGTACGGATCGAGGCCGTAGAAGACACGATCCACGTCACCCACGAAGCCATCGAAAAGCCAAGCCCTGGCTCGGACGAGCTGACACTCACCGAACGGCTACTCACTCTCGGGCGTGAACCACCGACCGAGCTTCCCGAACCGATGGCACTCGAGGTCGACTCGCGGGAAGCGAAACCGGTGGAAGCACACTGAGACCCCACACCGCTCGAAGGGGAACAGGGCATACCGCACTCGAGTGGCTCGGGCGCTGTGAGGGGAGTGGTACTCGCCACCAGTCAGTGACTCGCCCGGTCGTCGACGAGCGAGAACCGGTGAGAAGAAGCCCAGGGACGGTCGGGGGCCACTGACCCTAAAGGAGACACTGCACGCCACTCCACAGCCCCTCGAGAAACAGTTCGGCGGTCAGTAGGCGAGCCGTGAGCCGGGACGATCACCGCTCACTCGGCGTCGACACGCTCGAACCGGTGTAAGACGACCTCGCTCTCGTCGTCCCACTCGAAGTGATCGTGTGCACGCTCGAGCAACTGCCGGTAGGCCTCGAGATCCTCGACACCCTCTTTTTGTGCATCCTCGTCGGTGAGGTCGCCGAGGGTCCGATCGGTAACCGTGACGACTTCGAAACGTGCTCCCTCGATGACGAACTGATCACCTTCCTCGGCATAGGCGTGGCCACGATGAATTTGCGTGACCTCGCCCTCGAGGGCCTGGCTCTGCATGCGCGGCGTTGGCAACAGCGTCTCGGGTTCGATGTCGGCCATGACTGTTCGTTCGCTCGAGACAGATAAATCGGTTCTGCCTATCAGTATGCGCCCAATGAATCGATGGCATCTAATGCGACAGGGCCTACCAAGAACAACTGGGGAAGATAGCAAGGCCGCCCCGGCTCATCGACATCGACGACGGAACACAAACCCGGCCAGATTTAAAGACAACATTCTTCCGACTGCCTCACGGACCTGTAGCCATGCACACGACCAGTGGCCGCCAGGCGATCAAAACGCGAACCAACGGCGTTCTCGAGGTGTCCCACTAATGGGCGCAAGTCAGCAACAGTTGCAGGAACTCTCCGAGCAACTCCAGGCGATCCAACAGCAGATCGAAGTACTGAACGAAGAGGTCGAAACCGTCCGCGAGGACCAACAGGCCGTCACCGAAGCGATCGAGGCCATCGAGGCACTCGAGAGCGACGCCACCGTACAGGTCCCCCTCGGTGGCGGGGCCTACGTTCGAGCGACCATCGAAGACATCGACGAGCTCATCGTCGACGTCGGGGCGAACTACGCCCTCGAGCGTGATCAGGAGGGAGCGGTGTCGACCCTCGAGAACAAACGCGACCGACTCGACGACCGGATCGACGAGTTGAACGACGAAATCACCGATCTCGAAGGCGAGAGTTCTCAACTCGAAAACCGCGCCCAGCAGCTCCAACAGCAGGCAATGCAACAACAGATGCAACAGATGCAGGGCCAGCAGGGTCCCGACGAGTAGGGGTCACCCATGTTCGACAATTTGAAGGAGAAACTCGGGAGCTTCCGGAAAGACGCCGAAGAGGCCGCCGAAGCGAACGTCGAGGAGGTCGAAGAGGGGGACGAAGACAGCCTCGAGGAAGCCGACGCGTCGGAGCGAGAGGCGGCCGCCGAGAGCGATCCGGAGGAAACCGAATCTGTCGCCGATGATGACGCCGCACAGCGCGAAGCGGCAGTGACGTCCACCAGCGACGGCGCTGTGGCCGAGGCGAGTGCGTCGGACACTGCGGCCGCTGATCGAGAAACGGCACAGACTGACGTGGATGCAGAGACAGACGACACGGCTGATGTCGACGAAGGCAGTGACGACACGGCCGACACGGCCACAGACACAGCCGACTCCGGTCCAGACACCGACGACGAGGATCGGTCCACCGGCTTTGGCCGCAAAGCCAAATCACTCGTGCGAGGGAAGTTCGTCATCGAGGAAGACGACCTCGAGGGGCCACTGCACGAACTCGAACTCGCCTTGCTCTCGAGTGACGTCGAGATGGGTGTCGCCGAGGAAATCCTCGACAACATCAGGGACGAACTCATCGGGGAAACCCGCACGTTCACGACATCGACCGGCGCCGTCGTCGAGGAGGCGCTCAAAGACGCCATTTACGACGTTATCAGCGTCGGTCAGTTCGACTTCGACGAGCGCATCGCCGTCGAAGACAAACCCGTCGTCCTCATCTTCACCGGCGTCAACGGCGTCGGCAAGACGACCTCCATCGCCAAACTCGACCGCTACTTCGAGCAGCGGGGGTACTCGACGGTGATGGCCAACGGTGACACCTACCGTGCCGGCGCGAACGAACAGATCGCTGAACACGCCGACGCTCGAGGAACGAAACTCATCGCCCACGATCAAGGCGGGGACCCAGCAGCCGTGCTCTACGACGCCGTCGAGTACGCCGACGCGAACGATATCGACGTCGTCCTCGGCGATACCGCCGGGCGACTGCACACGAACGAAGGGCTGATGGACCAACTCGAGAAAATCGAGCGCGTCGTCGGCCCCGATCTCACCTTGTTCGTCGACGAAGCCGTCGCCGGCCAAGACGCCGTCAACCGCGCCAGGGAGTTCAACAACGCCGCCGAAATCGACGGCGCAATTTTGACCAAAGCCGACGCCGATTCGAACGGCGGGGCTGCGATTTCGGTCGCCCACGTCACCGGCAAGCCGATTCTCTTCCTCGGCGTCGGACAGGGCTACGACGACCTCGAGCGGTTCGACCCCGACGAGATGGTCGATCGGTTGCTCGAGGAGTAGCAACGAACCGTCTCGTTTTCGTCCAGCACAGCAAAAAGCACGCTCGTACAGGGGGAAGGACTCTTTTTCACCGGACACGAACGATACGTATGGACACGCCCGAAGCACACCCGCCGCGACTGGTGTTCGACGACGACTGTGGCTTTTGCACCTGGTGTGCGGAGTACGCTGCCGCCCGTGGCGAGTTCGAACTGGTTGGATTCAGTGATCTCTCTCCCGACCAACTCGCCCGCCTCCCCGACGACTACGAGTCCTGTGCCCACCTCCTGACCCAGGACCGCGTCTACTCCTGTGGCGAAGCCCTCGAGGAGGCTATGGCCAGACTCGAGACGCCGGCCCGACTCAGTGCGGTCGCCTTCCGACAGTTACCTGGCCACGAATCCCTCCGCGAGCGTGGATATCGGTTCGTCGCCGACAACCGGGTCTCCTTCGGCAAGCTTGCGCGCCGTGAGCCACCAGCACGGGAGTCCTGAGTCGACACGCTTTCTACGTCCGACTCGAGGCGTTACTGCCGACGTCTCTCTCATAGCCCAGCAGAAACAGCGACAACCGCCCTCGAGCGTAGTATCCATCAATTAGCCTGCGGCAATCACTTTCGACGTGCTATACCACCATTTATACCCGATGGCGACCCTACTCCAGTCCAATGGCGCAAGCGGGCACCTCCGAACTGGTCGACGCGTTCGAGCAGTTCTTCCGGAACTACTACGATAACGAGATCAAACAACTCGCCCAGCGGTACCCGAACGAACAGCGCTCGCTCTACATCGACTGGCAGGACCTCTACCGGTTCGACCCCGATCTCGCCGATGACTACCTGAGCCAGCCCGAACAACTCCAGCGGTACGCCGAAGAAGCCCTCCGCATCTACGACCTCCCGATCGACGTCAGTCTCGGGCAAGCCCACGTCCGAATCCAGAACCTTCCGGACACCGAATCGCCCGAGATCAGAGAGATTCGTGCCCGCCACATGAACACCCTCGTGCAGGTGCGAGGGATCGTCCGCAAGGCCACCGACGTCCGCCCGAAAATCGAAGAGGCCGCATTCGAGTGCCAACTCTGTGGCACCCTCAGTCGCATCCCCCAATCGACTGGCGACTTTCAGGAACCCCACGAGTGCCAGGGGTGTGAACGGCAGGGACCGTTCAGGGTCAACTTCGACCAGTCGGAGTTCGTCGACGCCCAAAAACTTCGCATCCAGGAGAGCCCGGAGGGACTACGCGGTGGAGAAACCCCACAGGCGATCGACGTCAACATCGAAGACGACATCACGGGTGAGGTGACTCCAGGCGACCACGTCTCCGCCGTCGGGGTGTTGCGTCTCGAGCAACAGACGAACCAGCAAGAGAAATCCCCCATCTTCGATTTCTACATGGAGGGGATGGCCGTCGACATCGACGAAGAGCAGTTCGAGGACATGGACATCACCGACGAGGACAAAAAGCAGATCTACGAGATCTCCCAGCAGTCGGACGTCTACGAGCAGATGGTCGGCTCCATCGCCCCCGCGATTTACGGCTACGACCAGGAGAAACTCGCGATGATCCTCCAGCTGTTCTCGGGCGTGACCAAACAGCTGCCCGACGGCTCACGAATCCGCGGGGACTTACACATGCTGTTGATCGGGGATCCCGGGACCGGAAAGAGTCAGATGATCGGATACATCCAGAACATTGCTCCCCGATCGGTATATACGTCCGGGAAAGGCAGCTCGAGCGCCGGGCTCACCGCTGCTGCCGTGCGCGATGACTTCGGTGACGGCCAACAGTGGACACTCGAGGCGGGTGCGCTCGTGCTGGCCGACCAGGGAATCGCGGCGGTCGACGAACTCGATAAGATGCGGTGTATTACCGGTGATTCACTCGTTCACACCGCAAATGGGATAAAGCCGATCAGGGAGATTGCACACGAGTCGGCAGCCGACGGTGACATCGAACGGTTAGATAACGGTCGGACTATTCGGGACGTGGATGTTCCTGTCTGGACGATGACAGAGGACGGCACGCTCGAGGAACGTGATGTGCTTGCCGTCCACGAGTACAATGCACCCGAGGAGCTGTGGGAAGTCACCGTTTCGAGTGGGGAACGATTGACAACGACGGCCGATCACCCGTTTTTTGTACTGGACGAGGGTGAACGAGTAGAACGGAATGCGGCCGCACTCGAGTGCGGGGATTGGATCTATGTACCGCGTGCGCTTCCAACGAGCGTAACCGACGGCGGTGTCGAGTCGCTTCCAGCGATCGGAGACACCGAGAACGAATTACAACCTGCGTTCGGGGCGATACTAGGATACATCGCTGGTGACGGCAACATATTCTACGAACGGTCTGCGGGATCCTACGGGTTCCGGTTTACCAATGTTGAGCAGGAACTGCTCGAGCACTTTGAAACCACGTGTGAAGACGCCTTTGACGTTACAGCGGTCAGACATCCGAGCGAACAACGAGACGATGGCGTGGAGACGGTGAGGCTACACGGGAAAGCATTTGTTGACGAATTGCTCGATCTCGGGGCGAATCTAGAAACGTATGAAGGAAAACGATTACCTGACGCAGTGACAAAAGCGTCACGTGAAACAAAAGCAGCCTTCGTTCGCGCACTTGCTGATTCAGAAGGAACCGTTGACGACCGTGCGGTGAAGATTTCCTCCTCGAGCTACGAGTTGTTACTCGGCACGAAGATGCTCCTTCTCGAGTTTGGAGTGTCGAGCCAGATACAGACTCGAGAACGAGGTGATCGGCGTGACCTTCACGTGCTGGTTATCACATCGAACCCATCGCTTGAAGGATTCAATCGGCACATCGGGTTTACACTCACGCGAAAGCAACAAGCGCTCCAAGCAGCCTGTGAACAGACGACAGGGACACGGACAATTCTCGATGTGATCCCGGAAATCGGGCCCATACTCGAACAGATTCGAGGAGCGCTCCGATTACATCAATCCGAGTGTGGTCTCGAGCATTCCTCGACGTATTGGAGCTTCGAGAACGGGGATGCAAATACATCATTGCGGCTCGCGAACCGTATGCTGAAGACGTTTGAACGGCGTCAATCGTCAGCCAGTTCACATCGCGAAGAACTCAAAACGAGAACATCGTGGGAGCGGCTGGCTGAGATCCGTCAAGAGTATCATATTTCACAGCGGGAAATCGCAGTGAGTCTGTCACTCTCTCAACAACAACTATCCGCTCGATGGGGGACTGGAAAAGAGCTGAAAAAAGATGTCCGAAAGCGCGTTCATGAGTTGTTAGAGTCACCAGCGACAGTCGACCTGAACCCACTTCGAAAACTCGTTCGCGGCGACGTGAAGTGGCGACAGGTACGTTCAGTGAGCCCTGTGAACGCTCGGGAGCATGCTGATGGCCGAATAGCTGTGCTCGAGGAGAGGCTGGCAGATGAACTAGGAGTCAAACGAACAAAGACCGCGCTCAAAGAGGGGCATGCCCTAGTTGAGCAACCACTCGAGCACGCCGAAACATGGGCTACACTTCGTGAGCAACTCAAAAGGTATGGAATCAGCTTCCAACAGGTTGCCGCAGAAATGGAAGTCGATGGGTCGACTGTTTCCCGATGGTTCACCGGCACCGTCGATGTCGGCAACTTCGACGCTGTCCGTCACGTTTCCGAACGCCTGATTGATGAGAAACGTCACCAACTCGGTACACTGATCGCAGAAATCGATCGTAGACGGACGCCACGAGTCTACGACCTCACCGTCGAGGGGACACACAACTTCCTCGCGAACGGCCTGATCGTTCACAACTCCGAAGATCGCAGTGCAATGCACGAGGCCCTCGAGCAACAGCAGATTTCGGTGTCGAAAGCCGGCATCAACGCGACGCTCAAGTCCCGCTGTTCGCTCCTCGGTGCAGCGAACCCAAAATATGGCCGATTCGACCAGTACGAACCCATCGGCGAGCAGATCGACCTCGAGCCGGCGCTCATCTCGCGTTTCGATCTGATCTTTACCGTGACTGACCAGCCCGACGAGGAGAAAGACCGCAATTTGGCCGAACACATCATCAACACCAACTACGCGGGTGAGTTGACCACACAGCGTGAGCAGATGCCCTCACTCGACGTCCCGATGGAGGAAGTCGAGGCGATGACCGAGAAGGTCGATCCGGTCATCGATGCCGACCTCCTGCGGAAGTATATCGCCTACTCGAAGCAGAACTGTCATCCACGGATGACCGAGGAGGCCCGGGAGGCGATTCGAGATTTCTACGTCGACCTCCGGTCGAAGGGGACCGACGAGGACGCACCAGTGCCGGTGACGGCCCGAAAACTCGAGGGGCTGGTTCGGTTGTCGGAGGCGAGTGCCCGCGTGCGGCTCTCGGATACCGTCGAGATCGAGGATGCCGAACGCGTGATCGATATCGTGC